>Ga0181534_10000058_pt1 | contig 81188 bp, 77 predicted proteins | sample PEATcosm2014_Bin_37_FD_119758 | JGI IMG/M metagenome (GOLD analysis project Ga0181534, IMG submission 119758) | Peatland microbial communities from MTU Mesocosm Facility, Houghton, MI, USA - PEATcosm2014_Bin17_10_metaG | ecosystem: Environmental > Terrestrial > Soil > Wetlands > Peat | place... | reverse complement strand
GGGGGTTTTGCTCTGGCCCGATGCCGAAACGGCCTGAAAGCAGATTTCGACCCGCCGGCAGCCCAAGGCGTATAATGGGGAGTCACCTCATGATGCCCCGCCGGAGTCCTGAATGATCACCCCCACCCCCCCGCCGACCGATATCGAGACGCCGCCGCCCGACAAGTCGCGATTCAAACTGCAAAAGTTGTTGCAGCCCTTCACGGTGGAGAAGGGCATCGTGGTTCCCATTGTCTGGTTTTTGCTCGACTGGCTGGTGCTCGGGGTGGCGATCGCGAGCCTGCTGGTGGTCGAGAGCTGGTGGGTCAAGGTGTTTGCCTCGCTGGTGGCGGCGCTGTGGATTGCGCGGCTGTTCGTCATCGGGCACGACGCCTGCCATGGCTCCTACACGCCCAACAAGCAGCTGAACAAATGGATCGGCAGAATTGCCTTCCTGCCCTCCTTGACCCCGTACAGCCTGTGGGAGATCGGGCATAACCTCGCGCACCACGGGTTCACCAACCTGAAGGGCCGGGACTACGTGTGGACGCCGTACTCACCGAAGGAGTTTGCGAGCCTGCCCTGGAGCCGCCGCTTGATGGAGCACGTCTACCGCAGCGGCGTGGGTCAGGGTGTGTACTACATGATCGAAATGTGGTGGAAAAAGCTCTACTTCCCGAGCCGCAAACACGTCAGCACCCGGCGCGTGAGCTACATCTGGGATTGTTTGCTGGTGTCCGGGTTCGCGCTGCTATGGATCGGCGGATTGACGCTGTGGGCGATTTACAGCGGCAAATCAGTCGTCTCGCTGCTCATCTTCGGTTTCGCGGTGCCGTTCTTCTTTTGGAATTGCCTCATGGGCTTCGTGATTTACGTGCAACACACCCACCCGCGCGTGGCCTGGTACGAGCGCCGCGACGAGTGGAGTGCGAATGCCGGTTATGCGACCACCACCGTGCACGTCAAGCTCATGCGTCCGCTCGATGGTCTGATTCATTACATTCTCGAACACGGCGCTCACCACGTGAACATGGGCATTCCGCTGTACCGGCTGAAGGCCGCCCAGTCGCGGCTCAGCGCCACGCTCGATGAGCGCCTGAAATCCGAGGTGTTCACCTGGCGCTATTACTGGAACACCGTGCGGCGCTGCAAACTGTACGACTTCGCCCAGCACGTGTGGATGGATTTCGACGGCCACGTCACCTCGGCGCCGGTGGTCTCCCGCTAGCCGCCAAGGCTCAGCCTTTCAGCCGCGCCGCCGCCGCATGGTGGCGCAGATGATCGGCCATGAAGCTCTGCATGAAGTAATAGCCGTGGTCGTACCCCGGCTGCATGCGCAGTTCGAGCGGCTGACCGGCCTTGGCGGCGGCGGCCGCAAATCGCTCCGGCAACAACTGCTCCGACAGGAATTGGTCGCCGGTGCCCTGGTCGATCAGGATGGGACCGGGAAACCGACGCTGCGCCACGAGTTCGCTGGCATCGTAGTCCCTCCAGGTCTCGCGGTCCGATCCGAGGTAATTGGTGAATGCCTTGCGCCCCCACGGGCATTGCATGGGCGCGGCGATCGGCGCGAATGCCGATACCGAGCGGTACTGGTCAGGATTGCGCAGCGCGCACACCAGGGCGCCATGGCCGCCCATCGAATGGCCGAAGATGCCGGCCGGCCCGGCCAGCGCCGGCAGATCCGTGCTCACCAGCGCCGGCAGCTCGCGCGTGACGTAGCTGTACATGCGGTAATTGGCGGACCACGGCGACTCGGTGGCATCGACATAGAAGCCGGCGCCCTGGCCGAAGTCCCAGCTGTCCGCATCCCCGGGCAGTCGCGGTTCACGCGGACTCGTGTCCGGCGCAATCAGCATGAGGCCGAGTTCGGCGGCCGTCTGCTGAGCGTGGGACTTGATCGGAAAAGTCTCCTCGGTGCACGTGAGGCCCGACAAGTAAAAAACGACGGGCACCTTGCCCTTGCGCGCCTGCGGCGGCTGGTACACGGAGAATTTCATGGACCCGCGGGTCTCGCGCGACGCGTGTTTGTAGAACTGCTGCACGCCGCCGAAACAGGCATGCTCCGACACCAATTGGATCGTGCTCATGAGGTCACCGTCCCATTACCGTGAACATGCGCGCGTGCGCGCCGGCCCGTTTGCAGTATCCTCAATACCCTAAAGCATCCTGGCCCGACTTGGAAGACGACGCATGAACATCGAATTCTCCCCCACCGAAGCGCGCGTGATCGGCTGTCTGATCGAGAAGGAAATCACCACCCCGGACCAGTACCCGCTGTCCTTGAACGCGCTCACCAATGCGTGCAATCAGAAAACCAACCGCGAACCGGTGCTTGAGTTATCCGAGGCCGAAGTGCAACAGGCGGTCGACAGCCTGATGAAAAAGTACATGGTGAGCGACAAGTCCGCCGGTTACGGCGGACGCGTCACGAAGTACAAGCACCGTTTCTGCAATACGGAATTCGGTTCGCTCAAATTCTCCAAGCAGGAACTCGGCATTCTGTGCGTGCTGCTGTTGCGCCAGGCGCAAACCCCGGGGGAGCTGCGCACCCGCACGGCCCGGCTGTGCGAGTTCGCCGATGCCGATGCGGTTGAGTCGACGCTCAAGGGTCTCATGGCGCGCGAGGACGGTCCGTTCATCGCCCGCCTGCCGCGCACCGCCGGGGCGCGCGAGTCACGCTATGCGCATCTGTTCTGCGGCATGATCGAGTCGGCGCCCGAAACCCGCGAATCGGACGAGCCGTCTACCGGCTCGAGCATCAGCCAGCGTGTCGGACAACTCGAGGAGACGGTGGCCCAGCTGCGCCTGGAACTCGATGCGCTGAAGGCCGCGTTGCCACGCTAGGCGGCCCATGCCGGCCCGCTCAGTGCGGCAGCGAGGCGGTCTGTTTGGCGATGCTGTCGCGCTCGAGCAGCCACTTTTCGAACGCGCTGATATCGGCGGCGCGCATGCCGCGGGCATCGGCCTGATGAGCGGCCAGCCATTTCTGCATCGACTGCATCAGCCGCTCCGCGAGGGCCTGGTCGTGGTTGTACAGGTCCATGTAGGCCATTTTTGCATCATCCAACCGGTCGACCGCGAGGTAGGCCTCGCCGCGATGCTCGACCGCATCCAAAAGATCGGGCTTCAGCGCGAGGGCGTGATTGTAATCATCGATGGACTCGCCGTAGGCGCCGAGCCGCAAGTGCACATACCCGACGTTGTCCCACGCCTCGACCATGTCGCCCTTGTGGCTCAGTGCCTCGGTGAACTGATCGAGGGCGCTGTTGTAGGCGTCGCCCACCTTCTCCAAGGCATTGGCCCTCTTGTCCGGATTCGTCGCGGCCGCCGCGATCGCTTCGTTCTCCCTGGCCTTGTTGAGGTATTTCATCGCCGCCTTGTAGGCCTTCTTGGCCGCGGCGTCCGGCTTTTCGGTGGGGGCCTGGGTGCTCATGTCATCCGATGAGGGCGGGGCGCCGCCCATGGTCGGTCCGGAGCGGCCCGGCATGCCGCCGCCGGCCCCGCCACCCGGCATCATCTGCGCGAATGCGCCGGGCCCCGAAAGCAGCGCCGCGACGGCGCAGAGCGCGGGATAACTCGAAAATTTTCGCTGCATTACGCCCTCCGGCGGCCGGTTCGAAACTTGTGCAATACTTGCCGCATGGCGCGCAATCTTAGGTTTTTACTGCTCTGCGCGCTGTGCTTTTTGGCGCAGGAGTCATTCGGCGCGAATCCTCCGACCATGGCCGAAGTCCTCGCGGCCGCCAAATCGTCGGATTGGCGCCCGCTCGATCCGAATAATACGCTCTATGTGGAACTGCCGGCGGGCCGCGTCATCATCGAACTCAGCCCCCGGTTCGCGCCGCGGCACGTGCACAACATCGAAACGCTGGCGCGCGCGCACTACTTCGACGGACTGTCGGTGCTGCGCGTGCAGGATGACTACGTGGCGCAGTGGGGCGATCCCGACGACTCGCGCAGCGTGCCGCCCGGCATCGACCGGGTCGCGCCCGAGTTCGAGGCCGCCCTCGCGCCCCAAGCGCCCTTCACGCGGCTGCCTGACGGCGACGTCTATGCGCCCGAAGTCGGCTTCTCCGACGGTTTCCCGGCGGCCCGATCGCCGCGGCAACACGCGACCTGGCTCATCCACTGCTATGGCATGGTCGGCGTGGCCCGCGATCTCGACGTCCAAAGCGGCAACGGCACGCAGCTGTATGTCGTCATCGGCCATGCACCGCGGCAACTGGACCGGAACGTCGCGCTGGTCGGACGGGTGGTTGCCGGCATGCCGTTGCTCGCAAGCCTGCCGCGCGGCAGCGGCGAGCTCGGTTTTTATGCGCAAAACGAGACGCGGATGCCGATCACGGCGGTGCGCATCGCCGCCGACGTGGCGCCCGCCGAACGCACGCCGCTCGAGATCCTGCGCACCGACACGGCCACCTTCGCCGCGCTGATCGAGTCGCGCCGCAATCGTCCGGAGGAGTTCTTCAAGACCAAGGCCGGGCGGATCGAGGTCTGCAATGTGCCCCTCGCGGTACGCGCAGCGCCACCCGCCGCTCATTCGCCCTGACGCGACGCCTCGTCGAGCCCGATGCGCAGGGTGCTGGTGGCGATGCGCACCTCGATCAGGAACGCCAGCAGCGAAGCGGCCAGCGACAGCATCGACAGGATGAACATGCAGGCGATGAACGCCGCGAGGTCCCAGCGCAGAAAGGCGTTGACGAACAACATCACCACCACCAGGGAGATGAACAGCGCCGAGACGGTGATCAGCGTGATCGCTGCGTTGATCCAACGGGCGCGATGAGCGAGCACCCCGAGTTTCGCGGGCAGGTCCCGATCATGCGAGTCGGCCGGCACGGACCGCAGCTCGCCTTCCATCGCGCGCGCGCGATCGACGATGCGTGCGAGCCGGCTGGTGAGCACGTTGAGCGTCACGCCGATCGCCGAGATGAGGAATATGGGGGTCAGCGCAACCTGGATCAGATGCGCGATGTCGATCGACTGGATCGATTCAGCGGCCATATCGGGCTACCCGAAGCCAAAACGCCCCGGTCACTCTTGCGAAGTGGCCGGGGCGCATCACCGAGTGTTCTTACTTGGCGGTCGAAGGAGCGGCGGCGGCTTTCGTCGACTTCTTGCCGCTGCTCTTATGGCTGCTGCTCTTGTGGCTGCTGCTGTGCTTCTTGCTGGACTTCGCAGGAGCGGCGGCGGCAGGCGCAGAGGCACCGGCGGCGGGGGCGGAGGCCGCATCGGCAGCCATCGCACTGGCGGCGATACCGAACGACAACAGGGCGGCAGTGATCAAGGTTCCGGACTTCTTCATGGGGTCTCCAGCGGGTGGTATTAACGAGCGCTTCGAAGAATACGCCGGATCGGCGAAATTCATCCGAGATGAAGATCATTTCACAAAGCTGCGCGGCGCTGCGCCGATCCCGCAACGCCGCGGCTAGCGCCGGGTGCGCCGGTGGGTCGAAACGTGCCAATACAGGTAGCCGACGATGATCAAGTTGCCGACCAGCACCAGCGCCTTGCCGAAATTCGGTCTGTGCACCAGCTCCCAAACCTCGAGCGGGATCAGCGAGGCGGTGATGATGGTCGTGAGCCACTCGGCCCAACGGCGCTGCATCCACAGACCGATTCCTTCCACCGCAAACACCAGCGCATAGGACAGGGTGACGAACCGCAGTGCATGAACGCGCGCTTCGCTCAAGCCGCTGAACCACACGAGCGCCTGCGTGACCACATCGTGCTCCAACCCCTGCGGCCGGGCGGCCGCCCAGGACAGCAACTTGGCCGACAACGAGGCGTCGTGCAGGCGTATTTCCCCATACGCCGCCAGCACCAAAATAACCACCTTGAGCAGCTTGTAGAGGGCGATGCCGCGCAGCATCCCAAAGCGCGGCGTGGGCGCCTGGTCTTCGGCGGTGCTCATGCCGCCCTTAGGCCTGGCCCGCAGCGGGCTGGAATTCCAGCGTGGCGTCAAGCAGGGCGGGAATGTCGAAAACGGCGCGCTCGTTATCGATGACCAGCGGGGCGACGCCGGCCGCCGCAACCAGGGCGGCGGGCACCTGGATCCGGTCACGCTCGCGCGCGACGGTCCACGTCTGCAATCGCTTGTCCTGAAAGGCGAGATTGAGCGCCCCCCAACGCAGCAGCGCGGCGCGCGCGAGCGGCGTATCGCCGCCCCACTGCCGTTGGGCCAGCGTCATGGCGGTGCCGGCCGCGATCTCGCCATGCGGCAGGGTCATGAGTTCCTGGATGTACTTCACCATTTCGTCGGGCGGTACGTGCAGGGTCAGGTAGGGCGCAGCCGGTTCGCTCATCGTAGCAACCATTTTAAGTCGGATTCTCGAGACTGAACATGGCATTCTCATCATCGTAGGCGAACGCCTCCGCGTAGCGGGCCCAGCGCACGGCCGCACGCAGGGTCTGCTCGGCGTCCTCCTCGCTCATGAAATCCTCGAGTTCGTCGATGAAGCGGCTCTTGCGCGCCGAATGACTCGCCCGCTCATCGAGCACCCGGCGGATGTGGGCGACCAGCGGCACGTAGGTGAGCAGGTGGCGGGAGAAAATCCGCTTGCGCTCGTCGATGTCGCCGTGCGCGAACGCCAGACCGTCCTCCGTGAGCTTGAGGTCGCCGCCCTCGAGTTCGGCGAAACGCAGCAGCTGCAGCGTTTCGGCCACCGGAAACAACTCGTCGATCTCCATCTGCAGATCCGAGGCGATTTCCGGCAAGTCGGCCTTGCCGTTGAAGGGCGCGGCCGCGACCGCCTCCATGAGGCCGGACAGCAGGTTGGAGGACACCTTCGGCAACACGCTGCCGATGCCGAGGCCCGGAAACCGCTCCGCGCGGCCGCCCCCCGCGCCGGCGGCCGGACGGGCGGTCATTTCCACGTAAATGCGCTCCACCAGCTCCCGAAAGCTCGGGTCGAGCCGGTTGCGCGGCTGCGGCAGCGTGACCTTGATTTCGCTCAAGATCCGCCCCGGATTGCTGCCGAACACCAGGATCCGGTCGCACATCAGCACCGCTTCCTCGATGTTGTGGGTGACCAGAATCACCCCTTTGATCGGCATGCGGCCTTCGGCCCACAAATCCAGAAAATCGGTGCGCAGCGTCTCGGCGGTCAACACGTCGAGGGCGGAAAACGGCTCGTCCATCAGCAGGATGTTCGGATGCACGACCAGCGCGCGTGCGAAACCGACCCGCTGGCGCATCCCGCCCGACAGTTCGCGCGGGTAGGCGGACTCGAAACCGTCGAGTCCGATGAGGTCGATGGCGGCGAGCGAGCGTTTGCGGATCTCGGCGCGCGGCATGCGCTGCGCTTCCAGGCCGAGCGCCACGTTCTCGAACACCGTGAGCCACGGAAACAGCGCGAAGCTCTGAAACACCATGGCGATTCCGCGCGCCGGGCCGCTGATCGGCTGCCCGAGGTAGGTCAGATGACCGTCGCTCGGGTCCGCCAGACCGGCGATCAGCCGCAGCAGCGTCGATTTTCCCGAGCCCGAGCGGCCGAGCAAGCCGACGATCTGCCCCTCGTGCAGCTCCAGATTCATACCCGAGAGCACCAGCAAATCCTCCCCGTCGGGCTTGGGAAATGCTTTGCGCACGTCGATACATTGCAGTAGGGGTACGTCGTTCATGCTCGCAACCTGTCAGGTGAGCCGATATTTGCGCTCGGCGTAATAGTACAGCGGCCGCCAGAACAGCCGGTTGATGACGACGACGAACAGGCTCATGACGCCAACGCCCAGAATGATCTGATGGAAGTTGCCGACCGTGGCGGCATCGGCGATGTACGAGCCCAAACCGCGGGCGCGCACGTCGGTATCCCCCCAGGTCACCAGTTCCGATACCTGCGCGGCATTCCAGGAGCCGCCGGAGGCGGTGATCGCGCCGGTGACGTAAAACGGCAGCACGGCCGGCAGGGCGACCTTGCGCCACCACAGCCAGCCCTTGATCCCGAGATTTTCCGCGGCGTAGCGCATTTCGGCCGGAATCGTCGATGCACCCGCGATGATGTTGAAAAGGATGTACCACTGGGTCCCCAAAATCATCAGCGGACTGAGGTAAATGTCCGGATTCAGTTTCCAGGTGACGATGCCGTAAACCGCCAGGGGAAACAGCAGATTGGCCGGAAATGCCGCCATGAATTGCGCGATGGGCTGCACGATCTGCGCCGCTCGCGGCCGCATGCCAACCCAGATGCCGATGGGTACCCACACGAGGCTGGCCAGCGCGATCAACACGAACACGCGCAACATGGTGATCGCCGCGAGTCCGCACACGTGAATCGCCTCGGCGAGCCGTGTGTCGGCGATGAGCCCGGCCACGAGGTGCCACAGCCCGAGCACCACCGCCACGACGATCAGCGACACCCAGAGCAGATCGAGGCTGCGCCGCGGCCGATCCGGCGTGTCGATCAGCGGGGCATCGGTGCGCTGCACCACGCGGCTGGTCCATAACACCGCGGCATGGAAGGCCACCGTCGCGCCCTGGATCAGCCGCGAGCGACGCATCATGGTCAGCGCCCAGGAGCGGGGCACCCGTTCATTCGGTTCCTGCTCGACCCGGAAGCGGTCGACCCACGCGACCAGCGGCCGGAACAGCAGCTGATCGTAGAGCAGGATCACGATCAGCATGGTGACGATCGCCCAGCCGATCGCGGTCAGGTTTTTTTCGCGGATGGCCATGGCGATGTAGGATCCGATGCCGGGCAGCGCCACGGCCGAATGCCCGACGCTGACCGATTCGGCGGCCACCACGAAGAACCAGCCGCCCGACATCGACAGCATCATGTTCCAAACCAGCGCCGGCATGCCGAACGGCACTTCGAGCTGCCAGAAGCGCATCCACGGCGACAACCGGAACGACTCGGCCGCCTCCATGAGCTCGGTGGGCACGGTGCGCAGGGATTGATAAAAGCTGAACGCCATGTTCCACGCCTGGCTGGTGAAAATCGCGAAGATGGCCACGAACTCCGCCCCGAGCACCCGGCCGGGCGCGAGCGAGAGAAAAAACACGCTGGTGATCGAAATGAATCCCAGGATGGGCACCGACTGCAGGATGTCGAGGATGGGCACGAGCAAACGCCCGGCCCGTTCGCTCTTGGCCGCCCAGGTGGCATAGGTCAGCGTGAAAACCAGCGAGAGGAACAGCGCCGCCAGCATGCGGAACGTGGTCCGTGCGGCATATTCCGGCAGGTGCGACGGAGCGAGCGACAACGGGGTGGTTTCGAGCTGGACCAGCGGCGCAAACAGGCCGCGCGCGGTCTCGCCGAGAAAGGCGATGAGGCCGATCACCACGATGAAAGCCAGGACGTCCCAGCGCGAGGCCAGCTCCTTCAAGAAAACGTAGGGCTCGAAGCGTTTCATGGCCGCATTCTCGCAGGACAGACAACGAAGTAGCTAGTAGGGTAGTCGGTTCGGGGCGGTCGCACGCCGCATTTTTTGAGCCCACAAATGTCAGACAGTCTCGCCGACACAGGCCCCGCACACGAACTTGCGACGCCGCCGCGCTTCAAAATTTTGGGCGCGATCAGTTTTTCGCATTTCCTGAACGACATGATCCAATCGCTGATCCTCGCCATCTACCCGGTGTTGAAGGGCGAGTTTGCTCTGAGCTTCGCCGAAATCGGCGCGATCACCCTCACCTACCAGCTGTGCGCATCGGTGCTGCAACCGTTCATCGGGGTCTACACCGACCGGCATCCGCAACCCCACGCGCTGAGCGCGGGCATGGCATTCACCCTGACCGGCATGGTGGTGCTCGCACTCGCACCGAATTATCTCGCGGTGCTGGCCGCCGCCGCCCTGGTCGGAACAGGCTCGGCAATTTTCCATCCGGAATCCTCGCGCATCGCCCGCCTCGCGTCGGGGGGACGGCACGGGCTCGCGCAGTCGATATTCCAGGTCGGGGGCAATGCGGGCAGCGCGGCCGGTCCGCTGATCGCGGCTTGGATCATCGTTCCCGGCGGGCAAAGGAGCGTGGCCTGGTTCGCGCCCGCCGCGCTGCTCGCCATCGCCGTGCTCTGGAACGTGAGCGGCTGGTACAAACGCCAGCATCTGTCGCGCCCCGCGCGGCCCACGCAGCGCACGGCGCGGGTCAGCCGCTTCTCGCAGCGCCGTGTGGCCTGGTCGATCGCCATCCTGCTGCTGCTCACGTTCTCGAAGCACTTCTACCTCGCCAGCATTTCGAGTTATTACAATTTCTACCTCATCGAGAAATTTCACCTGTCGGTGCAATCGGCGCAGCTGTATTTGTTCGTGTTCCTGTTCGCCGCCGCGCTCGGCACCCTGATCGGCGGCGCGGTGAGCGACCGGTTGGGGCGCAAACGGGTGATCTGGTTTTCCATTCTGGGCGTCGCGCCCTTCACGATGCTGCTGCCGTACGTCGATCTGGCCTGGACCGGCATCCTGAGTTTCATCATCGGCCTGATCCTGGCCTCGGCTTTTTCGGCCATCCTGGTGTTCGCGCAGGAGCTCATGCCCGGCAAGGTCGGCACGGTGTCGGGCCTGTTCTTCGGGTTTGCGTTCGGCATGGGCGGCATCGGTGCCGCGGTGCTCGGCAGCGTCGCCGACCACCAGGGCATCGAGTTCGTCTACCGGCTGTGCGCGTATTTGCCGCTGCTCGGCATCGCCACCGCATTTTTGCCCGAGATCGATCGCGGCGCGCAGCGCGTGAGCGGCGCATGACGCAGCACGTGACGATGCTCATCGCGCAATACGGCCTGCTGATCGTCGGGGCCAATGTGCTGCTCGATCAGCTCGGCCTGCCGGTGCCCGCAGTGCCCACCCTGGTGGTGGCCGGCGCGATCGCGGCGAACGGCGGGATGAATGCGGGCCTGCTGTTCGTGATCGGCGTGTTCGGCTGTGTGCTGCCCGACTGTGCCTGGTTCCTGATCGGGCGGATCTACGGCATCCGGATCTTGAAGACGCTTTGCCGCATCTCCCTCGAGCCCGATTCGTGCGTGAGCCAGACCCAGACGCGCTTCGAGCGCTGGGGGATAAAATCCCTGGTCATCGCCAAGTTCATACCCGGCCTGGCCATCATCGCCCCGCCGCTGGCCGGCGCCATGCGCACCCGTTGGCGTGAGTTCATTTTGCTGTCCACCTTAGGCTCGATGCTGTGGGTGGGAAGCGCCCTCGTGGCCGGGATGCTGTTCAAGGCACAAATCGGCGCCGTGTTGGCCGACCTCGGCCGCATCGGCGGAATCGCCGGAATCTGGATCGGCGCGGTGTTGGCCGCGTATATCGCCTTCAAATGGTGGGAGCGGGCGCGTTTCTATCGGATGCTGCGCATGGCGCGCATCAGCGTCGCCGACCTGTACGAACTCATCCAGGCCGGGGCGGCGCCGGTGATCATCGATGTGCGCTCGCCCACCGCCCGATCACTCGAGCCGCGCTGGATCCCGGGGGCGATCCACGCCACGTTGGCGGACGTGTCCGAACACATAGCCGAGCTGCCGCGCGATCGGGAAATCATTTTATATTGCACCTGCCCGAGCGAAGCGTCGGCGGCCCGCGTCGCCAAGATCCTGATCAATCACGGCTTCACCAAGGTGCGCCCGTTGTACGGCGGCCTGGATGCCTGGATCGCCGCGGGCTATTCGATCGAAACGGCACCGGAGGTGAAGCCGTGACTCCCGCGGGTGCGCCTGCGCACCACGTGCTCATCGTGGGCGCCGGATTCGGCGGTCTCGCCGTGGCGCAAGGCCTGACCCATGCGCACGTACGCATCACCCTCATCGATCAGCGCAATCATCACCTGTTCCAGCCGCTGCTCTACCAGGTCGGCACGGCGACGCTGGCCACCTCGGAGATCGCCTGGCCCATCCGGCAGCTGCTGCGCAAGCGCAAGGAGATCACCACCCTGCTCGCCGCCGTGACCGGGGTCGATACGGCGGGCCGCCGCGTACTGCTCGAGGATGGCGGCGCGCTTGCCTACGACACCCTGGTGGTGGCGACGGGTGTGCGTCATGCGTACTTCGGCCACGACGAGTGGGAGGCGGATGCCCCGGGCCTCAAAACCCTGGAGGACGCGACCTCGATCCGCCGCCGGGTGTTGCTCGCATTCGAGCACGCCGAGCGCGAAAGCGACCCCGTGCGCCGCCGCGCCCTGCTCACGTTCGTGATCGTCGGCGGCGGCCCGACCGGCGTCGAACTCGCCGGCGCCATTGCGGAACTCGCGCACGTGACGTTACCCGACGAATTTCGCCGCATCGACACCCGCCAGGCGCGCATTCTGCTGATCGAAGCCGGCCCGCGCATTCTGCCGAGCTTTCGCGCCGAGCTGTCCGCCTACGCGCAGTCCGAGCTCGAGCGGCTCGGCGTCGAGGTGCGGCTCGGCTCGCCGGTGAACGAGTGCGGCCCCGAGGGCGTGATGATCGAAGGCGAGCCGCTGGCGGCCCGGGTCATTTTGTGGGCGGCGGGCGTGCGTGCATCGCCCGCGGGGGCCTGGCTGCAGCTGCCCTGCGACGGGGCCGGACGGGTCCGGGTCGCCCCCGACCTGACCGCACCGGGGTTTCCGGAGATCTTCATCATCGGGGATACCGCGACCATCGATGCGTGGCATGGCAGACCGGCACCGGGCATCGCTCCGGCGGCGAAACAACAGGGCTTGCACGCCGCGGCCGCGATCAAGCGGCGCCTCGCGGGCGATAGCGCACCACGCCCCTTCCGCTACCGGCATGCCGGCAATCTCGCAACCATCGGCAAGCGCTCCGCGGTGATCGACTTCGGCTGGCTCACGATGCGCGGCTGGATCGCGTGGTGGGTCTGGGGGTTCGCCCACATCTACTTTTTGATCGGGGTGCGCAACCGCCTGGCCGTCGCCTTGAGCTGGCTGTGGATTTACGTCACCGGCAGCCGCAGCGCCTGCCTCATCACGCAGGGCGAGACGCAGCGGCCGCCGCGTTAGGAAAAGGCCTGGATGCCGGTCTGCGCCCGGCCGAGAATGAGCGCGTGGATGTCGTGCGTGCCCTCGTAGGTGTTCACGACCTCGAGATTGACCAGATGGCGAATCACCCCGAATTCGTCGGAAATGCCGTTACCGCCCAACATGTCGCGCGCAACGCGCGCCACATCGAGTGATTTGCCGCACGAGTTGCGCTTGAGCATCGAGGTGATCTCGACCGCGGCGATGCCTTGATCCTTCATCCGGCCCAAACGCAGGCAGCCCTGCAGCGCCAGCGTGATCTCGGTCTGCATGTCGACCAATTTCTTTTGGATCAGCTGGTTGGCGGCGAGCGGCCGGCCGAACTGTTTGCGGTGCAGCACGTACTCGCGCGCGGTGTGCCAGCAGCTCTCGGCCGCGCCGAGCGCACCCCATGAAATGCCGTAGCGCGCCGAATCGAGACAGGTGAACGGACCTTTGAGTCCGCTCACGCCCGGCAGGAGATTTTCCTGCGGCACGAACACCTCGTCCATGACGATCTGTCCGGTGGTCGAGGCCCGCAGGCCGACCTTGCCGTGCAGCGGCGGCGCCGACAGCCCCTTCCAACCCTTCTCGAGAATGAAGCCGCGGATCACCCCATCGTCGGTCTTGGCCCACACGATGAAGATGTCCGCGAACGGGCTGTTCGAAATCCAGGTCTTCGAGCCGGTCAAATGGAACCCTCCGCTCGCGGTGCGGGCGCGCGTCACCATGCTGCCGGGGTCCGAACCATGATCGGGCTCCGTGAGCCCGAAACAGCCGATCGAGTCGCCGCGCGCGAGCGCCGGCAGGTACTTTTCCTTTTGCGGCTCGCTGCCGAAGGTGTATATGGGCAGCATCACCAGCGAGGATTGCACGCTCATCATCGAGCGATAGCCCGAATCCACGCGCTCCACTTCACGCGCGATGAGTCCGTAGCTCACGTAATTGAGGCCGCCGCCGCCGAACTGCTCGGGAATGGTCGCGCCCAGAAGCCCCAAACCGCCCATCTCGCGGAAGATCCCCGGATCCGGCCGCTCGTTGCGGAAGGCCTCGACGATGCGCGGCGCGAGCTGTCCCTGCGCGTATTCGCGGGCCGCATCGCGCACCATTTTTTCTTCCATGGACAGCTGCTCTTCGAGCAGCAGCGGATCGTCCCAATTGAAGCTCACGCGGCTCATGTGCATCCTGATGTTCCCACAATTGGCGCGAGCATCGCATAATCGGGCGCTCCGTGGCCAATACATAGAAGAGCGTCATCCCCGTATGAGCACCGCCTTGTCGCATGTCACCGTGTTGGATTTGTCGCGGATTCTCGCCGGCCCCTGGGCGTCCCAGGCGCTCGCCGATCTCGGCGCCGACGTGATCAAGATCGAACGGCCGGGGACGGGCGATGACACCCGCACCTGGGGTCCGCCCTTTCTTGGCGCCGATGCCGCGTACTTCCTGTGTGCCAACCGCAACAAGCAATCGGTGACGGTGGACTTCACCACCCCCGAGGGCCGGGAGATCGTGCGCGCCCTCGCACTGAACTGCGACGTCGTGCTGGAGAACTTCAAGGTGGGCTCACTCAAGTCCTATGGACTGGATTACGAGTCGCTCAAGGCCATCAATCCGCGGATCATCTACTGCTCGATCACCGGGTTCGGCCAAACGGGTCCTTACGCGGCGCGGGCCGGTTATGATTTCCTGATCCAGGGCATGGGGGGTTTGATGAGCGTGACCGGGCGCGCGGCGCAGGAGCCGGGCGCCGGACCGCAAAAGGCCGGGGTCGCGGTCACGGACATCCTGACCGGGTTGTACGCGACCATCGGCATCCTCGCCGCGCTCGCGCACCGTGAGCGCACCGGCGTGGGCCAATCGATCGATGTCGCGCTGATGGACGTGCAGGTCGCCTGCCTCGCGAACCAGGCGCTGAATTATCTGGTGGGCGGGGAGGTGCCGCAGCGCCTCGGCAATGCGCATCCGAACATCGTCCCGTACCAGGATTTCCCCACGAGCGACGGCTTCATGATCGTGGCCGTGGGCAACGATGCCCAATTCACCCGGCTGTGCACGACGCTGGGGCTCGCATCGCTCGCATCCGATCCGAAATTCGCCACCAATCCGCAACGGGTCCGCCACCGCGACGAACTCATCGGGCTGCTGCGCAACGCCACGCGCACGCGCAGCACCGCGCAATGGGTCGCCGATCTCGAAAGCGTCGGTGTGCCCTGCGGCCCGATCAATGCGATCGACGCCGTGTTCGCCGATCCCCAGGTTCGCGCGCGCGGCCTCAAGGTCGAACTACCCCATCCGCAGGCCGGCGCGGTTCCGCTGGTGGCGAATCCGCTGCGTCTCTCGGCGACGCCGGTGAGCTACCGCACGGCGCCGCCGACGCTCGGCGCACACACCGCGGAGGTGCTCGGCACCCGGCTCGGCTACAGCGCCACGGACATCGAACGGCTGCGCGCCAAGCACGTCATTTGACGTGTGCCGCGGGCTTCGCCGCCAGGAACTTCTCGATCCGCCGGTCAGGCACCAGCCACAGCACCGCGACCAGCGCGTAGACGGCCTGCGACAGCCGGGGCGAAACGAATGCGCCGCCGATGCCCAACAAATACGCCAGGGGTGAGAGCTTGCCCTTCCAATCGGACCCGATCGCGCGCTTGAGCCGCGAATGCGGACCCTGCGCGGCGATGATCGATTGCTGCAGGATCCAGTACGCCACCGCCGCCATCAGCAGCACCGCACCGTACAGGGCGCAGGGCACCGCGGCGAAGTGATTTTCCCCCATCCACGCGGTGGCGAACGGCAGCAGCGACAGCCAGAACAGCAGATGCAAATTCGCCCACAGGATCGCGCCACTGACCGTCTCGACCAGATGCAGCATGTGATGATGATTGTTCCAATAAATTCCCACGTAGATAAAGCTCAACACGTAGCTCAGGAACACCGGCACCACCGGCGCGAGCGCGGCCAGACCTTCGGCGTGCGGCACTTTGAGCTCGAGCACCATGATGGTGATGATGATGGCGATGACCCCGTCGCTGAAGGCCTCCAACCGCGCGTTGTTCATCACTGCTCCTTTGCTTCCGTTATGCTTGGGCGCCTGCCGGGAGCCCGGCGCGATCTTTGGAGGACCCGCGTGCGCATGCTCAAGCCTTACAGTACGTGGCTCTTTTGCTCCGCGCTAGCCTGCGCGCAGGCGGTTGCGGCCGCCGCCAGCAGCGCCGCGTCCGCGCCCCTGCCGCCCGCCGTCGATGGCCAGCTCGCCCGCGACATGCTGAAAGGTCTGGTCGAAATCAACACCACCCACGCCTATGGCTCGACGCAGGCGGCGCAGGCGATTCAGACCTGGCTGCTGACCGCGGGGTTCACTCCGGACGACGTCACGCTGTTGGCGCCCGCCGATCATCCGACCAAGGGCAGCGTGGTGGTGCGCTACCGCGGCAAAAGGCCCGGCGGCGCGGTGCTGTTCCTCGGGCACCTCGATGTGGTGGAGGCGAAGCCCGAGGACTGGTCCGTCGATCCGTTCAAGTTGACGGAAAAGGACGGCTATTTCTACGGCCGCGGCACGATCGACATGAAGGACGGCGACGCCGCGCTGGTCGAGTCGCTGGTGCGCCTGAAGCGCGAGCACTTCGTGCCGGAGCGCGATCTGATATTTGCGTTCACCGCCGACGAGGAGGCCGGCGGCGATGCGAACGGGCCCGCCTTCCTCCTCAAGGAGCACCGCGAACTCATCGAGGCGTCGCTCGTGATCAATCTCGACGGCGGCGGCGGCAATTTGCGCAACGGCCAACCGCTCTATTTCGATGTCGGCACCAGCGAGAAAACCTACTTGACCTTCACGCTCGAGACCACGAGCGCGGGCGGACACGGCTCGCTGCCCGGCCCGGACAATGCCATCTACCGGCTGGCCGCCGGACTCGGCCGCCTCGAGACGTATCGCTTCCCGGTGCTGTTGACCGCGACCACGCGCGCGAGTTTCGATGAACTGGCGACGCTCATTCCCGGTCCGACCAGCGCCGATATGCACGCCGTGGCGGCCAGCCCGCCCGATCTTGCCGCGGCCGAGCGCTTGAGCGAGAACGTGGGTTTCAACGCGCAATTGCGCACCACCTGCGTCGCCACGCTGATCTCCGGGGGGCATGCCGAGAATGCCCTGCCGCAGCGCGCCCGCGCCACCATTCAATGCCGCATGATGCCCGGCGACACCGCCGCGGCGGTGCAATCGCGGCTGACCGACACCCTGCACGATCCGGCCATCCGGGTGACGCTCGACGCACCGCCCATCGTGAGCCCGGAGTCGCTGCCCACGCCCGAATTCATCGGGCGCCTCAGCGCGGTGGTGCATTCGATGTGGCCCGGGGTGCCGCTGGTGCCGACCATGGCCACCGGCTTCAGCGACGACAGGCAAACCCGCAATGCGGGCATGGCGAGTTTCGATGTGAGCGGCGTGTGGATGGACATGGATGAAAATCGTGCCCACGGACGTGATGAACGCGTGGGCACGCGCGCGTTCGATGAAAGCGTCGAATTCACCTACCGGCTGATCAAGGCGATGGCGCGCGCACCGTAGGTACGATGCGGTCGCCCGCGGCGGTTCTCGAGCCGTGCGCGTAGGCATAGGCGCAGGTGAATTCCGCGCCGAGGAGAAACACCATCGCCGCGTAATACACCCACAGCAGCAGCACGAGGAAGGATCCGGCGATGCCGTAGGCCGAGGCGAGCACCACGCGGCCGAGATAGACGACGATCAGCAGCTTGCCGGCCATGAACAGCGCCGCCGTCACCGCCGCACCCACCCATATGTCGCGCCATGAAATGCGCTCGTCGGGTACGTACTTGTAGATCAGCGCAAACATCAACGCGGTCAGGGCAAAGCCCAGCGCAATTCGCGCCACGCTGATCACGCGCTGCCACTCCACCTCGATCACGCCGTTCGTGCGCACCAGCCCTTCGAATCCGGCGCTCGCGATCAGCGAAACCAGCAGCAGAAAACCGATGACCGAGATGAACCCCAGCGACAGCAGCCGCGCGCGGATCAACGTCCACAGCCCATGCAGGCCGTGCCGCGGCGGCGTGCGCCAGATGCGGTTGAGTGCGTTCTGCAATTCGGCGAACACGCTGCTCGCGCCGATCAACAGGGTCGCAACTTCCGCCGCGGTCGAGTAACGGCTGCGCGCCGTGTAGGCGGCGCTCGCCAGCAGCGCGCGCACCGCCGCCGTCCCCTGCTCGCCCAAAAAGCCGTGCATCTGCGCCAGGATGTGCGCCTGGACCACATCGGCGCCGAGGAACGCCCCGGCCATCCAAATGACGATGAGCAGTATCGGTGCGATCGCAAACAGCGTGTAGAATGCAATGGCTGCGCCCATGCTCGGCGCATCGTCCTTGAACCAAGAAATAAACGATTGACGGATGATGTGCATCTTTCCCCGCTCCTCCCCTTACGATAGCGTCGGCCGGGCGAAATTCCGTCCCGTCGGATAATTCCTACAAATTCCTACACCGACAACGGATCTGGACGGCTCACATGGATACATCGATCGAGGTTGGCAACGATCATGAAAACACGCGCGCCGGTGACCGACGCCCGCACCGCCCGCCGGTGACGGCGGTCCGCCTGCTGGCGGTGGGCGCCATCGGCGTTCTGCTCTATGTCGCGCACGTGGCCTTCGTCCCGGTCGCCCTCGCCTGTCTGGTTTCACTCGTGCTCTCCGGTCCGGTCGAGTGGCTGCGCGGCCGCGGCATCCCGCGCGGCGTGAGCGCGGTGCTCATGATGCTGATTGCGCTCGGCCTGCTCGCCGGCATGTCGGACTTGTTGTACGAACCGGCCCAGCACTGGTTCGCCGAAGCACCCCACACGGTCGGGGTGATCGGCCGGAAAATCCGTCCGCTCGCGCAGTTCATGAGCCGCATCGATGCGCTGCGAAATTCCGCGGGCAATATCGGCAACGCGAATCACCCCGCGCCGCCGCCGGCGAGCAGCACGGCGGAGGAAAGCGCCCCGGTGTTGCTGCTCGAAGCAACCCGCGGCGTGGTGCTGAGCAGCGCCACCGTGCTCATCCTCACGATGTTCCTGCTGGCCGGCGGGCCGCCGATGCTCGCACGCATGACCTCGGCGCTGGTGAGCGATCTGAACGCGGCGCACGTGATCGATCTCATCGAGAAGGTGCGCGGTGAAGTGGGCCGCTTCTATGCGACCACCGCGCTCATCAATTTGGGCCTGGGGTTGGCGACCGGATGCGCCATGAAGTTGTGCGGCATGCCCAATCCGGTGCTGTGGGGAACCGTCGCCGGGGTGCTGAATTTCATCCCGTATGCCGGCTCCACCACGACGTTCGTGCTGCTCACCTGCGTCGCCGTCGTGTCGTTCGACGGGTTCGCGCCCGTCGCGGCCGTCGCCGGCAGTTATGTGGCGCTCGCCGCGCTCGAGGGTCAGGTGGTGCAGCCGCTGCTGGTCGGACGGCGCCTCGACTTGAACCCCATGCTGGTGTTTCTCGCCCTGTGGTTCGGCGGCTTTTTCTGGGGAATCGCCGGCATCGTGCTCGCGACGCCCGCGTTGGCGGCGATCAAAATCATCGCCAAGAATTCCGCGCACGGCCTGCCGCTGGTGAATTTTCTGAGTCCCGAGGCGTAAAATGCGGGTATGACCCCAATCAGCGAATCCGCCCGCTTCGACCCCCGGCGATATCAAAGCGGATTCGGCAACGAATTCGCGAGCGAGGCGCTGCCGGGAGCGCTGCCGCGCGCGCAAAACTCCCCCCAGCGGTGTCCCTACTCGCTCTACGCGGAGCAATTGTCCGGCACCGCGTTCACGGCTCCGCGCCACGCGGGCCGGCGCACCTGGATGTATCGCATCCGGCCTTCCGTGGTGCACGGGCCGTTTCGAGCGCGCGAAGGGGACGTGTTCGCCGACACGGCGCCCGCTGGCCCGTTGGCGCCGAACCAGCTGCGTTGGGATCCGTTGCCGCTGCCGTCCGCGCCGACCGATTTCGTCGACGGGCTGCTGCCGGTCGCGGGCAATGGTTCGCCGGACAGCCACACCGGCTGCGGCATTTATCTGTATGCCGCCAACCAATCGATGCACAACCGCTTTTTCTACAGCGCAGACGGCGAACTGTTGATCGTTCCGCAGCTCGGGACGCTGATTTTGGACACCGAACTCGGCCGCATCGAACTCGAACCGCAGGAGATCGCCGTCATTCCGCGCGGCCTGCGTTTCCGGGTCGAGCTGCAGGCGGGCGCCGCACGCGGCTACATCTGCGAAAATTTCGGGGCGCCCTTCAAACTGCCCGATCTCGGGCCGATCGGCTCGAATGGCCTCGCCCATCCGCGGGACTTTTTGATCCCCCAGGCGCGTTACGAGGATATCGCCGGCCGCCACGAACTCATCGCAAAGTTCCTCGGCCGGCTATGGACGGCGCCGCTCGACCACTCACCGCTCGATGTGGTGGCCTGGCACGGCAACGACGCCCCGTACAAATATGACTTGCGCCGTTTCAATGCCATCGGATCGATTTCCTACGATCACCCGGACCCGTCGATTTTCCTGGTGCTGCATTCCCCGAGCGATACGGCGGGCACCAGCAACCTCGATTTCGTGGTCTTCCCACCGCGCTGGCTCGCGATGGAGCACACCTTCCGGCCGCCCTGGTTCCACCGCAACATCGCCAGTGAGTACATGGGATTGATCAGCGGGGTGTACGACGCGAAGAGCACCGGGTTCGTACCCGGCGGAGCCTCGCTGCACAACTGCATGAGCGGGCACGGACCGGATGCGGCCACCTTCGAGAGGGCGGTGGCGGCCGACACCTCGCAGCCCGTACACATCACCGATACCATGGCCTTCATGTTCGAGAGCCGGTACGTGATCAAACCGACGCGCACCGCGCTCGAGGGTCGCCCGGCGCTGCAGCCGGATTACTTGAACTGCTGGGCCGATTTGAAGAAACACTTCGATCCGGGCCGCCCGTGAGCGGGCCGGCCACGCCCGACGCCACGAATGACCCCTCGCGCAGAAGTTGGGTCGCGTCGGCGAATCGCGGCGACGCCGATTTTCCGCTGCAAAATTTGCCGATCGGGGTGTTCCGCCGGCGCGGCGCCGCGGAACCCTGGCGAGGCGGCATTGCGATCGGGGATCAGATTTTGGATCTTGCGGCCGTGCTCGCGGCCGGTGCGGGCGCGGGCGCAGCCGCCCGCGTCCTCGAAGCCGCCGCCCGTCCGACCCTCAACGACTTGATGGGGCTTGGATCGGAAAATTGGGCGCTGCTGCGCCACGATGTATTCGAAGCGTTGAGCGAGGGGTCGACCCGTCGCGCCGTGCTCGAGCGCTGCCTGGTGCCGCAGTCGGCGGCGCAATACGCGCTGCCCGCGCTCATCGGCGATTACACGGATTTCTATGCGTCGATCCATCACGCGACGACCGTCGGGCGCCTGTTCCGTCCCGACAACCCGTTGATGCCGAACTACAAATGGATGCCGATCGGCTACCACGGGCGCAGCTCCTCGATCGGCGTATCGCCGCAGGATTTTTCGCGGCCCAGCGGTCAACGTCTGGCGCCCGGGTGCACCGAACCCGCGGTCGGCCCGAGCCTGCGGCTCGACTACGAACTCGAACTCGGCGTGTTCGTGGGGGGCGGCAACCCGCTGGGCAACCCGGTGCCGATCACTCGGGCCGAATCCCTCGCCTTCGGGGTGTGCCTGCTCAATGATTGGTCGGCCCGTGACATTCAGGCCTGGGAATACCAACCGTTGGGGCCATTTCTCGCCAAAAATTTCGCGACCACGATCTCGCCCTGGATCGTGTCGATGCAGGCGCTGGCGCCGTTCCGCGTGCCCGCCGCACGCGGTGCGCAAGACCCGCCGCTGCTCGATTACCTCGACTCCGAACGCAACCGGGCGGCGGGCGGCATCGACATCCGCCTCGAGGCCTTCCTGCAGAGCGCGGCGATGCAGGCCCGCGGTGAGCCGTTCCAGCGGCTCTCCTCGAGCAGCTTTCGCCATTCCTATTGGACGCTCGCGCAGTTGATTGCGCACCACACCGTCAATGGCTGCAATCTGCGCGCCGGCGATCTGTTGGGCAGCGGCACCCAGTCCGGGCCCGCCGCGGATGAGGCCGGTTCACTGCTCGAATTGAGCGGCGGGGGCCGCCAACCGATCCGCATCGGCGCCACCGAACAGCGCACCTTCCTCGAGGACGGCGATACGGTGGTGTTCAAGGCCTGGTGCGAAAGGCCGGGCGCGGCCCGCATCGGGATTGGCGAGGTCCGGGGCCGCGTCCTGTCCTGACGACCCGCCCGCACTTCAATTGGCCCAAAGGCCGATGTGAGTGCGTCCCATCCGACGCGATTATCGGGTTTTCGCCTACACGCGATCACCGTGGCGCCCGCGAAAATTCGGGGGCGGCGGCGCTCGCCGGCACCCAAGAAATCCAACTTTGCGACTTGATAAAAACGGCCCAAGATCATGCACTTCTTCATCTCCGTCCTGCTTCTGATCGGGTTCTGCTTTTTGCTCGTCGTCGGTCTGCTGAACGTGCTGCAGGATCTGCTGGAGCGCGACTTTCACGCACCGCCACGGCTGGCTGAGCGTGATGTGTTCGGCGATCGGCGCCGCGCCGCTGGCCGCCCCCGCACCGAGGGCGGCGGCGCCGAACCCGCGCCCCCGAGCCACGCATGAGCCCGAGCCGCCTTTAGATCTCGATCTGCCGTGCGATTTCGACCACGCGCTCCGGCGGCAGGTTGAAGCGATCGACGATCTTCGCGGAATTGCGATAGAGAAAGGCAAACAACGCCGTTCGCCAGCCGCACATGGCCGCGCCCAGCGGTTTGCGCACCACCAGGTCGCGGGCCGCCACGAACATCGCCCGGTCGAAATCGATGTGTGCCGCGCGGCTGCGGGCATGATTGAGCGCCGCGCGCAAATCCGGAATCTCGAAAAATCCGAAGCGCGCGGCCACGTGCCACAGGCCCTCGCCCACCTCGTCGATCACGGAGCAGTTCGGCCCGACGACGCGCGGCGTGTTTTCGAATTCGATGCTGAGCGCGATCGCCTGCTGCGGCAGCGAGCCCGCGAAATGCGCATGATCCATGATGAGCCGCGACACCTTCTGCCGGCTGCGCGTCAAGAACACCAGCGTGCCCCGGACCCGCGGCAGCGCGCCCGATTTGATCGCCGCGAGGAAGCTCTCGGCGGACTGCGGCGTCTGCATGAGCGCCGCATGCAATGCCTCGATGCCGGTGCGCCAGGTCGTCATGACCAGGAACAGCACGGCCGCGAGGCTCAGGGGCACCCATCCGCCCTCGGCGATTTTGAGCAGATTGGCGCAGAAAAATGCCCCGTCCACCACGACGAACAGGCACGTGGCCGCCGCCACCGCTGCGATCGGCCAATGCCACACCGTGCGCATCGCCCGGCACAGAAGGACCGTCGTGAGCAGCATGGTGGTCGACACCGCGGTGCCGTAGGCCCCGGCGAGACGGTCCGAACTGCCGAACGCCACCGTGATGGCGACCGTGGCGCTCATCAGCAGCCAATTGACGCTCGGCACGTAGATCTGACCGTACACGCGATCGGAGGTCTGACGAATCGACACGCCCGGCAACCATCCAAGCTGCATGGCCTGACGGGTCATTGAGAACGAGCCGGTGATGATGGCCTGGCTGGCAATGATGGTGGCGATGGTGGCGATCACCACCAACGGGTAGATCGACCAGGCGGGCGCGATTTGGAAAAACGGATTGCCCGTCACGGCCCCCCTCTTCATCAGGAATGCGGTCTGCCCGGCGTAGCTCAGCAGCAATGCCGGCAGAACGATGAGATACCACGACCACCGGATCGGCCCCCGGCCGAAGTGACCCATGTCGGCGTACAGCGCCTCGCCGCCGGTGATGCACAAAAACACCCCGCCGAGCACCAGCGGTCCGCGGGCGCCGGCGTGCAGCAGGAATCCGATCGCGTGCCGCGGATCGAGGGCGCCGAGCACTTGAGGGTGGCGCGCGACCGCCGCGGCGCCGAGGCTCCCGATGAGGATGAACCAGACCAGCATCACCGGACCGAAGGCGCGTCCGATGTAGGCCGTGCCGAAGCGCTGCGCCCCGAACAGCGCGACCAGGATGGCGACCGCCATCGGCATCACGAAGGGCTTGAACGCGGCCGAGCCCACGTTCACGCCTTCGAGTGCGCTCAACACGGAAATGGCGGGCGTGATGACGCCGTCGCCGTAGATCAACGCCGCGCCCAATACACCCATGCCGGTCATGACCCGAAATCCCGGTGTGAACCCGTTGGCGCCGATGAGTGACATCAGCGCCAGGATGCCGCCTTCGCCGCGATTGTCCGCGCGCATGACGAACAAGCAGTACTTGACCGAGATCGTGATGATGAGCGTCCAAACGACGAGCGAGAGGATCCCGAGGGCACCCGCGGGCGTGAAGCGTCCGCCCATCGCCTGCGCGACGGTCTGCAGCGTGTAGAGCGGACTCGTGCCGAGATCCCCGAACACGATGCCGAGCGCCGCCAGCCGGGCCCCCTGCACCGGCGGCGAGTCGGCCGACGCCGGGGCGCAATCGCTCGTCGGCGTGGCCTCGCGCTTCATGCCCGAACCATACCGGCACGCATCGGCGCTGCGCAACACGCCGCGCCGTGCTGACAGCGGTTGGCGCTCACGTCCTACAGGGGACACGCCGCCGCGCGCACGATACTGCCTTCAATAACAATCCTTGCCACCGCCATGCATGATTTTTTTGGCACCCATCCCAAGACCCAGTGGTTCCTGATCACATTGGCCGGATTGGTGCTCGCGCTGATCCTGTTCTCGTGGCTGTTCAACTGGAACCTGCTTAGGCCGACGGTGGCCGGGATGATCTCCGCCCGGACCGGGCGGGCGACCTCGATCACCGGAGATCTCAAGGTACACCTCTGGTCGTTCGAACCGCGCGTGGAAATCGACGGCTTGACGCTCAAAAACCCATCCTGGGCGCGGCACGCGGTGATGTTCCGAGCGCAGGCGCTCAGCATCAGCATCAGCCTGGGCCGGCTGTTGCGCGGTCAGATCGTGCTGCCGGAGATCGACGTGGTGCAACCGACCATCGATCTTGAGCGTGACGCCAAGGGACGCGCCAGCTGGCAGTTCGGCACGTCCGGGGGCACGGCCCCGAAGAGCACGGCACCGGCCAAGATTCCGACCATTCGACGCCTGCTCATAGAGAACGGAAAAATCGACCTCGACGACGCGATCCGCAAGTTGAAATTGAACGGCACGCTGGTCGCGGCGGACGAGGCCGGCCGCGCCAAGACGTCCGCCGCGGGAGCGGCCGCTTTCCGGCTGCGCTGCACCGGGTCGCTCAATGCCAAGCCTTTCAGCCTGGAGCTCAATGGCGGACCGCTCGTCAACCTCGAGCCGGACCATCCGTACCGCATCGAGGGGCACGTCAAGGCGTCCGACATCGCGCTCAACGCGCAGGTCGAGTTTCCCAAGCCCTTCGATCTGTCCGCCTACCAGGTCAAGTTCGACGTCTCCGGCGGCGACCTGGCGGACGTTTATTATCTGACCGGGTTGGCGCTGCCCAACACCCCGGCGTACCGGCTCGCGGCCGACATGCGGCATGTTGGCTCGACCTTTCGCATGGACAATCTGCAGGGCCGGCTCGGCTCGAGCGACCTCGAAGGCGAAGTACAGATCGACATCGGCGGTGCACGCCCCAGGCTGCGAGCCAAACTGAAATCATCGACCCTCAACATCGCCGATCTGGCCCCGACGCTCGGCCACCCGGCGGCCGCAGCGAATTCGCCGTCGGCGACCCCTGCCGCCGCCCACCCGGATCAGGCGGCCGCGGCGGGCCCGGCGGCCGCGGCGGATTCCGGCCGCTTGTTTCCCGATGCCGATCTGCAGGTCGACCGGGTGCGCGGCATGGATGCCGATGTCACCTATGCCGCACGGTCCGTCACCGCACCGAAGGTGCCGATGAAGGAGGTCAATTTCCATCTCATGCTCGATGACGGTGTGCTCACCATGCAGCCGCTGTCCTTCGTGCTCGATTCGGGCACCTTCAGCGGCAACGTGCGTCTCGATGCGCGCCAGGACGTCCCCGAATCGAGCATCGACATGCGCATCGAGAACGTCGATCTCGGTCAATTCAAATCCGCCAAAGCCAGGCAGCCGCCCATGCAGGGAACCCTGCTCGGCCATGTGAAAATCCATGGCCGCGGCGCCTCGATCCGCAAGCTGCTGGCCGGCGCCGATGGCGGCATCGGCGTGGTGATTCCCGAGGGGCAGATCAGCGAAGCCCTCGCGGAGCTGACCGGCATCAACGTGCTGAACGGCCTCGGCGTGCTCATTTCCGCCAGCGACAAGGACACCACCGTGCGCTGCGGGGTTGCCGCGTTCCAGGCACAACAGGGAGTCTTGGGCGCGCGGACGGTGTTCATCGACACCAGCAAAGTGCTCATCACGGGCCGCGGCACCATCAATCTCGCCACGGAGCATCTCGATCTGTCGCTGCAGGGGGACCCGAAGAAGTTGCGGCTGTTGCGCCTGCGCACGCCCATCACCGTGCACGGCACCCTGCTGCACCCGATCGTCGGCGTCAATGCGGAAAAGCTTGCCGCGCAGACCGGTGTGGCCGTGGCGCTCGGCACCCTGCTCACCCCCGTCGCAGCGGCCCTCGCGCTCATCGATCCCGGACTTGCCAAGAACAAGGACTGCGCGGCGGTGCTTGCGCAAACCGCGGACGACCCGCTCAACGCGCAGTAGGCGCGGCCATATCTTTGTGGACGCGGGCGGCCCTATGATGGGCGGCGGATGTCCGTTGACTGCGGGAGGTGAGCGAGTGAGCCATTCGAAACCGGCCTCGGCGCGCCGCGTCAGCAGGATTTGCGCGCTGTTCCTCGCGAGCGTCGGTGCGTGCTCCGGCGCGGTCGGCGCCGACCGCGCCCACGTCGTCAACATTTTCGCCTGGCCGGAATATTTTCCACCCGCCCTCATCGCCAAATTCGAGGCAGCGAGCGGCATGCACGTGAACTACTCCGTGCTCGACTCGCCCGAGGCGGCCGAGACCATCCTCTCGGTCGGCAGTTCGAACTACGACATCGTCACCATGAACGCGGCGCCGCAGCTCGGCCGCGAGATACCCCACGGATTTTGGAAGGCGCTCGACCCCTCGCGCATCCCCAATGCGCGCAATGCCGATCCGAAGATCATGCAGCTGCTGGCGACGGTCGACCCGGGAAACCAGCACGCGGTTCCGTGGATGTGGGGCACCACGGGGATCATGTACAACGTCGACAAGATCCAGGCGCTCATGCCCAATGCGCCGCGCGACAGTCTCGACATGGTTTTCAAGAAGGAAACCGCCGCCAAATTCGCCCCTTGCGGCATCGGCCTGATCGATTCGTGGGGGGACATCCTGCCGATGGTCTCGCGCTACATCGGTCAACCGGCACTGTCCGCCGCGCCCGCGCAGCTCGGCGCGGTGATGGCCAAACTGCAGGAAATCAAACCGTACCTGCAGCGCATCTCGACCTCCGGCTACTATCAGCAATTGGCCGAGGGGGACCTGTGTCTGGCCATCGGCTATTCCGGCGATGCCTTGATCGCACGCCGCCTGGTGAAAGAATCCCACGGCAGCATCAAGATCGACTACGCGTTCCCGCGCGAGATGGTGCCCTTCTACATCGACAGCATGGTTATTCCGGCCGATTCGCCCAACGTTGCCGGCGCGCTCGCGTTCATCAATTTCGTGATGCAGCCGGAAATCTCCGCGTCGGTCACGCGCTTCATCGGCTTCGCGACCGCCAATGCCGCCGCGCTGCCCCTGCTCGAGCCGTCGATCCGGGACAACACGGTGATCTACCCGCCGCCCGGCGTGCGCGAACGGTTCGAATTGCAGAAAGTCTATTCGACCGACGAGGCGCGCGCCTTTTCGCGCGCCTGGCTGCAGTTCAAATCCTCCCTGTAGCCGCGCTCAGGGCGGCGCTCAGAGCGACTTCGACAGGCCGAAGAACAGGCCGCGACGCGGCCCGAATTGCGGCGCGCCGACACCGACGCCGGTGCCGTTGCGGATCTCGTAGATCTTGTCGAACACATTGATCACATCGAAGCGCGCCGTGAGCGTGCCTGAGTTCGCCAGATCGAACACGTGCGTGATGCCGGTGTTGAACTGGATGTAGTACGGCAGATGCGCGCCGTTCGGGATGTCGGTGCCGCCGTAAGCGGTCGTTTCTCCGGGCGGCAGCGGCTCGCTCGCGCGCAATCCGGATCCGGATAGAAAATCGGCGCTGAACCGCGTGCCGTGCCAGAGATAAGAAGCCCCGCCCGACGCGGTGTGCTGCTGTTCGTGATCCAGATGGATGTAGTTGTTGGCGATGTACGCGAGGTCGGCGGGCGAGAAATTGAATTGCGCCGAATCGATCTGTTTGCCCTTCGCGCTTTGCACGGCGAGATTCAAGTAGGCACTGAACGCCTGCGCCGTGTAGTTGGCGGTCAACTCGGCGCCGTACTGCTTGCCGAAGCGGTAGTTGAACGGGGTCAGGATGATCGGTGCGCCGAACTGTCCCTCGTCGATCAGATTCACTGATTGCTTGTAGTAGGTGTCGATGCCGACGGTGAACTCGCGCGTGATTTTCTGCTGCACCCCGAGATCATAATAATTGGCCTTCTCCGGAAGCGGTGCCCCGGCTTGGGACGATAGCGGCGGAGAAGTGGTGTTTTGAAACAGCGCGATGTCTTTCGCGCCGACGAGCTCGAACGGCGGCGGCGACAAATAGCGCGAATAGCCGGCGTGCACGGTGGTGTCCGGGGCGGCCTGCCACACGGCGTTGAGCCGCGGGCTTGCCTGGTTCGCGCCGGTATAGGCCGTGAATCGATCGAGGCGCACGCCGTAATTCAATGTCAGGGCCGGCTGCACGCGCCATTCGTCCTGCAGGTAGGCGCTGTAGATCCACTCCGTCGCCCCGCCGTTGTCGACGATGGTGGTCGGCACATCGCCCTGCGGCACGCCCAGATCATTGGTCTCGAGAACCTGCGAACTCGTGTTGGAAATCGAGTGATCCGATTGCAGGAACACACCCGCCCTAAGCGTGTGGACAGCGTCGAGCTTGTAGGCCGCATCGCTTTGCGCCGCGTAGGCGACATTTTGCTTGAAGGCGTTCTGCGCGATCCCGGTGAACAGCAGATCGCCCGGAAAGTCCGGCACGAACGTCAGGCTCGAATAGCGGGCGATCAGCGAGGTCTGCACGTCGAGATCGCCGGCCGAGAGCTGCCAGCTCAACGCCCCGAACTGGGTGACCTCGCGTTGATTTTCGTTGAGATCCTGGCTCGGATAGGCCGACACGCCATCGACGGTCAGGCCGAGCGTGGGTTGTTCGCCGTAGAGGTTCGGAATCTGAAACTTGCCGACCGAACTGCCCAGCATGAGCGACACCCGGTTCTCGTCGTTGAGAATGTCCTCGAAGTAGCCGAAGCCGTGATATTGGGTGGTGTGATCGTGGATGGGATCCGAGCTGCCGTCCGGGGATTCGATGCCGAGGTCGTTGCGCAGGAAGCCGCCCGAAACGAAGTAGCTGAAAGACCCGGCCCCGCCGCCGTAGGCAAAACTCGGCTCGATCTCACTGTGGCTGCCGCCGTACAGGGACACCGCGCCGCCCTGCGTCTGAATGCCGCTTTTCGTGGTGATGTCGATGATGCCGGCGGTCCGCAATCCATATTCGGCCGGCAGGGCACCGGTCACCAGGCTGATCGAGGAGATCAGTCTCGGGTCGAGCGACTGGCCAAAGACGCTGATACCCTCCGGCAGGATGATGCCGTTGATGCGGTACTGCAGCCCGTTGTGCTCGCCGCGCACATGATATTGGCCGAATGAATCCTGAGCCACATCGGGCGCCTGCAACACCACTTGGTTGAGCAGCGTGTTGTCGCCGCCGGGCGTCGCCGCAATGGCCTGCGAGTCGAGGGTATACGTGGAGGCCCCGGTCTGGGTTTGAATATGCGCGCGGCTTTCGTCCAAATGTTTGGCGGTCACCACGATTGCCGGCAATACCATCGAGTCGTCGGCCGGGGCGGCACCGTCGTCAGCCGCCAGGGCAGGCGCCGCGAGGCAAAGAACCCAAAGGGCCAATGCGGCGGCGCCGGTGGCCGCCCGCCTGGGTGAAATGTCGAACATGGAAAGCTCTCCGCGAAAACTGCATCGTGTGAACCGCACCGATTGCTCGGCGGGCTCACTGGCTCAAGCGCAACGATCAGACGGCGGAGGGGGGACCGCGGCTACGCGGAGAAATCAGTTCGGCGGTGGGCACCGCCTGTCGGAGCTCGACGACTCGTTCGGCACCGACGCGCACCAGCAAGGGCACGTGGAAAGCATGACTGAAGGCGGGCGTGACGACTTGGGCGAAAGCCGGGCACAGGGCGCAATCGCTTTCGGCACCCCTGCCGCCATCGGCGCGCGCGTCGAGGCCATGGGTGCCGGCGACATGGCCGACTTCGTGCACGACCGCACCCTGCTGCGTCGCGATGAGCAGCAGCACCAGTAACAGGGCGTGGCACAAAGCCTTCATGACATCGAGCGGAAAAAGGGGGGCGGTGCCATGCTGAAACGCTACCAGAACCGGCGGCGCTTTGCTTAGATTCGGTGTTGCCGGGTGACTTAAGCCGATTTCGCGAGGGTGTCCCGATTGAACAAGCTGAGCCGACGCACGTTCCTCACCACCTCAGGGGTGGCCGCGGTGCTGTTCACCCCGGCGCTGCGCGCCGCCGCGGTTGAACCCGAGGGCGGCCGGCCGGCCCTCAAGCCCCCCTACCGCTTTTTCAACGAAGCCGAGGCCGGGTTCATCGAGAGCGCCTGCGAGCGGCTGATTCCGGCGGACGAATCTGGCCCGGGGGTGCAGGGCCCGCGGGCGGCCGCCTATCTCGATGCCCAGCTGCACGGTGCCTGGGGCTGCGGCACGCGGGCACACCGCAGCGGTCCGTGGCAACCCGGCTCCCCCACGCCCTCAGGCTCCCCGCCGCTGGTGCCGGCGGAACTGTTCCGGCGGGCGTTGCGCGGCATCCTCGGCGGATTCGCCGCGCGCGGCCTGAACTTTCGCACCCTGCCGGCCGATGCGCAGCTCGCCTATTTGCGGCTGCTCGAGGCGGGAAGCGTGCGGCTCGACGGGGTGGCGTGCGGGACGTTTTTCGAACTGCTGCTCAAGCTCACGCTGGAGGCCTTTCTCAGCGATGCGGCCCACGGTGCCCGGCGCGAAATCCTGCCCTGGCGCGTGACCGGCTATGCCGGTGCGCTCGCCCACCCAAGGGTTCGGGATGCGGCATACTGCGGGTTTGGTTTTGCGCCAAGGATGTCTCATGCAGTTGCGGACCCGGATTGATGGCGGCGGCACGCCGCGAGATGCGCGTTGGGGCGTGGACAGTGAATATGGGCGATTGCGCGACGTGCTGGTCGGCCCGATCGATCATTTCACCTGGCAGGCGGGCAATGCCGTCGCGCAGCGCGCCGAGCGGGTCGGACTTGCCTTCGATCACCGCATCGCCCGCGCGCAATACGCCGAGATGCTCGACGTCTACCGCCAAGCGGAGGTCACGGTTCACACCCTGCCGCCGGATCCGCTGCTGCCCTACCAGATATTCGCGCGCGACAGCAGCGTGATGACGCCGTGGGGCGCCGTCGTCATGCAATGCCAGAAGCCCTACCGGCGCGGCGAATACGCGGCATGCATCAAGTTCTATCTCGATGCCGGCATCCCGATCTATGACCTGGTGACCGCCGGGAATGTCGAGGGCGGCGATTTCATGGTGCTCAAACCCAAGGTCGCGATCTGCGGCTACTCCGGTGAGCGCTCCAGCGAGCCCGCGGTGCGGCAGCTGCAGGCGTGGTTTCAGGCGGAGGGCTGGGAGATGCACACCTATGCCTTTGATTCGCACTTCCTGCATCTCGATGTGCAGATGGGCATGATCGCCGAGGGGCTCGCGGTCGTGTGCGTCGAAGCGGTGGAACCCGAATTGGTCGACTGGCTGAAATCGAAGGGGATTCGCGCCATTCCCATCGCCTATGGCGATGCCATGCAGCTCGGCAGCAATGTGGTGGCCCTCGGCAACGAGCGCGTGCTGGTCCCCGCATCGAGCAAGCACCTGATTGCGGCGTGCCGTGCCGAAGGACTGACCGTGTTCGATCCGGACGTCTCGATGATCGGCAACGGCGGGGGAGCCGTGCACTGCATGTGCCAGGCCTTGAAGCGCGACCATGTCGGCGCATGACCCCGGGCGGCGCAGCCTGGTGCTCGGTGCCGCGGCGGCGGCGGCGGCCGCCGCGATGCCGGTCATGACGCGCGCCGAGGTGCCCGGGCCGGCGGTGCCGGCGAAGGACGACTCGGCGGATCTGCCACTGCTCGACTTGAGTGCCGTCGAGGCGGTCGCACGCATCGCGCGCGGCGAACTGACCGCCGAGCGCTATGCCGCGGCGCTGCTCGCCCGCTGCCATTCACAGCGCTCGCTCAACGCCTTCATCACCCTCGACCCCGAACGGGTGCTCGAGGATGCGCGCGCGCGCGACCAGCAACGGCACGCGGGCGCGGCGCTCGGGCCGCTGTTCGGTTTGCCGATACCGGTCAAGGACAGCGTCAACACCTCGGATTATCGGACCACCGGCGGCACACCGGCGCTGCGCGATTTTCGTCCCGCCAAGGACGCCCCCGTGGTCGCGGCCCTGAGGGCCGCCGGCGCCGTGATCCTCGGCAAAACCAACCTGCACGAACTGTCCTTCGGCTGGACCAGCAACAACCAGGCGTTTGGAGCGGTGCATAATCCCTATGACCCGGCCTGCGTCCCCGGCGGCAGCAGCGGAGGAACGGCGGCGGCGATCGCCGCCCGCATGGCCCCGCTTGGCGTCGCGGAGGACACGGAGGGTTCGATTCGCGTACCGGCCGCCTTTTGCGGGATCACCGGTTTTCGGCCGACCACGGGCCGCTACTCGACCCGCGCCTGCGTGCCCATCTCGCCGCTCTTTGACCAGGTCGGCCCGCATGCGCGCACCATGGCGGACGTCGCGTTGTTCGACGCCGCCGTGACCGGCGATCGGCGCCCGCTCGCGCGCGCGTCGCTGCGCGGGGTAAGGCTCGGCGTCGTGCGCGATTTCTGGTATTCGGACCTCGATCCCGAGGTCGAGCGGATCTCGGCGGCAGCGCTCGAGCGCCTGCAGGCCGCGGGCGCGATCCTCATCGAATCCCCGTTGCCCGGCGTGGCGAAGCTCATCGATCTCATCACGGATCAGGTCCAAAACCACGATGTGCGCAGCGCACTCGCCGGCTATCTCGAGGAATACGGCGCCGGGATCACGCTCGAGCAACTGGTGGCGCGCGCAAGCCCGGACATCCAGGCCACTTTTCGCAGCGACGTGCTGCCGGGAGGCGCCAATTTCGTCTCCGAAGCCGAGTATGCCGCCGCGCGCGATCAGCACCTGCCGGCGCTGCGGGCGCTGTACCGGGAGTACTTTGCACGCACCGGCGTCGCGGCCATGGTATTCCCGGCCGTGCGCGTGGCCGCGCCGCGCATCGGCGAGGAGACCACGGTGGCGATTCGCGGCCGTCCCATCGCGTTCGAAGCCGCCGTGGCGCGCAACATCGCCCCCGGCAGCACCGCGGGACTGCCGGGCCTGGTGCTGCCGGCCGGGCTGACCGCGGCCGGCCTGCCGGTGGCGCTCGAGTTCGATGCACCGGCCGGCGCCGACCGCGCGCTGCTGGCGCTCGGCACGGCGTGCGAACACGCGCTGGGGCCGATCCCCGGCCCGGCACGCTGACACCGCAGCGATGCCGCTGCACAAACTTTTCCCGACCTATGTGTACGCAGCGCCGCTGCAGAAAACCGGTGCCCGCGATTTGAATCGGCGGCTGCTCGCGGAATGCCACCAGCTGCGCTCGGACGATGCGGCGGGGCGCCGCTGGTCCGCCAGGAATTATCCGGGCGGGTACACCTCCTATGGATCGTGCCATTGGCTGCAGCGCATGTCGCCGACCTTCGAGGAACTGCGGCGCAAATTGCAACGCCACGTCGCCCGCTTCGTCGCCGCCTCGCAGTGGAATCTCGAGGAACGCGAACTGTCGATGACGGATTGCTGGATCAACATCATGCCGCGGCACACGGTGCACAGCCTGCACCTGCACCCGCTGTCCACCTTGAGCGGCACCTACTACGTCCAGGTGCCCGAAGGCTCTTCCGGTATCAAGTTCGAGGATCCGCGGCTCGACCGCTTCATGGCGGCTCCGCCGCGCAAGGCCAATGCGCGCGCCGCCAATCGCGCCTGGATCACCCTGCCGGCACGCGCCGGTGAGGTGGTGCTGTTCGAGAGCTGGCTGCGCCACGAGGTGGGGCCCAACCCGCTCGATGCGGAGCGCGTGAGCGTGAGCTTCAACTACAATTGGTTTTGAGCGTGCTCGCGCCGTCGCCCGGCGCGCGTACAATACCCCGCATGCAAACCACCACCTCCGATGCCACCATGGCGGTTTTCCTCGATCTGGAAAACATCGCCCTGGGCGCGCGCGACGCGAATTACCCGAGTTTCGACATCGTCAAGGTGCTCGAGCGCCTGCTGCTCAAGGGCCACATCGTGGTCAAAAAGGCCTACTGCGACTTTGAACGCTACAAGGAGTTCAAACGCGGGCTGCACGAGGCGGCGTTCGAACTCATCGAAATCCCGCACGTGCGCCAGTCCGGCAAGAATTCCGCCGACATTCGCATGGTCGTCGATGCACTCGACCTGTGCTACACCAAGGGACACGTCGACACCTTCATCATCATCAGCGGGGATTCGGATTTCTCGCCCCTGGTGAGCAAACTGCGCGAGAACGCCAAGACGGTGATCGGCGTCGGGGTGAAAAATTCGACCTCGGACCTGTTCCTCAACAACTGCGACGAATTCATCTACTACGATGACCTGGTGCGCAAGGAGCCGTCCAGGCGCCGCCGCGCCGGCGGCACCGCAGCACGCACTGCCACCGCCACGGCCGCGCCGGCCGAGAACGCACCCGCCGAAAACAAGGGACCGGATCCGAGCGATGCGCTCGATTTGGTGGTCGAGACGCTCGATGCCGTGACCGAAGAGCGCGGAGAAAACGAACCGATTTGGGGTTCGATGATCAAACAGGCCCTGAAACGCCGCCACCCGGGTTTCAACGAGCGCGCCTACGGCTTTCGCTCGTTCAACGACCTGTTGGCCGATGCGCAAAAGCGGGGGCTGTTGAGCCTGCGCCCCGATGAGAAATCGGGCGGCTACACCGTTCGGCTCCTGGAACGCAGCCCCCCGCCCAAGCCTTGAACTTCATCGCACCGCCCTAATGTCCTTGAGGTTCGGCAGAACCTCGAGGGGGTTGGAACGATGAACGCTACGCGCAGACAGTCCTGGATGTGGGCCGAGGCGTGCTCGCTGCTCGATGCGGCGGAGCGCCGGCAGCGGCATTTCTACGAGCTGCTGTCCGCACCCGCTTCCGTGCCCGTGTGGGAACCCCCCGCCAACATCTTCGCGCGCGGCGCCGAGATGCACGTCACGCTGGCCTTGCCGGGTGCCCGCACCGAGGATCTGGTGGTGCAACTCACCCCGTCGGGCCTGCTGATCGAGACCACCGTGTCGCCACCGGCCTTCGAGGCCGGTGTCGAGGTGGTGCGCCTGGAGATTCCCTATGGCCGGATGCGGCGCCGCATCGATCTGCCGGCGGGCACCTACACGCTGCTCGAACGCCGGTTCGATCGCGGTTATTTGTTTCTGCGCCTGGTGGGGGAATTATGAGCACGAGCATGAACTCGAACGAACCGCAAACCCCATCCCTGCCCGAGGATGTGCTGATCATTCTGCCGGTGCACGATCTGGTGCTGTTTCCCGGCGTGGTGTTGCCGGTTGCCGTGAGCGGCAAGCGCGCGGTGGCCGCGGCACAGGAAGCGATCCGAACGCAGCGGCGCGTGGGCTTGCTCCTGCAAGCCGACGCGGGTGACGATCCGGACCCCGACAAACTGCACCGCGTGGGCACCTCGGCATCGATCGTGCGCTTCGTCACGGCCGGCGACGGCACCCATCACCTCATCGCCCAGGGCGAGGAGCGCTTCACGGTGCTCGACTACGTCAGCCGGGAACCGTTCCTGGTGGCGCGCATCGAGCGCTACAAGGAACATGTGGCGGCCGATCGCGACGTGGAGGCGCGCGGACTCACCCTGCGTGAGCGGGCCATCGAAGCGCTGCAGTTGCTGCCGCAGGCACCGGCCGAACTCGCCAATGCGATCCGCGGCATCGAATCGATTTCCGCACTGGCCGATGTGGTCGCGAGCTTCATGGACTTGAAGGCGGCGGACAAGCAGGAAATTCTCGCAACCTTCGACCTGAAGACCCGTCTGGATCGGGTGCTGGCGCTGCTCAACCGGCGCATCGAGGTGCTGAAGGTCTCGCGGCAGATCGACGAACGCACCCGGGAGGCCTTCGATGAGCGCCAAAAGGAGGCGGTGCTGCGCGAACGCTTGCGGCAGATCCAAAAAGAGCTCGGTGAAACCGAGGGTTCGGGGGCCGAGCTTGAGGACTTGAAGAAGGCCGTTGAAGATGCCGGCATGCCGCCGGAGGCGCACGAGCAGGCGCTGCGCGAACTCGCGCGCCTCGAGCGCATGCCGGACGGGGCGGCCGAGTATTCCATGACGCGCACCTACCTGGACTGGCTCATCGCCATGCCCTGGTCGAAGACCGACCCGGAGCAGCTCGACATCGAGCGCGCGCGCGCCATCCTCGATGAGGATCATTACGGACTCGAGAAGGTCAAGCGGCGCATCCTGGAATTTTTGGCCGTGCGCAAACTCAATCCGCAGGGACGCAGTCCGATCCTGTGCTTCGTCGGGCCGCCGGGCGTCGGCAAGACTTCGCTCGGCCAGAGCATTGCCAAGGCCCTCGGTTTGACGTTCCGCCGCGTGAGCTTGGGCGGCGTGCACGACGAGGCCGAGATTCGCGGCCATCGGCGCACCTACATCGGTTCGCTGCCCGGCAACATCGTGCAGGCGATTCGCAAGGCGGGACGGCGCAATCCGGTGCTCATGCTCGATGAAGTCGACAAACTCTCCGCGAGCCATCAGGGCGATCCGTTCTCGGCGTTGCTCGAGGTGCTCGATCCGGAGCAGAACAACACCTTCCGCGACAATTATCTCGCGGTGCCGTTCGATCTTTCGAAGGTGCTGTTCATCGGCACCGCCAACGTGCTCGATGCGATCCCGGCGCCGCTGCGCGACCGGATGGAGGTCATCGAACTGACCGGCTACACGGAGGAGGAGAAACTGCAGATCGCCGAGCGATTCCTGCTCCGGCGCCAGCTGGAGGCCAATGGGCTCAACGCCGAGCAGGTGCGCGTGTCGCAGGAGGCCCTGCGGCGGGTCATCGTGGATTACACCCGCGAGGCCGGTGTACGCAGTCTCGAGCGCCAGATCGGGGCGCTGCTGCGCCACGCGGCGGTCTCGATTGCGGGAGGTCGCGCGGCGAGCGTCTCGATCGATGCCGCCGACGTGCCGGACATCCTCGGGGCCGCGCGCTTCGAGAACGACGTGGCGCTGCGCACCAGCGTGCCGGGAGTCGCCACCGGATTGGCGTGGACCCCGGCCGGCGGCGACATTTTATTCATCGAGTCGAGCCGCGTGCGCGGCACCGGCAAGCTGATCCTGACCGGCCAGCTCGGCGAGGTGATGAAGGAGAGCGCGCAGGCGGCGGTCACCTTGGTCAAGTCGCAGGCGGAGCGCCTCGGCATCGATGCCGCCGTGCTCGAGAACTGCGACCTGCACATCCATGTGCCCGCGGGCGCGATCCCCAAGGACGGTCCGAGCGCCGGCGTCGCGATGGCGACCTCACTGGCCTCGCTGCTGTCGCAGCGCACGGTGCGCGCCGATGTGGCCATGACCGGCGAGATCAGCCTGCGCGGCGTGGTGCTGCCGGTCGGCGGCGTGAAGGAGAAGTGCGTGGCCGCCGCGCGCGCCGGCATCCGCACGGTGATCCTGCCCGCCCGCAACCGGCGCGATCTCGAGGATATTCCAGAGAGCGTGCGCAATCGGTTGGAATTCGTCTGGGCGGAAAAAATCGAGGACGTGCTCGCGCGCGCGCTCGAGGCGGCGCCGGAGCAGCGCGCGGCGGCGTGATGTCTAGTGCGTCCGCCCCGGCGCGCCGGCGAGTTCCGCGATCGCCGCCAGCAGGGCCTGGGTGTCGACCGGCTTGCTCAAGAAGCGGCAGCTCGGGAGCGCATTTTTCACGCCGCGCATCATCGACTGCAGGTCCCCGCTCAGCAAAATCGCAGGAACGTCGCGATTCTGCCGCGCGCGCAGCGCCATCAGCACGTCCAATCCGGTCAGAGTCCCGTCCAGGTGATAGTCGGTGATGAGGATATCCCCGGGCTTGAGCCCGCTGAGCATTTCCTCGGCCTCCGCCACGCTCGCCGCGCAGCGGGTCTCGTAACCCTCGAGGGTCAGGAACAATTCCGTCGCCATTCTGACCGCGTCATTGTCCTCGAGCAGCAGGATGCGCCCGCAGCTGCGGCCTGGCACCGTGGCGTCGACCGGCTCCGCGGGCGCGGGTCGCGGCGGTTCGGATGACACATGGGGGCCGACCGGTGAGGCGATGTGCTGCGAGGGGATGCGCACGCGCACGCGCGTGCCTTCGCCCATGCGCGACGCCACGGCCACGGAGTAGCCGAGCAAACGCGACACCTCGCGCACGATGGCAAGCCCCAAGCCGACGCCCGAGCGCTGCGCGCCCTTGGCGTCGACCTGGTAATACTCATCGAACACCCGCTCGAGCTTTTCCTCGGGGATGCCCACGCCCGAATCCTCCACGCTCAGGATCACGGCGTCGGCCTCGCGGGTCTCGAGCATGCGCACGAAACCCGTCTCGGTGTACTTGAGGGCATTGCCGAGCAGATTTTGCAGCAGCTGGGTGAACAGGACGCGATCGGTGACGATCACCGTGCGGCTTTCCGGCATTTCCAACCGCAGACTCTTTTCCCGCGCCGGCGCTTCGAACTCGCGCTTGAGGTCCACGACGATATCCGCCAGATCGACCGGCGCGAGCTGCGGCTCGACGGCACCGGATTCGAGCCGGGTGATGTCGAGCAGGGCGTTCAACAAGCGGCTCGCCCCGTCGATGGCGAGCTGCTGCCGCCGCAACAAGTCGTGCACCGCCGGCGTCGCTTGAGTCAACGTCAATACCGAGGCATTGAGCATCCGGATGGTCTGCAGCGGCTGGCGCAGGTCGTGGCTGGCCGTGGCCAGAAAGCGGGTCTTGGCCTGATTGGCGCGGTCCGCCTCCTCCCGGGCCGCCACCAAGGCGTCGTTCACCGCCCGGCTCTCGCTCATGTCGCGGATCGCGGCCCCCACCAGAACGCGGTCGCTGTCGCCGAACGGCGCGAGCCGGATGCCGGCGGGAAATTCTGATCCGTCCGCACGGCGGGCGAACAGGTTCGTCATGCGGGCGCCCATGTCGCGATTGGTCGGGTCGCGCAAATAACCGGTCAGATGGGCGCCGTGCCGTATCCTGAATCGCTCAGGAACCAGCAAATCGAGCGATTTGCCGGTCATCTGCTCGACCGGATAACCGAACAATGCGCTGGCCGTGGCGTTGGCAAAGACGATCGTGCCCGCGGTATCCACGACGATGAGCGCGTCCGGCGAGAATTGCAGCAGATGCTGCGACAGGTGGCCAAGTTCCTCCATGGTCGGGGCTAGTATAAGGCGTTCCGCGCGCCCGTAAGGGGTCGGCGCAGCTTGCTGCGGCAAGTCGCGGCTGTTTCGATGCCAACCCTTGCGGCAGACTCCCCAGACCATGATCATCGCACCTGGCATTGTAGGTGCCGGGTTCTTCCGGCCTGCCGGGTCATTCCGACCATGAGACAAGAGCACCAGTGAACGACGCGAAAATGAACTGGACGGGCGCCGAGGTCATTCTCAATCAGTTGATGGAGATTGCGCGCATTTCCGCGCTCGCCGAGATGGCCAGCGGCATCGCGCACGAGTTGAACCAGCCGCTCGGGGCCATCGCCACGTTCGCGCAGGCCGGCGACCGGCTGCTCAACCGGCCCGAACCCATGGTGCAGCGGGCGCTCGAGGTCTTCCGGCAGATCAATTCCGAGGCCATGGGCGCGGGGGAAGGCATTCGGCGCATCCGCAAGCTCTTCGACCACCACGAGCCGGACCGTACGCCCTGCCACCTGGCGCAGATGATCGAGGAACTGCGCCCGGTCATGCTGGTGCTCGCCGCACGCTCCAAGGCCGCCGTGCGCATCGAGATCGCACCGGACCTGCCGGTGCTGCTGATCGATCCGCTGCGTATTCAGCACGTGCTGTTCGCCTTGCTGCAGAACGCCTTCGATGCCGTCGCGCAAAATCCGGGCGGCGTGCCGAGCGTCGCCGTCGAGGCCCACGCCGACCGCTACGCCGCGCAGATCAGCATCACCGACAACGGACCGGGCATCCCGGAGCAGATACGCGATCAATTGTTCCGCCCGTTTTTCACCACCAAATCTCAGGGCACGGGACTCGGCCTCGCCTCCGCGCGGGCCATCGTCGAGGCCCATCAGGGCACCATCGGGTTCGAGAATTTGGAATCTGGGGGGAGCCGGTTTTCGTTTCGCCTGCCGCTCAGCGCCTGAACCGCCCGGTCAGTTGCGTAAGATGCACGTGAAAGTACCGATGTGAAATGGGCGCCGGCACGCCTTAGAATCGCACCCATGCGACCACGGGTCAGTCTGACATTTCGGCACATCGAGCGCTCCGGCGAACTCGAGGCGCGCCTGCTCGAAGCCGCGGAGCGGCTCGTTCGCAGCCATCCGGGCATGACCCGCTGCCACGTGACGGTCGAAGGGAAATCGGACGCACGCGCCGGGCACTCACACTGTACGGTGAAAATTCACGTGAGCGTGCCGGGCGCGCAGATTCATGCCGACAGCGTGCAGCACCCCGGTGAAGCCCACCACGACGTGTATGCCGCCCTGCGCGAAGCCTATTCGAGCGCGCGCCGCCAGCTGCAGGCGCTCGAGAACACCCAAAAATCGAGCCTGGCGCGCGAGGCGCGCGCGGTGATGCGCGGGGATTGAAGCCTGGTTGCTCGCGGGTCCCCCGGTCCTCGCGGGAGCCTTTCAGTGATGCATGTGCGCGAGCGGGCCGAGCGGGCCGAAGGCGGTGAGGGCACCGAATACCAGAAGCATGCAACCGGCCACCACGTTCACGCCCTTCAGCACGGGCGCGCGCGCGAGCCGCGCACTCATCAGGCCGGCAGCAAAGACCGCCGGCACGGTGCCCAAACCGAAACACAGCATGGTGGCCGCGGCCGGCCAGGCGCTGCCGGTGAGCGCCGCGAAGATCAACATGGAGTAGATGAACCCGCAGGGCAGCCAGCCCCACAGCATTCCGAGCAGGACCGAGCCCGTGAACCCGGTGGCTGGAAGGACGCGGGCAAGCGGCGCCACGCGGCTCCAGAAGCGGCCGCCGAGCCGCTCGAGGCGCGCGAGCGGCCGCCAGCCGAACAGCACCGCCACCGCCACCGAAACCAGCATGAGGCCGGAGACGACCCGGGCCAGCGACGCGATGCGGTTCAAGTCGAACATCGCCTGCAGCAAGCCGCCGAACGCACCGACCAGCGCACCGGCGAGCGTGTAGCTCGCCACCCGGCCGAATTGATTGGCAAGCGCATGCAGCGCCGCTGGCGCGGTGCCGCTGCGCCGGGTCCGCATGCCGAGTGCGCCGGCGATACCGCCGCACATCGCGAGGCAATGCACGCTGCCGGCGACGCCCACCACGAAGGCGGCGGACAGCGTCAACGGATCGCACACCGCCGCCGCGGTCACGGCAAATCGCCCCGGCCACGCGACCCGGCCGGCGGGGGCGGCGCACCCGACGCGCCCGGTGCGCCCGGTGCGGGATCGTTGGGGTCATCCACCAGGATCTCCCAGGCAGGCGCTTCGAGTTCATCGAATTGCCCGGTGCGGACCGCCCAAAAAAACGCCCACACGCCGAAGCCGACCAGCACCATGCTCACCGGGATCAGGACGAATACGATGCTCATGGCGCGATGCCCGGCACCGGCGCGACGCGCAGTGGCGGCTGCGCTTGAGCGCCCGTCACGGCGCCTCTGCGCGGGCGCTCACCGCGCATCAGGCGCAGCGCATTCAACACCACCAAAATGGAACTCGCCGACATGCCGATGGCGGCGGCCCAGGGCGGAACCCAACCCAGGGCGGCGAGCGGCATGGCGGTCAGATTGTAGGCTGCGGCCCACAGCAGATTTTGGCGGATGATGCGCGTGGCACGCCGCGCCAGCACGAACGTGCCGGGTAACGCCCGCAGCGAATCGCCCACCAAGATCAGGTCCGCGCTCGCGAGCGTCAGTGCCGAACCCCGGCTCATCGCGATCGACACCCCGGCTCCGCCGAGCACCGGCGCGTCGTTCATGCCGTCGCCCACCATCGCGACGAACTGCCTGGAGCGCGTGAGTGCGGTGACCCGGTCGAGCTTGTCGGACGGGGACTGGCGTGCCGCGAATGCCGCGATTCCGCAGTGGTGCGCGAGCCGCGCGACCGCCGCCCACGAATCGCCGCTCAGAATCTCGGTGCCGAGGCCCTGCCGGTGTATGGCCTGCACCGTGCGCGTGCTTTCCGCCCGCGGCGCATCCTCGAGCGAAAACGTCGCAAGTTCCCCCTCCGCGCCGGCGAGTACGATCACGGCATCCTCGCGCTCCTTCGCACACCCGGTGAAAGCGCGGGTGCCGATGCGGTAGGGCCGGCCGCCGACGAGGCCGGATACGCCGCCACCCGCCGTGACGCGCACGTCGGTGGCGCGCGGGCCCTGGTCGCCGTCCTGGAGGAACGCCCGCGCAATCGGGTGCTCGGAACCGGATTCGAGCGCCGCCGCGATTGCCAGGCATTCGGATTCGCCGAGCGTGCTCTGCGGCACACAGCGCGACACCGTGATGGCGCCGCTGGTCAGGGTCCCCGTCTTGTCGAATATCACGCGCGTGACCTTGGCGAGATTCTCGATCGCATTCGGATTGGTCACGAGCACGCCGCGGCGCGCGAGCGCCGCATTCGCGCTCGCCACGGCCACCAAGGTCGCCAGCGAAAATGCGCACGGACAGGCAACCACCAGGACCGCCAACGTGGCGGCGAAGGCGCGCGAGGGCTCGACCAGACACCAGAAAGCACCGACCAGCGCCGCACCGGCCAGCACGCAGGCGAGAAAGCGGCTCGACATCCGATCGGCCTCGCAGGTGATGCGCGGGCGTTCGGACTCGGCGCGGGTGAGCAACGCCACGATGCCGGCGAGCACGGTCGCCCCGCCGGCGGCCGTGACCCGCATTTCGACCGGCGAACCGAGATTGATCGTGCCGGCCGTCACGCGTCCGCCGACGCGGCGTTCGACCGGCAATGATTCCCCGGTGAGCATGGACTCATCGAAAGCGGCGGCGCCGAGTTCGATGACCCCGTCGGCCGGGACCACCTCGCCGGAGCGCACCATCACCCGGTCGCCCGCCATCAGGCTGGCGACCGTCACATCGGCGAGGTCACCGCCGGAGGCAATCCGGTGCGCGACGGCCGGCAGCATGCGGCACAGCGAATCGCTCACCTGGGTGCTCTGATGGCGCGCGACCATTTCCACGTAGCGCGCGATGGTCAAAAAGAAGATGAACATCGTGACCGAATCAAAATACACCTCGCCGGCATGGCGCGCGGTATTGAGCACGCTGGCGCCATAGGCGAGCAGCAGTCCGAGACTCACCGGCACGTCCATGGTGATGTTGCGCCGGGCGAGCGCACGGACCGCCGCGGCAAAATACGGCCAGCCGCCGTACAGCATGACGGGCGTTGCCACCAGCATGCTGACGATGCGCAGGTACGCACGGACATCCGGCTCCATCCCCTGGGTAGTGCCGACGTACAGCGGTACCGCGAAGGTCATGACCTGCATCATGCCGAGTCCGGCCACGGCAAGGCGCTTGAGCAGCGCGCGCCGCTCCGTCTGCACCAGCATGTCCACGCTCTGCGCGGTCACGATCTGCGGGCGGTAGCCGAGGGCCGACACGACACCCAGAAGCTCGGACAATTTGCTGCGGGTCTCATCCCAGACCAGATGGGCGCGGCCGGTGGCGGTGTTCACACTGACGTGCACCACACCGCCGAGGCCCTGCAATGAGCGGGTGATGAGCCAGCCGCACGCGGCGCAGGTCACCCCGCCGATATGCAGGTTGACCGCGCGGCCGCGCGGCTCGGCGCGCGTGAGCGACTCGAGCAGCGCCGGCTCGTCGTAGACCAGCCAGTTCTCGCCGGTCGGCTCCGGCCGGCCCGGCGGCGCGGTGCGAAACCGGTAAAAGTCCTGCAGACCGAGCTCCCCGATCAGTTGCGCGGCGGCGCGGCATCCCGGACAGCACACCGCCACATCCGCCTCCTGGACGCGCACCCACAGCGGCACCCGCCCGGCGAACGGTTCACCGCAGTGAAAGCAATCGGGAGGCACGGCAGCCACGCTGTCAGTCCGCCGGCGGCACCACGGAATTCTGGGCGCCGACGTGCAGCACGGGCGCCCCCGGGTGCGGGGTTTGGAGCACCGGGTCCGGATGCATGAGGATCAGGATGAAGGTGATGATGCCGGCGATCACCGAACCCACCGGGGGCGCGATGACCAGCCACATCATGGGATAGCAGTACCAGGGTTTCGATTTTCGTTCGACATTCATCACGGGCACTCCGGTCTCGGCAAGCTCAAGGTTCGGCAAAGAATCGTGCGCGGCTGGTCACGGACACGTCCGGCAGATCGAGCGGCTGCGCCACCACGAGAAAATTGCGGCCGCCGTGCTCCTGACCGCCCGGGATGCGCACCCGCACCACCACGCTGTTCACGTCCTCGGCCGCCACCGACTGGACGGGGGAATCGCTGTCCACCACCGCGTTGGCGAGATTCAGCGTGCTCAGCCGAAACTGATGGGCGTGCTGATCCTTGTTGATGATCCGCACCGTATACACGTTCTCGATGCGTCCGTCATCGAGTTCACGGTACAGCGCATTGCGGTCGCGCAGCACGTCCAGGTCGAACGGCGCGCGGTGCACCACCGCATACACGAATCCGGCCATCAGCAACGAGAGCCCCACGGCATAGATGATGATGCGCGGCCGCAGCAGCCGGGTCGGCACGCCGTCGATTTCCGCCTGGGTCGAATAGCGCACCAGGCCGCGCGGCGACCCCACCTTGTCCATCACCGCATCGCAGGCATCGATGCACGCGGCACACGCGATGCACTCGTACTGCAGGCCCTTGCGGATGTCGATCCCGGTCGGGCAGGCCTGCACGCACAACGTGCAATCGATGCAATCGCCCTGGCCGGCGGCACGCACGGCGTTGCGGCCGCGCGCTCCGCGCGGCTCGCCGCGCGCACCGTCGTACGAAATCACGAGCGTGTTGCGGTCGAACATCGCGCTTTGGAAACGCGCGTACGGGCACATGTATTTGCACACCTGCTCGCGCATGAAGCCGGCGTTGCCGTAGGTGGCGAAGGCGTAGAACAGCACCCAGAACGCCTCCCACCCGCTCAGAGTGGCCGTGAAGGCCTTGCCCGCCAACCCGTCGATGGGCGAGAAGAATCCGACGAACGTCAGGCCGGTGAACAACGCAAAAGTGACCCAGAGGATCTGCTTGCCCGACTTGCGCAGCACCTTGCGTGCCGTCCACGGCGCCCTGTCGAGTTTCATCTGCTGCGAACGGTTGCCTTCCGTCAGCCGCTCCATCCAGACGAAAGCTTCGGTCCACACGGTCTGCGGACAGGCGTACCCGCACCACAGGCGGCCCGCCAGCGCGGTGAAGAAGAACAGCGACAGCGCCGCCATGATCAGCAGCCAGGTCAACAGGTAGAAATCCTGCGGAAACAGCGTGAGGCCGAAGATGAAGAATTTGCGCGCCGGCAGGTCGAACAGCACCGCCTGCCGGCCATTCCAATGCAGCCACGGTAATCCGTAGAACACGCCGAGCAGCACCGTGACCGACAATGAGCGCAGCGTCGAAAACCGCCCGCTCACCTCGCGTGCGTAGACTTTCTCGTGGGCCGCATACAGCACCTCGACCGCGGCGCCCTCGGTGTTCATGGGCGCGATGCCGGGCCGGGCGTCCGGGAGATCAGCAGGTAGGCCGTCAGCGCGGCGCCGATGAAGGTGAACAGCCAAAATACGAAAAACCCGAGGCCGTAGATCATCGGTCGCAGTGCATCGAGGGACGCCAGATCATTGGACCCGAGCGTCACGGGATCGAAACAGGCAAACACCGCCGCGGTCTCGAGACACGCGGCGATGAACGAGGTCCACAGCGCCACCCCAAATCCTTCCCGGAGCTGCGCCCCGTCAATCAGACGCTGCGGTAGCTCATTGGCCGCCATGCTGTTGCCCATCGGATTTGACCTCCCCGGTCGTCGCGGCGGCCGGTTGCGGTGCCGACTCGATGGGTTTCGACAGGCTGAGGACGTACGCGGCCAGCAGACGCACCTTGGTCTCGCCGAGCCGCTCGAGTTGCGCCGGCATGTGGTTGGTGCGGCCGCCCGTGATGGTTTCGCGGATGTCCTTGACGGTCCCGCCGTGCAGCCAGACGCTGTCGGTCAGGTTCGGCGCACCCATCGCGGTGTTGCCCTTGCCGTCGGGTCCGTGGCAGGCGGCGCACAGCGTCGCGAATTGCGTCTGCCCGGCGCTCACCTGGGCGGGTGTGAATTGCGCATCCTTCGACTCGCGCCCGCTCAAACTGAGCACATAGGCGAGCACATTCTCGACGCCGTCAGCCCCAAGGACCGGTCCCCAGGCCGGCATCAAACCGTCGCGCCCGTGTGCGATGGTCTGATAGACGTTGTCCTCGCTGCCGCCCCACAACCAGTCCTGGTCGGTCAGATTGGGAAAGCCCTTCGCACCGCGCGCGTCGGAGCCATGACAGCTGGAGCAGTTGAGCGCGAACAGGTTATGGCCCGTCGTCATTGCGGAAGGGTCCTGGGACAGTGCGAGCAGGCTCTTGTCCTTGACGAAGGCGAAGCGCTGCTCGAATTGGGCGCGCGCGGCCGCATCCTCGCTCTGGTATTGGGACACCTCGCTCCAATGCGCGAGACCCGGGTAGTTGCCGAGCCCGGGATAGATCGCGAGATAGCCGAGCCCGAACAGCACCGTGAGAATGAACAGCCACAGCCACCAGCGCGGCAGGGGATTGTTGTACTCGGTCAGGTCATCGTCCCAGACATGCGTGGTCTGCTGGGCCGGTACTTGCGCACCGCGCGACGTCCACCAGATCAGCACCAGTCCGCCGACGACGTTCAACAACACGACAACCGATACAACCACCGCGACAACACTGTTCATGTCCGCCTGCCCTCGACTTTAGAGGCATTGTTTTCCTGATTCACGTCATCCTCATCGAGAGCCAGACGGGCCATGACGTCGAAACTCTGTTTACGCCGGTCGCTCCACGCCCACGCCACGTAGCCGATGAACAGCAGCAGCAAAGCGAGCGTGATCACCCCGCGGACGATGCCGATCATGGGTTCACCTCGCCGGGCGGGGGCGCCACATCACCGTGGTATTTGAGCCCCTGCAGATATGCCACCAGGGCGTCGAGTTCGCTGTGACCGGTCACCTTGTCGGCGACCGATGCGATGTCCTGCTCGGTGTACGGAACGCCGATACGCTTCAGCGCCCGCATCTTGGCGGTCAGAAACTGCGGGTCGATCGTGGCCTTCGCAAGCCAGGTGAACGCCGGCATGTTCGACTCGGGCACCACGTCGCGCGGATTGTTCAGGTGGATGTGATGCCATTCATCCGAGTACCGGCCGCCGACGCGCGCGAGATCCGGGCCCGTGCGCTTCGAGCCGAATTGGAACGGGTGATCGTAGACCGCCTCGCCGGCGAGCGAATAGTGGCCGTAGCGCTCCACTTCGGCCTGCAGCGGGCGCACCATCTGGGTGTGGCACAGATAGCAGCCCTCGCGGACGTAGACATCGCGACCGGCCAGTTCCAGCGGGGCGTAGGGCTTGATTCCCGGCGCCGGCTCGATCACCGACGCCTGGAAGTACAGCGGTACGATTTCCACCAATCCGCCGACGCTGATGACGATGGCGATCAGCGTGCCCATCAACCAGGCTTTTTTCTCGACAATTTCGTGACTCATGAAGGATTCTCCGCCGCAATCAAACAGCCGGCACGGCAACTGCGGCGGTACGGTGCACCGGCTCGCTGACCGTCTTGACGACGTTGTAGAGCATGATGAACATGCCGATCAGGAACAAAACTCCGCCGCCCAGGCGCACCCCGTAGTACGGATAGGTGGCCTTCAGCGATTCGACGAAGGTGTAGGTCAGGGTGCCGTCCGCATTGGTCGCCCTCCACATGAGACCCTGCATGACGCCGGCGATCCACATCGCCGACACGTACAGCACGACGCCGACGGTGGCGATCCAGAAATGCACGTCGATGAGCCGGATGCTCCACATCTCCTTGCGCCCGTACAGCTTGGGCAGCAGCGCGTACATGGAACCGATGGTCATGAACGCCACCCAGCCAAGGGCGCCGGAATGCACGTGCCCGATCACCCAGTCGGTGTCGTGCGCCAGGGCATTGACCGTCTTGATCGACATCATCGGACCCTCGAAGGTCGACATGCCGTAGAAGGAGAGCGACACGATCAGAAACTTGAGGATCGGATCGGTGCGCAGCTTATGCCACGCGCCCGAGAGGGTCATGATGCCGTTGATCATGCCGCCCCACGAGGGTGCGAGCAGGATCACCGAAAACACCATGCCGATCGACTGAGCCCAGTCGGGAAGCGTGGTGTAGTGCAGATGGTGCGGGCCGGCCCACATGTAGATGGAGATCAGCGCCCAGAAATGCACGATCGAGAGCCGGTAGGAATAGATCGGCCGGCCGGCCTGCTTGGGCACGAAGTAATACATCATGCCGAGGAAGGCCGCGGTCAGGAAGAAGCCCACCGCGTTGTGGCCGTACCACCATTCGACCATGGCATCGACCACGCCGGCGTAGATCACGTACGACTTGGTCAGCGTCACCGGGATCGCCAGGTTGTTGATGATGTGCAGCACCGCGATGGTGATGATGTAGGCGGCGAAGAACCAGTTCGCGACGTAGATGTGCTTGATCTTGCGGATCGCGAGCGTGCCGAAGAACACGAATCCGTAAACGACCCAGATGACCGCGATCAACAGATCGATCGGCCATTCAAGTTCCGCGTATTCCTTGCCCTTGGTGATGCCGAGCGGCAGGCTGATGGCCGCCAGCACGATGACGAGCTGCCAGCCCCAGAAGGTGAAGCTCGCGAGCTTGTCGGAAATCAACCGCACGTGGCATGTGCGCTGCACGATGTAGTAGGAACTCGCGAACAGGCCGCAGCCGCCGAAGGCGAAGATGACGGCGTTGGTGTGCAGCGGCCGCAGCCGGCCGTAACTCAGCCACGGCATGTCGAAGTTCAGGGTCGGCCAGATCAATTCGGCGGCGATGATGACGCCGACCAGCATACCGACGATGCCCCAGATCACCGTCATCAGGGCGAATTGCCGCACCACGGTATCGTTATAGGCGACGGGCGGTTCCGCCGCGGGATTCAGCGCACTCTGCATGGAGACACCTCAACTGTCGATGATCGACGGGCGGAGCGCATGTTAAAAAGTTGCGGCCGGGTTCGATATCAGTATCAAGCCCCATGCACCTACGTAATGACCGCCGCCTTACGGGTAATTACCTATTGGCGGACGGGGCGCTTCAATGAAGGCTAGTCCCTTCGAGCCGGACTTTGAAAAGGTGCTGGAAAAATGACTGTCGCGACCGACGTGACGTTCGATGCCGATCTCATGCGACGCTATGATCGCGAGGGTCCGCGCTATACGTCATACCCCACCGCACTGCAATTTCGTGATGGGCTGGATGCCGCCGAATACCGGCGGGCGGCCGAGGGCAGCCGCGGCGCGCTCGAGGGTGAGCCGCTGTCCCTCTACGTGCACATCCCGTTCTGCTTCAGCCCCTGCTTCTATTGCGGCTGCAACAAGGTGGTCACGCGTCAACTGCCCCGCGCCGACGCCTACGTGCAGCATCTGCTGCGCGAGATCTCGCAGCGCGGCGCCTTCTTCGACCGCAAGCGGGTGGTCGAACAGCTGCACTTCGGCGGCGGCACCCCGACGTTCCTCCCTAAAAAGCGGCTGATCGAACTCATCGATCGGATCGACCACGATTTCCAGCTCACCGACTCGGGCTCGCGCGACTATTCGATCGAGATCGATCCGCGCGGCGCCAACGGCGAACTGCTCACGCTGCTCGCGGCCCTGGGCTTCAACCGCATCAGCCTCGGGGTGCAGGACTTCGATGAGAACGTGCAGCACGCGGTGAACCGCGTGCAACCCGCCGACACCGTCGCGCGGGTCTACGAGTCCGCCCGCGAACTCGGGTTTCGCTCGATCAACTTCGATCTGATCTACGGCCTGCCGCGGCAGAACCTCTCGACCTTTGCAGCCACGCTCGATCGGGTCATCGAGATGCGGCCCGACCGCCTCGCCGTGTACGGCTATGCGCACATGCCCCACGTGTTCAAAGCCCAAAAGCGCATTCACGCCGAGGAACTGCCGGACGCCGCGCTGCGGCTCGGACTGCTGAGGCTCGCCATCGAGAAGCTGTGCGCGGCGGGCTATGTGTACGTCGGCATGGACCACTTCGCCCTGCCCGACGATGGCCTCGCACGGGCCCAGCAGGACGGGACCTTGCATCGCAGCTTTCAGGGCTATACCACGCACGCGAACCGCGATCTGGTGAACCTGGGCGTGAGCGCCATCGGTCAGGTGGGCACACTGTACGTGCAAAACCACAAATCCCTGCAGGACTACGAGGACAGTGTGGCGGGCGGGGGATTTCCGTCGCATCGCGGCGTGCGCATGAAGCCGGACGATGTGCTGCGCAGGGACGTCATCCACGCACTCATGTGCCACGGCCGCATCGATCAGGCGGCGATCGGGTTGCGCCACGGCATCCGGTTCGAAGAGTATTTCGCCGATGAACTGCTGCGCCTGCGCGCGCTCGAGACCGACGGGCTGGTTGAGCTCGGCGCGGGGCAGATCACGCTCACCCCGTCCGGACGGTTGCTGATGCGCACCGTCGCCATGACTTTTGATGCGTACCTCGCCGCGGCACGCGCCCCGCGCATGTCGCGGGTGATTTAAGCCCCGCGGGCCGCGAGGGCGCGCAGGCGGGTGATCCGCTCGAGGGCGGGCGGATGGGAATCATAGAACGCGGAATGCACGGGATCCGGCGTGAGCGTTGCGGCGTTGTCCCGATACAGCTTGATCAGGGCACCCGCCAGTCGCGTCGCATCGCTGTGTTCGATCGCAAAATCGTCCGCGGCGCGTTCCTGGCGGCGCGACCACCACGACCCGAGCGGTGTCGCGTAGAAGGTGAAGACCGGCACCACCAGCAAGAACAGCAGCAGCGCCATCGCCGGCGAAGCCGCCGGCACCCCGAGTGCGCCGTAGAAGCCGGGCTGGCGAGCCAGCCAGCCGAGCAGCGCCAGTCCGGCGAGCACCGCCAGCACCGCAACGCCCAGGCGCTGACGCACGTGATGCAGTCGAAAATGTCCGAGTTCGTGCGCAAGCACCGCGATGATTTCATCCACATCGATGCGCGCGAGCAGGGTGTCGAAGAACACGATGCGCTTGTTGCGTCCGATGCCGGTGAAATAGGCATTGCCGTGCGCCGAACGGCGCGAGCCATCCATCACGAACACCCCGCCGCCGGCCGCGAAACCGCAGCGCACCAGCAGCGCCTCGACCCGCTCCTTGAGCACGGCGTCGGTCAGCGGCGCGAACCGGTTGAACAGCGGGGCGATGAAGCGCGGCGCCGCCCAGGTGAGCGCGATGGTGGCCGCCAGCCACACGAACCATGCCCATATCCACCACCATGCGCCCGCCCGCTGCATGCAGGCGAGGGTGGCCAGAACCAACGCACCGCCGAGCAACGCACCGAACAGCAGCCGCTTGATCAGATCCGCGGCGAACAGCGCCGGGGAGATCCGGTTGAACCCGAAGCGCGCCTCGATGCGAAAGGTGCGCCACAATGAAAACGGCAGCCCGAGCAGCTGCAGGAACAGCAGCACCGCGAGCACCAGCAGCGTGCCGCGCCAGGGCTCCGGCAGCGGCACATGGCGCAGCAGTGCATCGAAGGCCGCCAGGCCGCCGCCGAGCGTCATGCCGAGTTTGATCAGCGTCTCGGCGAGCGTGGCCCAACGCCCGAGGCGCAGCCGCGCCAGCGTGTAGTCGGCGGCGCGCTGCTGCTCCTCGAGGGCGATGCGCTGCGCGAACAGATCCGGCACGCGGTCCCGATGGCCGCGCACCGCCGCTTGCTGACGGGCGGCCAGCCACAGACGAATGCCCCTCTCGCCGGCCAATGCCAGGATGAAAATTTCAGTGAGCCACTGCATCGCGCGCTCGGTCAACCGGTCGGCTGCTCATGGAAACAGCCTAGACGAATTGGCCGGCGAGCGGAATACCAGGGGCTGCTCGTGGTGCCGCGGCTGCTGCGCACGCGCCACCACCGCGCTCACCCGATCATGATGGGGTGACTTGTCGCACACCGGGTCGGCGTTGGCGGCATCGCCGGTCAGCAGATACGCCTGACAGCGGCAGCCGCCGAAATCGCGCGTCTTTTCCGGGCAGCTGCGGCACGGCTCCTTCATCCAGGCATCGCCGCGAAAATGATTGAAGCCCGCGGACTCGAACCAGATGTCGCGCAGGTTCATGGTGCGTACGTTGGGAAATTCAATGCCGGGCAGCATCCGCGCCGCATGGCACGGCAGCGCGGTGCCGTCCGGCGCGACGCTGAGAAAGATCGAACCGAGTCCGTTCATGCACGCCTTGGGACGGCGCTCGAAATAGTCGGGGACCACGAAAAAAATCCGCATCGCGGCGCCCACCCGTTCGCGAAATTTCCGGGTGACCTCCTCGGCCCGTTCGATCTGGCCGCGGCTCGGCATCAGCTGCGCGCGGTTGTGCCAGGCCCAACCGTAGAACTGTGTGTTCGCGAGCTCCACGTACTCGGCGCCGAGCCTATGCGCCATCTCGAGGATCTCGGCCGTGTGATCGATGTTGAGACGGTGCAATACGACGTTGAGCACCATCGGGAAGCCGTGTTGCTTGATGAGTGCGGCCACTTTGGATTTCAAATCGAAGGTGCGGGTGCTGCTCAAAAAGTCGTTCATCTGGCGCGAACTGTCCTGGAACGAGAGCTGGATGTGATCGAGGCCGGCGCCCTTCAGGGCGCGGATACGCGTCTCGGTGAGGCCCACCCCGGAGGTGATGAGGTTGACGTAAAATCCCTGGCGGTGGGCCTCGGACACGATCGCCTCGAGATCCTCGCGCACCAGCGGTTCGCCGCCGGACAGGCCCAACTGCACGGCGCCGAGCGCGCGCGCATCGCGCAGCACCCGGATCCAATCGTCGGTGGATAGTTCGGTCCCGGTGCGCGCGAAGTCCGTGGGGTTGTAGCAAAAGGCGCAGTGCAGCGGACAGCGATAGGTGAGCTCGAGCAGCAGCCACAGCGGCGGCCCGGGCGTCACGGCCGCACCGCCGGCTGCACCGCAGGCGGCAGCACCAGCCACTGCTTTTCGATGGCGAGTTCGATGAACGCCAGCACCTCGGCCGCCAGCCCGGTGGTCGCGAAGGCGCGCTCGAGATCGGCGGTGATATCCCCGATGCTCGCCTCGCCGGTGCAGCGCTTGAGGATTTCGCCGGCGCTGGCATTGAGCTTGATCATGCCTTCGGGATAGAGCAGCACATGGGCGTTTTGCGCGGGCTCCCATTGCAGCCGGAAGCGGCGCTCGATCACCGGCCGCGAGGCCGCGTCGATCCCGCTGCCGATCATGGCGTCCCCGGGTAGCGCAGCGCCATGGCATCGTTCATCTGCCACAAAACATCCAGCTTGAACTCGAGAATCTCGAGCGCCCGGTGCTGCAGGGCGCGGGTATCGAAATGATCCAGGGTGAATTTGAGCCCGAATTCCACGTCGCGCCGCGCGAGGCTCACCCGGCTTTGGAAATACCGCAGGCCGTCCGGTTCGATCCACGGGTAGTGCTGCGGCCAACCGGCGAGTCGTTGGCGGTGGATTTCCGGCGCAAACAACTCCGTGAGGGAGGAGCAGACGGCCTCCTGCCACGGCGCCTGACGGGCGAAGTTCACGTAGGCATCCACCGCGAAACGCACGCCCGGGCAAACCTCCGCGAGCCCTTCGACCGTCTCGCGCGACAGGCCGACCGCCTCGGCCAGCCGCAGCCACGAGTCGATGCCGCCGGCATCCTCGCCATGACCGTCGTGGTCGAGGATCCGCTGCACCCAGTTGCGCCGCACCGCTCGGTCGGGACAGTTGGCGAGAATGGCGGCGTCCTTGCGCGGAATGCTGATCTGATAGTAATAGCGATTCGTGACCCAGCCGCGCACCTGCGCCCGGCTGGCGGCCCCGGAGTTGAGCAGCACATTGAAGGGATGATGGATGTGGTAGGCCGTGCCGCGCCTGCGCAGCTGGGCCTCGAACTCTTCCCGGCTCCAGGGCGGGAGGTTGGCATCGGCGAGGTTCGCCGCCGCCAGGTTCACAGCCGGATCTCCATGCCATCGCTCGCCACCTCGATGCCGCGGCGCGCGAGTTCCTCGGCCTCGGCGGAGCACTCGTCGAGGATCGGATTGGTGTTGTTGATGTGGATCAATACCTTGCGGGTCATGGCGGGCAGCCGCGCCAGCCATTCGAGCATGCCGTTGGCGCCGCTTTGCGCCAGATGGCCGATGTCGCAGGCGCGTTTGCCCGAGACCCCCAGTCGTATCATTTCATCGTCGCTCCAGAAAGTGCCATCGACGAGCACGCAGGCCGCCGCGCCCATGGCCGCCCACAGCCGCTCATCGATGGCGCCGAGCCCCGGCGCGTACAGCACCGAGCGTCCGCTCGCCGCCTCCTCGATCAACAGGGCGATGTTGTCCCCGGGCAGCGGGGATTCGCGATGCGGCGAATACGGTGCGGGCTTGCTGGCGACCGGCAGCGCGCGCCAACGCACCCCCGCCGCCGCCTCGATGTTGAAGGGCCGGTCGAGTTCGATGCGGTGCCGTTCGATGCCGCAATAATGCGCGAGCACACCGAGCACGGGATTGCCGCGCGTCAGATCGGCGTAGGCACTGTCGGTGCACCAGACCGGCCACGGGCGCGACGCTTCGCGCAGCATGTAAAGACCGGTGGTGTGATCGATTTGTCCGTCGACCAGGACGATGGCGCCGAGCGCCGTGTCGCGCAGCGCGCGATTCGGCTGCAGCTCCGGATACGCCTGCAATTGGGCGCGGATGTCCGGGGAGGCGTTGACGAGCACCCAGGAGCGCGCATCCGCGCCGCACACCGCGATCGATGATTGACTGCGGGGACGGGCCTTGAGCGTGCCGGCGCGCACGCCGGCGCAATTCGGGCAATTGCAATTCCATTGCGGAAAGCCGCCGCCGGCTGCGGAGCCCAACACGCGAATTCTCACGAGGGCGGGCGGCGTTTGATCTTAGAGCAGGCGCCGGGGGCGTCGGGTACGCCTGCGCGCACCCGGGCCCAATCGGCATTTCAACGATTCGCCACGTACATGGTGATCTCCATGCCGAAGCGCAGCTCGATCGCCTGTGGCGTTTCCCATACCATATCGACTCTCCTAGGGGGTGGTGTCGGCCCCATGATCCGCCCGTGCGGGTCTCGGTTGCATCGCCAGCATCATGAAACTCGGCTCATGATTTTCATGAGCCCCCGGGCGCCCCACGTCAGGCGCGGGGCGCCCTGGTACCATGCGCCGATGAGACTGCGGACACGCTTGAATCTCGTCGTGGCGGGCTTGAGTGCCGCCTTCGTGATCGTGCTGATCGCCGCCGAAATTCAAAGCACCCGCGAGTCGGTCCGCGAGGAGATCGAAGCGGCCAATCGCGTCGCCTCCCAGCTGCTCGGTCAGCTGTCGGCCGTCTACTCCACCATCGGCGGTCCGGATCTGGTGCTGCAGTTCCTGCAGCAGCTCGGCCGCGTGCGCGCCAACGAGGTCTATCTGCTGGCGCCGGGCGGGGAGGTGCTGTATCGCTCGCCGCCGGCGACTTACAAGGCGGGACGCGCGGCGCCGGCGTGGTTTGCCGGATTGTTCACCCCGCAATCGGCCCGGCAGGTGTTTGCCTTGCGGGGCGGCGTGCAATTGGTGGTGGTGGCACAACCCTCGCGCTCGGTGCTCGACGCCTGGGACGAGATCGTCCGCTTGTCGGCCCTCGGTGCGCTCATGCTGGTGGTCGTGAACGGCCTGGCCTTCTGGTCGGTGGCGCGCGTGCTGCGGCCCTTCCCGGTGATTGCCGCCGGACTCGAGCGGATTCAGCGGGGCGACCTCGGCTTCCGCCTGCCGCGGCTCGCGGGTTTCGAGGCGAACGTCATCGGCACCGCGTTCAACCGCATGGCGCAGGCCGTCGAGGACAAGGTGCGCGCCGAAGGCCAGGCGCGCGACGCCGAGACCCGGCTCGCCGAGCGGCGCGAAATGGCCTCCCTGGCGGACCAGCGCGTCGAGGAAGAGCGCCGCTTGATCGCCCATGAGCTGCATGACGAATTCGGTCAGTCGGTCACGGCGATCCGCAGTCTGGCGCTCGCCATCGCAACCCAGTGCGGGGCCCGCGATGCCGCCACCGGGGAGGCGGCACGGTTGATTTCCGACGAGGCGGCCCGCCTGTACGACGCCATGCACAGCCTGATCCCGCGGCTCGCGCCCCTGTCGCTCGACACGCTCGGACTCGCCGCGTCGCTCGACAATCTGGTGCGTGAGTCGCAGCGGGCCCATCCGGACACGGTCATCGCGCTCGAGCACGCCCTGCCGCCGGATTTGGGGCCGAGCATCACGCTCGCGGTCTACCGCGTGGTGCAGGAGGGGCTGATCAACGCCCTGCGCCATGCGCGCGCCACGCACGTCGAGATCCGGGTAGAGGGCGACGCGGAACGAATCCGGGCGACGGTGTCCGATGACGGAGTCGGCCTGCCCGCCGATTGGGCGCGCCCCGGACACTACGGGCTCAAGGGCCTGACCGAGCGGGTCGCGCAATTGCAGGGCCGGCTGGAGGTCGCCAATCGATCCTTGGGCGGGGTGCGGCTGTGCGCCGAGATACCGCTGGCGGCGGCGGCATGAACGGCGCGGGCGGGGCCGCCGTGATTCGTGTGCTCCTGGTCGACGACCACGCGGTGGTGCGCACCGGATTTCGTCTGCTGCTGCAGTCGCGCGCCGAGTTTGCCGTCATTGCCGAGGCGGACAGCGGCGAAGCCGCCTGCCAGATCTATGCCGACCTGCATCCCGATGTGGTGGTGATGGACCTTGCCATGCCCGGCATGGGTGGCCTCGAAGCCCTGCGCCGGATCCGCGCCCGCCAGCCCCCGGCGCGAGTCCTCGCCCTGTCCGCCCATGACGACCCGATTCATGCGCGCCACGCGCTGCGCGAAGGGGCATTGGGATTTCTGTCGAAGCGGAGCGCGCCGGAAGCCCTGTGGGATGCCGTGTCGGCGGTGGCGGCCGGCCGGCGCTATATCGATGCGGCCCTGGCCCAGAAACTCGCGCTCGAGGAATTCAACGGTGGTCCGAAATCCCCGATCGAGCGCCTGTCGGAGCGTGAATTCGAGGTGTTCGTCCGCCTGGCCGGCGGCGCGACCGTGCAGCGCATCGCCCAGGATCTGAAACTATCGGCCTCGACCGTCGGCACGCACCTGTACAACATCAAGCAAAAACTGGATGTGGACAACCAGTCGGAACTGACCCTGATCGCCGTTCGGCACGGGCTCATTGAAACCTGACTCGCGTGCCCGCCGTTAAGCGGCCGCTACTCGACGGCCGCACGGCTGGGCGGCTCGTCGCGAAACAACAAGATCGCGCCCACCACCGCCCCGTCCGCCCCCACGATCGGCGCACCGCACTGCGCCAGGGTTTTTTCGATCCCGTCGCGGGCGATCGACAGCGTGTGGTTGTGCAGAGCAGCAAGCGGCGCGAGTTCCGGCGGCAAAGGCTCCATCGCCGTCAGCGTGGCTGGGTCGATCGCGGCCGGCTCCGCGGCAAAGGGGCTCATCACGGACCCGAAGCGCCGGGCCGCTCGTTCCGGCACCGCCACCCGCAGCAGCAGCAACAGCAGCACGCCCGCCACGGCGCCGCTCACCCACAGTACGGCCACGAATAGGCCACGCGAGCGCGCGACCGAAGCGCGGCGCAACGTGAGCTGGCGACGCTCCTCGGTCTGCATCGAGCTGGTGACCGCACGCGCGGCGTCCATGTTGCTGTGACCCTCGCCCCGCTGCAGCAGGAAGCGAACCGCCGCGGCGTCGCCGCGGCGCGCATTGTCGATGATTTGGGCCGCCCGTTGCTGCCGGTCGCGTGCGAGTGCCGCGAGCGCATCGACGCCATTGCGGTCGATCCCGGTGACCGCCACCAGATCGTCCAGACGGTCGAGTTCCAGGGGGAGTTGCGGGCGCGCCGCCTCGTAGGGCCGCAACGAGGAGTCGACGTGCGTCAGCGCATAGTCGCGCGCCGCCGTTTCCATGTCGGACAACAGCCGCTCGATGTCCTGCAGCTCATATTGGATCAGCTCGGTGCGCGCCACACCATCCAGGCTCTCGCTCACCGAGCGCAGGCTGCGCGAGGCCAGGATGCTGGCCGAGCATAGAACCAGCGCGCCCAGGATCAGCCCGCCGATCAAGCGCGGACGGGCGCGACGCGAAACGATGCTCGAGGTATCCAAGTGCGGCTCCGTGATCAGGTTGTCGCAAATTAGACGCAGGCCGGCGGCAAATCGTTCGCCGGCAGGCCGCGCCGCGCGGCCTATTTCGCGTCATATTTTGCCGACACGCGCCGGCGCGAAGGGCCGTATCATCCGGCACACCATGCCGATGCCGAGCAGCCCCGAGATCGTTGGTTTCGTGCCTTCGCAGGTGCTGACGCCGGGTGCGTTCGCGCACCCGGTGACCCGGCTCGAATTTCGCGAGACCCACATTTCCTGGATCGTGCTCACGGGGCCGTTCGTCTACAAGATCAAGAAGCCGCTGCGCCTGGAATTTCTGGACGCCTCGACACTGACGCTGCGCCAGCGGTTGTGCGAGGAGGAACTGCGTCTCAACCGGCGCCTGGCCGCGGATCTGTATGTGAGCGTCGAACCCATCACGCAGGAAGGTGCCACGGTCCGCATCGGCGGTGCGGGCCGCATCCTCGACTACGCGGTGTGCATGAAGCAATTCGACGCGTCCCAGGAACTCGCCTCATTGCTCGACGCCGACGCGGTGTCCGGCGCGGAAATCTCTGCTCTCGCGCTGCGGCTGGCGGATTTTCACGCCGCGGCGCCGCGCGCCCCGCCGGACCCGGGCTTCCCGCACAGCGACCAGCTGCAGGCCCTGGTGCTCGGCAATCTCGCGACCCTGCTCGCGCACCTCGGCGATACCGAAGCGTTGCCGGAGTTGGGGCGGCTGATCGATTGGACCCACGACGAGCTCGGCCGGCTGCGCACGGCGTTGCGCGGCCGGGAACAACACGGGTTCGTGCGCGAATGCCACGGGGATCTGCACGCGGGCAACATCGTGCGCTGGGGCGGCTCGCTGGTGCCGTTCGATTGCCTGGAATTCGACCCGAAACTTCGCTGGATCGACGTGATGAACGATGTCGCGTTCCTGGTGATGGACCTGTGCTCGCACCGCCGAACCGACCTGGCCAGCGCGTTCCTGAACGCCTATCTCGAACGCAGCGGCGATTACCCGGGCGTCCGCCTGCTGCGCTTTTACTCGGTCTATCGGGCCTTGGTGCGGGCCATGGTCGACAGTCTCGAGGCGCAGGGCGGCCTGGCGCAGTGCGGCCTGGCGCAGGGCAGCGCGCCGCGTGGCGAACCGGCCCGCGGCCGGTTGCGACGCCGGGTCGAGACGGCCGCGCGATTCATGGATCACGCGCCGCCCATGCTGATCCTCATGCACGGTGTTTCCGGATCGGGAAAATCCTGGCTGAGCGAACGCATCGCCCTCAAGCTCGGTGCCGTGCGCATCCGCTCGGACGTGGAGCGCCAACGCCTCGCGGGTCCCGCACCCGACCCCGCGCGCTACTCGCCCGCATTCAGCCGGCGCACCTATGCGCGGCTGCTCGAATGCGCCGCGCAGTGCTTGCGCGGCGGGTTCGACACCCTCGTCGATGCGGCGTTTTTGCAGGCGGAGGAGCGCCGGCGGTTCGAAAGCCTCGCCGCCGCCGAACGGGCGCGCCACCTCATCCTCAGCTGCGCGGCCGACCCTGCCGAACTCGAGCGGCGCGTGAGCGAACGGCGCCGGGCGCAGAGCGACGTGTCGGAGGCCGATCTTGCGGTGCTTGCCCGTCAGACGCGTACCGCGGAGCCGCTCGACGCAAGCGAGCGGCCGCACGCGATCATCATCGACACCGCCGCGCCGCAGGCGCTCGACACGGCGATCCGTGCGATCGGCGCCCGCAGGGTCGCTTAAGCGACTTTCGCGCTCGCCGGGCCGGCCTGCGCGGCCGTGGATTTCGGCTCGTGGACCAGGAGCACCGGCACATGCGCGCCGCGCACCACGCCCTCCGCGTCGCTGCCCATGGCCAGGCGCCGCAGTCCGCGCCGGCCGTGGGTCCCCATGACGATGAGATCAGCGGGCCATTCCGCCGCTTGCGCGATGATGAGCTCGGCGGCCGGACCGCCGATGGACTCGAGCAGCACGCTGTCGACCGCAACACCGTGCTGGCGCACGAAGGCCTCGGCCTGCTGGATGATTTTCCTGCCGCCCTCGCGCAGCGAATCGATGAGATTGGTGCCGTACAGGCCTGCGCCGTAGGAGTAATCGAGCACGAATTCATTGACGACGTGGAACAACCGCAGCTGACTGCCCTGACTCTTCGCGAGCTTGGTCGCTTCCTTCAATCCGACCATGGCCGTTTCGCTGCCATCGATGGGAACCAATATTTTTTTGTACATGTGCGCTGTCTCCGCATGGACTTGACTGACGGATCGCCTCGAAAGCGCCGGGGCGGCCGATGTAACTGACTTTTTAGCACTTATGAGCGGCGGCGGCTCTCAGGGCTTGCCGCCGCGGGTTCTCGGGTTTCGCGTAACGGTGGAGCGCTTCGGCAACCCCTGATGGCCCCGTGCCGCGGCACACGGCAATGTGCGCGCTACGCCTCCGGGCTCTTGGTGGAATTACAGCGTCGATGCGTGGCATTTTGCACATTGCGTATAAATTGCTGGTCAATGACCGGCCAAAATACGCCGCGCTGCTGGTCGGGATCACCTTCGCCGTGTTCTTGATGATCGAGATGACCTCGCTGTTCGCGGGCATACTCGCGCGCTCCTCCGCCACCGTGGTCAACATCGGCGCCTCGATCTGGGTCATGGATCCCGCGATCCAGACGGTCGCCAACACGATCCCGCTGCCGGACTACGTGCTCGATGAGGTGCGCAGCATTCCCGGCGTCAAGTACGCGGTCCCGCTCTACTCAGGCTCGGCGCTGTTGAAGCTGCGGGACGGCACCTTCCAGGCCGCCAACATCATCGGTCTTGACGACACCAGCCTGTTCGGGCGCCCGACGCTGCTGACCGGGACCATCGAGGATATCTATGGCGAAAATGCCTTCATCGCCATCAAGGATTCGGAATTTTACAAGCTGCAGAGCCCGAAGATCGGCGCCGAGTTCGAATTGAACGACCACCGCGGCGTCATCGTCGGCATCGCGCACGTCGTATCGAGCGGACTGTTCGGCGTACCCACCCTGTACACCACCTACAATCGCGCGCTGCAATACATCCCCAACACCCGGTTCACGATTTCGTATCTTTTGGTGGAGCCGAAATCTCCGGCCGATGTCGCCGCCATCAAGCAGCAGGTGACCAAGGCGGGCTATCTCGCGCTCACCAAGGATGAGTTCATCGCCAAAATCGCCAATTTCTACAAATATCAAACCGGCATCGGCACCAACATGCTGATCATGACGGTCATCAGCTTCATCATCGGCCTGTCGATCTCGGGCCAGACGTTCTATACTTTCGTGATCGAGAATCTGGAGAAGTTCGGCGCTTTGAAGGCGATCGGCGCCAAGGGCCGTGAACTCATTTTCATGATCCTGTTCCAGGCGTCGTTCGTGGCGCTGACCGGCTACGGCATCGGCGTCGGCTTGTGCACGTGCATCATCTGGCTGGCCCGCCTGTATCTGCCCGACTACGCGGCGATCGTCACCTTCGGCAATCTCTGGCTGGCGTTCGTGATGGTGGTGGTCATCGCGGCGATCTCGAGCTACGTGGGCGTGCGCAAGGTTCGGAAGATCGAGCCGTTCGACATCTTCCGGGGCTGAAGCGACATGGCCAAAACCGCAATCGAGGCGCAGTCCCTCAACAAATGGTTCGGCGAGGGCGACGCGAAAACCCACGCCGTGAGGGACGTGAGTTTCGAGGCCTACTTCGGCGAGGTGCTCTACGTGGTCGGACCCTCCGGAAGCGGCAAGACCACCATGCTCAGCATCATTTCGGGGATTCTGCGGCCGAACAGCGGCAGCGTGAAAATCGAAGGCACCGAGATCTGGAGCTTGAGCAACGACGCGCTCGCCGATTTCCGGCTGCACAAGATCGGGTTCGTCTTTCAGGACTTTCACCTGTTTCCCCGGCTCACCACCGCGGAAAACGTGGCCATCCCCCTCATCCTGCAGAAACGCGAGTGGAACGAGGCGTTGAAGGAGGCCGAAACGGACCTCGCGATCGTCGGACTCAAGGATCGTGCGCAATTGCCGCCGGTACGCTTGAGCGGCGGCGAGCAGCAGCGCGTGGCGATCGCCCGGGCCATCGTCAGCCGCCCGGACATCTTGATCCTGGATGAACCGACCGCCTCGCTCGACGGAGACACCGGCCGCAATATCGTGAAATTCGTGCGTGAACACATTTTGACCGACCAGCGCTGCATCGTGATCGTCACCCATGACAGCCGCATCTACGAATTTGCCGACCGCATCGTGAAGATGGAGGACGGCCGGTTGACGGGCATAGAACGCGAGAATGTCGAGAATCTCAATGCGCAGTAAACTCATCTTCATCGTTTCGGGCATCGGTCTGATTTTGGCCCTGGCGAGCGCCTACCTGGCGAGCCAGCAGCCGCGGGCGCTGCCGCCCGCCTTCAATCCCGCCGCCAATCCCTATGCCAAGGGCATCTACGCGCAGGGAATCATCGAGACCGTGCAGGCGCACGGTGAAAACATCAACATCTATCCCGAGGTCTCGGGGCCGATCACGGAAATCCTGGTCACCGAGGGCGCGCGCGTGCACAAGGGCGAGGTGTTGCTGCGCATCGACGATTCGGTGCAGCGGGCGACGGTGGAGCAACAGCAATCGCAGGCGGAGGCGGCACGCACCCTGCTCGCCGAGCTCAAGGCCGAGCCCCGGCGGGAAAATCTCGAGGTGGCGGCCGCGCAGGTCGAGAGCGCCAAGGCGAGCCTCAAGAATGCCGAAGATCAGCTTGCCAAGCAGGAGCGGGCCTACGCCGTGGAACCGAAGGCGGTGAGCCGCGACGTGCTCGACAATGCGCGCAATGCGCAAAAAATGGCGGCCAGCAATCTCGCGGTGATCGAAAAGCAATACGCCCTGACCAGGGCCGGGGCGTGGAGCTACGACATCCAGAACCAGGAGAAGCAGTACACCGCCCTGTCCAAGGCCTATGCATCCGCCGCGGCCCTGCTCGCCAAATACACCATTCGCGCACCCTCCGACGGCATGGTGCGAACGATCCAGGCCTCGATCGGCAGCTATGTGTCGTCGGTCGGGGCCTACGACAGCTATACCCAGGGGATGAATCCGCTCATCGTCATGGGCGCGCCGGATGATCATCTGCAGGTGCGCACCTATATCGACGAAATCTTGATCGACCGGCTCGCCGATCCGGCCAAGATTACCGCCGAGCTGTACATCCGCGGCACCGAGAAGCACGTACCGCTCAGCTTCGTGCGCGTGCAGCCGTACGTGTCACCCAAGATCGAACTATCCGACGAACGGCAGGAGCGTGTCGACGTGCGCGTGTTGCCGGTCATTTTCAATTTCGCGAATCCCAAGAATCTCAATCTCAACCTCTATCCCGGACAATTGGTCGATGTGTACGTCAGCGCCAAATGAGCCGCGCCGGACGGGCGGCGGCGCGCTCCGCGCCGCCTTGGCGCTCGCCGCTGCATTGTCCGGCTGCGCGGTGGGTCCCGACTTTCACCCGCCCGCACCCCCGCCCGTGACGCGCTACACGAGCGGCGGCGACCCGGCGGCGACCGCGACCGCCCAGGGCAAGGCGCAGCAGTTCGATCGAGGCGGCGCCCTCGCCGCGGATTGGTGGACGCTGTTTCACTCCCCCCAGCTCGACGCCGCCATCGCCGAAGCGAACGCCCACAATCCGTGCCTCGCCGCCGCCCAGGCGAGTCTGCGCGCGAGCCAGCACAATCTGCGCAGCGGATATGGGATTTTCTACCCCTCCGTCGCCGCCGAGGCCGGCGCGACGCGCGAGCGGCTGAGCCCCGCCGAGCTCGGCCAGCAGATCCCCTCGAGTGTTTTCAATCTGTTCACGCTCTCGGCGACGGTCAACTACGCGCTCGACCTGTTCGGCGGCCAGCGGCGGCTGGTCGAGCAGCTGCGCGCCGAAGTCGATGTGGCGCGCGCCGATGCCGAGGCGACGCGCCTCACGCTCGAGGCCAACGTCGCGAACACCCTCATCGCGGCGGCCGCGTATCGCGCCGAGATCGAGGCGACGCAGCAGCTCATCGGCCTGCAAAAGGAACAGATGGGCATTGCCAAGGTGCAGGCCGAGGCCGGCACGGTGCCCTACGCCAACGTGCTCAGCCTGCAAAGCCAGCTCGCCTCCTTTCAGGCAACCGTCCCCCAGCTCGCGCAAAAGCTCGCTCAAAGCGAACATCTGATCGCGGCGCTGGCCGGACACACGCCCGCCGAGTGGCAGGCGCCCAGCGTGCGGCTCGAGGATCTGAATTTGCCCGGTGAGCTGCCCGTGAGCCTGCCCTCGGATCTGGTTCGTCAGCGCCCCGACATCCTGGCGGCGGAAGCCACCGCGCACGCCGCGAGCGCCAACATCGGGGTGGCGACCGCGGCGCTGCTGCCGAGCGTCAACTTGAGCGGCAGCCTGGAGCGCGCCACCAACACGACCAGCCGCCTGTTCCCCGCCAACGGCAAGGCATGGGGCGTGGGTGCCGATGTCAGCGCGCCGCTGTTCGAAGGCGGTACGCTGTGGTTCAAGCGCAAGGCGGCGATCGACGATTATCAGCAAGCCATCGCGCTGTATCATCAGACCGTGCTGCAGGCGTTCGAACAAGTCGCCGATACGCTGCGCGCGCTCGATCACGATGCGGAGGTGCTGCTGGCCCAGGATGAGGCGCTCGCCACGGCCGCCGAGGCCCTGCACCTGATCCAGGTGAATTATGAATCGGGCATCGCCACGTATCTGGATCTGCTGCTCGCGGACAGCCAGTATCATCAGGCGAAGATCGCCGATCTCGAGGCGATCGCCGTGCGCTACCAGGACACGGTCGCCTTGTTCGCAGCGCTCGGCGGCGGCTGGTGGAACGCGCCCAGGGATGCGGCCGACTGAGCAACCGCGGACGCTGCGCGCCGAACGTACGCGCGGACCGCATCCAATACGGACTTCCCCGCATGTCGCTGCGCAGCGCCGCGGCGCACAGTTCGACTCGAGCGAACAGCCAAATTTCGAGGAAACGCGCGTATGAAGGTCGATATCGGCACCCCACGGATTGGCCAGTGGTACACACATCTCGACAAGGGCGAGCCCTTTCTCGTCACCGGTTACGACGAGAAGACCCACGCCATCGAGATTCAAGACATCACCGGGGATCTCGACGAGATCGACGACGAGGTGTGGAGCACCCTGCCGATCGAGCTGGCCGAACCGCCGGAGGATTGGACCGCAGCCGCCGGCGATGAGGGCGCGGGCGATGCCGCCAGCGACTTCGAATCGGTCGAGAGAATTCTCGACCGCCAGGATTAAAGGCCACCCAACGCCAAGCCCGCTTCGGGCCGCTTCGGGCCGCGTCAGGCGGGAGGCCGCACCACGACGTGATGGTCGATTCCGGCCCACCGATCACCCGGCACGCTGCGGTAGGTGAAATCCACCCGTTCACCCACGCGCATGCGCGAGGTGTCGAGCGGCAGCAGGTGCACTCCGAGGCTGTTCGGGATGGTTGGACGATCCTCGATGCGCTGCCAACCGTTGAAGCCCAGGCGCACGCTGGCCGGCGAGTTCAGCGCGATGAGCAGCGTCGCCCCCGCAGCGAGCTCCGAAATCGGTCCTTGTTCGGACCAAATCGCGCGCGCCGCCCGGCAGCGGACTCCGCGATAGCGCTGCCAGACGGCGCCCGGCCGGTCGAAGGCATGACCGAGGGCGCGCGAGGCCACCAGTTTCACGTACTCGGCGTGAGTCCACGCGAGCGGCATGGCCGATCCGGTGGCGCGCCCGGGCTCGAGGCCGCGCTCGGCGATGGGTGCTGCGTCCCAGACCTGCTCGGGCAGCATGCCGCCCGTCGAAGCCATGCGCGCCATCGTCTCGAGGAACGGCAATGCATCGTTGCCGCGGGCGAGTTCATAATGGCCGCGCTCACCGGTGAGCAGCGGCCACGGCCGCCCGCGTCCGGTCCCGTCGTATGCGCTGCCGTCATCGTGCTCACCGTACCCGTCATCGTGATAACGCCGCCAGCACGGACCATTGGGGGTCTCGACCTTGAGCAGGGCATCGGCGAGTCGCACGCTGCCGAGGATCAGCGGATCCTCGGCGCCGCGCAGACCGAAGCGCACGAGCTGCAGGAAATCCACGCCGAATTGCGCGGACGCCGGCAACGCGGGATCGAACGATTGATTCTTGATGGACAGGACGCGGTCGAACGCGCCGCGATCGCCGATGGCCTGCCGGGGCGCCACGCGCACGTAATAGCCCGGGACTCCGAACTGCCGCGCGAGCGGCGTGTCATGCACCGCGGTCCAGTCCTCCAGCCGTGAATTCCAGTAATCGGCCACGGCGAGCGCAAAATCACGCGCATCGGGCTCCAGAAACTGCGCGCCGCTCACCAGCGCGGCGATGCACGCGGCGAGTGTGAACGCGTTGAGTCCGGCACTCTCCTCCCATCGGTCCTGATCGCTGGCCGGTCCGTTGCGCACGATGAAGGCCACGGCGCGTCGCACCATATCGGCGATCTCCGTCCCCTCGAGCGCGCCGCGTTCGGCGAGCGCCGCGGCGAGCAGCACGGGCAAGGCGGTCTCGTCGAGCTGAATTCCAGTCCAGTAGGGTTTGCCGCCGAGCCATTGGTTCTGGTTCCAATGGCCATCGGCGAGCTGGGTGGCGCGCAGGTACCGCAGCGTATTGCCGGCCTCGCGCGTGGCGCCGACGGCGAGCAAGGCGCCGGCACATTCGACCAGATCGCGCGGCCAAACGAGGTGGTAGCCTTCGCGCTCCTCCTTGGTGTTGCCCCACGGAACGCTGAGGCTCGCCACCATCGCACCCGGATAGGTCTTGTCCTGATGAGCGCGCAACACCATGGTCGAGACCTGGAACTGCTCGAGGCAGGGCGCCGGCAGCGCCTGGGTCACCTCTGGCGGCACGTGGGATTTCGCGTACCAGTGCGCCCAGTCGGCCAGTTGCCGCTCGCGTGCCGCCGCGAACGGTTCGTACAGTGCCGTCAGTGCGAGCGTGGCCGCAGATTCGGTGCTGCTGCCGAACGCCAGCGCCAGCAGCGCAGCGCGCGGCAGCTCGGCCAGCAGCGCGACATTGCCGGGTCCGGCCGAAGCGTACTCCCAGCTCATCGCGCCATGGCGCGCGAAATCCTGCCAGCCATCGCTCGATCCCACGTAGCCGGCACTGGCGCGGCCGATCGCATGGCATTGCCCGTCGCCGCTCGCCGCGAGCGCGAGTGCGTAGGGCCCCTGCTGCGCCCACAGCAGCCGATGTCCGGCATGCTCGACGACTTCCGCCTGATTGCCCGACCCCGTGCCGCCGAGGTGCGGCGCCAGCAGCGCATAGGGGCGCAGATCCGCATCCCCGCTCAAGGCCACATCGATCAGCAGCGCATCGCGGTCCACGCAGGGCAGAATCTCGAGCCGCAATTCGAAGCGCTCGTGGTGGTGCACCACGCATACCGCGGGCACGCCGGGCGCGACGAGCCGAACCGAGTAATTCCACAGCCGTTTCACCTCGACCCAAAAGCCGCGTCCGTCCGCGACGATGAAACCCAGATCGCGGATCTGCGGAATATCCACGCGCGGGTAGTAAACCTCGTTGACGATGCCGCCGCCGATGGTGAACCACAGCCGCGACATGCCGAGCGAACAGCCCACCATGTCCTTGGCGCTGCTGCACCACGTGGGCGCGATGCCGGGCGCTCCGGGCGCCGCCCCGCCGTTAGCGGAAATTTTTTTGCAGCCCAGCATGGCGCACGATTGTTTCCCAACGGCGCTCCCAAGTCGATGGATATCGATTCATGGCGCGGACATTGCGTTGCAATAATTTCAAGCAACAATTAGCGCTTGCCAGGCACAGGCTGAAAGGGGACAGTCGGGACGTGATCTGGCGACACTGCGTGAGGAAGTCCCATGCTCGCGGCTCCAGTTTATTCCACTCTCGGGATTCCGCTCATCCCCGGCGCGCAGCGGCTGCTGCCGGCGCGCACGACCTGCGCCACCGTACTGCACGCGGATCTGCACGGCTACGATGCGCTGGTCGAGCGCCTCGCCCCGCTTGCGCTGGTGAGATTGCTCGAAGAGTTCTTCGCCATGCTCACCAACACCGTGCTCGAATGCGGCGGACTGATCTACCACATGGCCGAGGCGGACATGCTGGCCGGATTTGGCGTGGGCGATTCGCGTCACAGCCAGCTCCACGAAGGCCTCGCGGCCGCCTGCCTGATTCAGCAGCGCTTTGCCCCGCTGCGGGACGCCTGGCAACGCGGGCATGCGATCGACACCGGCATCGGGATCGGACTGCATCGGGGTGAGGTCGCCGTCGGTGTTTTCGGGCCGAGCGAGCGAACCGCACTGACCTTGGTGGGCGATGCCGCCCAACTCGCCGCGCAGTTATGCCAGCGGGCACGCGCCGGCGAGGTGTTGATGACCGCCGCGGCGCACCTGCCGCCGGTCGCTGCGGCGGGTTCCGCCCCCGCGCCGACGCTGTTGCATCTGCCGCAGCTGATCTTGCCGGGACGCCGCGGGCCCATCGACGCCTGGTGCGTGCCGGTGCAACGGCGCCTCGAGATGCGCCAGTGCGCCGAACGCCCGGGCGCCGGTCATCGGGACTTCACTGCGCCAGCTTCGGATACAGCCTGACGGCCAGCGCGAGCAGGCCGAGCAGCGCGAGCAGCCGCCCTCAAGAGACCCGGCCTTCACCGATCAGACGCTGGTCGACCTCCTCTTCGGCCGCCAACCAGTCCTCGATTTCGTGGCCCGGAACGAATCCGCGGCGTTCGGATTTGAAATACGCCGCCTCGGCGATCGAGGCGCGGCGATTCTCGTGATGCAGCGGCACCGCGGGCAATGGGGCAACGGTGCGCGCGTGGACCTCGACCGCACCGGTGACCGGTACGACGGTGGGTGGAGTCGCCATGCTCGGGTCGGGTGCCGCGTGGCGTGCCGGCGCGGGCTTGGCGGCTCGCTCCGTTTTCCTCTTGCTGGGGCTCATGTGAATCTCCGCGATGACGTGTCGGTTGAAGGAAGACACGCGGGAGTTTCGGAAGTTCGCCCCTTAGAACGGCAGATCCCGGGCGAAGTCCGGCGGCTTGATCACCAGCACATCGCACGGCATGGTTTCGAGCACACGCTCGGCGGTGCTGCCGACGAATATGCGCTGGAGGCCGCTGCGCGCGATCGCGCCCATGACCACCACGTCCGCGTGGCACTCACCGGCGATGCGCGGCAGGAACTCGGCCGCCACGCCCATCTCGAGATGCAGGTTCGCATCCGTGATGCCGTACTCGGCGACCAATTGCCGGATGTCGGAGCGCCTGCGCAGCTTTTCCGCCTCGAGTGCCTCCACCGACACATTGACGGGAGGCGGCATGCCGCCGGGTCCGGCTGCGGCAATGGTCGCCGGCAGATAGGCATGGGCGGCGTGCGCCTCGACGCCGAAGCGGCGCGCCAGCGCCGTGGTGAATTCCAGGATCCGCCGGTCAAGCGCGGCCGCCGCGTCGTTCGCATGACCGGGATCCACCGCGGCGACGAACACCGGCGGCGAGCGCCAGTGGATGTGCTTGGTCAACAGCAGCGGTACCGGGCACGCCCGGATCAGCTGCCAATCCGCATTCGAAATGAAGGTGCGCCTGGCCAGTGAGTGGTGGTGCGTGTCCTTGAGCACGAGGTCGGCGGGCGAATTGCGCAGCCACGTGAGTACGCTTTCATGCAACGGGTCGCCGGCGATCGACTGCACCGAGACCTCGACCCCGGCGTTGCGCAGCGGTTCCGCCCACCGCTCGAGCACCGGCTCGAGGTCACCGCCGAGCGCCGCGTCGCCGCGCGCGGCCAGCTCGGCCGCCAGGCGGGTCTCGTGCGAATACTTGGTATCACATGCCAGAAGCTCGACGCTCGCACCGAAGCGCATGGCGAGCGCCTGAGCTTTGGCGATCGCCGGTTGGTCGATGACGGTCGGATCCACGATGACCAGAATGTCGGCTATTCGATCCACGCTAACGACCTCGGTTGAGCATCCGCCTCATCAATCGACGACGGTGCCGTCGGGGCGCATCGTCTTATGTACGTTGCCCCGCCCGCGCAATCGCGACAGGTAATCCGCGGTGGCACGCACGTCCTGATCCTCGAAACTGCGCAAAAATCTGACCAGATCCTCATCGACGTTGTGGCGATTGCCCTCGCCGAGCTTTTGAATCTGGGCGACCAGATAATCGTAGTGCTGATTGCGCAGCGACGGGATGAAGCCCTCGACATCGCCCTGCGCCTCGCTGCGATGGCAGCTCGCACATTGCTCGTGAAAAATGCCTTCGCCCAGGCCGACGTGCGCGCCGTCGCCCTGCTGAACCTGCGCCGGCATGGCCAGGCCGTTCACATAGGCGGCAATATCGACCCAGGTCTGCGGTTCATGCAAGTCTTTTTGGGAGACGACGTGGCGCATGGTGGCACTGTCGCGCTCCGCGCCGGAAAAATTGGCCAATTGCCGCACGATGTACTTGAAACGCTGGCCGGCCAGGACCGGTATCGTCTGGGTGGCATCGCCCTGGGCCTGGGCACCGTGACAGCGGGCGCAGTTTTCCCGAAACTGCACGGCACCGCGTTCCGGGTGGGCGTCCAACTGCAGCGCCGCCTGCGTCGCCCGATCCACCCCCTCCTCGGACGCGCGGGCCGCATGGAGGGGCAAGGCGAGCAACACGGCAAGGATCATGCCGATCCCGGCACGCGCGGTAGCGCTCCCTGCCATCACGGTCGAAACCTCGTCATCTCGTCGTCATCTCGGCGTCGCGGCTTTTCAGTATCCATGCAAAAGTCCTGTCACGGCATCAGGGAATACGCGTAACCGGCACGGTTGGGCTATGATTGTCCGCTCAACGGCAGGCATGGCCGCGATGATACCCTCCCGCACGCACGGCGTGTTGGCCCGGAGCGAATATGACGAAAACCAATGAGCGCAACACGACTCCCACCGTCTATGTGGTCGATGACGATGACGGCATGCGCCGCGCGCTCGACACCCTGCTCTGCACCGTCGGCTACAAGACGGCGGTGTTCGCGCGTCCCAATGATTTTCTTGCGCACTTCGATGCGGAGGCGCCGGGCTGCCTGGTTCTCGATATCCGCATGCCCGAGATGAGCGGCCTCGAACTGCAGCAACACCTCAATCGCAAGGGCTCGATGTTGCCCGTGATCTTCATCACCGGCCACGGCGATGTGCCGATGGCGGTGCAGGCGATGAAGGAAGGCGCCTTCGAATTCATCCAAAAGCCGTTTCGCGATCAGGAATTGCTCGATCGCATCAACCACGCGCTCAAGCAGGACGGCGAGAATCGCAGCACGGCGGCGCGCCGCTCCGAAGTGCTGCACCGGCTTGAATCGTTGACGCCGCGCGAGCGGCAGGTCATGGACCTGATCGTCGACGGCAGCGCCAACAAGGTGATCGCGATCGACCTGGGGTTGAGCGAACGCACCGTCGAAATCCATCGCGCCAAGGTCATGGAGAAAATGGGCGCGCGCTCGGTCGCGCATCTGGTCAAATTGCATCTGACCATGGCCGACGAAACATAAGCGCAACCATCCTGCATCACCGGCGTCGAGTCCGCTCCAACCGCGCGCACCCATGGAGGCCATCGGCCTCCTTTCGCCTGGCGCATAATCGCAATTCCCCTCAACTGCCGCTCAGCAGGTAATTTTCATGCCCAAGGTTGCGCGAATCGCTGTTGTCACGGCCGGCGCCCTCGCCATCGCGGCGCTGGTGTGGTGGTCCCTGGCAACCCACCGCCGCTCGACCGAACTCGTGCTCTATGGCAACGTCGATTTGCGCCAGGTCGAACTGCCCTTCAACGGCAGCGAACGCATCGCGGCGGTGCTTGCGCAGGAAGGCGATCACGTCAAACAAGGCCAGCTGCTCGCGCAACTCGAGACCAGCCGTTTGGCACCGCAGGTGGCCAAGGCCGCGGCCGACCTCGCCGCGCAACAGCAGGCCGTGGACCGGCTGCACCACGGCAATCGACCGGAGGAGATCGAGCAGGCCCGCGCCAACCGCGATGCCGCGGCGGCGGATGCGCGCAATGCCCGGGCACAATATGCCCGCCTCAACACCCTGTCCGACAGCTCGTCCGGCCGCGCGGTCAGCGGCCAGGACATGGATTCGGCGAAGGCGGCCCTGGATGCCGCCGATGCGCGCCTGGCGGTGACCGACAAGGCCCTGGTGCTCGAACTCGCCGGACCGCGCAAGGAGGACATCGCGCAAGGCGAGGCGCAACTGCACGCCGATGAGGCGCAGCTCGCTCTGTGGCAGCAGCAGCTCAAGGACGCCGACCTGCGCGCGCCGCTCGATGCGGTGGTCCGGTCACGCATCGTGGAGCCTGGAGAAATGGCCTCACCGCAAAAATCAGCCTTCACGCTCGCCATCGTGGATCCGAAGTGGGTTCGCGCCTATGTCTCCGAGACGGATCTCGGGTCGGTGCACGAGGGCATGGACGCCTCGGTGAGCGTCGATGCGTTCCAGGGGCGGTCATTTTCCGGATGGATCGGCTTCATCTCGCCGCTGGCCGAATTCACGCCGAAATCGGTGGAGACGACCGAGCTGCGCTCGAGCCTGGTCTATGAGATCCGCGTGTTCGTACGCGATCCCAAGGATCAGCTGCGCTTGGGCATGCCGGCCACCGTCCACGTGCCGCGCCGGGGTGGCGTGTGAGCGCTGATGCGCACGCGGCGCCGGCGGTGGCCGCCGACTCGCTGCGCAAATCCTTCGGGACCAAATCCGGGGCTCCGGTGCGCGCGCTCGATGGCGTGTCGCTCACCGCCCGGCATGGCGAATTGACCGCGCTCGTCGGTCCGGACGGCGCCGGTAAAACCACCCTGATGCGGCTCACCGCCGGCCTGCTGCGCGCCGACTCCGGCGGCCTCAAGGTGCTCGGCATCGACGTCGCGGCCAATCCCCAGCAGGTTCAGGATCGGATCAGCTACATGCCCCAGCGCTTCGGACTGTATGAGGACCTGACCGTGGCGGAAAATCTGAACCTGTACGCCGATCTTCACGGGGTCGGCGGCGCGGAGCGCGCGCAGCGCTACCCCGAGCTGATGGAAATGACCGCCCTCGAGCCCTTCAAGGCACGCCTCGCCGGCCAGTTGTCGGGCGGCATGAAGCAGAAGCTCGGGCTCGCCTGTACGCTGGTGCGCTCCCCGCAGCTGTTGCTGCTCGATGAACCCACCGTCGGCGTCGATCCCCTGTCGCGGCGGGAACTCTGGGAAATCGTGACCCGGCTGGTCGAGCAGCAGGGTCTGACGGTGCTGCTCTGCACCGCCTACCTGGATGAGGCCGAGCGCTGCAGCCACGTGATCATGCTGCACCAGGGCCAGGTGCTCTCGCATGGGACCCCGCGTGAGGTCGCAATGCTCGCGACCGGCCGCAGTTTCGTCGCGACACCCGCCGCGGAACAATCGGCGCGCAGCCTGCAGGCGCATCTGCTCGACCAACCCGACATCATCGATGCGGTGCCGGACGGCGGACGGGTGCGCTTCGTGCGCGGCGCGGCCGCGGCCGCGGCCGCGGATCTCGAGCTTCTGCGCGGCCTTCAGGTCGATGCCGTGCCGCCGCGCTTCGAGGACGGATTCATGATGTTGCTGCAGGCGCACTCCGGTGCGGCGCATGCGAAAAGCATCGCGATCGAACATCCGCTGGCGCGGGTCGGCGCGCAGACGGCGGTGAGCGTGCGGCAGCTGGTGAAGCGATTCGGCGCCTTCACCGCCGTCGATCGGGTCGACTTCGAGGTGCACCGGGGTCAGATCTTCGGCCTTCTCGGGCCGAACGGGGCCGGCAAAACCACCACATTTCGCATGCTGTGCGGCCTGCTCGCGCCGAGCGCGGGGGAATTGCACGTGGCCGGCGCCGACGTGCGCGACGCCCCGGCCTCGGCGCGCGCCAGACTCGGATACGTGGCCCAGAAATTCTCGCTGTACGGCCCGTTGAGCGTGACCGAAAACCTGGAGTTCTTCGCGAGCGCCTACGGCCTGCGCGGCGAGCGCCGCCGCTCGCGTATCGCCTGGGCCATGGAGCAGTTCGAGTTGGGCACGCACGCCCGTGCAACCAGCGAGCAGCTGCCCGGCGGCTACAAACAGCGCCTCGCCATGGCCGCGGCGCTGCTGCACGAACCGGAGATACTCTTCCTCGACGAGCCGACCAGCGGCGCCGATCCGCGCGCCCGCCGCGATTTCTGGCGCCGCATCACCGCTCTCGCCGAGCAGGGCGTGACCATCATCGTCACCACGCATTTCATGCAGGAGGCGGAGTACTGCGATCAGGTGGCCATCATGGATTCGGGTCAGATCCTGGCGCAGGGTTCGCCGGCGCAGGTGCGCGCACTCGCGCGGACCGGGAGCCTCGCTGAACCGACCATGGACCAGGCCTTCATTGCCGTCGTCGAGCGCTCCCGCGGGCGGCGGCATTCCGCGGCGGCGGCATGAAAATCCCGCCCAAGCTGCGCCGGATTCGCGCCCTGGTTTCCAAGGAGACCCGCCAGATCGTGCGCGACCCCTCGAGCATTGCGATCGGCGCGGTGCTGCCGCTGATCCTGATCCTGCTGTTCGGCTACGGGTTGTCGCTCGACGTCAAAAACGTGCCGATCGCGCTGGTCATCGAAATGCCCACCCCCGAGGCGCTCGACTTCGCGGCCGGTTTCGAGCTGTCGCCGTATTTTCATCCCTGGGTCACACGCTCGATGCCGGCGGCCCAGCAGGCGCTGCTCGAGCACCGGATCGACGGCATCGTGCGCATTGCGGCCGATTTCTCCCGGCACATCGCCGCCGGCGATGCGCAGGTGCAGCTCATCGTGCATGGCGGCGATGCGAACCGTGCACGCATCATCGAGGGCTACGTGCAGGGCGTGGCGGGGGTTTGGTCGGCACGCAGGGCCGCCGAGGGCGGCGCAGGCGCGGTGCCGCTCGTCTCGGTCGAATCACGCCTTTGGTTCAACGAAGCGAACGACAGCAGCTACTTCCTGGTGCCCGGGCTGGTGGTGCTGGTGATGACGCTGATCGGCGGCCTGCTGACCGCCATGGTGATGGCGCGCGAGTGGGAGCGGGGCACGCTCGAGTCGCTGCTGGTGACGCCGGTGCGCACCGAGGAGATCCTGCTCGGCAAAACCCTGCCGTATTTCGCGCTGGCCCTGTTTGGTTTCGTGCTGTGCGTGCTTTCCGCCAAATTTCTGTTCCACGTGCCCTTGCGCGGCTCGATGTGGGTGCTGTTCGGCGCCTCGATGCTCTATGTGTTGATCGCGCTCGGCATCGGACTGCTGATTTCATCCTGGGTTCGCAATCAACTGGTGGCCAGCCAGCTCACCATGCTGGTGACTTTCATGCCCGCTTTCATGTTGTCCGGATTCCTGTTCGACCTGCGCAGCATGCCCGCACTGGTCCGGGCGCTCACCTATGTGCTGCCGGCACGCTATTACGTGGCGCTGCTGCAAAGCGTGTTTCTCGCCGGAGACGTCTGGTCGGTGATCGTACCGAACACCCTGGCACTCACCGCCATGGCCGCCGCGCTGTTTCTCGCCAGCCGCGCCGTCATGCGCAAGAGCTTGGAATGAGCGCGCTGCTCGGATCGCTGCTGCGCATCGCCGCCCTCACCCGCAAGGAGCTGCTCGCGGTGCTCAAGGACCGGCGCAGCCGCCTCAGCCTGCTGATACCCCCGGTGGTACAGGCGCTGGTGTTCGGCTATGCGGCCACGTACGACCTCAACCACGTCACCTACGCGGTCCTCGACCAGGATCACAGTGCCGCCTCGCGCCAGCTGCTCGCCGGTCTCGACGGATCCGGGGTGTTCGAACGGGTCGCCGATTTGACGCGCGCGAGCGACATTCAAGCGCTGATCGATTCGCGCCGCGCACTGCTGGTCCTGCAGATCAGCCCCCTGTTCGAACGTCAGCTGCAGAGCGGCCACGGCGCCACGGTGCAGCTGATCGCCGACGGGCGCAACTCCAACACGGCGGGCACCGCCATGGCCTACGTGTCGGGCATCGTCGATGCATTCGCGCTGCGCTGGGGCGCCGACCATCACTTCGACCCGCCGCCGCTGCGCATCGTCACCCGCGCCTGGTACAACCCCAATCTCGAGACCCGGTGGTTCATGATACCCGGCATGATCGGCACCCTGACGCTGATCCAGACCATGATGCTCACCGCGATGTCGGTGGCGCGCGAGCGCGAACAAGGCACTTTCGATCAGTTGCTGGTCACGCCGTTCCGCCCGTTCGAGATCATGGTGGGCAAGGCCCTGCCCTCCATGGTCGTCGGTACGATTCAGGCGGGCGGGGTGCTGCTGGTGGCGCAGCTCTGGTTCCGCATTCCGTTCGCCGGGTCTTACGCCACGCTCGGCGCCGGCCTGCTGCTGTTTCTGCTGGCGGCAATCGGCATCGGGTTGCTCATTTCCTCGGTTGCCGCCACCATGCAGCAGGCCATGCTGTATTCGATGCTGCTCATCATGCCGTTCTCGCTGCTGTCCGGGCTCACCACACCGCTCAGCAGCATGCCGCGGGCCGTGCAGTACCTGACCGCGGTCAATCCGCTGCGCTATGCCATCGACATCACGCGCCGGGTGTATCTCGAGGGCGCCGGCCTCGGCCTGCTGATGTCGGATCTGGTGCCCCTGGCGCTGATCTCCGCACTCACGTTGACGGCGGCCGCGTGGATGTTCAGCCATCGGATGCAATGATGATCAAGCACCCCCATGGCCACTGCCTCCTGCTGCTGAGCACCCTACTCGGCGCATGCACGGTCGGCCCGAACTTCAAACCTCCCACGCCGCAGACCCCGGAGCATTGGTCGACGCATGCCACGGCGCAGCCCGCCGCCACTCCCGCCGCCACTCCCGCCGCCGCGGCCGCGGCCGCGGGCGGGGTCGTCGTCGAACAAACCGGGCAACTAGGCGACTGGTGGACCGGCTTTGCCGATCCGCAGCTCGACTCGCTGATCGCGCGCGCCGTCAGTTCGAATCTGGACCTGCGCGCCGCGGTGCTGCGCATCGATGAGGCGCGTGCTCAGCGCGACATCTCGGCGAGCGCCATGTGGCCCACGCTGGCGGTCGATGGCTCGTTCAACCGTCAGCGGTTCAGCGAAACGACGCCGACCGGTGCGCTGTTCACCTCGGTGGGCAGCGCGCATCTGCCCGGCGGCGCGAGCACCAGCGTGCCGAATCCGTACAACCAGTTTCAATTGAGCGGCACGGCATCCTGGGAACTCGATCTGTTCGGGCGGGTGCGGCGTGCGGTGGAAGCATCCCAGGCGGGCCTGCAGGTTTCGATCGAGGATCAGCGCGCGGTGCTGGTTGCCCTGCTCGCCGATGTGGCCGGGGCCTATATGGACCTGCGGGGAGCCCAGGCACGCCTGGCGGTCACCCGGGAGAATCTGGCGACCATGGACGATCTGCTCGAATTGACGCGCCAGCGGCGCGCGGCGGGTCTGACCACCCACATCGATGTCGGCAATGCGATGGCGCAATCCGCGCTCACCCGCGCGCAGATTCCCGCCTTCGAACTGCAGATCACCGTGGATATCAACCAATTGAGCGAATTGTTGGGGCTGGCGCCCGACGCGCTGCGTGCCGAGCTCGAGAGTCCGGCGGCCGTCCCGCGCGCGACGCGGGAGGTGCCGATCGGGGTACCGGCCGATCTGGCGCGGCGCCGGCCCGACATTCGCGAAGCGGAGGCCAATCTGCACGCGGCGACCGCCGAGGTCGGGGTGGCGACCGCGAATCTGTATCCGCGCCTGACGCTCGGCGGGACGGGCGGGGTGCAATCCGAAACCGCCGGCAACCTGCTCGAATGGGCAAGCCGCTTCGTCACCCTCGGGCCGACCATCGATGTGCCGGTCTTCGATCGCGGCCGATGGAAAAGCGTGCACCTCTACGACGTCCGTTCCCAGGAGGCCGCCCTCGCCTATCAACGCACGGTCTTGAACGCCCTGCACGAGGTCGAGAATGCGCTGGCGGCCTACGCGGCCGACCAGAACAGGCGCGAGTGGCTCGACTCCACCGTCGTGCAGGATCGCGAAGTGCTGGGGCTCACGCGCCAGCGCTATGAATCCGGCGTGTCCAGCTTCGTCGACGTGCTCGATTCGGAGCGCAGCTTGCAGCAAAACGAGTTGGCGCTCGCCGACACCACCACCGCGGTGAGCAGCGATCTCGTGCGGCTGTACCGGGCGCTCGGCGGCGGCTGGCAATCGGGGGAGCAACCCGGCGCCTGAGCGCGCGGTCGGGCCTTCGGCGGCGACCTTTAAGTCAGGCGCTGCGCGCCTCCGCGGAATCGAAGGTCTCCACGAAGGCCCGTTCGATCACGAAATCCCCCGGCACGCCGATGTGCGGCGAGACCTCGAATCCACGCGATTCGAGGATCCGGCTCGTATCCGCGAGCATGCGCATGTTGCCGCAGATCATGATGCGATCCGTGGACGGATCGAGCGGCGGGATGTTGAGATCCTCACACAGGGCGCCGGATTGCAGCGCCGTCGTGACCCGGCCGTGGTTGCGCCACGATTCGCGCGTCACGCTCGGATAATCGATCAACGCACCCGACACCAGTTCGCCGAGATCCGGATCCGCGCGCAGCCGCTGCACCGCCTCGTCCGCATACGCGAGGTCGGCATTGGTGCGTGCCCCCCGGACCAGAATGACCTGTTCGAATCTCTCGTACGTCTCCGGATCCTTCACGATGCCGAGAAACGGCGCCACCCCGGTTCCGGTCGACAGCAGGAACAAGCGCCTGCCGGGACGCAGATCGCGCACCACCAGGGTGCCGGTGGGCTTCGAGCTGATGAGAATCGGCGAGTCGCAATCGATATGCTGCAGACGCGACGTCAACGGACCGTGCGGCACCTTGATGCTGTAGAACTCGAGGTATTCCTCGTAGTTGGCGCTCGCGATGCTGTAAGCCCGCACGATTTTCCGCCCCGACACCTCGAGCCCCAGCATGATGAACTGGCCATTCTCGAAACGCAGTCCCGCAGCGCGCGTCGTCTTGAAGCTGAAGAGCTTGTCGCTCCAATGCTGCACGCTGAGGACCCGTTCCGTGGTGTAGGTGGCCATGCCGCTATCGCCCGGGATACCGCGTCAGAAGCGGTAGCCGCCGCCCACTCCGAACAGCCACGGATTGAGCGTCACACGCGTGATATCGACCGACTGCTGGGTGTAGACGTTCGCGTTCAGCATCGCCCACTTCACATCGGCGTTCAAAAACCAATGCTCGGCGATCTTGTAGTCGAACCCGACCTGCGCGGCGGGACCCACGCTGAGGCGGCTCAAGTGCAGCTGGATCGGCGGCGAGGTCGGCACCGCGAGATCCACGTTGGAAATCAGGGTGAAGTTCAAGCCGAGCCCCACATAGGGGCGAAACTGCCCGGCGGGGTTGAAGTTGTACTTGCCGGTCAATGTGGGCGGCAAATGCTTGAAGGTGCCGATATCGGTGGCCCCGCCGAGGGCGCTTTGCTCCACCGTCACCGTCTGCTTTTGCGGATAGGTGAGTACCAGTTCGGTCGAAAACACGGGCGTGAAGAAATACTCGAGATCGAGCTCGGGGATGGTCTTGGAATTGACGTGAATGGCATTTTCCGGCACGGCGAGCGCAGGAATGGCATCGGACTTGTTGGCCATATCCAGATACACGGCACGCACCCGCACTTCGAAATTACTCTCATCCGCATTCGCGCCGAAGGAGGCCAATCCGGCCGCGACGCCGCCGAGGGCCAGGATCACCTTGGGAACTGATTTGACGATGGACATGTAAATGCACTCTGTCTGCTATTTGGGAAGTTGTAGGATATTTCCCACAGCGCGGGCCGACCATCCGTAATCGGCGCAGATTCTTAGGTGAATTCAGCGCTGGACTTCCTCTCCCCCGTGTTGCCTAAACGGCGGCGAGCGCCTGGTCGATGTCGGCCAGCAGATCCTTCGGATGTTCGAGTCCGATCGACAATCGCACCGTGTCCTCGCCGATCCCGGCGCGCTTCAACTCCTCCGGCGAGAGCTGACGATGCGTGGTCGAGGCCGGGTGGGTCGCCAGTGAGCGCACGTCCCCGATGTTCACCAGGCGCGTGAACAATTGCAGGGCGTCGAGAAAGCGCGCCCCGCGTACGCGGTCTTCGCCCGGACCGCCCTTGACCCCGAATGTCAGCAGACCGGAGGCCTTGCCCGAGAGGTACTTCTTCACCAATCCATGATCGGGGTGGTGCTCGAGTCCCGCGTAATTCACCCAGGCAACCTTCTCGTGATGCCCGAGGTGACGGGCAATCGCGAGCGCACTTTCGCTGATCCGCTCCATGCGCAGCGACAGCGTCTCGATCCCCTGCAGGATGAGAAACGCATTGAATGGCGAAATCGCCGCACCGGTGTTGCGCAGCGGCACCACGCGTGCCCGCCCGATGTACGCCGCGGGGCCCAGCGCCTCGGTATACACGACGCCGTGGTAGCTCGGATCCGGTTCGTTCAGGCGTCGAAATCGCCGCTTGTGCTCGGCCCAGGGAAATTTTCCGGAGTCGACGATCGCGCCGCCGAGACTCGTTCCGTGACCCCCGAGGTACTTCGTCAGCGAATGCACCACGATGTCGGCGCCGTG
>Ga0181534_10000057_pt1 | contig 81803 bp, 65 predicted proteins | sample PEATcosm2014_Bin_37_FD_119758 | JGI IMG/M metagenome (GOLD analysis project Ga0181534, IMG submission 119758) | Peatland microbial communities from MTU Mesocosm Facility, Houghton, MI, USA - PEATcosm2014_Bin17_10_metaG | ecosystem: Environmental > Terrestrial > Soil > Wetlands > Peat | place... | reverse complement strand
GTAACACCCCATAGCTCACAGCGCCTCCTCGGTTTACTCTATTGAAAGCAGACGGGAGGGGTCGGCCTCCCCAATTAAGGGAAACTCCCCCGCAGCTAAAAACTCGTTTTATGTTAAAGAGCACAAAAGAATTATACGGCACTCGACTCGGCGCCTCCGACGGCGATATCGGACATGTTAAGGACTTTTATTTTGACGACAAAAACTGGGTCGTCCGCTATTTGATCGCGGACACAGGGTCATGGCTCGCAGGACGGCTTGTGCTGCTTTCCCCTCATGCCTTCAGCCGTTTCGGAATGAACGCCGATCTGCTGAAGGTGAATCTTACGAAGTCGCAGATCGAGAACAGTCCGCCCATCGATTCGCATAAGCCGGTTTCACGGCAATACGAGGTCGATTACTACAATTATTACGGTTGGCCCGCCTATTGGAACGGTGTCGGGATGTGGGGAATGGGCGCCTATCCGCTGATGGTGCCACCCTCGAAAACCGAGATCGACGACCGACAGCCCTTCCACCATAGGCAGGACAAGCACCTCCAAAGCGCCCTTGCGATAACCGGCTACGCCATCCAGGCCGTCGATGGGCAGATTGGCGATGTGAGCGCGCTAATGATCGACGACAGGAGTTGGGCCGTGCCGGAATTTGCCGTCAAGGCCGGGCACTGGTTTTCCGGCAAGGAGGTTCTGGTCTCGACCAAGAGCGTCACGAGAATCAGCTACGAGGAATCCAAAGTCTTCGTGAGCCTGACCATGGCGGACATTGAGCGCACCGCGCCAAACGATCTGGCCATCGCCGATTCCGGACCCTTCGGCGCAACCGGCTTCCACGACTGAGCCTTCGCGCAATTTAAACCGATCCCGCGGGATCGGTACCATCACTCTGCGCCCTATCGGTCCATCGAGGCGCAGCATCCAAATCCGAAAAGGCGTATAAATGAAAAACAATCCTGTAAATAAGGGGATCATAAGCGAGAACTTCAACGGCATCGGTCCAGTGTCCCGCAAGATGGTGCACGAACGGGCCTCCGAGCTGGCGCAGATCGGAGGTCGTCTGCCGCAGTCGATCTCGCAGGCCGACTATGAGCAGGCGAAGCGCGAATTGACCGGGGAGTCAGATATAGATTCCCAGGAAGCGATCCTTGACTCCCTCCCCGAGTCGAAACGCTGGGATCCCGTGCCGGGATCGACCGGGCATGAAACGCCGGGCGCGGAGAGTGAGGACATGGATGACGAGGGACGAAGCGAAACCGAGCAGCTTGTCGAACAGGGGGTCGAGGAGGCCGACCACGATCAGATGCTCCAGGCCGCCAAGGCGACCCTGGGAAACGACCGACCCTGACGGCGAATCCACGGCCTTCCCCGGTGGCGGCCTCAACCATTCGATCAACATCAACCCGTCAGCAAAAGGATACGAAAAATGAGCAATTCCGTCGTAGCAACCTATTCAACCCACACGGCGGCCGAAGCCGCCATCAAGGATCTGCAGCAATCGGGCTTCGATATGAAGAAGCTTTCGATCGTTGGGCGCGACTATCACACGGATGAGCATGTGGTCGGCTACTATAACGCCAACGACCGGATGAAGGCATGGGGTCGAAATGGAGCCTTTTGGGGAGGGATTTGGGGTCTATTGTTTGGTTCCGCTTTTTTTGCGATCCCCGGCCTCGGGCCGCTACTTGTTGCGGGGCCCCTGGTTGCATGGATCGTCGGGGCTCTTGAAGGCGCCGTCGTCGTCGGGGGGCTAAGCGTGATTGGGGCCGGACTGCTGAGCCTCGGAATCCCCAAGGACAGCATCCTTCGTTACGAGACCGCGCTCAAGAACGACAAATTTGTGCTGGTCGCGTGCGGTTCCGCGGAGGACGCAGTCAAGGCAAAGGAGATTCTGGCGCGCACCATGCCGGACTCCTTGGAACACCACAAATAGGAGGCGGAATCGCCTCCAGCTGCCGATTCGTGAGGAGCCCAAAATGACCCCGACCTTCAGCCGCGAGATACACCTGGCCTCCCGCCCAAAGGGAGTCCCAAAGGCCGAGAACTTCACGATGGTGCGGACCCAACTGCCTCCCCTTCAGGATCACCAGGTGCTGGTCCGCAACACCTTCATCTCGGTCGACCCCTACATGCGAGGCCGCATGAATGAAGGGCCATCCTACGTGCCGGCCTTCGAACTAGGGACGCCCCTTGAAGGGGGCGCCGTCGGCGAGGTCGTCGAATCGCGGGCCAAGGAGTTCAAGCCCGGCGACGCAGTGACGTCCAGATTTGGCTGGAGGGAGTGTTTTATCGCGCGCCCCGATGAGTTGAACCCGATAAGCCATGAGATCCAGCCACCCTCGGTTTACCTGGGCGCACTGGGCATGACCGGCATGACCGCTTGGGTCGCCTTGAATCTGATCGAACTGAAGAAGGGTGAGGGGATCTTCATATCAGGGGCCGCCGGGGCTGTCGGCAATGTGGCCGGCCAGCTGGCAAAACTGCGCGGATGCCGTGTCGTTGGATCGGCGGGATCGCAGGAGAAGGTCAGGTTTCTTCTGGATGAGTGCGGATTTGACGCCGCGATCAACTACAGGGAGGCGCCCATCGCCGAACAGCTCAAGATTGAGGCCCCCGATGGGATAGACGTTTACTTCGACAACGTGGGGGGCGACGCGCTCGCCGCCGCGCTTTCCGCGCTGAGGATCCATGGCCGAATCATTGCCTGCGGCGGAATTTCGGGCTATAATGACGAGGCTCCCCAGCCGGGCCCCCCGAACCTATTCAACATGATCACCAAGCGCCTTACGATGAAGGGGCTGATTGTCAGCGATTGGCTGGACCGCCGCGGTGCCTTTGAACGGGATGTCGGCGACTATTTCCTGTCCGCCAGATTGAAGAACCATGAAACCGTGGTGGACGGAATCGAACGGGCCGCGGAGGCCTTCATGGGCCTCTTCGAGGGAAAGAACATCGGCAAGATGGTTGTGAGGATAGCTTGATCGGCCGCGCAACCAATATGCCCATCACAACCCTGGAATCGACGGTTGCAGCCCTCCTAGCCCCAGGGAAGGGTATCTTGGCGGCAGATGAGAGCTTCAAGACGATAGGCAACCGGTTCGAGGCGCTGAAGATCGCATCCACCGAGGAGAGCCGCCGCGCCTATCGCGAACTCCTGTTCGCAACCCCCAAGCTGGCGGAGCATATCAGCGGCGTGATCCTGTTTGACGAGACGCTGCGCCAAAGAATGGGCGCCACCCTGATGCCCGCGGGACTCGCCCATGCAGGGATGGTTCCCGGAATCAAGGTCGACAAAGGAACAGCCGCGCTGCCTCGCTTTCCGGGTGAAAAGTTCACCCAGGGGCTCGACGGGCTCCACGACCGGCTTCTGGAGTACCGGCAGCTGGGCGCACGCTTCACCAAATGGCGCGCTGTGATCACAATAGGCGAAGGCCTGCCGACACTGGCCAGCATCGAAGCCAACGCCCGCGCTCTCGCGCTTTTCGCCGCACTGAGCCAGGAAGCCAACCTTGTCCCAATCGTGGAACCCGAGGTGTTGATGGACGGAGACCACACCCTCGCGCGCTGTGAGGAAGTGACGACCCTTGTCTTGAAGTCGGTGTTCGCTGCGCTCTTTGAACACCGCGTCGCGCTCGAGGTGATGCTCCTAAAAACAGGCATGGTGCTGTCGGGCAAGGACTCCCAGCGGCAGGCCGGCATTGAAGAGGTTTCCGGAGCCACGATACGCTGCCTGCGTCGGGCCGTACCGGCTGCTGTGCCTGGAATCGTGTTCCTCTCGGGCGGGCAGAGCGCGATCGAGGCAACGGAAAGGCTCAACGCAATCTGCAGCGTGGGCGGCGCTCCGTGGAAGTTGAGCTTCTCGTACGGACGCGCGCTCCAGAACGAGGCGATGGAAGCCTGGCGCGGCTCACCCGCCAACATGGTGGCCGCTCAAAGCGCCCTCCAGCACCGCGCTGCATGCAACGGGCTCGCTGTCCAGGGAAGGAATTCGTCGCAGGCCGAGCGCAGTACTTAGGGTGCCAGCCCTTGAAGCAAGCCTATGAACAATCTCCCTGCCTCAGAGCCGTCGAGGAATCAGCGAATCGGAATCGCCGCGGACCATGGCGGCTTTGAACTGAAGCGGTATCTTTCGGGCATGCTGAGGGCAGACGGCCACCTTGTCGTGGACTTTGGGGACGACACGCTCAGCCCCGACGACGACTATCCCGACTTTGTGGTGCCTTTGGCCCAGTCCGTCGCGCGCGGCGCAATCGATCGTGGCATCGCCATCTGCGGCAGCGGAGTTGGAGCGTGCGTCGCCGCCAACAAGGTCAGGGGCGTCCGCGCATGCCTGATCAATGACCCGTTTTCCGCACACCAAGGCGTCGAGGACGACCATCTAAACGTGATGACTCTGGGCGGCCATGTCGTCGGAGAGGCTCTTGCCTGGGAGCTGGTTAGAACGTTTCTTGCGGCTCGCCCATGCGATGCGGAGCGCCATTGCAGACGTGTCGCGAAGGTCATGGAGCTCGAAGGCATGCAGCCCTCTGCGGAGTCCCGATGAGGATAAGCCCGCTAGCAGGAAAACCGGCGCCCGAAGGGATCCTGGTCGACATACCGCGGCTCATCACCGCGTATTACACCTTGATTCCCGATCCCAAGGTGGCCCCGCAGCGGGTGTCGTTTGGCACCTCCGGCCACCGGGGTTCGTCCTTTGATCGGGCCTTCAACGAATGGCACATCCTCGCGATCACCCAGGCGATCTGTCTCTATCGCAAGAAGCAGAAGATATCCGGGCCGCTTTTCCTGGGCATCGACACCCACGCGTTGTCGGCCCCTGCGTGCGCGACCGCGCTGGAGGTCCTGGCGGCCAACGGTGTCGAGACGATGCTCGCCGAGGGCGACGAATACACACCGACTCCGGTCATCTCCCACGCAATCCTGACCCACAACAGCGGTCAGATCAGCGGCCTCGCCGATGGAATCGTGATCACCCCCTCGCACAACCCGCCGCACGACGGGGGCTTCAAATACAATCCGCCCAGCGGCGGGCCCGCCGGAAGCACCGTCACCGACTGGATCGAAGCTCAGGCAAACACGCTGTTAGAGGCCCAGCTGAAAGGGGTCAGTCGGATTCCCTATGAGCGGGCTCTGCACGCAGCGACAACCCACCGGCACGACTACATGAGCGCCTACGTGAACGACCTTGATAACGTAGTAGACATGGAGGTCATTCGCGGAGCCAAAATACGCCTTGGCGTCGATCCGCTTGGGGGCGCGGGAGTCCATTATTGGGCAAGGATTTCCGAGCGCCACAACTTGAACCTGACCGTCGTGAGCGAGACGGTCGACGCCACTTTCCGTTTCATGTCGGTCGATTGGGACGGCCAGATCCGAATGGACCCATCGTCCTCCTATGCGATGCAGCGGCTGATAGGCATGAAGGACCGGTTCGACCTGTCGTTCGCCTGCGACACCGACCACGATCGGCACGGCATCGTGACAAAGAGCGCAGGGCTTCTTCCTCCCAATCACTTTCTTTCGGTCTCGGTTCTCAACCTCTTCCAGAATCGCCCCTTTTGGAGCAAGGCGGCCGCGGTTGGAAAGACCGTTGTAAGCAGCGCAATGATCGACCGGGTCGCCGCAAAGCTGGGAAGGAGCCTCTACGAGGTGCCGGTGGGCTTCAAATGGTTTGTCGACGGATTGCTCGACACCTCGCTTGGCTTTGGGGGCGAGGAAAGTGCGGGGGCATCTTTCCTGCGCATGGACGGCTGCACGTGGACGACGGACAAGGATGGATTCATCCCATGCCTGCTGGCGGCAGAGATCACAGCCCGGACGGGGCGGGACCCTGGCGAAGCCTACCGGGACCTGGCCGATGAGTTTGGCGAGCCATTTTACGACCGGGTGGAGGCGCCCGCAACGCCCGCAGAGAAGGCGCTGCTCGCGAAGCTATCCCCTGACCAGCTGAAGCTTACAGAACTGGCGGGCGATAAAATCCAGGCAGTCCTAACGCGCGCACCGGGAAACAATGCGCCCATAGGGGGCCTGAAGGCGGTGACGGAATGCGGCTGGTTCGCCGCGCGTCCATCAGGCACCGAGGATATCTACAAGATTTATGCGGAGAGCTTTCGCAGCGAATCCCATCTGCGCTCCATCCTGAAGGAGGCGCAGCAGATCGTCAGCGCAGCGTTGGCGCCTGCGGATCCCGGGGTCGCCGGTCCAAAGGCGCAGTCACCCAAGCAACGGACCGAAGGCAATCCGAACTGACCGATTCGTCCTGCGAGAACACCCATCATGAGCGATTCAAAGCCACCCGCTAATCCCCCACCCGACCTGCCGAGGGGCATGAAGGCCCTCACCGAACTCGCGATGGATCTCCGCTGGTCGTGGAACCATTGTTCGGACGAGTTGTGGCGCCGCCTCGATCCCGCTCTCTGGGCTCGAACCTGCCACCCAAACGCGGTTCTGCAGGCAGTGTCGCGGGAGAATCTTGCCAAGGCACTGGCCGACGCCGACTTTTGCCGGCTGCTCGACCATTTGACTCAGGCACGCCGGGCGGCGGCGGCCGCTCCCGGTTGGTTTCAGCAGAAGTATCCGACGGCCCCGCTGACTTGCGTCGCCTATTTCTGCATGGAGTTCATGTTGAGCGAGGCCCTGCCGATCTATTCCGGAGGTCTGGGCAATGTGGCCGGCGATCAGCTCAAAGCGGCCAGCGATCTGGGCGTGCCGGTGGTCGGAGTCGGACTGCTCTACGCACACGGCTATTTCCGCCAGATCATCGACAAAAACGGGGCCCAACAGGCTCTCTATCCCTACAACGACCCCGCGCAGCTCCCTGTGACGCCTGTCCGGCTGCCAAACGGCGAGCTGCTGCGACTGGAGGTGGTGTTGCCAGGGTATTCCGTATGGCTTCGCGCATGGCATGTTCAGGTGGGTCGGCGAGAGCTCTATCTGCTCGACACGAACGACGCAGCCAATGTCCCCGTCCATCGGGGAATCACGAGCGAACTGTACGGAGGCGGGCCGGAGTTGCGCCTGCAGCAGGAAATGGTGCTGGGGATTGGCGGATGGCGGCTCCTCGACGCCCTCGGGATCAAACCGGAAGTCTGCCATCTGAACGAAGGGCATGCGGCCTTCGCCCTCCTGGAGCGCGCTCGCGGATTCATGAAGGAGACCGGCAAGCCGTTTGATGTCGCCCTTGCAGCCACTCGCACAGGCAACCTGTTCACGACCCACACGGCGGTCGCGGCGGGCTTCGACCTCTTCCCTCCCGGGTTGATCGAGCATTATCTCGGCCAGTATGCGACCGATCTGGGCCTATCGCCCCCTGAGCTGCTGGCCCTGGGGCGCCTGAATGCCAATGACGCCAACGAACCCTTCAACATGGCCTACCTGGCTTTCCGCGGCAGCGGAGCGGTCAACGGTGTGAGCGAATTGCACGGCCGGGTCAGCCGGCACATCTTCTCGCCGCTATTCCCCAGGTGGCCGGAGGACGATGTGCCCGTGGGTCACGTGACCAATGGGGTGCATATGCCGACCTGGGACTCGGCGGAAGCCGACGCGCTCTGGACGGACGCCTGCGGCAAAGGGCGATGGCTGGGGACATCCGCCACTCTCGAGGCCGATATCCGGCGCGTCTCCGACGAAAAGCTGTGGACCTTACGCTCGGCCAGCCGAAGGTCTCTGGTCGAATATGCCCGAGACAAATTGGCGAAGCAGCTGGCCGAACACGGGGCTGACGAGGAAACGAAAAAAAGAGCCCAGGCGCGGCTGAACCCCGACATCTTGACTCTGGGATTTGCGCGGCGCTTTGCGACCTACAAGAGGCCGAATCTCCTGCTCCACGATCCCGACCGGCTGCTCCGCATCCTCAAGAACTCGGAGCGCCCTGCGCAGCTCATCATCGCCGGCAAAGCGCATCCGGCGGACCAGGCGGGGCAGGCCCTCATCCAGGAGTGGATTCGCTTCATCCGCAGCAGCGACAAGAATCCGCCGGCGGTCTTCCTTGCGGACTACGACATGCTTATGGCTGAGCGCCTGGTGCAGGGGGTCGACGTTTGGATCAACACGCCCCGACGTCCGTGGGAGGCCTGCGGCACGAGCGGCATGAAGGTCCTGGTCAACGGCGGATTGAACCTCTCCGAATTGGACGGATGGTGGGCCGAGGCCTACATGCCGCGAGTCGGTTGGGCGGTGGGCGACGGCAAGGAGCACGGCGATGATCCCTCTTGGGACGCCGAGGAGGCGGAAACGCTGTACGAGCGTCTCGAGCAGGAGGTGATTCCGGAATTTTATTCGCGGAACAAGAAGGGCGTTCCCGAGGCGTGGGTGGCGCGCATGAGGGAAAGCATGGCCGGCTTGACGCCGAGGTTCGCCGCCAATCGCGCGGTAAGCGAATACACCGAGCAGCATTATCTGCCTTCCGCCGTCGAATACCGAGCAAACGCCGCGGGCAAAGGCGCGGCCGCGAAGGACCTGGTGGATTGGCGGAACGCCCTCGCCTCGAAATGGCCCTCGCTCCATTTTGGCGCCTTGAACGTGCAGAATGTTGGTGGACAGCACGTGATCAGGGTCGACGCCTTTCTCGGGGACATCGACCCGGGCTCCATCCGTGTGGAGCTGTATGCCGACGGCAGGAACGGCGGCGGTGCGGAGCGGCTAGAGATGACGCGGATGGAGAGCACGAAGGGCCCCACGAAGGGCTTTGTCTACAGCGCAACCCTCCCATCCGCTCGTCCGGCCAGCGACTACACGGCCCAGATTGTCCCGCGTCGCGATGGTCTCGCGGTGCCCCTCGAGGCGGCCGAGATTCTCTGGCAGAAATGAAAGAATCGCGTGAAGGCCCTCCCGAAGAAATCCATATGGAAGGCATGACATTTCATGCCGAGGACGGCCGACTCTGATGCCCCGGCAAGTCATCGTTGTGCGGCACGGTGAGACCCTGTGGTCGCTCACGGGCAAGCATACAGGGCGCACCGACCTGTCCCTCACGGAGAACGGCAAGCTCCGTGCCTCCAGGCTCCGCCTGCTATTGCGGGGGATCAATTTCGACCACGTGCTCACAAGCCCTCTGAAGCGCGCCCGGCAGACGTGCGACCTCGCCGGCCTTGGGACCTTTGCGCAGATAGAGCCCGACCTCCAGGAATGGGATTACGGCGACTTCGAGGGTCGAACAACGCCGGAAATCTGCGCGCAACAGCCAGGATGGAACGTATTTCAGGATGGGTGCCCCGGAGGCGAGTCCGTGGCGGAAGTGTCGCAGCGCGCGGACCGTCTATTGGCCGCCGTCAGGGCGTTGAGCGGAAATGTCGCCCTCTTCTCCCATGGGCAATTCCTTCGCGTGGTCGCCATGCGATGGATCGGACTCGCGGCCTCGGAAGGCCAGCATCTCGCCCTGGACACGGCCTCCATAAGCGTTCTCGGATTCGAACACCACAATGGGAACATCCCGGCTGTTTGCCTTTGGAATTCAGGCTCGGACACGGCGTCGGGCCTCCTGGCCGCGCCCAGAAGCGACCCGGGCAGAGCCTGATCAAGCAATGGGATCGGAGGCATTCGCGCCTTTGCCCCCGCTTTCCCTACGGTCCGTCGATAGCGGACTCCGTCCGGGCCGCCGCCCGCGACCCGCTCCCGAATCGATCGGCCTAGGCCCTCTTGCTGCCGATAAACGAGGCCAGAAAGAGAACCAGGAAGAGCACGAAGAGCACCTTGGCGACCATCGCCGCCGTGCCCGCAATGACACCAAAGCCCAGGATTCCGGCAATGATGGCAATGATGAGAAATGTGACAGCATAACTGAGCATAGGAAAACGGGTTAAACCGACTTTGAACCGCGCAATACTCCGAGCAGACCGGCAACGGCGGCGACGCATCCGCCGATAAGCAGCCAGATTGTCTTGTCCGTCGGCGCTCCATTGAACATCCGGGAAAAGCTTGAGCCAACCGAGTTCGAGGCGCCGATGCCGTAGACGATCAGGATGATTCCTCCGACAAGGAGGGCGAAAGAGATTATTCTGTTCATGATATTAGGTCTCCGATGCCTCCTCCTCCTCGGTCTCGAGCTGAGACCTGAGCATCCAAGCAGTCTTTTCGTGCTTTTCCATCAATCCCGTTAGGAAGTCGGCCGTGCCCGCGTCGCCATAGCGCTCGATGCAGGCGTCGCTATCGCTGCGAAGCTGAACGATCAACTCCTCGTGCAATGCGAGAAGCTCGGAGAGCATGTGGTCCCCGGACAGATCGATGCCCGGGTCGGCCGAGCAGCGTGCAGATTTCCCAAGGTCAGCCCAGTTGCCTCTGGCGCCAACGCCAATCGACCTAGCCCTCTCGGCCACGTCGTCTATCATCTCCGCCAGCAGTTCATACTGCGTTTCGAACTCCAGGTGGAGGCTTCGAAACTCGGGCCCGGTGACATTCCAATGGTAGTCGCGCGTGGTCGCGTAAAGCACGCTCTCGTCAGCAAGAAGGAGATTGAGCATCTGCCCCACCTCCAAACGGGCCTCGTCGTTTAATCCGATGTTCGTTTTCATACTCGATAATAAGAGCGGCCGGCAAAAGCCGGCCGCTCCGGTGGATTGAATTCTATCTGGTTTGTGTTCGGACCGCTGGGAGGCGCTATCAGCCCTTCACCGTCATGTCATTGACGACGGATTTCACCCCGCGTGTGTCCTGGGCCAGCTTCGTGACAAGGTCCTTTTGGGCGTCTGAGGTTGCGACACCGCTGATATTGACGACGGCGTTTTCGGTCACGACCTTGGTCGCAAGCGCGCTCGTCGCGGAATGGCTGAGCAGCGTGAACTTGACCTGCGAAGTGATTGAGGCGTCGTCAACAACTTCTCCAACGGTGCTTCCGGGGGCGGGGACCTCGACAACGATCTTGTTGCTAACGCTCTTAACGTTGTCGATTTCCTTGGCATAGATTTCGGTCAGATCTCTCTGGGCGTCGCTTGTGGCCGTGCCCGTGAGCGTCACCACGCCGTCCTTAACATCCACCTTTGTGGTCGTTGCGCTCACGTTTGCCTTCACCAGAAGCTCGCCGCGGATCTTGAGCGCAATCCATGCATCTGAGTGCTCGGGAATATCTGATTTCACGACGATCTCGTTGTTGACGCTGACGACGCCCGGAAGATTGTCCACGGTGTCCTCGGCAAGCGCCCTATCGTCCTTGTCCTGCACCGTGCCGGTCAAAGTGACAACGCCATCGGTCGCTTTGACATCTACGCGTCCCTCAAGGACCGTGCGGTAGTTGTAGGAGGCCTTTGCAGCGTCCTCGATCTTGCTGTCGGTGGATGAGGAGGCGAACAACGCGACCGGGAGGGTCGCGGCAAGTAGCAATGCGATGCGTGTATATGTTTTCATTTTGTCAATTTGTCGGGGGTGAGAATCTCGGGTGAGCGTTGCTGGAAGGCGGCCAATCGGCCGCCCGATTGTTTAGGGCGACCCGGTGCCAAGGCCCTTTGCGGGAGTGCCCGTTGGAACATGATTAGCCGCCATGGGAGCAGACTACCGGACTTTCCGTCGGGTCGCTATGGGGTGTTCAGAGTACGGGCTAATAGAACAGCCCGCATGGCTAGCTGTTCACCCCATTTCGGCGGGGATGCGGCGCGTGTAATCTCTCGGTCACAATGATCGCAACAACATCAGACTTTGGCTCTAAGTTCCCAGCCGCCCCTTCCACGGCGGAGCCCACACGGCGAGCGACTCATTCGAAGGAGGAGGCCGTCTACGACGCCGAACTCGTGCGCCGATTCCGATCAGGGGACGAGGACGCGTTTGCCGAGATCGTCACGCGCTACAGCGAAAAGATGTTCGCCGTCGCGTTCAGTCATCTCAGGAATCATTCCGACGCCGAGGAGATCGCCCAGGACACGTTCATCCGCGCCCACCGGGGATTGGAAAACTTTCGGGGAGAATCTTCGCTTGCGACGTGGCTGCACAAGATCGCCTTAAACCTCTCCTGCAATCGCCATAAGCACAATTTCTGCCGGCGTCGCCATGAGATGCTCTCGTTTGACAGCGTATTTAGCTCTGACAACAAGGAGACGTTCGCCGACATGATCGCATCCAAGGACCCAAGCCCCGACCGCGAGGCAGCGTTCTGCGAGTTCTCTGAGACGGTCGGCAGGTGCTTGGGAAAGCTCGGCGTCAGCCAGCGCGAGATTCTGACGCTGCGCAACGGGCTGTGCCAATCGTACAGTGAGATCGGCAAGGCGCTTGGAATTAACATAGGCACGGTGAAGAGCCGCATTGGGCGGGCCCGAGAGAATCTTCGCCTGCTTCTAGCCGACGCGTATCCCGAAATGGCATCCGAATCCCCGGGCGTTGGCTGGTTTGAGCCTATTCGGACCTTCGGGCGCGTCGCCGCCGCGAGCGTCTAAGGGCCTCAACGCGCAAAGGCCCATTCTTCTTAGGCAAGCGGTGCGTCACACAATCGTGACCTGGACGCTGCTCTCAATTATTCCCCGGGCAATCGCGTAGCGTGTCAGGCCAGCCGTGTCGTGGATATTCAACTTGTCCATTAGATGCTGCCTGTGCTTCTCCACGGTCTTGATGCTGATGTTTAAGCCCGCCGCGACCTGCTTGTTGGCCTGACCTTCCGCAATCAACTGGATGACCTCCAGTTCGCGCGACGTCAGCCCCGTCGCCTTTTTTATCATTAGCCCTCCTGCCTTGTCCGGAGCCTGGTAGTGCTCGCGAAGACGCTTCGAGACCTGCGGACTGTAAAAGGTGTGTCCCTCCATCACCTCGTGGATGGCTTTGGCGAGAATCTGTGCCGAAGTCTGCTTGATGAGGAAGCCAACGGCACCCACGGCTATGACCCTGTCGATGTAGGCGTCATCGCTATGTGCCGAGAGAATCAGAACCTTGGTGCCCGGCGTCGCCGATAGGATCTGCCGAGTCGCCTCCAATCCGTTGAGTAGCGGCATTGCTATGTCCATGACCACAACGTCGGGGTGCAGCGTTGCGGCCAATTCGACCGCTTCGCGGCCGTTTCGGGCCTCTCCGACAACCTCGATGCGCCCGTCGGCGACCAGGAGCGCCCGCAGGCCCTCCCTAACTATCGTGTGATCATCGGCTAACAGGGTTTTGATTAGATTCATTGTATCAGGCAGCGAGCCTACGTTTACAGGGAAGCAGCGCGGAAATCATTGTGCCGCGCCGGGGCGCGGAATCTATTTTGAAAGTACCACCCACCATTTCGACACGCTCGCGCATGCCAATCAGGCCCAACTGTTTAGTCTTTCGGGAACGGAGGATGCGCTCGGAGTCAAACGACCTGCCGTTGTCCTTTATCTCCATGAGCACAGCGTCCGGCAGGCTCTTGATCGCAACGCTGACGATGCTTGCCGCAGCATGCTGGGATATGTTCATGAGGGCGGCCTGGGCGACTCTATAGAGCACGGTCCGCTTGTCATTACCCAGCTTTTCGACACCGGCAAACGTCGAGAAGCCGACCTGCAGACCGGTACGTCTCGTATACGCCTTCAAGTAGGCGTGCAACGCAGGTATCAACCCGAGGTCATCAAGCAGGGTCGGGCGCAGGCCGCGGGCAAATTGGTGGACGATGTCCACCGATCTCTCGACGAGACGCTGCGTATAGCTGATGTGCTTTGAAAGGCTCTTTTTGTTGGCGCCGGCCTCAAGCTTCAAGGTGGCGAGCTGCACGTTTATCCCGGTCAAAGTTTGCACGATTTCATCATGAAGCTCGCGGCTGATCTCCTTGCGCTCCTCCTCTTGCGCCAACAATACCTGGTGCGAAAGGCGCCTCAGGCGAACCTGCATCTGACTCGCTTCCGAAAGCAGGAGGCGATAGTTTTTCTCGCTCAGCCGGAGCAACCGTTCGGCGGCCCCCTTTTTGTTCACCTCGGCCTTCAACCGCTTGTTGGCCGCCAGCAGATCCACCGTGCGTCTCTTGAGCGCGTCGTTTGAATGTTTCAGCTCGGCCACGCCGTCAATCAGCGCACGGCGCGTCCTCTCGACCGGCGCCAACGCATCCAAATAAAACGCCCCCGCCCGCCTCATGGTCTTGGCTCGAACGGCGTCCGTGCAATCTACGGGCATGAGCGCAAGAAGGGCCTGCCCATGAATCCGTGCGAGGCTCAGGGTCTCAAATCCCCCTGAAATCGCCGAATTTCCCAAATCCTCCGCCCTCTGCGAAGGCCGCCGGGCGGATCCGCGCAATCTTTCGCGCAGTTCCTCCTGATAGCGTCGCGAAAAGCTATGGATCTTTTGCATCAATGAATCGATCGAACGCTCATTTCGTGGGATAATCGGAGATTCTAACCATTAATTTGGGTGCTACGGCGGCCGCTGCGGGATGTATCCGCAAAGGTGTCATAGTGGCATTCATGTGTCGATGGGGTATGCACCCCACGAACAAGACCCGTTGGAATAGGCAACCCCTAGCGCACCAACGAGAACCCCGCACGAACCGTGTCGGCAGGCTTGTCGTAGTCCCGCAGGCTTTCGCCGTAGCCTTTGAAATACTGGATCAGGAAGTAGGTGGCGAAGTCCACGAACCTAACCTTGATCGGGAAATTCATATCAAACTCACTCGTGAGGTGCCTTAGATCATTCCCCGCCCAGCCCGAATAGGACAGAGAAGGCCCATTGCCGAGCGCCATGATCACCTGCCAGTCGCCATAGCCACGGTAGGCCTTCAGGTCGGGGTTGTCCGAGAGCCCGCCCACATAATCAGAAACGCGAACCTGCATGATGGCATGCCATTTCTCCGGCCGGCCGAGGAGCACACCGGAGCGGACAAAAAGCGTGTTGAGGCTGCGCGATTCCACAGAGCCCTGGCCGTTCGATTCGTGCTGATATCCCGACCGAAAGCCAAGCCACCTCAGGCCGCCCGGCGATGCGCCCGAGGTGCCTTCCGGTGTGAGGAATTGATAAAACAGTGAAGGCATGTAACTCGTGTCATAGAAGGGGCTTGAGCTCGCGTTAATGTCCCATAACGAGCGTTGCGTATATCCGAATTGGACGGTCTGTTGTGCCGCCTCGTTCGGATCGCCATCGAGCGAAAGCACCCGGTATTTGAAACTGAACTGGAATTTCGCGCCCGGAGCCTTCGGCCCGTATATGAAGTATGTGGGATCCAACACACTAAAATGCTCGGCGAAGCTGCGCTGCAGTGTGGAAACCAGCATTCGCCGTTCATGCGGCGGCTCTGGCGTGGCAGCGGCTTCAGAAGCTTGAAGGCCCACCCTCATTACGGCACGGGCTTCGTTGGGAAGACCCTGGGAAACCTCCAAGATCAGGCTGCCGGTGACGTCGGGAGGAAGCGTGAGGGAGTATGACCGATTTGCAAAACGGCCGGGACCCAGTGTGGTGGCGCCACCCGACGTCAACCTCAGCTCGACCGGCCAGGAACGCTCGCCCAGCAACACGCGACCCAGCAACGAGGGAGGCGGGGCAAAATCGACCGACAATACGCCTGAATTCAAGGCCAGCAAGCCAACGGAAATGGTACAACCAGGCGCAACGCATTCAGTGGGCGTAACCAAGGCGATCGACATGCGTTGCGCCTGGGCCATTCCCAACAGAGGCACCGCCCCGGCCAAACCCGCAAAGACCCGGAATGCGAAACATCGTCGCATCCAAAGGAAGGGGGGATCTAACACTTTTCATAATAGCGTCCATCCCAAGGCCCTGTCAAAGCAGGCAAGGAGAAGACCGGTCGGCCCGGAGAATCGCATAATCAGCTATCACAGAACGCCTAAAGTGGTAAAGAAAGGGGCGGACTCCCGTGTCTGGGGACAAGACCCCATAGGCTGCATCAGTCCGGACGCCTAGACTCGATTGAGGGGAACCGAGCTCGCAGGTCCGCCAGAATCCAAATCCCAGTCTATCGAACCACGCAAGACGGCACGAACGTCCATGGAGCCTTTAACCCAGGGAACCCAGACGGCTTTGGAGCCACTATTATCGTTATGAAGATCCCACGCTACAGCCGCAGTCTGAGAATAGGGCTCGGATTGTTTGCCGTATTCGCAATAGGAGTCGTCCCTAAAGCATCCGCCAAGGTCATCACAATCGCCGGTGAAGACGGTACCGCAGCCGCCCCTTGGGTTGAAATCAAGGATGATACCTATTCGCAGCGCGCCCATTTCGCCGACGGAGTCGCCCGTCTTTCGTCGATGCTCGACGACCAAATTAGCGTGCTCAAAGCAAAGCGCGCCACAATGACGATCGACATGAAGGAATGGGATTTCGCGATGAAGGAAGTGGACGATTCCCGTGAGTATCTGACGAGCAAGATGAGCCAATTGAAGCAGGCAACGACGCCGGGCACATGGGCCGCCGCCAAGGATAAGATAGGCGAAGCGTGGAAGCGTTCGCAGCTCGCCGTCGACAAGATGAACTCGACAATCACGAGTTAAATAGAAGGCCTACCACGAATGGCCCCCAAGAAGAGATACGCACTCACGGTGGCAAAAAAGAAATGGGACTCGAGCCTCCCCATAGTTGTGGCCCATATTCCGTGGGATCAATTCGAGGCCATTGGAGGGCCGGGGGCCTACGCGCTTGAGATTGAGCGTATGGGCTCAAGCGCCGTCGTTGTATCCAAATCCCCTGACGGAAAGTGGGCCAGTTTCACAAAGATTGAGAAGGTGTGGGCGGAAATTTGCGCCGTGACTCCCCTCGACTCCCTCGAATGGCAGACCATGCCGGTCGATGCTGAGAACTACCCTTGGGAGATATTCGCACGCAGCTAGATCAGGTCATGGCATCTGGTACATTTCGAGAAGGGCGATGCCGGACGAACCGCCAGCGCTGTTGACCTGCGCGGTGTAGGTGCCGGGGGAAAGGGTCACCAGCACGGCCGAATCAGCCGATGTGGTGGGCAGCGGGAAAGCGGACACGGCGTTGAAGGCTGCCTGAAGAGCCGCCGTCCCGCCCCAGCGGTCATTGAAACCCACAACGTTCTGGTTGGAGTCCAGGACCGTAAGCTGCGGATCCGCCATCGCTCCCGCGACCGAAAACGCCGTAAGTGAGGGACCTATTCCTCGAATTAGGATGGTCGTGCTCGAGGTCCCGGTGATTACAAACCCGACTGTCAGCACATTTGGCCCGGTACCCGCGAGTCCGCGGGCCGACACGTTGCTGTAGTGCGCCGACGGCGCGGAGCCCGTGCTTTCATCATAGGCCTCAAGGAGCACCACCCCCGTCGCGCCGTTCGCCCCGTGCACTTCGGCCGTGTATTGGCCAGGGGTAAGGCTTGTGAGAACCGCGGCGTCCAACGACGCCGCGGGCAACGCAAAGGCGCCCGACTGCGCGAATGCCGCCGCCAGCGCGGCCGTTCCACCCCATCCGCTATTCGATGCAATCGGAAGGCTGGCTGAGGAGAATAAGACAAGCTGCGGATCGGCCAAGACGCCGGTCACTCCAAAGGTCGAAAGTGTGGGGCCGACCGCGCGAACGAGCGCGGACTCCGTGCCCGTTCCTCCAATGACAAATCCTATGATAAGCGTCTGGTTCGCGACGCCGCTGAAGCCGCGCGCGGACACATTCGTGAGGCGGCTGGGCGAGGCGACCGGAGTGACGAGCAGGGGCGTGGGAAATGAGATGGTCGCCGAAAAGCCGTTGGCGACTTCGACGTCGTAGGTGCCCGCGTCCGACGTCTGGACGTCCAAGATGGTGAATGATGGGCTTGTGGCTCCCGCGATCGGGGCCTCGTTCTTGCGCCATTGGTACGTGATCGAGGCATCCCCTGTAACCGCCACATTGAATGCCGCGGCGCCGCCCACCGTCGTGGAAACCGGCACCGGTTGCAGCACGATGGAAACGGGGACCGGCGGACCGCCGACCGGCTCCACGGTGAGGGCCACGCTCGAGCTGCTCACGGTTCCCGCCGGATCAGCGATCACGACTGAGTAGCTCCCGGCGTCGGCAAGCGACACGGTCGGAAAGTTCAGCCAGGAAGACACCGCCCCGGGTATTGGCACCCCACCCTTCGACCATTGATAGGTGATTGGAGGGGAGCCCACAATTCCCACGGACAGACTGGCCGTGCCTCCGACCGTAACGGAGGTTGCGCTGGGCTGATATTGGAAGATGGGGGCGAAGGGCACGGCTGTCACGGTCAGCACGGCACCTAGGCTCGTCGCAGAGCCTGCGCCGTTGCTCGCGACGACCGAATACGTGCCCGCGTCCGACAGCTGGACGCTCGGAAGCGTGAGCACCGTTGTCGTTGCATTCGCGATCGGAATCCCGTTCACCAGCCATTGATAGGTCACGGGCCCGGTGCCGGACGCCGCCGCGGTGAAGCTGGCCGAGGATCCCACGGTGGCCGAGCTCTTCTCCGGATCCAGCGTGAAGGAAGGGGGCACGATGAGCGATTGGATTGTCAAGCTGACCGGGGTCGACACGACTGCGCCGACGGAATTCGTGATCGTTACCGTGTAGGAACCCGCATCCATCGCGACGACGTTTGCAATCGAAAGCGTCGGAGAGCTCGCGCCGGAGATCGGCGTCTCGTTGAGAGACCACTGATAGCTCAAGGCGCCGGAACCGGCAGCGGTCACGGAGAACTGCGCCGTCGAGCCCACGGTCGTGGACTGGGCTGCCGGGCCGACAAGAATTTGTGGGGCCGTGAGGCCGCTGTCGCCCGATTGCGGGTCTGTTACCGTCAACGTAATGGTCGAAGGTGCGCCCGCGCCGAGGGAATTGGTGGCGCTGGCGGTCAGCGTGTAGGTGCCGGTCGTCGCGGGGGCTCCAGAGACCGCGCCCGTCGTGGAATTGAACGAAAGCCCTGAAGGCAGGCCCATGAGGTCAAAGGTCAGCGGATTGTTGGTCGCCGTTAGCATGTACGAGAATGCTGACCCTGCCGGGCTCGTGATGGTGACCGCGCTCGAGATCGCGGAAAAGTCGCCGATCGTCAGGATCAGGTTCAGCGGCAGGCTGCTGCCATAGGTATTGGTGGCGGTGATGGAGACGCGCACAACCTGCGGCACCGTTGGAGTGCCGCTTATGAGTCCTGAGGCCGCATCGAGGGACAGGCCCGTGGGAAGTCCGGTTGCGGTGAAGCCCGTAGGGGAATTCGACGCAGTGATCGTGAAGCTGAGCGGAGCGTTCACGGGAGTGGACACCAGCAGCGAGCTCGTGATTGCCGGGATGGGACCCGCGGGGTTCATCGTCCACATGAGGACGAGGACCGCGCCCTGGCCGTTTCCGTTGTTCGCGCTGATCGATGTGAAAAACAGGCCGGCCGTGGTGGGGGTGCCACTGATCTGGGCGCCTGAAGCCGTAAGCCCGGGCGGAAGCTGCGCAATATTGTAACTCGTGGGGCCATTTGAGGCGACAATCGTGTAGAGAAACGGCGTTCCAACCGTTCCCACAGCCGCCCCGTCACTGGTAATCGTTGGCGACCCTGCCGCCGGATCCACGGTGATCTGGAACGGATACTGGCTGATGACCGTTCCGAACGAGAGATAGAGGGTGCCCTTGAATGGCCCCACCGTGTCCGTCGTGCCGCTGACGATTCCCGTCGAATTGTCGACGGAAAGCCCCAATGGCAGGCCGTTCGCGGTGTAGGTCGTGCCCGAGGGCTGCGGCGGATCGGTAACGACCTGGAACGAATAGGGCTGGCCCACCACGGGATCGGGAAAGTACGTCTGGGCTCGGCCCGCGGTTACGAGGCTGACGAACCCTAGCGCGAGCGGCAGGAAGCGAAATAATGGGGTTGGCAGGCGTTTCATGGTCGTTTTGGGGTTGAGCCCTGCGCCCAAAACAGGCGACGAGCTGGGGGAGGATTCATAGGCAGGTTGCGCCTGGGAAAAATATACCCGGGGAGAACCCGCCGAAATGGGGCACCCACCCACTCTTCCGTCTGCTTTGACCTCATGGAAAGGGCCCTCCGCCCAACAGCCGGACCCCGCAAAACGGGAGCCGCACCGAGGCTCCCGTGGCACCTCCCTGGCGGTTGTTGATCGCGGATGCCGCGCACCCGGCGGTCGAGCTCACTCCCCACGCCTGAAGTCCCGGTCTCATGGCACCTCGTAGACTTCGACGAGGGCGACGCCCGTCGAATTGTTGGCCCCGATGACTTGCGCCGTGTATGAGCCCGGCGGAAGGGCGACGACCATGGCGCTGTCCGCAGACCCCGCCGTCAAATCGAATGCCCCGACCTGACCGAACACCGCCGTCGTTGCTGCGGTGACCGTCGCTTGGACGGGTGAGACGCCCAAGGTCGAGGCGTTGCTCCATCCCGCGTTCGTCGCCATCGCGATGCCGTTGCTGTCGAAGAGCGTGAGTTGCGGCGAAGCCAAGACGCCGGTGACGCCAAACGCCGTGAGGCCCGGTCCGTCGGCGCGGATCAGGACGGTCTCGGTGCCGGCTCCGGATACCGAGAAGCCGGCGATAAGGGTCTGGGATCCGGTGCCGGCCTCGCTCCGCGCCGACAGGTTCGCGAAGTGCGCCGTCGGAGTCCCGGTGTCCGCATCGTAAACCTCCACAAGGACGACCCCGCTATCTCCGCTTGTGGAGCTGATCTGCGCCGTGAATCCGCCGGAGCCGAGACTCGTCAGCAGCGCCGCATCCTTGGAGCCCGCCTGAAACGCGAAGGCGCCGACCTGTGCAAATGCGCTTGAAAGCGCGGCCGTCCCTCCCCATCCGGAGTTTGTGGCTATCTGCACGCTGGCCGAGTTGAATAGCGTTAGCACGGGGTCCGGAAGCACGCCGGTGACGCCGAACGCCGCAAGCGCTGGCCCGTCTCCGCGAAGGAGGATGCTTTCGTTGCCAGTGCCGCCGATCACGAATCCGCCGATCAGGGTCTGCGATCCGGAGCCTGCGTTGGAGCGAACCGACAGGTTGGTCAGATGGGCCGTCTGAGGGCTTCCCTGTGTCGGAGTCGGAGTCGGCGTGGGCGTCGGGCCCGAGACCGTAAGCGTCCCCGAGCCGCTCAAGCTCGATCCCGCCGGATTGGCGAGTTCCACCTGGAAGAGATCGCCGCTCATCAGGACCGACGGCGCGGCTATCGTCAGCGTGGCGGTCGTCGAGCCGCTGAATAGGGAGTTGTTTTCGACATTCGTCCACGTCGCTCCCGCGTCAACCGACGTCCGCCATTGGTAGGTCATGAAAGAGCCCGATGCCGCGATCGTGAAGCTGGCGTTTTGTCCGAGCGCGACCGACTGGCTGGACACCTGTGTTCCGGCCGGCGGAGCAACTATGGCAGCGCCGAGGTTTATGGCCTGATTGTCGCCATCGGCGACATAGAGATTTCCGGAGGCGTCCAAAGCGATTCCCTGGGGATAGTAGAATCGGGTCTGGGGGCCATTGAGCGTTGTCACTGAGCCGCCCGGGGTGACTTTGCGGATTGCGCGATTGTACGTGTCCGCGACAAAGAGGTTTCCCGAGCCGTCCACCGTCAGTCCGTACGGCTGATTGAATCGGGCCGCGGCACCGGTGCCATCCGTGAAGCCCAGCATGCCGGCGAGGCCCGCAAGGGTCGAAACGGTGCCGGAGAGGTCAATCTTTCGAATGGTCGCGTTGAAAAAGTCTGCAACATACACATTGCCCGAGCCGTCCACCGACACGGCGAGGGGTCCGTGGAATCGGGCAGAGCCGCCCGTTCCATCGCCGCTTCCGCTCTGGCCGGCCACACCGGCGAGAGTCGTGACCGTTCCGCCGACAGTGATCTTGCGAACGGTGTTGTTGTTCGTATCCGCCACATAAAGGTTGCCGACGTCATCCACGGCGACCCCGCTGGGCGAGGAGAAGCGGGCTCCCGTGCCTGTGCCATCGGAGCTCCCCGCGACGCCCGCTAGACCTGCGAAGGCCGTCACCGTACCGTCCGGAGCGATCTTTCGAATGACCGAGTTCCCGGTGTCCGCCACGTAGAGGTTGCCGCCGGCATCCGCCGCGACACCCGAAGGACTCGAAAAGCTCGCGTTGGCTCCCACGCCTTCGGCGCTGCCCAGAATTCCCGCGGTTCCGGCGATCGTCGTCACGGCACCCGCCGCAGTCACCATTCGAATGGTGTTGTTGTTGCTGTCGGCGACGTAAAGGTTTCCAGAACCGTCGCTCGCGACACCATACGGATACGCGAATTGCGCATGGATACCCACGCCGTCCGCGCTGCCCTTGGTGCCGGCCGCGCCGGCCAGCGTGCTGACGACCCCCGGCGAGTCCATCGCCCGAATAGTGTGGTTGCCCGTGTCGGCAACGTAGACGGTCCCGGAACCGGTCGAGGCAATGCCGCCCGGATAAAAGAATCTCGCCGCCGCCCCGGTTCCATCGGCGTTGCCCCCGGTACCCGGCGTCCCTGCGAGCGTCGACACGCTGCCCGCGGGAGAGATCTCGCGAATGGTCTGGTTGGAGGTATCGATCACGTAGACGTTGGCCGAACCATCGACCGCCACGGCAGCCGGATGATTGAATCGGGCCGAGGCACCTTGTCCGTCGACGCTTCCCGCATTGCCGGCGCTTCCGGCCAGGGTCGAAACCGCCCCCCCGGGTGTCACGAACCGGATCGTGCTGTTGTCCAGGTCGGCCACATAGATGTTGCCGGAGGAGTCGACCGCGAGGCCCACCGGGTAGTCGAACCGCGCCGAGCTGCCCGCGCCGTCGGCGCTGCCGTTCTGCCCCGCGACACCCGCCAAAGTCGTGACGACGCCGGCCGCGGTCATCTTGCGAATCGTGCAGCTGTTCGTGTCGCACACGTAGACGTTCCCCGCGGCGTCCACAGCTATCCCCTGAGGAAGATTGAAAAGCGCGGCGACGCCCGTGCCATCCGCACTTCCCGCGACTCCCGCGGTGCCGGCGAGTGTGGTCACAACTCCTCCCGGAGTGATTTTGCGGATATTCTGATTGCCGCTGTCGGCAACGTAGACGTTGCCCGCCGCGTCGACGGCAACGGCATAGGGATAAAGGAAGAGGGCGCCGGATCCGGAGCCGTCGCTGCTTCCCGGCTGACCCGAATTGCCGGCGAATGTCGTGACCACGCCGCCCGGCGTCACCTTTCGGATGGCGTGGTCCCCGCCGTCCGCCACGTATATGTTGCCGGCGCTGTCCACGGCAACGGCCGATGGGTTGAAGAAGCGCGCATTGGTCCCAGTCCCGTCGGTGTGATCGAGCGCGGCTGGGTCACCCGCGAGGACGGAGAATCCGTAGACCTGCGCATCCACGTGGCCCGCGAACGCGGCGACCGCGGCCCCCGCCGCAAGGAGTCGACCAAGGCGTCGGCTCATTCCCTCGCGCGCCGCCGAAATGTCAGCAAAAAGGCCGTTTTTTCTCATAGTAGGTCCCATGGGTTGCCTGCTTAGATGCGCCGCGGGCGCACCTGTTGCTGGGGTCCACTACTACTATCGGCCCGTTTGGGAGCCTATCGTGCCAGGCGCCACCGCCTGTTCAAAGGGCTCCCGGGTGATCTTCCCGTAGTCCAGCTTGATGAGGCGGTCGGCGCAGTCAAAGTAGCGGTCGTCGTGCGAAATCACCAGTACGGCCTTCCGGAGCTGACGGAGCTCCGGAAGCAGCTTTGTATAGAAGACTTCCTTGAATAGGGGATCCTGGTCGGAGGCCCATTCGTCAAACAGGTAGAACGGCCGGTCCTCGATGTAGGCGCAAAGGAGGGCCAGGCGCTTGCGCTGGCCCTGGGAGAGCTGCGTCGTGGAGAACACGCCGTCTTTGATCGAGACCTTGTGGTCCAGATGAAGACGCGCCAGGTAATCCCGGGCGCGTCGGTCGGCATCGGCGCCGCCCTTTGCAAAAATCCGCTCGAACAGGAAATAGTCCGCGAAAACCGCCGAAAAGCACTGGCGGTAATCGTCGCGGTTGTCGTCGCCGATCGCGATCCCGTTCAGTCGGATCTCCCCGGCCAGGGGCGGATACAATCCGGTGATCACCTTCGCCAGGGTGGATTTCCCACTTCCGTTGCCGCCTATTAGAAACACAAGCTCGCCCGGCCTCAGGGTGAGGTCGATCGGCCCAAGCATGAAATTGTCGTCCTCCTTCTCCCTGTAGTAATGGTGTTCCACCTGTATAAGCTCCAGGTTTTCAAAGGGTTCCGAATAAAACCGGCCGGACCCAATCGCGCCGTTGTCGCTTGGATGAAGCGACAGCGAAAGCCCGAGCTGCTCCACCTTGTGAAGGGACACATTCGCGCGGCTGAACACCGACAGACTCCCGAGCAATCCCGCCAAGGGTCCCATCAGATAAAGGGTGGCGATCACGAATCCGGTCATGGCCTGCGGGCTGACCGTCTGTAAATGGGGCAGCAGGAAGAGAATCAGGCCTATCAGAGCCAAAAAGAGAAGCTGGCTCCAGTTCTGCGCCAGAATGAAGCGAAGCTCCGCCGCGACGTTGTGCCTCTGGCAGACCTCCGCCGCCCGGACAACGTCCTCCCTCAGGAAGGATTCGCGGCGCGCACGATGAAGCTTCATCTCCTTGATCCCCTCCGTCAGCGACCGGAAATGCTGGAAAAGGCGGTCCTGACCGTCCCGCGCGGAGACCAAGTGCCCGAAACCGCTTCGGATCAGCACGCGGTAGGTGACAGCGCCAATGGCGCCAATCACGAACATCCCGAGAAACACGGGAAACGAAAGCCATGCGAGGTAGGCCGCTCCGCCGAGCAGCACGGCCGAGTTGAAGGCAAATATCGGGATGCTGAGCGTCGCCTGCGTTATCCCTAAAATGTCCTCGGTGAGCGCGACCATGAGCTTCGGCGCTCCCAACTCCTCGATCTGTCGCAGCGGCACGGAGAGGATCTTGGTCACGAGATCCAGGCGCAGGCGCGCCGTGGTCGCCTGGGAAAAGCGCGCAAGGGTCACCTGCGCAAGGGCATTCGTCAGGAAGCGGCCCAGCCCCATTGCGCAAAAGGCAATGACCAAGGTTGCGCCAAGGGTGCCGTGGCGGTTCATCGCGAGGGTGATCAGCGCGAGCAGCCCAGTGCTGAAAGCACCGCTGAGCAGAGCCGCAAGCGAGGTCCAGATCACCATTGCCGGCGAATAGCGTATCAGAAATCGCAGGAGCGTCATGGAAGGGCTCTAAAATAGCCGCCCGACGGCACCTGCGGAAGTAGGTGTCCACCCCAGCTCACGGGGCCCATGAGGCTCCGGGCTATCCCGATTGGGTGGGGAACCCCACAACCGGGGGGCGTCCGCCGACTGTCAATCTGGACATGCCACTTGCCGTGCCTATGCGTGGATTTTCGCCAGAACTCGAGTGGCTCGTGGCCATCCTTGGCGTGCCATTTCATCCCGTGACGCTCGCCGAAGCCGTCGAGCGCATCGAATTGATGGTAGCCGACGGCGGCACCCATTATGTTGTCACCCCGAACGTTGACTTCCTTGTAAAGGTGCAGCGGGACGGCGGGTTACGGAGCATCCTCATCAATGCCGACCTGGTGCTTTGCGACGGAAAGCCCATTGTCTGGGCGTCCCGCTGGCTGGGAGGGGCCCTGCCCTGCCGCGTTGCGGGATCCGATCTGATACCGCTGGTGCTTCAAAGGGCCGCCGAAAAGGGATGGCGCATCTTTATGCTCGGCGGCGACCCCGAGGCCGTGTCCGAGGCCGCGCGCCGTATCGCCGCAGACTATCCGGCGCTTCCCAAAGTCGCGTTCTATTCCCCTCCCTTTCGCCCGCTGAACGAAATGAACGATCCCGAAATCATCGAACGCGTGCGCGCGGCGAATCCGGATATACTCCTCGTCTGTTTCGGCTGCCCAAAGCAGGAAAAGTGGATCTCGAGGCACCACCGCGAACTGGGTGTCCCGGTGACCATCGGCGCCGGCGCCACCATCGACTTTCTTGCCGGCAGGATGGCGCGCGCGCCGGTATGGATGCGGCGAAGCGGCACTGAGTGGCTCTTTCGCCTCGCTCAGGAGCCCAGGCGCCTGGCAAGGCGCTATGCCGACGACCTGCTCCATTTCTTTCCGGCAATAGCGCTTCAGCGATGGCGCCAGAGGCGCGCCGTTCCGAAATCACGAAGAAAGGGTCAGCCGTGAAGATAGCCATTTCAACCTCCGTCATCCAACGCGGCCGGTCCGGGGTCGGCCAGTACGTGCTCTCGCTTGTGCGAGCCCTTCTTCCCGACGCAGCGCGGAACGAATTTACGCTATTCGTCCTCGAGGAGGATCTGGACCTATTCGGATTTGCCGCCGGCTCAATGCGCATAGAGCCCGTCTCCGAGCGTCACCGCCCCCCCCTAAAGGACATCCTTTGGCATCAAACGGCGCTTCCGCACCTCCTGCGGCGCAACGGAATCGATGTCCTGCATGTGCCGAGCTACCGGCGAATGCTTTGGCCGAGGCCATGCGCCCTGGTTTCGACGATTCACGATCTCGCCCCTTTTCACCTCTCGGGAAAATACGACCGGGCCCGGATGTTCTACGGCCGCGTTGTCGCTGGGGCGCTCGCTCGGCGCCAGGATGAGATTGTGGCCGTTAGCCGAGTGACCGCCCGCGAAGTCGAATCCCGATTCAGGGTGCCGGCCGCGCGCATCACCGTCATTCCCAATGGGATTGATCACGCCCGATTCCGGCCCGGATCCCGGGAACTCGCCCGAGAGGCCGTCTGCGCCCGACGCGGACACGAGGGCCCCTTCTTCCTCTACGTGGCGCGCCTCGAACACCCCGCGAAAAACCACGCGGGGCTCATCGAAGCCTTCAACCGGTTCAAAGCGCGAACCGGGTCGCCCTGGAGGCTCGTGCTGGCCGGAGGAGACTGGCACGGCTCCGGAACCATCCGCGGACTGGCCCGCGCCTCGCCGTTCCACAGGGACATCAATCTTCTCGGATTCGTGCCATCCGCTGACCTGCCCGAGTGGTACCGCGCGGCCGATGTCTTCGTCTTCCCGTCCTTCTACGAGGGATTCGGACTGCCGCCCGTCGAGGCGATGGCGTGTGCCTGTCCCGTTCTTTCGTCGACTTCCGGCGCTTTGGGCGACACTGCAGGCGGGGCGGCCGGCAAGCTGGAGCCCGAGGACATCGGGCAGATCCAGGCACAGCTGGCCCGCGCGGCGTCCGATGCTGCGTGGAGGGACGAGCTTCGCGCGGCGGGCCTCGCCCGGGCACGGGATTTCGACTGGGGCGCGACGGCGGCCGCCACCCTCAGGGTTTACGCGCGAGCAAGCCTGCGCTCACCTCGTCCAGAGGCGGCCGGCTCAAGCCGGAGCCGGCCCCATCACAGTGAGAATCGGGGTCCCGCGGGCCCAATTCCGCAGGCGGCGGCGCGACTTGCCGCCCCCATTCAACCGCAGTCGACCCTATCCCGCCATGATGAGAGAAATTGAAAAAGAGCCGAATGGGACCAAGGCGGAGGTCAATGAGCTCAGGCGCCTGAACCTCCAGCTCGAACGGCGCGTCGAGTACTATGCCGCTTTCATGGGAAGGGAACACGCCGAAATCGACGCCCTTTCCCAATCCATTTCACACGACCTGCGCTCTCCGCTCACCATCATCGGCGGCTTCGCGGACCTGCTGGCCAAGCATACGGGGCCGAATCTCGATGAAACCGGCCGCCACTACCTCCAGAGGATCACAACGGCCACGTCCCAGGTCGGCCAGATGCTCGACGAAATCCTCGCGCTTTCAAAGGTGAGCCGCTCCGAGATGCGCTCCGAGCCCGTCGACCTTGAATCCGCCGTGAGAAGGGTGGTGCGCGATCTCGACGCCTCGAAAGGCGATCGACGCGTCGTCTGGATGATTGCGCACCTTCCTACGGTCGTCGCGGACCCGGGCCTCCTGCTCCAGGCCATCTCCAGCCTCCTCGCCAACGCATTGAACTTCACGAGATCGCGAGAAGTCGCACGCATTCAGGTCGGCGCGCAGGACGGCGATGAGGAATCGATATTCTTCGTACGCGACAACGGCGCCAGCTTCGACATCGCGCATCGGGAGAGGATGTTCGACGGCTCCCTGCGCATGCCTCCTTCATCCGACACAAAGGGCGGCGCGACGAGACTGGCCCACGTCCGGCGAATCATTCAACGCCACGGCGGGCGGATGTGGACGGAGGCCGTGCCCGACGGCGGTGCCACGTTCTTCTTCTCGCTGCCTCGTGTGGACGCAGAGCCCCAAACCCGTGAGCCGCAACCATGAAACCCGCGAGAAAGACATCGAATGGCGCGACGGCGGTGATACCGGACATCGTGACGGTCAACCGACAGCACAGCCTCGCGGAGACCGGCACATCAAGGGCCGGCGCGCTCCGAATCGTCCTCGTCGAGGACAGCGAGCCGGATGTCGAGCTTATCCAGCGGGCGCTTCTCGCCTCCGGCCTCGATTTCACGATGACGACCGTCGAGACCCGCGAGCGGTTCGAGGCGGAGCTAAGCCACCAGTCGCCCGGCATCATCCTCTCGGATTTCTTCCTGCCCCGTTTTGACGGCAGCGCTGCGCTCGAGATCGCGATGCAGCTCGCACCGGGCGTTCCCTTCATTTTCGTCACGGGCGTCCTAGGGGAGGAGGTCGTCATCGAGATGATGAAGAAGGGAGCCACCGACTACGTCCTCAAGTCCCGCCTTGCGCGCCTGGTGCCCGCCGTGAACCGCGCACTGCGCGAGACCGAGCAAAGGCGCGAGAATCAGAAGTCGCAGGAGAGGCTTCGCCGCTCGCACGACCAGCTGCGCGCCCTAACCGGCCACTTGCGCTTCGTCCGGGAGGAGGAGAGGACCCGCATCGCGCGGGAGGTTCACGACGAGCTTGGGCAGGCGCTCACCGGCCTGAAGCTCGATCTTTCATGGCTCTCCGGAAAGGTTGCCGGAAAGAGGGCTCTTCAAAGAAAGATATCGGCCATGTCAGCCCAGGTTGACACCACGATCCAGACCGTCCGACGGATCGCGACCGAGCTGCGTCCGGGCGTCCTTGACAACCTGGGACTGGCCGCGGCCATCGAATGGCAGACCATGGATTTCCAGGAGCGCACGGGCATCCGGTGCGTGATCAAGATGGATCTCAAGGAGACCATCTGGGACCGCGAGTTCGGCACCATGTGCTTTCGGATCTTCCAGGAGACGCTCACGAACATCGTCCGACATGCAAAGGCAACCCGCGTCGACATCAGCCTGACCCAGATCGATCACGAGCTGGTCATGACCGTAAGCGACAATGGCCGCGGCATCTCCGAAAAGGACGTCATCCACGCGCGGTCGATCGGCCTCATCGGGATGAGGGAACGGGTGGCGCAGGCCGGCGGCCAGGTCTTCTTCTTCGGCCTTCCCGCTCGGGGGACCACGGTCACCATGCGCGTCCCCATGCCGACGGCGGCGGCCAACAACCCGGGCTCGTCATGAGAATCCTGATTGCAGACGACCACGCCGTCGTGCGCCAGGGCCTTAAGCAGATCCTCGCCGGGGCCTTCAAACGGGCGGTTTTTGGAGAGGCCACCAATTCCCAGGAGGCGCTCGAGCACGTCTGGAAGGAGCCGTGGGATGTCGTCATTCTCGACATCACAATGCCCGGACGAAGCGGCCTGGATGCGCTGAAGGAGATCAAGCAGGCGCGGCCGAAGCTCCCCGTGCTTATCCTAAGCATGCACCCGGAAGATCAGTTCGCCGTGCGCCTGTTGAAGGCGGGCGCGTCCGGTTACATGACAAAGGAAACCGCACCCGAGGAGCTGGTGGGGGCGGTCAACAAGGCGGTGGCCGGAGGCCGCTACGTAAGCGGAGCCCTCGCCGAAAAGCTGGCGTCACTCGTCGTGCACGACGCGCAGACTGCCCCGCATGAACTCTTGTCCGACAGGGAGTTCCTCATCCTGAGGCTCATCGCGTCGGGCAAGACCGTGAGCGCGATCGCTCGCGAGCTTTCGCTGAGCGTGAAAACCATCAGCACCTACCGGACCCGGCTGCTCGAGAAGATGTCGATGTCCAACAACGCGGAACTCGTCCACTACGCGTTCCAATACCAGCTCGTGGAGCGCGGTTCCATCATAGGGCTGGGTTCGGTTCCGAGGCGAAAGTAGGGATTCGCCCCACCCCGTCCAATGGAGCCTTTCGGCCCCCGGCGCGTCCAAACGGATCACACATTCCGAGCTCCCAACACCCTCTATGAGTGACACAAACGGCAAACCACTGCCGCCCGCGCCGTTTGACGCATGGGCGGTTCTCGACCTTTGGACGCGCCGGTGGCGCTGGGTGGCCGCCTGGACCCTGGTCATGGCGATCGCGGGAGGCATTGTCGCCGGTTTGGTGTGGAGCCGCTCGTTCAGCTCCAGCGCGCAGCTGATTCGATACGAGGCGTCCTCCGTCGACGACTACTTTCACCCCAGGGCCCTGGCAGCTCCCAGCCTCGTCGTGATGCTGCAGGCACCCGGCCTTCTCGAGGAGGTCGGTTCCCATCTTCAGCCCCCGGTCTCGGCAAAGGCGCTGGCGGATCACCTTGAGATTACGCTCGACCGCAACAATGACGTTGTGACGGTCACGGCAACGGGTCACTCCCGGGATTGGACCGTGGACACCGTAAATCGGTACTGCGCTGCAGCCATTGCCTACACCCAGGCGATCCAGCGCCAGGAGGCCGTCGAAGTCGGCGACAACATCAACCATCAGCTATCCGAGGTGGAGAGCGAGATCGGGTCCACGCGCCAGGCGAACCCAACCTTGAGCCAGGCGCCTCTTGCCACCCTCGACTCCGCGCCCCTAACGGCGGCCTCCGCCCCAGGCAGCCTGTCCCTGCGGATCCAGGCCGCGCACGATCAGCTGGAGGACCTGCTCACCCGCTATACGGACGCCCACCCGCTCGTGCGCGAGCAGCGGGCGCTCCTGGCGGCGCTCGAGGAGGAACAGCGCAAAAACCCGGAGCCGGTTGCAAGCGGCGCCGCGGTCCGCTCCAGATCAGAGACGCCGGAGGCCGTCTCGCAGTCTCTCTACGGCCGGGCCACGCCCGAGGAGCTCGCCATGGGCGAGCGCGTGCGCGCCCTGGAGACCAACCGGGCGCTGCTGATCGAGCGCCAACGGGCGATTCAGCCGTTCCGCGAGAACCCACCGGGGTATTTCCGCGTCCTCCTTTCGGCCGCGGAGAACCCCACGCAGCTGCAGAAGAACCGCCTCGAGATCGTGCTCTTCGCCTGCTTCGGCGCGATCGTGGGATTCTTCGGCTCGGCGGCCCAGATTCTGATCGGTGAATTCATGGACAACGGCATCAAGACCCGCGCCGACGTGCGTCGTGTCACCGGACTGCCGCTTCTCGCGACGCTCGGCGACCTGAAGCAGATGTCGACCGCCGGTCAGGAACAATGGGCGTTCCGAGCCTGGACCGCTCTTCAGAGCAGACTGAGCATTTCGCCCAATCATGGCATGGTTTGCGGTATCACCTCCGCCAACAGCGGCGACGGGCGATCGACATGGATAGACCTCCTGTCCCGCGCCGCAAAGACCTGCGGATTCCGTGTCCTGACGATCATCGCGCAGCCCCCGCAGAAATCTTCTGACGGGACGGCGCGCGCCGGGAAGCTCCCGTCGCCGGATGCAGCCGGGCAAGGGGCATCCCTCGCGATGGGCGCCCTGGCGTCGCCGGGCCAGATCACGGAGCAGTTGGCGAGCGGGGACTGCCCGCCCGTGGTGAGCATCCCCTTGCCCGGCTGGATTTGGAACCTGGAGCGACGCAAGCAGTGGCGGACGGCATTCGACGCATGGCGGGTGATCGACCATCTGGTGATCCTCGTGGAGCTTCCACCCGCCTTCGTTGCCGAATCCGTGCTCCTTGCCGAGAACATCCCGAACCTGATCTGGCTGGTCAACGGAAGCGGGACTGACTCCTCGGAGACGCTCGTCGACCTGGAGACCCTGCGCAACGCGGGCTGCAATCTCGTGGGAGCCGTTCTCAATCGGGAACGCTCGGCTCCGGTGAGCGGCCGCTTCAGCCGCTGGCTTGGCAGCGCAGCCTCCCTGCTGCTTCTTGGCGTCCTATTTGCGGTTCCGGCCGAGTCCAGCGCCGCCGAATTGCCGCTATCCGCAGAGTCGCCCGCAGCGCCTTACGGCTCCGCTCCCGGGCAGCGCGCGGCCTGGCAGGAACGGCTCACCCTGGGGCCGGGTGATGTGCTCAGCTTTCATCTCTACGGGTTTCCGGAGCTCACTCGCGAGAATGTGCCTGTGGCGCCCGACGGAACCGTCTCCTATCTCGAGGCGCAGAACATCGCCGCCGCGGGCCTGACCGTTGACGAGCTCCGCGGGCAGATAAATTCCGGACTCGGCAAATTCCGGCGCTCGCCGCAGGCCTACATCACTCCTGTGTCCTATCGCAGCAAGAGGTACTACATACTGGGAGCGGTCATTCAGCGGGGCGTGTTTTACCTAGACCATTCGGTCACCGTCGTGGAGGCGGTCGCGCGCGCCCGGGGATTTGAAACGTCCATCTCCGACGGCGACACCGTCGACACCACCGACTTCTCGCGGAGCTTCCTCGTCCGGGGGGGCCACCGGGTGCCGGTGGACTTTGAGCGCCTGTTCATGCACGGCGATCTCTCCCAGAACGTCGCCCTGGAGCCCAACGACTACCTGTATTTCTCGGCATCGAGCTCCGGGCAAATCTACGTCCTCGGGGCCGTGGGCCTGCCGGGTCCGGTGGCCTATGACCGCAATTCGAGCGCCCTATCGGCCATCGTTTCGCGCGGCGGATTCACCGAGCGGGCTTGGAAGGGGCGCGTGCTGGTGCTTCGCGGGTCGCTCGATCACCCCGTTGCCTTGACGGTTAATATCGATGGCGCCCTGACGGGGACCTCTCCAAACATGGCGCTGTTGCCCGGCGACCTGGTTTACGTCGCGGACAGGCCCTGGATCAAGGCGGAGGAGCTGCTTGACCATGCCGCCACGGCGTTTGTGGAGTCAGCCGTCGTCACCTGGGCGGGCCTCAACGTGGGCCCGAGCCTGATCTCCAGGCCGTAGCCATGACGCATTTTCCCCGGCACTCGATTCTTGCCGCTTTCGCTGCGGCACTGGCCTGTTTCACGGGTTGCGAAAGCACGCCCCTGCCGGTCGCCACGCAGGGAATCCCTGGACCCGTGTCCGCCGAACTGGATGCGCTGCCCGAACAGCCGCTCGACCCCGCGCTGCTGAGCCCCCCGGAGTCCCTTTTCCGCCTGGGGCCGGGCGATACGCTCCAGATAGAGGTGATGGGGGACCTCGCGACCGAAGCAACCGCAACCGTGGGGCCGGACGGCATGATCTACTATTACATCCTTCCCGGCGTCGACGTGTGGGGGCTCACCCTTTCCCAGGCCCGCGACCGCCTCGGCCAGGAGCTGCAGAAATTCATTCGCGAAAAGCCGGTGGTCGCGCTCACGCTGCTGACCGTCTCGAGCCAGCGGATCTGGCTGCTCGGCCGGCTCAACAGTCCGGGTGTCTACGCACTGGAGGGGCCAACCTCGCTCCTGGACGCCGTTGCCGGTGCAGGCGGCCTGGAGGTCAATACGCCGGCGGGTGGCGAGTACTCCGAAACCGCGGACCTGTCCCGAAGCTTCCTCATTCGAGGCGGCCACCTGATCCCCGTCGATTTTCAGAGGCTTCTGCGTGGCGGCGACTTGTCCCAAAACGTCTATCTCCAGCCCGACGACTTCATCTTTGTGCCTTCGCTGAGCAGTTCCCAGGTTCACGTCCTGGGCGCTGTTCTCCAGCCGAGATCGGAGCGGATGTCGGGATCGCTCACCGTGGTTGAGGCCATCGCCCTGGCCGGGGGCACCGTGCCTGGGGCCTGTCTCCCAAACGTGGCAATTCTCAGGGGCTCACTGACGCATCCGGAGATCGCGATCGTGGCCGTAGACTCGGTCCTGCACGGCAAAGCGCCCGACGTGCGACTTGAGCCGGGCGACATTGTCTACGTCCCCTACAAGCCAGAGCGGGTGCTGCTGCGCTATGCCAACCTCATCATCGACACCTTCGTCCGAACGGTCGGGGTGAATGAGGGCGCCTACACGATCAACAGCAAGGCTCAGCCTCTTACCGTCGGAGTAAACCTATCTCCGTAGCGTCTGCGCACGAGCGAAGGTCCTTTGGACGGCACGCTCCCCGAGTGCCCAATGTAAGAGAAACGCCGACAACGGCTGTCGGCCTTGTCCTACATTAGAGCGCCTCAACATCTTACATCATAATCGGACGGACACGGCTACCCGTCCAATTTCGGACCCGGCATAATTGCGGGTCCAATGAAGAGACTTCGAACCCCGAGTCATGAGTGCCTTACCCTATTATGCCTTTTGACCGCAATCGCGGCCCCGAGACTCTCCCTAGCCCAGGGAACGCCTGCGCTGCCGACGGTCTCAATCGTAGCCACGGTGCCCACCGCAGCCATCGGCGGAACCACAACCGGCCTCCTGACGTTTTCATCGAGCGCCCCGGCAGCCAACGACTTGGTGGTCAATTTTGCGCTCTCCGGCACGGCGGCGAAGTGGACCGACTACTACCGCCTTCCCAAGGGTGACATGCCGGTCTCGGTGACGATTCCCGCCGGCTCGACGTCCACAACCCTTGCCATTACGGCAAAGGGCAACAGCACCGGCGCCAACCCGGAGACGGCCGTCTTCACTCTCGCCTCCAGTCCCTCATATCAGATCGGAGCCGCCAATTCCGCCACCCTCACCGTCACCGCCGCGGCGCCCGTGCTCCCGTCAGTCTCCGTGGTGGCCACGGTGCCCTCCGCGGCCGTTGACGGCTCCTCCACCGGCCTCCTGACGTTTTCATCAAGCGTTCCGGCAACCAACGACTTGGTGGTCAATTTTGCGCTCTCCGGCACGGCGGTGAAGTGGACCGACTACTACCGCCTTCCCGAGGGTGACATGCCGGTCTCGGTGACAATTCCCGCCGGCTCGACGTCCACAACCCTTGCCATCACGGCAAAGGGTAACTGCACCGGCGCCAACCCGGAGACGGCCGTCTTCACCCTCGCCTCCAGTCCCTCGTATCTGATCGGAGCCGCCAATTCCGCCTCGATCACCGTCACGGCCGCGGCGCCCTTGGTCCCGTCGGTCTCCGTGGTGGCCACGGTGCCCACCGCGGCCGTCGACGGCTCCTCCACCGGCCTCCTGACGTTTTCATCGAGCGTCCCGGCAACCAACGACTTGGTGGTCAATTTTGCGCTCTCCGGCACGGCGGTGAAGTGGATCGACTACTACCGCCTTCCTGAGGGTGACATGCCGGTCTCGGTGACGATTCCCGCCGGCTCGACGTCCACAACCCTTGCCATCACGGCAAAGGGCAACAGCACCGGCGCCAACCCGGAGACGGCCGTCTTCACCCTCGCCTCCAGTCCCTCATATCTGATCGGAACCGCCGATTCCGCCGCGATCATCCTCACGGCCACAGGCTCGACGCCTGCCACGCCCGTCACCCCGACCCCGGGTACGCCCCAGGCGCCCGTGGGCCCATCGACAAGCTCCGGCACTCCCCCTTCGGCAAACGAGATGGATTACACCAATCTTGCAACGCCTGCGGTGGGCGACAATGCGCTGCGGGTGCTCACGCCAACGTTGCTGGAACTGCGGCAACTGAACACAAAGGCACCCGATCCCGCACAGGTCTCCAGCTGGAACCTCGTGGATGGGAGCGGCAAGTTCACCGCCCCCGGAGTGAATGAATTCACAGTCACCGTCGACGGCACCGCCGTCGCGGTGACGGCCGTCGGCTTTCGGCGCCGCGTCTTTACCGCACCCCTCAACACCTACGACCTGAGAATTGACAACGCGCTCTATCTGCAGCTCGCCGTTCCCGTTGCCGACGGTCAGGCGGTCACGGTGACGAACCCGGATGGGACAATCTGGCCGGCCAGCGTGCTTTTCACCCTCACGGCAAATCCGCTTCGCTACAGCCCGGCGATCCACGTCAATCAGGAGGGCTATGTCCCGTCATTTCCGAAAAAAGCCATGGTTGGCTACTACCTGGGCGACATGGGCGAAATGCCAGTCACCGCCACGGCCTTCACCCTCATCGACGTAAGCACCAACGCGGCAGTCTTCCAGGGTTCGCTCACGCTGCGCCAGGACGCCGGGTACAATACCACGCCGCTTCCCTATCAACAGGTGTTTGTCGCCGACTTCAGCAGCTTCACCACCCCGGGCGAATACCAGATCCAGATCGCGGGCATGGGCACATCGCTGCCGTTCCTCATTAATGACGGCATCGCGATGGCCTGGGTGCGCACCTACGCCCTGGGAATGTACGAGCAGCGAAGCGGAACGGCCGTGGGCCTTCCCTACACCCGCTTCGCGCACTCCGCCGACCATACCGCACCGGCCTCGGTGCCCGTTCCGGACACCAGCCCCGCGTTCGCCTTCACGTGGTCCTGCATCCGGAGCTACACCTCTCAGGTCACCCCTTCCAGCCCTCCCCTCCAGTCCCCGCAGTCGGCCCCGGCCCTCACCAGCAACGAAACATCGCTCTATCCCTTCGTAAACACGGGCACGATCGACGTCTCGGGCGGCCATTGGGATGCCGGCGACTACAGCAAGTACACGGAGAACAGCGCCCAGCTCATCCACGAACTCGTATTCGCCGTGGACAACGTCCCGGGGGTCGCGGCCCTGGACAACATGGGGATACCCGAAAGCGGCGACGGCATTCCCGACGCCCTTCAGGAGGCCAAGTGGGAAGCCGACTTCCTGCTGAAGATGCAGGACGCCGACGGCGGATTCTACTTCCTCGTTTATCCCACCACTGAGGAGTACGAGAACGCCCTTCCCCAGAACGGGCAGGCTCAGGTCGTGTGGCCAAAGACCACGTCGGTCACCGCCGCCGCAACAGCCGCGATGGCCGAGGCCGGATCCTCCCCGGCCATGAAGAAATTCTATCCTTCCCAGGCCGCCGCCTACCTGGCCGCCTCTCAGAAGGGCTGGGCGTTCCTCCAGGCGGCCACCGCCAAGTACGGCGCCTCCCGCTACCAGAAGCTCACGTTTTATTCCGACGACTGGCAGGACAACGATGAATACGCCTGGGCAGCCTCGGCCCTCTATGCGGCCACCGGCGGCGCGGCCTACCAGGCCGAGCTCTTCACCCTTTTCCCGAATCCCGCCGACCCCTCGACCTTTCGCTGGGGCTGGTGGTCGATGTCCGAGGGTTGGGGAAACGCCATCAGGGACTATGCCTTTGCCGGCTCAAGCGGACGTCTTCCCGCCACGGCCCTCGACGCTTCATACCTCGCCGCCTGCCGGAGCCAGATCGTGGCCGCGGGCAACAACGTGGTAGCGTGGGCGGCCGCGAATGCCTATGGCACGCCTTTCCCGCCGGCCACAAAGGCCGTTCTCGGAGGCGGCTGGTATTTCTCCCTCGATCAGGCATCGGATGCGGCGGTGGCATATCTCGTGAGTCCCAGTCCTGCCTTTTTGGACGCCCTGGTGGGCGCCCTGAACTACGAAGGGGGCACAAATCCCGTCAATGTGACGTACCTCACCGGCCTCGGGCTCAAGCGCCAGCACAATGCGGTCGACCAGTTCGCCGTGAATTCCCGCCGCGTTCTTCCCCCCTCGGGCATCCCGCTCGGCCAGGTCACGGCCGGTTTCGAGTACCTAAACAGCTATGGATCTGAACTGTCGGAGCTTTCCTATCCGACCGACAGCGGCACGACCCACACCTATCCCTATTACGACCGCTGGAGCGACGCCTACAATGTGACGCAGGAGTTCATCACGGTGAACCAGGCGCGCAGCTTCATGGCCTCAGCGCTGCTTGCGTCCCTAACGTCGAGCTCGGGCGACGCGTGGACGGCCCCGGCAGCGACCATCACCGTGCCGGGTGCGGTCGCGCCCCTGAACACCCCGGTCACGCTGAGCGTTCAGGTGCCGGGACTCGACCTGACCGGCGCCAGGATCGTCTGGGAGGGGCGCGATCAGCAGCCCGCCTTCGGCGCGACCTTCACGTTCACGCCCGTGAACAACGGCGACCAATGGGCGGAGGCCGAGATCGAGTGGCCGGACGGTCGACGCGCATTCGCCGAGAATGACTTCCAGGCGAACAGCGCGCTCCAGGTCTGGATCGACGGCGCCCTGCCTGCCGGAGCAAACGCCGCATCGGACGGGGGCGACAGCTGGAATTGGGTTTCGGTAAATCCGACGCCGGAATCCGGGTCCCTCGCGGCTCAGACCGTCGTGGCCCCCGGGTTGCACGAGATTTCTTTCACCGGAGCCAGCGCAACCATGCAGGTCTACACCGGAGACACCCTCTTCGTCTGGGTCTACCTGAACAGCGCGAGTCCGCCCTCGGAGATCCTTGTGGCCTGGAATGACGGCTCATCCTGGGAGCACCGCGCTTACTGGGGCGCCAATGACATCACATATGGCACCAACGGGACGGCGGGCCGCTACTATGCGGGACCGCTCCCCGCGGCGGGCCAGTGGGTGAAGCTCTCCGTTCCGGCCAGCGCAGTGGGCCTCGAAGGCTCCGCCGTCAGCGGCATGGATTTCTCCCTTTACGACGGCGGCGTCTCCTGGGACGCGATCGGACGGTCCTCCTCGGGCCCTTGATCCGTCGCACGGCCATCGTCGCCGAAGCAATCCCTTGTATAAATACGGTTCCGAGATGTGCACCCTGTGCTTATCCAGCAACATTGCCCCTACCGGACCGTATCCCCTCTCGACCGGCAGGAAGCCCTGAGCGCGGGTCCGGCCGAATGCCCGGCCCGTGCCGCAGGGGCCAAAGGGGTAAGCACCCCATGGCCCAGGCTCACCGCAATCGGTACGATGGCGATCCGTGCCGAATCGCCGCCTATTCGCCTGCTTCCTTCTGTGGCTGAACCCAGCCGTCCCGGTTCTTCACGCGCAATTGCGTTCGGAGACGGACACCCGTTCGCTTTCGCTGCCCGCCATCGGGGACTGCACGCTGCGCATCCTCTCCCCTTCGCTCCTTGAGTTTACCCGAATCACCGCAAGCGCCGAGGGCCCGCCCGAGGTGCCGGACTTCCAGGTCACCTCAGGAGGCCGGACGCTGGAGATCGTTGCCGTCGGCAGAAAGCGCAGGGTGGCCTATGCGCCCCTCGCAACGAGCGACCTGAGGATTTCCACCGAGTTCTATATCCGCCTTGCCCTCCCGGTCGACCTCCGGGATGCCTCAGAGACCGTCGCGGTGCGCGATCCGGCAGGAACGCCTGGGAGCCGTCCCGTGACTGCAATGGCGGCCTTTGACCCGCACCGCTACAGCCCCGCAATCCACGTGAACCAGGAGGGCTATGCCCCTTCGCTGCCCAAGAAGGCGATGATCGGCTATTACCTGGGCGACATGGGCGAGATGGAGATTCCGGCCTCGTCCGGGTTTGCGCTGATCGACGCGCGCACCGGAGAAACGGTCTACACGGGCAGCCTCGCGCCGCGCAGGGACATCGGGTACAGAACCGTGCCAGCCCCCTATCAGAAGGTGCTCGAGGCGGATTTCGGCGATTTTGAGAAGCCCGGAGAGTACCGACTGCTCGTGCCCGGCCTCGGAACGTCGCTCTCATTCCTGATCGACGACGGAATCGCGATGGGCTTCGCCCGCACCTATGCCCTGGGCCTGTACGGTCAACGCTGCGGGACGAGCAACGACCTACCCTATACGCGCTTCACTCATGGCGCGTGCCACACGGCCCTTGCGCAGATACCAGACGCGTCCGATCCCCAGTTCGCCTTCACCTGGGCCACCATCGCGGGCTACAGCTCGACGCCAAGCGCGGACAACCCACCCCAGCTCGCGCCAGCGCTCACGAGCGAGGGCACCCAGCTCTATCCGTTTGTCAGGCGCGGCAGCGTCGACGTCAGCGGAGGGCACCACGACGCCGGCGACTACAGTCGCTATACGATCAACAGCGCCGAGCTCATCCATTATCTCGTCTTCGCCGTGGATTCCATCCCCGGTGTCGCGACTCTCGACAACCTTGGCATCCCGGAGAGTGGCGACGGCATCAGCGATGTGCTCGAGGAGGCCAAATGGGAGTCGGATTACCTCGCAAAGCTCCAGGACGGCGACGGCGGTTTCTACTTCCTGGTCTACCCGAGGGACAGGCAGTACGAGTCCAACGTGCTTCCCGACCACGGCGATCCCCAGGTCGTCTGGCCAAAAAACACCTCGGCCACCGCCGCCGCCGTCGCGGCACTTGCACAGTGCGCCTCGTCGCCCGAATTCAAGCGGCGCTTCCCCGAAGCGGCCGCCCAATACCTGAGGCAGTCCATGGCGGGCTGGCGGTTCCTCATGGCCGCCATCGACAAGCACGGGAAGGCGGGGGCCTACCAGAAGATCACGTTCTACGGCGACCGCTACACCCACGACGACGAGCTCGCCTGGGCCGCCTGCGAGCTCTTTCTTGCCACCGGCGACCCGCAATACCAGCGGAAGCTCTTCGAATGGTTCCCGAATCCCGCCGACAAGGCCACATTCCGATGGGGCTGGTGGCGCATGTCGGAATCATGGGGCAACGCGATCCGAAGCTACGCCTTTGCCGCCCGAAGCGGCCGGCTGCCGGCGAGCGCGCTCGATTCCCACTACCTGGCCCTTTGCGAGCGGCAAGTCCTGGCCGCGGGGGACGATGCGCTCAGCTGGTCCGCGAAGAACGCCTACGCCACGCCGTTCCCCCTGGCCACCAAGGCCGTGAACGGCGCAGGCTGGTACTTCTCTCTCGACCAGGCATCGGACATGGCGGTCGCCTACGCGATCGACCCTAAACCGGCCTATATCGACGCCCTGGTCGGCGCGATGAACTACGAGGGAGGATGCAATCCCGTCAACGTCACCTACCTGACCGGGCTCGGGTCCAGGCGCCAGCGCGAGATCGTCGACCAATATGCGCAGAACGACCGCCGGGTCCTCCCCCCATCGGGCATCCCGATCGGCAACATCCAGGCGGCGTTCCAATACATGCCAAACTACGGAGCCAAGCTCCGCGAGGCGACCTACCCCGATGACAATGCCGCCGCGGGACCCTATCCCTTCTACGACCGATGGAGCGACGCGTTCAACGTCACGACCGAATTCATCGCCGTCAACCAGGCCCGCAGTCTCCTGGCTGCAGCCTTCCTTGCAGGTCGGACGCCCCACGAGTCTGGAAAATGGACCTTTGCCCGGGCGATAATCGCCGCACCAAAGCTCCCGGTACCGCTGAATGCTCCGGTGACTCTGCACGTGACCGTGCCCGGCGAAAGCCTGCGCATGGCCCGGATCGTCTGGGAAGCCCGCGACCAGGAGCCGGCCTTCGGACCGCACTATACGGTCTCGCCACGGAACAGCGGCTCGCAGTGGGTCGAGGTGGAGGTCGAATGGCCCGACGGGCGCCGTTCATTCGCTGCGGATGCCTTCAAGGCCGACAACGCCGTCGTCAGCTGGGTGGACGGAGCCCTTCCCACAGGCGCCACAGCCACTTCCACGGGGGGCGACGGCTGGAGCTGGGTCGCGGCGGATCCTGCGCCTCTCTCAGGCTCCCTATCCCACCAATCAAGCCTTTCCCAGGGTCTTCACGGGCATGGGTTTACGAATGCGCGCGCCACCCTCGAGGTTGGGGCAGGCGACTATCTTTTTGCGTGGGTCTACATCGATCCCGACCATCGGCCAAAGGAAATCATGCTGGCCTGGAATGACGGCGAGTCTTGGGAGCACCGCGTCTTTTGGGGCGCCAACATCATCACCTTCGGCGAAAACGGCTCAGCCGGGCGCCACCGCGCTGGGGCTCTGCCGCTCGGGGGGCGCTGGCTTAGACTCAGGGTGTCAGCAAGCGCGGTCGGGCTCGAGGGCGCGACCGTGAGCGGCATGAGCTTCTCGCTGATCGACGGACGCGCAACCTGGGGCCCCGCCGGACGCTCCCGCTAAGCTAGGGCCTCGAGGGCGGCCCGGGCTTGGTCTCCTTCAACTCCTTCGGGCTGGCAGCCGCGGTGGGCTCCTCCAGCGATTCGACCACGCCCCTGATCCTGCCCGTGCTTTCCACGGCACCGTGGGCAATCGCATAGCGCGTCAGGCCGGCGATGTCGTGGATGTTGAGCTTGTCCATCAGCTGCTGGCGGTGTTTCTCCACGGTCTTGATGCTCAGGCTCAGGGTGGACGCGATCTGCTTGTTCACGTGGCCTTCGGCCACCAATTGAAGCACCTCCTGCTCGCGACTGGTCAAATGCTCGACCCGGCAACCCAACGAACGGCTCTTGACGTGGGATTCCCGGTAGAGCTCCAGCAGCCGCCTCAATATTGACGGGCTGAAGTACGCGTTGCCCGCGGCGATTTCCCGCACCGCCATGATCAGCTCGCTGGCCGCCGACTGCTTGACTAAGTAGCCGGATGCGCCCGCTTCGGTCAGCTGGCGGACATACTCGTCGTCGACGTAGGATGAAAGGATTAGGACCTTGGTCGGGATGGCGTCGCCGACGATCTGGCCCGTCGCTTCAAGGCCGTTCAGCTCCGGCATCGCTATGTCCATCACGACGACGTTGGGCACGAGTTCACGCGCCATCCTCACTGCCTGCCTTCCGCTTCCCGCCTCGCCCACCACCTCGATATCGGGCTCCGCCGAGAGCAGGGACCTAAGGCCCTGGCGGACGACCACGTGATCCTCAGCGAGCAGGACGGAGATTCTTTTCAAAGGGTCCAATCTAGTAGATGGGTCCGAAGGCCGCCACCATCTTGGCATTTCCGTGTGTCCGGCCCGGCCGGCTGCCCGACTCGGCATCGAGCGGGATATTCACACGAACGTGCGTGCCGTTCCCGATGACCGAATCGATTGAGAAGTTTCCATTCACGAGGCGCACCCGCTCCCGCATGCCAAGGAGCCCAAGCCGTCCCTGGCGCTTGCCTCCCAGTTGTCCGTCGACATCAAAGGCGCAGCCGTCATCCCCTATCTCCATGTTCAAGGAGTCGTTGGTCGCGGTGAACGCGATTCTCGCGGAAGCGGCTCCAGAATGTTTGTAGACGTTGTTGAGCGCCTCCTGCGCAACGCGGAACAGGACCTCCGCTCGCCTCTCGTCGAGGCGGGCCAGGTCGGGATGGGCGATCAGCTCCGTCTTGATTCCCGTTTGCCTGGTAAAGGCCAATAAATGGGCGCGAAGGGCGGATTGAAGTCCGAGGTGGTCAAGCATCGCCGGACGGAGCTCGCGCGCGAAGGAGCTCACGGTCTCCATTGTATGTTCCAGGAGGCGTTCCGCGTCGGCAATGTCCCGCTGGAATGCCGAATCGGACACGGCCTGCTTCTTCAGCATCGCGATCGTGACGTTGATCGCCGTGAGTGCCTGGCCGATCTCGTCATGGAGCTCGCGACTGATGCGCTTTCGCTCATCCTCCTGGGCCGTAAGCACCTGAGCGGATAGCTCACGCAGGTCCGACTCCATCGCCCTGGCTTTCTGGTAGAGCTCCAGATAGTGATCCTTGCTCGCCTGCATCGCCGCCTCGGTGACCTTGTGGGCAGCGATCTCGTCCTCGAGCTCCGCATTGCGCAAGGCGAGCTCCTCAATGTGCTCCAAGCGGGTCCGGATCCGATGCTCCTGGGTGCCGTCTGCTGCCAGGAAGGGTGAAAGGGCCTCATGGAGGAAGGAATCGAGTGACGCCGCGAGACCGGCCGGAGCGGTCGGTCGCCCCTTGGGCGCCAGCCCTTCCGCAAGCGCCTGATGGTGAATGCGAATCAGGTCGAAGATCTCGAGGCCCCCGTCCATGGCGCGCTCCCCCAGCTCCTGGGCCAGCTGAAGCGTCGCGGTGCTCGGCTGGGCAAGGTGTTCCCGAAGGGACTGCAAATAGGAGAGGGGATCGTCCCGGCGAGGCTTGGTCGATTGGAAGCGGGAAGGCATGATCACAGGCATGCTTAGTGTCCGACCGAAGGGGTCTGTTCCCGCCGGGAAGTGGGTGCCTTCAGCGTCTGTCTGGGGTGTTCACCCACTAACCCTAATGGGGGGGGAGAGGTCTAGAATACCCAGCTTCGTTCTCCCACAAGAAACAATCCAGATAATCCATCCGCAATGCGACTGCTTTATGTTCACGAAAGGATCGGCGCATTCGGGGGCGCCGAGGTCAACGTCCTCCTTACGGCGCAGGAGCTGCGGCGGCGCGGGCACGATGTAAGCATCGCCCACGGCGGCGCCGACGGCGGCGAGGCCGATTGGCGCGACGCCTTCCCTGAACGGTTTGCGCTAGGCACCCCGGCAGACGCCACCGCCTTGGCTCGCGCTCTGGCGCAATTCCGGCCCGATGTCGTGATCCTGCACAAGTTCTCCGATCAGAACGTGCTGCACTTGCTCGCGAATTGCGGCCGCCCGGTGATCCGGATGGTTCACGACCATGACCTCTACTGCATGCGCAGCTACAAGTATAACTACTTTAGCCGCAATATATGCACGCGAGCCGCGTCCCCATACTGCATCTTCCCGTGCGCGGCCTTTCTGGGGCACAGCGCCGCCCCGGGGTTCCCCCTCCGCTGGGTCAGCTACAGCGCGAAGCGCCGTGAGATCTCGATAAACCGGGGCTTTCATCGATTAGTCGTGGCCTCCGAGTACATGAGGGCCGAGCTGCTGCGCAACGGCTTTGGGAATGACCAGATTGAAATCCATGCCCCGGTTCCCCGCTCGACAAAATCTCCGGACTCACCTTCGTTCAGCACACGCAACCTGATAATCTACGTCGGCCAGATCGTCCGCGGGAAGGGCGTCGACGTGCTGCTGGAGTCCCTCGCACGCGTCGCCTCGCCCTTTGAGTGCGTCATCATTGGCGATGGAAGCCAGAGAGCGCAATGCGAGCGCCTGAGCAAGAGGCTTGGGCTTGAAAGCCGCGTGCGATTCATAGGCTTCGTCCCTCAGGCGCAAATCGCCGGCCACTATAACGACGCCTCGCTGGCCGTGATGAGCTCCCTTTGGCCAGAGCCATTCGGCGCCGCAGGCTTGGAGGCGATGAGGCGCGGCCTGCCGGTCGTCGCCTTCGATGCGGGCGGAATCCGTGAATGGCTCGTGGACGGCGTCAATGGATTTCTGGTGCCTTGGATGGACCGCGACGCGTACGCCAAGAAGGTCGATACGCTCCTTGTAGACAAGGCCCTCGCCCGAAGCCTCGGCCAGTCCGGGCGCCGGATGGCCGACGATCGCTTCAACTTCGATTCCTACATCGACAATCTCGAGCGTCTTTATGCCCGCACCTCGGACGGCGCAGGCGCCATCCAGACGGCACTCACAGGCAACCTATCATGAACCCAAAACTTCCCAGCCGGCTTTCCCCCGACCTTTTCGGACACCTCGCCTCCTTTCAGAGCCGCCGCGGGCTTTTCACCCTCAATGTGCGCTACGTCCTGCGCCGTCTCGCTTCGAAATGGCTCGTGGTATGCGCCGATTTCGGAAGGCGGTTGCTCGATATCCTTGGAAGCCTCGCAGCCCTCGTAGTCCTTAGTCCGCTCTTCCTTCTCATCGGAGCGCTGGTCCGCCTGGACGGGGGGCCGGCGATCTTCGCGCAGACCCGCGTGCTCCGTTACGGCCGCGAATTCAAGATGTTCAAGTTTCGCTCGATGCGCCCGGATTCGGATAAGCTCGTCGCCGAGCTCCTTGCGGCCAACAAGCATGGCAACGGCGTCACGTTCAAGATAAAGAACGATCCGCGCATAACGACCATTGGCCGCTGGCTCCGGCGGTTCTCCCTCGATGAGCTGCCCCAGTTCTTCAATGTCCTCATAGGCGACATGTCCCTCGTGGGGCCGAGGCCGCCCGTTCCGCGCGAAGTCGCTCTTTACACGCTCGCCGACCGGCGGCGGCTGGCCGTGAAGCCGGGCATCACGTGCATCTGGCAGATCAGCGGCAGGGCCGAGATAGATTTTCCCGGCCAGGTGCGCCTGGACGTCGGCTACATCGAGAGCCAGAGCCTGGCCCAGGATATAAAGATCCTGGCGAAAACACCACGGGCCGTCGTCTTCGGCTCCGGGGCCTATTGATGACGACGCTGCTCATCTGCCCCTCGATAAGGCCGGCCGTTCCGCACCTTGCCGCGCTCGGTTCGCTGGCGACCGCCCCAGTTTTCGGCGACTGCCTGCTCGGTCACTGGATTGAGCACATGGCTGCGCGCGGTGCTCGGGAGATCCGAGTAATCACCGCCGACAGCAGCGAACGCGTTCGCGAGGCCGTCGGTGACGGCGAACGCTGGGGGGTGCGGGTGAGCATCATCGCCTCAAATACTGAGCCGACCCGGGCAGAGGCCGTAGAACGCTTTCGTCTTGCGGGGGATTCCGGCTGGCTTCCCGCGCCCGACGACGTCGTCCTTATGTCACACCTTCCCGGCTGCCCGGGGCTCCCCCTTTTCGAAAGCTATTCGAGCTGGTTTGCGGCGCTCATCGGGTGGATGCCCCGCGCACGCACGCCTTCGCGCGTCCGCGTGAATGAAATCAGGCCCGGGATCTGGGCCGGAAGCCGCTCCCGGGTCTCTCCAACGGCTGCTCTGATCGCGCCCTGTTGGATTGGCGACCAGGTGTCGGTGGAAGCGGGAGCCGTCATCGGCCCTGGAGCCGTCATCGAGGACCGCTCCGTCATCCGAGCCAAGGCGACCGTGACGCAGAGCTGGGTTGGCCCGGACACGATTGTGGGCTCCCTGACCTCGGTGGCAAACTCGCTGGCCTGGGGAAGCACCCTGACCGACTGGCGCACGGACTCCTCGCTTCGCGTACCGGATCGATTCCTGCTCGGCTCCCTTGCCAAGCCGCAAAGCGCACCCGCGACCGATAGGTTCGGCCGCGCGCTTGCGGCAAAAGAACCCTCACGGTCGCCACCGAATGTGATCGCAGCGCTTCGCTCAGGGATGAGCGGAGCTTCCGACATAAAACTGCCGAGCTGAACGGCACCTTGGCCCAATGAAAATCGATAATCAAAAACAGTGCCTGAGCATCTCCGAAATCCCGGAGCTCACGGCCGCGAATTCCGCCAACTTCCGCGATCAGGTCCAGTCCGCCCTCAAGGATTCGCCTTCGGTGATTGAGATCAACCTGTCCCAGACACGCTTCATGGACAGCAGCGGGCTCGGCGCACTGTTCGCGCTCTACCGGGCGACCGCCCAGCGGAAGGGTGTCATCCTTCGCCTGCTGAATCCAGCGCCTGAGATCCAGCAGCTGCTGGAGCTCACGCAGATGCAGCTCCTCTTTGAAATCGTCAGGCGTTAAAGCCATGGCCGCCCCTTCGCTCGAGCCCGCCCGGCCCGCGACCCTTCGGCTTGCATTCTCCCCAGACATGGTATCCGCCCGTGCGGTTTCCGTCGCCATAAGGAACTTCCTCGCCGAGCAAGGCGTGCCGGAGAAGGAGCTCTTCTCCTATGAGCTGTGCATCGCGGAAGCCAGCAGCAATGCGGTCGAGTACGCAAGAGGCCCCTCTCGGAACATGAAGCCTTTTGCGGAGGCGCTCTTCACCCCCTCCCAGATCGAGCTGCGCGTCACCGACCACACCGAAGGTTTTGTCCTGCCCGAGAAGATCCCGCCGCCGTCGCCGCTGACGGACCGCGGCCGGGGCCTTTTCCTTATCCAGTCGGTAATGGATGAGGTACGCTACCTTCGCGGCACGAAGGAGAATATCCTGGTCATGCGAAAGAAGCGCAGCTTCGTACGGCCCGCGGCGGCCAGCAACGGGGAGGGCGCCGCGGGCCTCCTCTCGCTAGGCACCTGCAAGCGCCTGCTGGCCGAGGCCACGGAGCAGATGTCGATGATGGAGGACCAGCTCCTTCTCCGCACGGAAACCCTTTCCTCGGTCTTCCGCTGCTGTGCCGAACTCGGGCGTGTCGACAAGGTCTCAGAGGGTTTCGGAGGGCGGCTCCTCATCGACCTTTTGCACCTCACATCCGCGGACTGGTATGTCCTGCGAATGCTCTCACCCGACGGCCGGAAACTGCTGGTCTCGGCGGCTTCGGAGTCCGATCTGGTCTCCGGACCCATAGAGCTCTGGAACGCCGACGGTCTGCCAACCGGCATCGAATCCGCCGTCGCCGCGAGCCAAACAGCGACCCGATTCGACAACCGAGAGCACTCCAATCCATCCGAGCCGCTCAAGTCTGTCGGGCCCGAAGGCACCGGGCTGGTCTGCCCTCTCTGCTTCGGCGGCACGCTGGTCGGGACGATCGCAGTCGGTCGGAGAAACGGGGACTTTCCGCTCGGAAGGCTCCAGGACGAGGTGATCCGGATCTTCTCGGAGTTTCTGGCGATCCAGGCATTGAACCAGAGGAGCCAGGAGGCGAAGCTGCGAAGCCGGATCGTCGCGCGCGAACTCGAGATTGCACAGGACATCCAGCGGCTTCTCCTTCCGCGCACCCTGCCCCAGCTCTCGGGCTTTGGCCTGGCCGGCGGATGGCAGAGCGCAAACGAAGTGGGAGGCGACTTCTACGATGCGATCGCCATCGGCGACCAGTCGCTCCTTCTCATGATCGCGGATGTGATGGGCAAAGGCGTGCCCGCCGCGCTGTTTGCTACGACCATGCGGGGGCTGCTGCGGGGCCTAGCCTCGCGCAGCTGCGATCCGTCCGAGCTTCTCGGGGGTTTGAACCGCCTGCTCTATAAGGAGCTCTCCTCGGTCGCCATGTTCATTACAGCCCAGATCGTGCATGTGGACCTGAAGAACAGGCAGCTCACGGCTGCGAGCGCGGGGCATTGCCCACTCTTCTATGTTCCGCCGGGGCGCCGCACCATCGCCACGATGTCGATCCAAGGGCTCCCCTTGGGGGTCATGCCGGAGACCGCCTATCCCCATGTGGCCGCCCGGATGGGGTCGCCTACCGCCCTTCTGTTGTACACCGACGGCCTCACTGACACAAACAGCCCCACCGGAAAGCCCTATGGCGCACGGCGGCTTGGGGCCTGGCTGCGAGCCAACACCGTGCCGGGCCGAACGGCCAAGGAGCTGCGCGACCGGCTAGCGACGGAAGTTAACCAGTTTCGCGGCGATGCTCTGATGACGGACGATCAGGCGTTCCTCATATTGACGGACGAGGCTGCCGACGCCGTGCGCCCAACCTCCGGGGGAACGCGGGGCTTTCGGCCCCGGCACGGAACCTTCCTCTTTCCTGCAAGCGCCTCCGAACATCAGACCACCCCATGAAGAGCTTCCTGCCTCTGTTTGTATTCGTCGACGCCTGCGGTTGGGAAATCATCAAGGATCACCCGTTCGCCCGAACCCATGCGCCGGAGCGGCGCAAGCTAAGGTCAGTCTTCGGCTACAGCTCCGCCTGCATCCCGTCCATCCTGTCGGGACGCTGGCCAGTCGAGCATCGCAATTGGTGCTACTTCGTGTACGACCCCACTCATTCTCCCTTCCGGGGCCTGAGGCACCTCCGGTGGCTGCCGCGGGCGCTGACCAGCAGGCGAATGTTCCGCCACCGGCTCTCGAAGATCCTAAAGGTTCACCTGAAGTTTCGAGGATATTTTGACCTCTACAATATCCCCTTCGAGCACATTTCGAAGTTCGATTTCTCGGAAAAGAAAAATCCGCTGCAGCCAGGCGGCCTTAACCGCGGCCCAAACATATTTGATTTCATGCAGGAGCGCGGCATCACCTGGCACGTCAGCGACCCGAAGCTCGGTGAAAGGCGGAACCTTGACGCACTGCTCGCTGACATAAGCGACGAACGGATCGATTTCGGGTTCTTGTACTGGCCCGACCTGGACGGAATTCTGCACCGCGTGGGCAATGACGCGCCGGAGGTGCCGGCAAAACTCAATGCCTACGAGCCGTGGCTCGACGAGCTCATGGCCTGCGCCCGCAAGCACTACAAAGAGGTCAAGTTGACGATATTCAGCGACCACGGGATGGCGAATTGCGATCGCTTGCTTGACCTGCGGGCGAAGATCGAACCCCTGGGACTAAAGATGGGGCGTGACTTCGCCGTTGTCTACGATTCGACCATGGCTCGATTTTGGTTTTTTTCGGACGAAGCGCGCCGTCTGGTCACGGATTGCCTCCTAGGCATTCCCGAAGGACGCATTTTGTCCGACTCGGAGCTGCAGGATCTCGGTGCACTTTTCCCGGATCGCTATTTCGGCGAGCTCATCTTCCTTGTCGAGGAGGGCGTGCTCATCGTTCCAAGCCATATGGGAGAACGCCCAATCCGGGCGATGCACGGTTATCATCCCGATGCGCTCCACAGCTACGCGAGCCTGCTGACAAATTATTCCGAGGTGCCGGACGGGATTACGGCCATTCCGCACACCTATCAGCTCATGACTGAGCAGGCCGAGCGTGCCGCTATGCTCAACCGGTCTCCGGCGATGTCCGTCAAATGACGGGGACACCGCCAGCCACGTCGCTAAACGAAATCACGCGGATGTCCTGACGACCCGCAAGCCAGCTGGCGACCTCGTGGGCGGTGCTGATCAGCCTCTCATCGGGAACTCCGTCCCGGAAGTACTCCCACCAATGCGAGACAAGCACCGTGAGCGAAGCCCCCTCCACGGCGCACCGAACTGATTCCATCATCTCCCCATATGGACGGTGGAACGAGAGGAGACAGCCGGGATGGCTCAGAAGGGACTTACCGGCTGCATGCCAGTGCGGCCGCCGCCTAAGCTTCTTTAGCAAGTATGCGGCCCACCAGCGCATCGGCACCCGGCCGGCCTCAAACCAGCCGGTCGAGATGACATTGAACCGGGATGCCACCTCCAAAAAGGCGGTCCGCGAAAGCCGGTCATACGGGGCAACAAAGGCATCTGGCCGCGGAAAGCCCGCCTCGCGGAGAACATGCGCGCCCAGGTCAAGCCGATGCGCCAGCTCCGCTCGATCGGACACGCCAAATTCGAAGATGTCGTGGTGGCAGCCGTGTTGAACGAGGTGGTAGCCGGGCTCGGATTTGATGTAATCCACAAGCTCGCGAGCCAGCCCGATGGGAGCCAGGGGGATATCCGGCCCGCGCCCGGAGGTCAGGTATCCCTCCAGGCGGCCGTCCGGTGTCCGCACGTTGGTGCGCACCTCGGGAATCGCCGCCAGGTTCACTGGCATTCCTCGGTCCAGGAAGGGTCGGTAGATGCGCTCCAGGCACGCCGCCGGAGTGAAAGCGCAGGTATCGTCGTCACGAAGAATGACGTAATGCATTTTTCTCCTCTATCAGCTCCTCATAGAGCCGTTTCATTCTGCTCGCGCGCGTCGAAGTGTCGAAGTCCGAGACCACTTTGGCTCGCCCAGCCGCGCCCCACCGCGCGGCGAGATCCGGATGCGCAAGGATTGAGTCCACGGCCAGATGGAAGCCAGCCGGCCGGTCGAGGTCGAAAAGGAGCCCGTTCACCGACTCCTCCACAAGTCCCACCGCCCCCGCAGTCCGGCTTGCGATCACGGGCGTCCCCGCCGCCCACGCCTCGAGTATCACGATTCCAAACGTCTCCGCGATCGAAGGCAGGAGGACGGCCCTGGCAAGCTGGAAGAGCCCTATAAGCCGGGAATCGCCAAAGGGAAGGCTTCCCGCCTCCAGCACGGAATTCTGCACGCCTTCGCTTTCAACGCGCGCCGTCAAAGCGTCGCCGTACGCCCGGTTCGTGCACGCGCCGACAAAGACCAAGAGAACCTTCGGATGGCGTCGGATCAACTCCGCCGTCTCGGCGATCAGCCAATTCTGATTCTTATTGGGGTCAATGCGTCCGACGATGAGCAGAACAGACCGCCCTTCTAACCGGGGAAAGGCCTCAATCGCCGCCGACCTGCAATCACGAGCAAAGATCGCCGTTGAGATACCGTGCGGCTCAATGAGCACTCTCCTGCCGGGATGATGCTCCCTCATGAGGGCGGCTTCCAGCGAATTGAAGGTGATGATCGCATCGGCCTGATCCAATAGGCGCCTCGCCCCAAGCATGAAGCCCACCGCCTTTCCCCAGTCCCAGCCGCCGTCGTTGGAGTCGTGAACCGCAGCGGGCAGGTCATAGGCGCCTCCATGGATGCTGACCACAAAGGGGATCCCCTTGGCGCGCGCCACGACCCTGCCGATCGCACCGAGACGGCCCTGTGCGTGCGAATGGATGACGTCGATCCCGCGTTCGGACCAAAGCAAGGCCATCAGCTGCAGGGAGATCAGATTGCCTCCCACCGCTACCCTCTGGCGCCTTTGTTCGGCTGAAATGCCCCAGACTGGCACGCACGCACGGAACCGTCGGACAGCGCATCCGGCCGCTTCGAATGGATCTGCCGTGTCCGGATCGGGCGGAATGCGAGGCGCGTAGACTATGGAATCCACGCCATGCGCGGAAAAATCCGCCGTGAGCTGAAGAACCACAGACTCTGTGCCGCCCCACTCCGAGGGATCGTATTTGCGAAGGATGTGGGCAATCTGCATCGGCTACACCCCTCCAGAGGCAAGGACCTTTCCCGGAAACGCGGCCGGCTCGGCAGGAGCAACTCCATTCGAACATCCGGCGATCAGCGACTCGCTCCTGGTGTGCGCCAGACTGGCCAACGCGCCAAGGAGCATGTAGAGAGTAAACAGGATCGGGGCCTGTCTGTAGACCCACTCGGTCAGGCTCTGGCCAAATATCCCACAGATACTGAACAGTATCCCAACGCCCATTGCACGCATCGGAACGCCCTTCGGCAGCAAAAGGAACGGCAGACCCATCGATACCCAGCGAAGCCAGAGCAACCCGAAGATGAGGAGTCCCGGCACGCCCAGCTCACCGAGTGTCAAAGCCGCAAGACTGTGGGCGGGCGCAGCCAGATATGCGTTGGTAAACGCCTTGTTGTCGCGGGAACCGTAGACCGAAATGAGGTTGTCATAGTCATCGAACCGAAATCCGAGGCGCTGCCCGTAGGTTCGACTGACCCGGTAGGACCAGTTGTTGAGGCCAATACCGAAAAAGTGATCCTTCACGATCGCCTCCGAGAGACGAAGATAGACGCCCCGGCCGTCCACCGTCGTGTCAAAGTATTCCTGCTCAAGGCTCGTCTCGGTATATCGGCGCTCCATCTCTCCCCACCCGGCCACCACAAGCACGATGGCACCGAGCGCGAGAGCAGTGCGAACCACGATCCGGCCCGGGCTCAGCCGCCATGAGGCGCAGGCGAGGAATGCACCCAGAACCGCCGCGGCAAAGACCGGGACACCTGCACGGGAAAAAGCCAGAAGCAGCCCGACGGCTCCCAGCGCCGAGCACAACCCACAGAATAACTTAAGCCAGCGAGACCAACCGGAGGTCGCGATTGCAACCAGCAACGGCACAGTCAGGCAGAAATACATCGACAGGCTGTTTGCGTGGTCGAGCGTGCCCGCCGACCTGTCAAGGCCCGTCACGAAATGCTGCCTCACGGACCAGGCGCCCTCAAATCCGACCGCACTGCCAAGTGCAACAATGAGGATGGACCATTCGCGCCTCGAGCGCACATAGAATGCGACCGAGAGAAAGATCAAAATGCTAGCAATGATCTTCGATAGCTCAAACAGCCCGAATATCTTCGGCTCCGAAACGAGGACGGACACCCCTGCGTAGGCAAGATAAAGCAGCATCAGCCCCAGGCTGCCCGGCCAAAAGGCACGCCGGTCCCGGCCCCGGCGGCCGCACCAGCAACCAAAGAGCAGGCAGAACGCGAGTATTTCAATCAGCGTGACTTGTATTCCGCGCGTCGTGCCCCTGTACCAAGCCTGGCTGAAGAAATTGACGTCCAATCTCTCCGTGACCACGGCCAGGCTCACCATCGCAAAGAAGAAGATGTCGCGAATCCGCTGGGACCACGTGGCCGCAACGGCACCGGTTAGGGTGCATATCGGGATTAAACACAGGGCAATCGCGTGCGCTCGGCTCATGATGTTCGGTCAGACCGCATCCCTGTGTTGCTTGGGATCTCGCTCGCGAGCGCGATGAGGTCGCGCGGAGGAATTCCGAGGGTGCCGTTCGAAGCATTCGTCCTTATGCTCCGCTGGGTCTTCCGGCCTCTCCAGGGATGGGGAACGGTGCTTCTCATAACACGTTCATAAATATCACTTAACACCGATACTGCTTGCGGGCAAAATCGCCCGGCGTACGGTCTTCGGCCAATAGGCCGAGATCCCGTGTCTCAGAAACCTCAAGGCCTGCCAGCACGCAGCAAGCGTGACCACAAATCCCGCCGCGGCCGCTGGAAAATGGGTGATCCGCCGGCTTCCTCGCAGCTTGGCGAGACGCTTCCATCGGAGGCCGAGGATGCCGGGAAACAGCTGCCAGAACCTCCGGGGCCGCGCCACGTGGGCGTCGATCAGCTTCCTGAACCACTCGGGGTCGCGCGCCTCGTTGATCCGAAGGGTCGATCCCAGGTTCGCACGGTCCGCCCGTGGGAGGGTCTTCAGGTAGGTGATCAGCACGTGTACCGTGGTCTGGCCGATCATTTGCCGCTTTTGATTTTTCAGAACATCGCGCAACGCCAGGTAAGGCTCGTAGAGGTGCGTCGCCCCCCCCACCGAAACCACCTTGGAGGAATCGAGGGGGGCACAGAAAAAGTCGGTGCAGATGGCGGCCTTGAAAAATCCATCGTCGGTGGCGCCGAGGTCGCGCGGGAGGTAGAAGTTTCGAGCGATGGGGGCGCGCAGGCAGTAAAGCATCCCGTTAAGGCGGCCCTCGATCGTTTCCGTCATGTCAGACGCCGCCAGTGAAAGCCGTTCAACGGGCGAAAGGCGCGCCTTGCCGGCAATGCTCTTTCGGGGATTGTCCGAAGCGCCGCCAAGATGGACGTTGCGCTCAAGCTCCTCCAAGACGAGCCCGAGCGTGTGCGGCTGATCGAAGATGATGTCCGCATCCATGAGGCAGATGTAGCGCGTCTCACGGGCGGAGAATTCGTGGACGAACCGATTCCATGCGTTATTCCGACCAGGCTCCGGAATCTCCGCGACCCGCGCGCCAAGTCCCCTTCGAATTGGATTCTCGCGCCGCATTCGGCCGAAGAATTCCTCGGCGATCGTCACCGTGCCGTCCGTGCAGCCATTGGCGAGACAGACGATCTCACAACCCTCGCCCCGGGCAACGAGTTCCCCAAATACCGATTGCCCAAAAAGCGATTCGAGCATCCGCCCGATGCACGCCTCCTCATTCCAGGCCATGATCCCGATGGAGAGGGTGATTGGTAAATCGTTGTTGTGAATAGCCATACTGACGGTCGATCGCTGGCAACATTGTGACTCATGGAGGTGCCAAGCGGCCAGTGGGTCTGCACCTCAATCGTGGGCGGTAACCACCCCATTCCTCACACTGCGCATCTCGGATAGACTGGCGCAATGGCAGAGCCGCGCGTCAGCATAGTCCTTCGCTCCTACAACGAGGCTTGGGCTCTTCGCGCGACGTTGGCCTCACTCAGGGCCCAGAACTTCCGAAACTGGGAACTGATCGCATTCGACTCGGGCTCGTCCGACGGTTCGGCGGAGATGATCCGCAACTCGGAGCCCGCGCACTTCGTGCAGCTCCTGCCTCACGAGTACCGCCCGGGCCGGGTCCTCAATCAGGGGATGAATCTCGCCCGGAACGACCGCGTGATTTTCCTAAACGCCGACGCGACTCCACAGGGACCCGACTGGCTCGGGCCTCTCGTTTCGGTGCTGGATGAACCGGGTGTGGCCGCCGTGTTCGGCCGCCAGATCCCGCGGCCGGACTGTGCGGCGGCCTTCGCGCGCGACTACGAGCGTTGCTTCGACGCCGGACGCGAATCGGAGAAGTGGGGGCACTTCTTTAGCATGGTTAGCAGCGGCATTCGTCGCGACGTGTGGGCCCTCCGCGGCTTTCTCGAGACCATGCAGTATTCAGAGGACGATGAATACACCCGATGGTGCCGCGCCGCGGGATACCGCATCGCATACTGCCCGGAATCGGTGGTGATGCACTCGCACAACTACACTCCACGGCAGGCCTACAAACGCAGCTTCGGCGAGGCATGGGCGTTCGTGGCCGTATCCGCCCCCACCGATCACAGAATCGGGCTTCACCGCACGCTGCTACTCGGCTGGATGCGCGACGCCTGCGCCGATCTGCGCTACTGCCAGCAGACGGGGCGAATGGGCCAGGTAATCCAGGCATTCGGCATCCGATGGCAGCAAAGGCTTGGCAGGATGCACGGTTTCCGAGTCGGGAGACAGATGCACCGCGTCGACCGTTCGCTTTGATGCTTAACGAGAAACCCAACGCCAAGCTGTCCATCAATTTCGACGGAGAGATCGCCCGAAAGCGCCGGTTCACGCTCGACGGAGACGACGCGTTGGAGCTGCACCTTGAGCGAACGTGCGCACGGATCGTTAGCGGAATCCGAGGACTTGTTCCAAGGCACAAGCTGGAGGCCGTGATGCTTGGCGGCGGTTACGGCCGCGGCGAAGGCGGAGTGCTAAGGGACGTCCGCGGAGACCGTCCCTACAACGACCTTGAGTGCTACGTGGTCTTAAAGGGCAACCGCCACGTCAATGAGCTCCGCTTCAAACGCAGCCTGGATGTTTTCGGGGAGATCCTGACCCACCACGCCGATGCGGAGGTTGAATTCAGGATAACCTCGCTCGCCGAGCTAATGTCCCTGCCGGTCACCATGTTCTCCTATGACCTTGCCGCCGGTCACCGGCTTCTCTGGGGCCATGAGTCCGGCGATCTAATTGCCGGGTGGGATTTTCACCGCCACCCCGAATGCATTCCGCAAGAGGAAGCGACTCGCCTGCTGATGAACAGGGCCTCGGGACTGCTATTCGCCCGCAACCAGCTCGAGCGGCGGCCGTTAACGCCTTCCGCAGCCGATTTCGTAAGGCGAAATGTGGCAAAGGCGCAGCTCGCCTGCGGCGACGCCCTGTTGGCCGCGTTCGGCCGTTATCATTGGAGCTGCACGGAACGCCACCGTCGGCTCCAGGAACTCTCGCAAGGAAGGAATTCCGCCTGGATAGACGCCCTGCTTCGACACCATGGCGTCGGCGTCAGGTTCAAGCTCAACCCCAATTCCGGAGCGGTCTCGCGCGAATCGCTGGCCGAAAGTCTTGGCGAGGTAACCAAGCTGACGCTGAAATGCTGGCTTTGGCTGGAAGCGCGCAGACTCGGCCGCCCGTTTGCAAATGCCAGGGATTACGTGGACGACCTGCGCGACAAATGTCCCCATTCCAATCCCCTCTCGAATATCCTTCTCAACTTTCGGGCCGACGGCTTCAGGCTGCGTCTGAAGCCGAGCCCCTGGCGGCATCCGCGCCAGCGGATTTTTCGCGCGCTGGTGTTGCTTCTCTGGGTGCCCGGGGCAATCGACGACCCGTTTCTGAAAGAACGTATCGGAATCGAGCTTAATGCGCCTGTAAACGTCCAGAGCGATTGGTCCTCCGCATTCAGGCGCCTTTGGATCCGTGTACGCTGACACACGGCCGATCGCGCCCACGGATTTTCGGGATCGATCGTCGGATCGCGCAAATTTTCGCAAATGATTCGGCCCAACCAATTCCCAATGAGGGAAACGGCGGCCCATCCCTCATCTGAAGATGTTGACGGAACTATCACTGGACACTGATAACCCGAAGCCCATCAAAACAGCCGACTTGGTATATTCATGAGGGCGGCCTTTGCGCCCATTTCCAGATGCACAGCACGCTTCTTTGAAACGGCCGCGATGGGGTGAACACCCCAGATTGCACCGTTTTCCCACGGTCCCACTCGACATGCCTCTAGTTAGAAGATTTCCTATTGCTGAGAAACTGATGCTGGCTATGCGCATCGGCATAGAGGATGGACCATGAAGAACCGAGCCAATTCAAAGCGAAAAACGCGCCCATCATCCGTGGCGAGGAAATCCCCGAGGCGCCCTTTGTCCACGTTGGACAAGGATCGGCTGTTTTCCATCGTTGGCGTCGGCGCCTCCGCCGGGGGCCTGGAGGCATTGACTCGATTCCTGGGCGGTGTTCCGGCCGAGGCTCGGCTGGCCTTTGTTGTGATCCAGCATCTGGATCCGACGATAAAAGGGATGTTACCCGAGCTGCTTCAGCGGATCACCCGGATGAAGGTGGCGCAGGCAAGGGACAATTTGGTCGTATGTCCGGGCTGCGTGTATGTGATTCCGCCGAACAAAAACCTGTCCATTCTTCATGGGAGGCTGCATCTGCTCGAACCCATTGAACCCCGCGGATTGCGCCTTCCGATCGACTTCTTTTTCCGCTCTCTCGCCGTAGACCAGCGCGAACGTGCTGTCGGGGTCATCTTGTCCGGAATGGGAGGCGATGGGACCATGGGCTGCAAAGCCATAAAGGAGAGTTCCGGCATCATATTGGTACAGGAGCCGCGGTCGGCAGAATTTGATGGAATGCCCCGCAGCGCCATTGAGGCCGGACCGGCGGACTTCGTCGCTCGTCCCGAGGTGCTGCCCCGCATGATTGTCGATTTCGTTCGGCGTATGCCGCGATTGGGAAAATCCGATCCTCCGATGGAGGAGAAGATGAAAAGCGCTCTCGACAAGGTGATCATTCTCCTTCGCTCGAGCACCGGGCAGGATTTCACGCTCTACCGCCGGAGTGCGCTTTTTCGGAGAGTGGAGCGACGCATGGGAATTCATAAGCTGGCCAATATTGCCAGCTACGTCCGGTATCTTCAGGAGAACCCCCAGGAAATCGGGATTCTCTTCAAGGAGCTGCTGATTGGCGTGACCAGCTTCTTCCGCGATCGTTTGGTATGGGAAAAGCTTGGAGAAAAGGCGCTTCCCTCTTTGTTTGCCGGCAGACCGAAGGGGTGCGCGCTGCGTGCATGGGTTGCGGGTTGCTCAACGGGCGAGGAAGCCTATTCGCTCGCGATGCTGTTCAAGGAAAGGCTCGATCGCGACCAGGCCCTGGTGGGATCCTCCCTGCAGATTTACGCCACGGACCTTGACCGGGACGCGATCGACAAGGCACGCCTGGGGTTTTACCCGGAAAACATAGTCGCCGATGTTTCAAGAGCCCGGCTCAGTCGCTTTTTCGTCAAAGAGGAGACCGGATACAGAATTAACAAAGAGATCCGTGGAATGGTGGTCTTTGCGCCGCAAAATCTCATCATGGATCCCCCCTTCACGAAGCTCGATATTCTCTGCTGCCGAAACCTTCTCATCTACCTCACGCCCGAGTTGCAGAGGCGGCTTGTTCCGATGTTCCATTACGTTCTTAATCCCGGGGGCCTGCTGCTTCTTGGCAGCTCCGAGAGCGTAGGCACCTACGCGACCTTATTTGCGCCGATTGCGGCTAAGGAGCGGATCTTCCGGCGGATCGAATCCGCGAAGCAGGATTCGAAGCTGAACTACCCCGGCATGTTCGTTCCGGTATCGATATCCCGCCCGAGTTCGGCCGTCCCATCGCTCCGGCCGCCGGAAAGCTTACAGTCGATGGCAGACCAGGTCCTGCTGACAAGGTATGCCCCCCCCGCGGTGCTGGTCAACAAGGAGGGCGATATCGTCAATGTCAGCGGCCGCACGGGGAAATACCTTGAACCGGCCGCCGGCAAGGCGAATTGGAATATCGTGGCGATGGCCCGGGAAGGGTTGCGATACGACTTGGCCAATGCCTTGAAGAAGGTCCAAAAAACAAAGGGGATGGTCACCATCCGGGGCGTTAAGATCGGGGCAGCCAACGACGAGCAAGCGGTTTCCATTCAGGTGCAGGCGCTTGAGCAGCCCAGGGAGCTGCGCGGGTTGGTGCTTGTCGTGTTTACCGATGAAGCCGGCCGGCGCGAAGCACCGGCGACCGCAGTTCCCAGCGGATCCAAAAACCTGCCGGCGCGGAATGGTTATCTGGAACGCCAGCTTCAAAACGCCCGCGATCAAATGAAGACCAACCGGGAGGAGATGCAGACCACACAGGAGGAGCTCAAGTCCATGAATGAGGAGCTCCAATCCACCAATGAGGAACTTCAGTCCACAAACGAGGAGCTGACCACCTCGAAGGAGGAGATGCAGTCGCTCAACGAGGAGCTTCAGACGGTTAACGCGGAGCTTCAGTCCAAGCTTGATGAGCTCTCCTCGTCGAACAACGACATGAAGAACCTCCTAAACAGCACCGATATAGCCACGGTGTTTCTCGACAATGACCTGCGCGTGAGGCGGTTCACCCTTCAGGCGAAGACGATCTTCAAGCTCATTCCGGGCGATGTGGGGCGGCCGATCACCGATCTGGCCTCCAGTCTGATCTATCCCGATTTGGCAATGGATACGAAAGAAGTTCTTCGGACCCTGGTGGTTGTGGAAAAATCGATCTGCACGACAGAGGGGCGCTGGTTTACCACACGCATCATGCCCTACCGCACCCTGGACGACCGGATTGACGGCGTTGTGATCACGTTTGCGAACATCACCGCGGCCAAGGAGTTGGAGGCGACCCTCCGCAAAAAGCATGGGATCCTGGAGAGAATTTCGGCACGACAGGCCCTGGATTTGCGCCCCGGCCTTTCCCTTTCACGCTCAACCACTGCGAGAAAGAATCCGGCTAGAGGGGTTGCCCGCAAATCGCCTAGCCGCAAAAGGAGACCGGAGCGTAGTCCTTGAAAAAGCATCCTTCATCGTCGACCAGCCTGCGCGAGCGTTCCGAACGCAAACTTAGGGAGGGCCGCGTCCCGAACGCCGATTCCCGGATCGCCCACGAAACCCAGCGGCTATTCCACGAGCTGCAGGTGCATCAGATCGAGCTTGAGTTGCAGAATGAGGAGCTGAGCCAGGCAAACTCCGCCGTCAGCGCAGCCCTGGAGCGGTTCACGGATCTTTATGATTTCGCCCCGGTGGGCTATTTCTCATTGGACGATTTGGGCCAGATTTTGGAGTCGAACATCGCGGGGGCCGCGTTGCTAGGGATGGAACGGTCCCTTGCGATCGGCCGCCGTTTCCAGCTTTTTGTCGAGCCGAAGAGCCGGATTGTGTTTCAGCGGTTTCTTGATCGGGTGTTTTCGGGAAGTGACCGGCAACATTGCGAAGCCGAACTCCTAAGGAAATCCGGCGATCCCTTCTGGGCGGAAATCGCAGGCGCCTTCGCACTGACCGCCAATGGCACGAAGCGGCTATCCCGGATCGTCGTCTCCGATATTTCGGCGCGCAAGCTCGCCGAAAAGGAGCACAGGCATGTCGGGGTCCTCACTGCCACAAATCGAGAGCTGGAAGAAGAGATTGTCAGGCGTAAGGCGACTGAAGCGTCGCTCCGCGAAAGCGAGAAGCGTTTTCGCTCTCTGTTGAACCAATCGCGGCTGCTTGAAACCCGGCTGCGACGCATGACGCGAGAGATGATGGAAGTGCAGGAGAAGCAGCGAAAGGAGATCAGCCGCGAGCTGCATGATGAAGTCAGCCAGATCCTTCTCGGCATCAATGTGCAATTGGAGATCTTCGCGAAGGCCGCGGCCACAAACCCGATGGAGGTCAAGAAGGCGATACAACCGATGCGCCGAATTGTGGAGAGGTCTGTGCGGGTCGTGCACGAGTTCGCCCGGAAGCTTAGGCCGGCGATGCTGGATGATCTGGGACTCATCCCGACGCTGCGCTCCTACATTGAGGCCCTTCCAAAGCGGAAAGGCCGCACAATCCGCTTCACAGCCGATCCCGCTGTCGAGCAATTGGACAACGACCGGCGGACGGTCTTTTACCGCATTGCCCAGGAGGGTCTAACAAACGTCATCAAGCACGCCAACGCGAGCTGGGTCAGCGTGAGCCTCCTCAAGACTCGGAACGGCGTCTTCCTGGAGGTCGCCGACAACGGGATATCGTTTGACATCAACCGTCTCGCGACCAGCGATTGGCAGAACCGCCTGGGATTGGCTGGCATGCGTGAGCGGGTGGAGATGTTTGGCGGCGAATTCACCGTGATCGCGGTTCCCGGGAAGGGCACCACGCTCCGTATCGAGATCCCATTCCGGCCTCCAAAAAGGACTCGGGGAGATAACACGCGAGTTTCGCAAGGCCCAACTCAATAGCATTTTTTGTTAAGGGACTCTTTCCCAATTTTGGGCGTCATCTTCTGTGCCGGCCGGGACCGCCGCAAGCACCTGGCGGTTTTGGTGCAGTCAAGCGCCCTCGCACCTGCCGCCACGGGGCTGCTCAAGGCGCTGGATCAGCATGGCATTGGTGTCGGAACTCCGCTCGCAAGGCATCCTCAGTGAACGGCTCCTCTGCATACAAGCCAAGGGGCCGCTGGCCTGGACCGCCGTCCACCCGGGGATGTAAAGGTAGGCGAACACCCCATGGGTATCGAGCAATTGTCATTTGTCTTAGCCCCTTAAGCGAAGCCAAGCTAAACAATGAAGATTCGAGCCAGGAAAACCCCTCCTAAGGGCGCACGCTTACCCAAGTGCCCCACGGGCATTCAGGGCCTCGATGAGATCACCGACGGCGGCCTTCCGCGCGGTCGGCCAACGTTAATCTGCGGTGGATCCGGATGCGGCAAGACGCTGCTTGCGATCGAGTTCCTCGTGCGCGGCGCACGGGACTTTGGCGAACCTGGCGTCCTGATGTCGTTTGAGGAGACGGAAGCTGAGTTGGCGGCCAATGTCTCTTCGCTCGGATTCGATCTCGCGGGCCAGGTACGCCGAAAAAAGATCGTTGTCGATTATGTGCAGATCGATCCTGGCGAGATACAGGAGAACGGGGAGTATGACTTGGAGGGTCTGTTCGTCCGCCTCGATTACGCGATCAAGTCCATTGGGGCAAAACGCGTGGTATTGGACACGCTGGAGGCGCTTTTTGTGGGCCTGCATAACGAGGCAATCCTGCGCAATGAACTTCGCCGCCTTTTCCGCTGGCTAAAGGCAAGAGGCGTCACCGCCGTTATCACGGCGGAGCGCGGGCGCGAACAACTGACGCGCAATGGGCTGGAGGAATACGTGTCGGACTGCGTGATTCTCCTCGACCACCGGGTCAACGACCAGATTGCCACGCGGAACATGCGCCTCGTGAAATACCGCGGCACGCTGCACGGCACGAATGAATTCCCCTTTCTGATAGGGGACACGGGAATCAGCGTGCTTCCCATCACCTCCGTGGGGTTGAACCATTCGATCTCGAACGAGCGGGTTGCTACGGGAATCCCACGCCTCGACGCGATGCTCGGCGGACGCGGCTTCTTCCGAGGCAGCAGCATCCTGCTGACGGGCACCCCTGGTACCGGGAAAACCATCTTCGCGGCCAACTTTGCCCATGCCGCCTGTCAGCGCAACGAGCGCACCCTCTTCTTCTCCTTCGAGGAGTCCCCGAACCAGATCGTGCGCAACATGCATTCCATCGGTCTGCGTCTCGAGCCCGCCATCAAGAAAGATCTCCTCCGGTTCCACTCCGCCCGGCCGTCGCTTTACGGCCTGGAAATGCATCTGGCCATCATGTTCAAGGAGGTCAGTACCTTCCAACCGCAATTTGTCATCGTCGACCCGATCACAAGCCTGATGGATGTGGGCACCCCGGCGGAATGCAGGGGCATGGTGACGCGACTTGTCGACTATTTGAAGGAACGCCAGATCACGACGCTCTTCACCAGCCTTACCCAAGCCGGCCATGCGCTTCAGCAGAGCGAGGCGTCGATGTCCTCCCTGATGGACTCATGGCTCCTTCTGCAGGACTTCGAGGGCAACGGTGAGCGCAATCGTGTCCTCTATGTGCTTAAGGCCCGCGGCATGGCGCATTCGAACCAGGTGCGCGAGTTCCTGATTTCGGACCGTGGTGTTGACCTTGTTGACGCCTACATTGGCTCGAGCGGCGTATTGACAGGCTCCGCCCGCGTTGCCCAGGAGGCGCTCGAGAGGGCATCGGGCCTTGCCGTTCAGCAGGAAGCCGCGCGTCGCAAGCGTGAACTCGGACGAAAGCGCGATATGCTTGCGCGAAAGATAAGCGAATTGCGGTCCGAGTATGAAACCGAGGCCATGGAACTTCGGCGGATCGACGAACAGGTGGGTTCCCGGAGCCTCGTGCTGGGCAACGAGCGCGCGGCGCTAGGACGCCTGCGCCAGGCGGACGTGATGGCGCCGGCCGGCACTCGAAACGGATTCGGGCATAAAAACACCAAGACATGAAAACCAAATCCGATCCACGGCCCTCATCCCCTTCCCGAAAGAAACCCTCCAAGGTGTGGCAGTTGCGACTCTACGTCACCGATAAGACCCCCAAGTCGCAGACCGCCTTCTCGAACCTGAAGCGGATCTGTGAAAGCCATCTGAAGGGCCGCTACCGAATCACCGTCATCGACCTCCTGAAACATCCGCACCTTGCCAAGGGCGACCAGATTCTCGCCATTCCCACAGTCGTGCGCAGGCTGCCGAAGCCGGTGCGGACCTTCATCGGCTGCCTTTCGGACTTCGATCGCGCGCTCGTCGGCTTGGACCTACGAGCTGCAGAATGACCCCGGCACCCGAATTGAAATCCAAGAGACCCCAACGCGTTGCTGCATCCACCGAGAGGGCGCTGGCCGCAAGTCTCGACGGCAAATGTCACCTGCGGCTCTACGTCGCGGGGGCGACCACGCGGTCGCGCGAGGCTCTTCGGAGTGTGTACCAGCTTTGCGAATCCGAACTTAAGGACAACTTCGAGTTGGAAGTGGTCGACGTCTACCAGCAGCCGGAGAAGGCAAGGGAGGACCAGATCGTGGCAACCCCGACATTGGTGAGGCAGCTGCCGCTTCCAGTGCGCCGTTTCATCGGCAACATATCCAAGATCAAAGGTTTATCGGGAAAGTCGGACTCCGTCCAAGGAGGCAAGATTGCATCTTGAAGATCGCCCGCCCAAAGCCACCCGACGACCGCGCGGAACTTGATGCTCGTCTGTTGGAAGCGGAGGCAGCGCTCCGCGCGATTCGCAACGGCGACGTGGATGCCGTCGTCGTGACGGGCAGGAAGGGCACGCAGGTATTTGCCCTTGGAGACGCAAAAAACGACTATCGCGCGCTCATCGAGTCAATGAACGAGGGGGCGCTGACACTCACGGCGGACAAGATGATATTGTACGCCAACCAGTGCTTCGCCAGGATGGTCAAATACCCGTTGGAGAAGGTGATCGGCGGCGACTTCCGCCGGTTTTTGTCCCCGGGCGGACTTGAGGTTCTCGATCTCCGCCTGGAACGCCTGGAAGGATCTGGCGCAAAGTTCCAGGTACTGTTGACTACGAGCAACGGCTCTCAGACCCCGGTACAGGTGTCGATCCGCCGGCTGGCGGGGAATGGAGCAACTCGAGCAACCATCAGCATGGTCGTGACAGACATGACGGAGGTGCGGCGAACGGAGGAAATGCTGCGCGCCCTGACGCACCGGGTTGTTCAGGCTCAGGAGGCCGAGCGCGGGCGCGTGGCGTTTGAACTCCACGACAACATTACCCAGCTAATCTGCGCATCGCTCTTTCGCAGTCAGGCGCTGGCCGACAAGCTCTCGCCGCGAGATGGCAGCACAAAAAACGACGCAATCAAGCTTCGCGAGATGCTTTGCAAGACCGCGGAGGAGGTGGAGCGAATCTCCCATAATCTCGGGCCTAATGTGTTGGAGCACCTGGGCTTGGTTGCGGCGCTGGGCGACGCGGGGACCGAATTCGAGAATCGGACCGGGGTGTCCGTGAAGCTGGTCTGCACGCTGTTGACCACCCGGCTATCCAACGACATCGAGCTGGCTTTCTTCCGAATCCTCCAGGAAGCCCTGAGGAACGTCGAGAAGCACGCGTCCGCGCAGCATGTCGGCGTGCGCCTCAGCCGGCAGGGAGAATTCGTCCAACTGATGATAAACGACGACGGGATCGGATTCGATGTCGATCGCCGCCATGCGAAGAGGAGCGGGAGGGCGAGCCTCGGTCTTCTCAGCATGAGCGAGCGGGCAAGCTGCCTGGGCGGCACGCTAAAGCTGAGATCCAATAGACGCTCGGGCACAGAAATTGAAGTCCTCGTTCCGCTGAATCGGAAAGTCGCGGTTGCCGTTTGAACCGGTAGCTGAAGCGGATGGCGATCCCGGGTGTGCCCCTTTTGCAGGCGCCCAGCGAATACGCGGAGTCTCCGCTCCTGCAGAGATCAATGTGGGGCGGGAAAGACCCCATAGTTGCGTCTATCGGGACGTGGTACGGTGTCCCGATGAATACACTACTCCTGATAATTGTCCTTCTTCTCCTTTTCGGCGGCGGCGGGTTTTACTTCGGAGGACCTATGATCGGCGGGAGCGGGCTTGGCCTGATCCTGCTGATCTGCCTCATCGTTTTCATAATGGGCGGATTTCGAACGAAGAGCTGACCCCGACGTCCCGTTGGGTGACGACGGCTGGCATTGTCAGCGCGGATCCGATGATCGGCGCCGTAAGAAGGACGCCCTTGGTGAGCCGGTTGGCGACCTTCTCGATCCCGTCCACCTGCATATTTGCATCGGTTGCCATCAACTCCAACCAGGCGTTGGAGGCCGTTTCCGGGATCCGGTCCGTGCGGCTAATAAGGCATGGGGTGAAGTCCTTCGACTCGGGCATGAAGATTACGGCGTCGCCCCAATATTCTCCCTGCTCATCCGCCCTACCTTATCTCGTCCGCGTTTCGGTGGATCGGGGCGTTTGGGTCGAAGGTTGATAATGGATAAGCCCCACCTGGTCGAGTAGGAGGAGCGTCCGGCCAAGCAGGGCCGGCTCGCCGGGAACAAATAGTCCGTACCCGCCAGCATGTCGGCCGAAGCCTGGAGGAGATTGGCCGATGTGGCCTCAGGAGCCGTTGCTCCGGGACGGAAAAGGCGATTAATGCTTGGGACCGTCGTCCCGCCACTCGCCCTTGGTCTGATGATAATGGCCGTCCCGGCCCTTGTCCCAATGCGGTGGGTTCCATCGACCATGCCCATGGGGGGGGCTGGCCCAGCGTCCGCCCACCCAGGCGTAATGTCCCGGGCCGCCGTCCCAGTAGCCGCCGATCCATACAAAGCCCGGCCCGGGACTGACTCCAATGATCACTTCGCGCCTTGGCGGCGGCGGCGGCGCCTCAAGATTGATGTTCAGCGAAATATCGGCGAAGGCCGGGGAGGCCGAGACGGAGGGGGTCAGGAACCCCGACAGGGAGAGAAGGCCGAGCCCGGAGGCCAGCCGAATCGAGGCGCAGGGAGCGCGGCGAAATTGGTTCATAGCGTGTTTCATCGTGGATATTGGACAGCCGCCGCGCCCGTTCGGTTCGCCGCGATCGGACAAACCAGGTGTTCACCCCACTGCCCCCATTTTTCTTGAATCGGCAGCAACCGGCTCCCAACCGAGGCATGAACCCGGGCGGGCACCTTCAGGAACTCCCGCGCCGCCAATTATCTGCGGCCGCCCGGATGGACATAACCGCCGCCTCCGTGGCCATACCAGCCCCGGCCACCGCCATCGATCCAGACGCCGTCGCCGTACCAGCCGCCTCCGTAGCCGCCGCCACCGCCCACGTAACCCACGCATCCGGTCCAGGCGAGCTGCATTCCGACCAACATCAGGGAGTAAAGGAGTATCTTGCGTGTGTGTTTCATGGGCTGTTAGCGGGATTGGCGCTTTCGATGTATTCTACGAGGCCGAGAGTGCCGCCGGTGGAATCCAGGATGATCGCAAAGCGGCTTCCAAATTCGGCCGAATGCGGCGCTACCAGAACCTCGCCCCCGAGGCCCGGGACCTTTGCGAGGGTCGCATCGAGGTTCGCGACGCGGATGACGCCAAGCCAGCTGGGTTTCGCGTCATTGGCGTCGGGCAGCGGTGCAACGCCGCCGCGCGCCTGCCCGGCGCTCGACAGCACGAAGTCGCTCTTGCGGTCGGATTTGGTCTCGGGCGCAACATCAAATCCCAATGCGTCGTGATAGAAATCGGACGTGGTCTTCGGATTCTTCGCGTAGATCTCGAACCAGTTCCAGGCGCCCGGCCTTGTGTCGGTGTCGGGTGCGTCGCCCGAGCTCGACTGCAGGAGGCCAATGGGCTGGTCGTCCCTGTCAGAGACGATCGCCTGGTGGCCGCGGTCGGGAAAATTCCTCGACGGGGCCCGCACGGTCCCGCCGTCCTTTGACACCGCTGCCAGCGCGGCATCGATATCGGTGACGGCGAAGTAGCCAATCCAGCGCGCAGGATGGTTGGGCCCAGTCACGGACCGCGGAGCCAATCCCGCGACCGGCACGCCGTCATTGCTGAAGATGGTGTAGCCCTTCCCCTTTTGTTCGAGCGCCGTTGCAGTCCAGCCAAGAAGCCCGCAGTAGAACTTCGTCGCGCTGTCGGAGTCTGTTGTAAACAGGTCGGCCCAAACAAGCTTGCCCGGGCGGTGTTCCGTCGTTGCGGGCGTGTTTAGGGGCGGAAATTTCGCAGCGTGGGCTGAGAGGGGAAAGCTTGCGGTCAGCAGTGCCGCAGCAGCAAAAACAGGGGCAAATCGAAGGATGGGTTTCGTGTTCATATCATGGGTGATCGGGACCGCGACGATGAAGATAGAGCATGGAGGCAGATCCCAAAATGGGGTGTAACCCGTACGCTCGAAGGGTTTTTCGTGGAAACGCCCAAGACCGGCGCAACGGGCACCCCGTCGGCAGCACCTAGCCGATGGGAGGGGCACCTGGGAAAACGGGGCGGAAGAATTCAGGCCCCGGGGGTTGAGACGGACACGCGGGACTCCGACCCCCGGCGATTGGGCCTCCTACCCGGACCTGAACCCGGGATGGGGTTTGGGAAGCCTATTTCTTCTGGCGGTCGCGACCCAAACGAAGCTTTGTGCCCGCAGCCTCGCTCCCTGGTTGATTCCTGGGATTTCAACCGCTGGGCGCGGTGGCCTCCATCAGACCCGGGGGTTCGGGCAAAGCCGCCTTACTTGAGGCCTGCCGTCCATTCGATCGCACCTTTCAGGTGCGCCCGGTAGAGGGGATCAGCCCACATCTCCTCCGTGTGGCCCAGCGCAGTCTGGAAGACACGGCCTTTCTCGTTTTGGGAGTACCAGACAAGGGGGTGGTCCCCCATTCGCTGCTTCGCACCGGCGAACCACCGGTTGTCGTCAACGTTGTAGGAGGACTCGTCGATCGAGATCAGCACGTGCACGTTCGGACGCGGGTCCCGGTCGAAGCTGTACCATTCGTCGGTGGTGATCCATTCCGCCGAGGGAAAGAAGCTCGTGGCCGGATGGCTCCGGTCCTCGATCACAAGCCGGGCTTTCTGCGCGGGGGGATGCCCTAGGAACTTGGCGCCGAGCTGGCGGTTGTACCATGGCCAGTCGTACTCGGTGTCTGCACCCGTGTGGATGGTGAGGAGGCCTTTGCCGCCCTTCACAAATCCTTCAATCGCCGCCTTCTCCTCGGCGGTGAAGATGGTCTTCGTCGTCATAAGGAAGATGACGACGTCGAAGTGCTCGAGGAACGCCGGGGTGACAAGCGATGTGTCCTCCGTCGCAGTGACGCCCCACTTGGCCTCCTGGGCCATCTCCACCAGAGTCTTGATCGCCGTCGGGATCACCTGGTGCCGGTAGCCGGCCGTCTTTGAGATCACGAGGAGCCTGATCTTCGGACCGGGAACGGGAAGATCGGCAGCGAAGGCGGTGCCAAGTAATGAGAAGGCCATGAGGAAGCGAAGGATCAATTTCATTGGGGTTGGATTGAGACGTGACGGGCGCGGCTGGGTTGGAGCATGCCGGAAGGGGGCGGGTCTTGAGGTTTCGTGCGGGGTTAAAGGTCGGAGTGTCCTGGTCCAGGCATCGACTCCTGGTCCGACCATGGACGATCTCGGGGCAAACTGGAAACAAGATCGATGGCTAAAGATAGATTGCCGGGGGGCCGGGACCCGCCGGAGCGGTCCGGAATGGGGAAGCGTGCGTATGAGCCCCGAACCCGCCCGCTCCTTGCAGACGTCTCAGGGACTCTGCAGATTCCCTGGCGGCTTGGGAAACGGCCCGGTTTCGCTCGTATCGGCCTGTTAAGCCCATTGGCCGGTTGCAAGGGCGGGCACGTCGAAAATGTGCTGGTTATGAACGATAAAATCCTCATCCCGGAAGCCGTTCTTAGTGTACTATGCCCGGCCGGAACGTCAGCGCCCACCCCTTGCGACGCACAACCCCTGCATTCGACAAACCCCATGGAAGCCCGAGCCCACCCGCCTGAACCCCTGCTCCGCCGGAGGGCCGGCACGCGGGGCAGGATCGGGGGACACGCGGCGGGCGGGCCGAAACGGGAACATGGGAGGATCCCATGAGCATCAAGATCTGCATGATTGGGTGCGGCGGATTTGCCCGCCTTTGCCACGGACCCGCTCAAAGGAAGCTTCGCGACACGGGCGCCGACATTGAGCTCTCCGCGTGCTGCGATGCGGATCTCGAGAGCGCCCGGAGCTATTCGGCATCGTTTGGCTATGCGCGCTACTATTCAGACCTTCGCGGGATGCTTTCCATCGAAAAACCAGACGCCGTCGTGGCGGCCGTGCCCCCGGCGTTCACCCCGAGGGTGGCGGGCCTCGTCCTCAAGCTCGGGTTTCCACTCCTGCTTGAGAAGCCGCCGGGCCTTTCGCCGGTCGAACTCGAGCAGCTGATCTCGGCCGCCAGGGAGGGCGGGGCCCGCGCCCAGGTTGGATTCAACCGGCGCTACATGCCCGTCGTGCGGCGCGCGATGGCGATCCTGGACGGGGCCCTGGGCGCTGAGCGTGTGGGCCGAATCGACTATGAGATGATCCGCTACGATCGCTGGGATGCCGACTTTTCAACGACGGCCATCCATGCGATTGACGCGGCCCTTTACCTGGCCCGGAGCCCCTTTCGGGCGGCCGAGATCCGCTTCCAGCCCCAGAGAAGCGGGGAGCGGGTGGCGTCCAACGTGGTCATCGATGCGGAATGCGACGCCGGCACCCGCGTGCAGATCAGGATCTTGCCCGTGTCGGCGACCAATTCGGAGTCGGCATGGATTCACGGCGTGGGCCAGTCGGTGGGCCTGAGGATCCCCATGTCCCCGCATTCCCACGGCGACGGTTGCGTGGAACACTGGCGTGCGGACGCACTTTTGGAGGCGTTTTCCGACCGGGAATACGGTCCGGTGGATAGGCTGGGCGTCCTGGCGGAAACCCAGGCGTTCCTGGAGGCCGTGCGATCCGGGGCCCGGTTCAGCCCGGGCCCGGGGGACTGCGTACAGCAGGTGGCGCTCATGGAGGCGGTGAGGCTTGGCCGGACCGGCCCGATCGTATTCGGGGAACGCTGAGCCCGTCCCTCCGAACGATGCATTCCATGATCCGCCTTGTTCCGTCCGCCCGGCTTCACCTGGGAGCCTTCATCCTCGAGGACAAGCCGACGGTCTTTGCGGTGATCGGCGGCTACCTGCTGACCCTCATCGTGGTGGGACTGGTATTCAGGCGTTTCAGCAAGGATACGAGCGACTACTTCCGGGCGGGCGGCAAGGCCACGTGGTGGCTCATCGGAGGAAGCGTCTTCATGCGGGGATTCAGCGCCTGGACGTTCACCGGGGCCGCGGGCGCCGCCTTCCAGGCCGGCTGGAGCCTGCCCCTGATGTTCGGGGCCAACGCGCTCGGTTTTTTTATCGTCGCCGCATTCACCGCCGGTTGGTTCCGCCAGCTCCGGTGCGTGACGTCCGTGGACATCGTCCGCCTCAGGTTCGGCGCCAAGCTCGAGCAATTCTGCGCCTACCTCGGGATCCTGACAGGCCCGATCTATGGAGGCGTCCAACTGTACGGCCTCGCGATCTTCACCTCGATCCTGCTGGGCACCAACATGTACTACACGATCATCCTGCTGGGATTCGTCGTGCTTTTTTATGCGGGGGTCAGCGGGGCCTGGGCGGTCATGGCGGCAGACTTCATCAAGGCGCTTGTGCTCGTCCCGATCACGGTCCTCCTGGCCGTCGTCTGCCTGCATGCCGTAGGGGGCGTGGGCGGATTGATCCATGCAATAGGACGCGCCGGTCTCGCGACCGCCTTTCAGCCCGTCAAGACGGCGGAGGTGCTCGGAACGATGCAGGGTATCAATCCGGGTTGGTTCACGTGGACCTTCTTTTTCGCCTGGTATGGCAATCTGGCGCTCCTCGGCAACGAGCCCTCGAATGCAGGGAGGTATCTGAGCGCAAAGGATGGAACGGGGGCCAGGCGGGCCGCCCTGCTTGCCGGGCTCCTGTTTGTCCTGGGCCTGTTCATCTGGTTCATCCCGCCCATGACGGCCCGCCTCCTGATCGCCGACCAGGTCGCGGCCATGCCGCTCCCGAAGCCCGTGGAAGGGGCTTATGCGGCGATCGCAATCCACTTCCTGCCCGCCGGCCTTGTCGGGCTGGTGCTCGTCGGCATGTGCGCGGCGACCATGAGCGCCCTGGACGTGGGGCTGAACACGCTGGCGGGAAACATCACCCAGAACGTCTACCCGGCGGCGTGCCGCGTCGCCGGGATTGTCCCTTTTGAGGGGCGCGCTCGCCTGGTGCTCGCCAAGTTTGTCACGCTCTGCTGCGCCGTCGCGGTCATTGGGTGCGCCTCGGCCATGGCCCGTTTCGGCCGAGGGGGGATCTTCAACATTCTGATCGACATCATGGCGACCATCGCCGCGCCCATTGCCGTTCCCCTGGTCCTCGGCCTTTTTGTGCGCCGCGTGCCGTCTGCCGCTCCCTTTGTTTCCATTGCCGCCGGGTTCTGTGTTTCGCTGGCCATCTACCTGTCGCCGTTCGTGCTGGGGACGCAGCCCTGGGTCTTCCAATACCAGGTCGGGGCCGTGGCGGCGGTGAGCCTGGCGAGCTTTTTCCTCGTGAGGGCGCTCGTGGCGCCGAGCGGGGAGGCGCTGGCGCGAGAGAGCGAGTTCTTCTCGAGGCGCGACCGCCCGGTCGACTTTTCCACGGAGATCGGCGAGGCCAACGACGGCCGCCAATTGCGCATCGTCGGGACCTTCGGTCTAGTCCTTGGCCTGGCCGTCCTGCTCCTGCTGATCCCCGAAAGCAGCGCGGGCCACGCGGGAAAGATCGTCGCCGTCGCGCTGTCCACGCTGGGCACGGGCGGCATGATGACGTGGCTCGGTTTTAGGGCGGACAGGGTGACCCGCGCCTTATAGCGCTTGAAGGATCCGCTTTCCATGGAGGTTACCGCAAACAAGGGCTACTCCGACAGGGCGCAGCAGTACCGCAGCGCCCTTCTTGGGGACGTCCTGCCGTTCTGGGAAAAGCATTCTCTGGATAATGAGTCCGGGGGCTATTTCACCTGCCTTGACCGCGACGGGACCGTCTATGACACCGACAAGTTCGTATGGCTGCAGGCCCGGCAGGTCTGGACGTTCTCCATGCTCTACAACCAGCTGGAAAGGCGCGACTCGTGGCTCAGGATGGCTCGGAAGGGGGCGGAGTTTCTGGCGCGCCATGGGCGGAACCGCTCCGGCGATTGGTACTTCAGCCTGACCCGGGAGGGACGCCCGCTCGTTCAGCCGTACAACCTCTTTTCCGACTGCTTTGCAGCCATCGCGTTCGGCCAGTATTGCAGGGCGGTCGAGGGCGACAGCGACGCCCGGGCCGTGGCCCGGGATGTGGCGACCCGCACCTACCGGAATATCCTGGCGCGCAGGGAAGCTCCCAAGGGCGAATACGAGAAACGGGTGCCTGGCACGCGCCCGATGGCCTCCTTGGCGCTGCCCATGATCCTGGCCAACGTCACGCAGGAGATGGGGGACCTCCTCGACCCGGACGTGTTCGAGCGCGCCCTAGATGGCTGTTTGGATGAAATCTTCTCGCGCCACCTGGACGCCGAAAGGCGGGTGCTCCACGAGCACGTGACGCCGGCCGGTGGGAGGCTGGATTGCTTCGAGGGGCGCCTGCTCAATCCCGGCCATGGCATCGAGGCCATGTGGTTTGTCATGGATATTGCCGAGCGGCGAAAGGATCCCGCCCTGGCGCGTCGGGCGGTTGATGTGGCCCTCAGCACCCTTGAGCTGGGCTGGGACCGGGCATTTGGGGGAATCTTCTATTTCCTGGATGCCCGGGATCGTCCGCCCCAGCAGCTCGAATGGGATCAGAAGCTGTGGTGGGTCCACGTGGAGACGCTGGTTGCGCTCCTGAAGGGGTACCGCCTGACGGGCCTCGAGGCCTGCTGGCAGTGGTTCGAGAAGGTGCATGCGTACACGTGGAGCCATTTCCCGGACCCCGGGTTCGGCGAATGGTACGGCTACCTGAATCGACGCGGGGAGGTGCTCCTGCCGCTCAAGGGCGGAAAATGGAAAGGGTGTTTCCACGTCCCCCGGGGGCTCTATCTGTGCATGAGGGAACTTGAGAAACTGGGCGAAGGCCGGCCGAAGGGGGGTGCGCCGTGAAGCGCGTGGCGGTGCTGCCGATGGACGATCGTCCGGTGAACTACGACTCCCCGCGCTACCTTTCGCGGGCCGCCGGCATGGAGGTCCTCCTGCCCCCGCGGGGATGGCTCGGCAACCCCTGGCGCCCCAGCCGGCACCGGGACCTGGTTGACTGGCTTTCCAGGACGGCCGCCGAGGCCGATGCGGCGATCGTCGCCATCGATACCCTGGGCTACGGCGGCCTCATTCCCTCGCGCACCTCCTCGGAACCGGCCGAGAGCGTCTTGGGGCTCCTGGGAATAATCCGGCGCCTCAAGGCCGAGCATCCGACGCTGCCCATCCTTGCCTCAAGCGTGGTGATGCGGATCAATCGATCCAACTCCTGCGAGGAGGAAAAACCGTACTGGGCGACCTTTGGCGGCCAGATGTTCCGGCTCTCGTTTCTTGAGCACAAGGCCGAGCTCGGGGAGGCGGATCCCGGGGAGATCGGAGAGCGGGACCGCCTGCGCGCGGAAATCCCCGACGACGTTTACCGGGACTATCGCCGGGGACGCGCCCGCAACCACGCCGTGAACCGGGCCATGCTCGATTGGGTCGCCGAGGGGATATTCGATTATCTGCTTCTGCCGCAGGATGACACGGCCGACTATGGCTGGAATGTTTCCGAGGCGCGCAGCCTTCAGGCGGACATCCGCGACCGCGGCCTGGACGACCGGGCGATCACCTATCCGGGAGCCGACGAAATCGGATGCCTGCTGCTCGCGCGCTACGTGTGCCGCCAGAACGGATTTGGACCGAAGGTCTGGCCGAGGTACTCGTCGGTCGCCGGTCCGACCGTGGTGACCGCCTATGAGGATCGACCCTTCCAGGAGCTCATAAAGGCGCACCTGGCGCCGCTCGGCGGGACCCTGGCCGATTCGCCGAACGACGCCGACCTTCTCCTCTTCGTCAACTCGCCGGTCGAGAAGCAGGGCAACGGGGACAGCCAATGGATCGTCCGGCAGGGTGCCGGCTCGATTAGGAAAGGGCTGCCCGCGAAGTTTCAGCCGTGGTTGGACCGGTTCTGCGACGCCGAGGGGTTCCGCGCCACCCGCAGGGAGATCGAATCGCCCGGCCGCAATCCCGAGGCGTTCGTTCAAGCGCTGCTTGGCGCGCTCGCCACCGGCAAACCCGTCGCACTGGCCGATGTGGCCTTCGTCAATGCCTCCGATCTGGTCCTGGGAGACCTGCTTCTGCAGCAACCGGCGGTGACGGGGCTTGCCGGCTACGGCGGGTGGAACACCGCGGGGAACACCCTGGGCACGGTCCTCGCCCAGGCCGTGATCCAGGTCCTTTCGCGCCGCTCGACCCCCACCCCGGATCAACGCGCGGCCCACCTGGAGTTTCTCTTCATGCGCTTTCTGGACGACGATGCGTATCAGGCGCGCGAGCGCACCCGGTGCATGGTCTGCGACCTGCCGTCCCTCGATATTGCCCCAACCATGGAGCGCCTGCCGGAAGACGTGGCCAAGAAGATAGAGGGCCGGGTCAGATCCCAGTTGCAGCTCGCGGCCGCTGCGCTTCGCCGGCTCTTCGTCAGCTCAAGACAGGTCGGGGATGTCCGTGTTGATCATATTCATCTCCCGTGGAATCGCCTATTTGAGGTGGGATTTGACGTGACGGTGAACCTCGATTGAGGTCCGGCCTGCGGCGTGCTCCGCCTTGCCGGAAACTCGAGTCCGCGCTCAGGGCAGGGAGGGACGGCGCCCGATCGGCCCACGCATGAGGTCAGAAGGCACTCCCTGGTCCGTTGGATTGGCCCGCCGCCACGAACCTGGACGGCCCGGCCGGCCTCCCATCCGGTGCCAGGCGCGCCGTCCGGCCGGGGGTTCCCTCCACCGTCACGGCGCAACGCCCATGCGGTCCGCGTTCCCCTCAGCGTCTAGGGCACGTCGCCCCTTCAGGTCGGATGCGATCTGCGACAATCTTGCATCCGTCAGCGGATAGAAGAGCACGAGGGCGACCGACAGGGCGCCGAGCGATGCCGGGATCAGGCTCATCAGCAGCACCAGGCCGTGCAGCGATCGCGGGGTCTGGGCGGTGTTGGCGACAAAGCCCACGCTCTGCATCAGCGCAAGCGCCACCCAGGCGCCGAGCGCCCAACCCTGCTTCTGGGAAAAGATGGCCGCGGAAAAGATGAGGCCCGTGGCGCGGCGGCCCCGCTTCCATTCCGCATAGTCCGCCGTGTCGGCGTACATGGACCAGAGGAGGGCGACCAGCGGGCCGCTGCTGACGGAGATGAACAGACTGATCCCGTAGATCAGCGGGATCTGGCCGGGTCCAAGAAAATAGAAGGAGGCGGCCGACACGGTCGTAACGAGGAACAGGGCCACGGTCGCCGCCTTTCGGCCGGCAATCCTGGTGAAGAACGGTATCATGATGACGCCGACCAGGGATGCGATCTGGTTGCTGGTGTTGAACACCGAGACAAGGCTTTCCCATCCCCAAGTCTGAGTTCCCGCGGCGGACCTGGGCAGGAACGAGGGCAGGGTCAGCGTTTGCGAGCCGACGTAGTATTTGAAATAGTGCGCGGTCGCGCTGCTCCTGACCGCCCCGGAAAGGATGAACGTAATCGTCGTCGCGAGCACGATGAGCCACGGCCCGTTGGTGGCCAGGTCCCCGAGGTCGCGCAGCACCGACGTCTTCTGGGCCCTTGGGGGGCTTACGCGCTCCCGGGTGTTGAAGAACGTGGCGAGGAAGAAGATCACGGCGGCGATGCCGTAGATCACGAACGCCATTTGCCAACCCTTCGCCACGGTCTTGGCGCCCAGCCACCCGCCCACCTTCGCCATGGGCAGCAGCGTTGCCGAAACGACGATTCCCCCGACAAAGGCGCCCACGAGCTGAAACGAGACGAGCGTGGTCCGTTCATTCGGGTTGGGGGTGATGACGCCAAGCAACGCCGTGTAGGGGATGTTGATGGCGGTGTAGATCAGCATGATCGCGTTGTAGGTGACGTAGGCCCAGACGAGCTTTCCGGAGGCGCCGAGGTTCGGCACCGTGAAGGTCAGGACGCCCATGGCGGCCAGCGGCATGCAGAACCAGAGGAGGAAAGGCCGGAACTTGCCCCAGCGCGTCCGGGTGCGGTCGGCCAGCATGCCCATGACGGGGTCGAAGAACGCGTCCATTCCCCGGCTCAGGCCAATCATCGTGCCCGCAGCAGCCGCGCCTATGCCGACCACGTCGGTATAGAAGATCGCCAGGTACGACATGAACGCCTGCCAGTAGAGGCAGGAGGCCAGGTTGCCGAAGGCGAACGAGGATTTCTCGCGAAACCCCAACAAATCGGCGCTGGGCTCCCGCGGCGTTTGGATCGGGGTGGCGGGCAATTGGGTCAGGTTGCGGAGGAGGGACCTCCGGGACTACGGGAAGCCCCAGCCTCCGGAGGGACGGTTGAACATTGACTCTGCGCACTCCGCGGCAGCGGTCTCAGGGTGCGGGCTACGTCGGCTTACGCCATCATCTCCCCGATCCCCTTGCAAGCTCGGGCCTCCCGCGGAAAATCCGGATGCGATTCCCTGCCCTGCCCCAGGGACCCAGAGGGCGGCGCGCCACCGTCTCCCGGTCATCTGCTAAAGCCCAGGCGCGCGGCAGCCGCTGCGGGATCAAAGTCGCTCTTCCTGAACGGATGCGCCTCGGTGCTGAATACGTAATCGGCGGGATTGACGGGACAATCGGGTGCGAAGGATAGGTAGCAGTAGTTTAGCGTCTCAGCGATGAAGAAGGTTTCCATCTCGTCGGCCTTCTTCATCGTCGTCACGTCCTCGATATGGCAGTAAGCCGTGTCGTTTCGGCAGAATTTCTTGATGTCCGCGTAATACTTCGCGATTTCGTCCAAGTAACGGGGGTTCCCCGTCAGGTGCCAGAGATAGAAGGTCGACTCGATGAGTTCAGGATTCAACTGGTAGTAGGGATTGGTGATCCTGTTCTTGTCGTAATCGTATCCCATGGGAATGAGCCCATGCTGATCCCAAAGGGCATCCCAGCTCGACTGGCTCGCCTCGGCCCTTGGAATGTCGCCGGAGAGCGCAAGCAACCCCGGGAAAAATGCATCCCAGAGAGTCACTTCGGAGCTCACCTTTCGCCCCGTGTACATGTCGACCTTCCCGTACCAGAGAAAAGGGCCTCGGGGCTCCGCTATGTGGCGCTGGATCGCGGCGATGGACGAGTCCCAGACCGCCTTGATCTCAGGGTCTCCAAATAGAAGCCAGGATTTGTATAGGTACTCAAAGTAAGAGTCCGCATAGGCGCCCACCATGCTCTGGGTCATCGTCCATTGCCCCGTCTCAACATTCAGGTCCCGCCCCAGGAGCCCCACCGACGAGCGGAGGGCGTTGATCTCCAGGGAAGCCCGCTTTGCGGCCTGGTAGTACCGGGGTTCGCCGGTGTAGTAGCTAAGCAAGCCGAACTCGAAGAGATACGAGCCCGCCTCCGCCACGTTGACCGTGGCATCCCGCCTCGCCCCGGTCGCGAGGTTCACAAACTTGTACGGGAGCCCGGTTGGCGTCCTGAAAGCCGGCAGGAGCCTGTCCGCAAAATCACGCGCCTTTGCCAGCACCGCTTTGTTCCCGGTCATCTCGTAGATGCAGAGAAGCCCGCCCAGGATTCGGATGTTCACCTCGAAGACCTTTACGTAGTCGTCCTTTTGGAATGAAAGCTCGTTCACAACAAACGCCTCGATGCGCGCAGCCTCGGCGTCGAAGCCCATGACCTTGAGCGTGCTGTAGCCGTCGATCGGCGCGATGCTGATAGACTCGCCGTACCAGTCCTTGTAGCCGCGAGAGATAGGAAGCAGCTCGTCGTGGGGCCACGCATACTTGACGTAGGCCTTCCACGTTCGGAGGGTTTCGGCCTTCACGTCGGCGGCGAGAGCGGGGGCGTCGACGGCACGGGCCGGCGCTCCCGATAGGAGAATGGCCGCGCACATCACGGATGCGCGAACCGGAAGGCTCAAGAGGCAGTTTGGGATGATCGACATGGGTTGAGCCTGACTAGGATATGTAAGACCGCTCGCAAAGAGATAACCACCCTTTCAAAGGCCTGCGCACAAATGCGATTTTCATGGGTAGCGTCTGTTGGTTGAATCCACCCTAGGACCCTGGACGGGCCGTACAAGAGCCCAACATGCACTGACGAGGCCCGGCCCTGTGCAACGTTAAGTGTCGGGAATACATGTGGGCTGCTGCTGCCAAACCATTCCCCTTGGAAATTTTGGAGGACAGATCAGGCGTGTGTCAGCGCCTCGGACACAAATTGATTCAGGCTGGCGCCGCGTGCCATCGCCTTCAAAGCGACCTCCTGTGGATCTCCGGAGAAACGCGCACGACAAATTTCCCGCTGAATTTGCGATTTGCGATGCCAGGAGGCAGCGGTTTCCCGTCGACAAGCAGATTCTCGGTCCATTCCTCAACAATGGTTTGAAGCCGCCCCAAAACCGCGGACTCGGTTTTTCCATGGCAGCATTGCCCGACCAAAGGCGGCGCGCTGCCCACGTAGCACCCGTCTTCGTCGCTCTTGGTAGTGTTGAGCGCCGTCCCCCAGTTTGCCTGATGGCGCCGAAACTAAACAAGCCAACGCCCAGTTGGAGCGACTAGGAGCAGCGTCACCTCAGGAGCCGAAAGAGTCTTAAGAAAACGTCCGCGCCCCAAGCCAACGATCGGGCTCTACCCCTGCCCTTCCCAGGATCTAGCGCTTACGGGATCGCGGCCTTCGTCAAAGTCGATGTAATCGAACATGGTCATGATTGGTTTCCCCTCGAAGCCGCTCTCCTGGATGCGCTTCGCGAGTGTCGACGAAGCCTCGTCTCGGAAACCGCGTTTCATCATGAACGAATTCCACAACTCGCAGTCCTCGTCCGATCTGCGCCCGCCCCGCTCATCTGCCCAGGCAAGCAATGATGCATCCGAGTCGGTCCCCGCCAAGACACGAGCCTTTAGCTCATCATAGCTGACCCTCAGGAAGGCGCAGCAGCGCTTGTCGAAGCCCTTGCCCAAGTTGGCAACATACTCGTCAGCCGGCAATTTTCCGGCGCCATGCAAACGGATCTTGTCAAGCATCCGGCCGAAATAGACCAGCCGGTCAACCTTGGCATAGGGGCTTCTCAAACCGGGAACGATGGACATGCCCTAAATTGGCACACAAGAGTCCTGAAGCGCAAATCTGAAGCCCGATCAGTACCGAGAGCCAAGTACCCCTTTCCCAGGCCCGGGTTCACTAAGGCGTGACATTAGCGTCCCGCATGAGTGCATCGAGCACCACTCTGTCCTGAACGAGGTCACGTAATGGGACCTTAACAAGCTCACCGACGGACCTCACCACTCGGGAAGCAATTCGATGCCTATCGTTTCCGGAAGCAATTCGGCGACATTTGGTCAGAAAATTGCTCCCAAACGACACGCATACCGGTAGACGACCCCCTAAGTGGTGCCCCCGCCCGGACTTGAACCGAGACAAGCGGCTTAGGAAACCGAGTGGCCTCCCTAGTTACGAGGTAATCTCCGGCTGTAAAACCGGCAGAACCGGTAAAATGCGGTATTTTCCCGGCAACTTTCGACAAGGACCTCGAAACGACGCCTCCATTCCGGCTCAGTCACTGAAAGTCAGTGAAGCGTAGGGGCTCGTTGATACTGATGACGATCCTTTCGGCCTCGATCGGAGCCGTTTGGATATTTGACGTAAACGGCTTGCCCCGCAAAGTACCGCCGTGAAGTCCATCGAAGAGACCGCAATTGAAGAGGCCGAGAAGGCTGGTTTTGATCTTACGCTCGTGGATGACAGCTTGAGGCTTTCCCTAGAGCAAAGGGCCAAGCAACATGACCAAGCGCTCGCCCTGGTGCTGGAATTTGACCGAATCCGCAGGCAAAGCAGTGAACAGCCTCAGCAATCTACTTCAACGGCTCGCTGACTCAGGAGTCGATTTCGTCGTGGTTGGCGGTTTTGCCGGGGTGCTTCACGGGTCCGCACTCGTCACCCGCGATCTAGATATTTGCGCGGTTCTCACCCCTGAAAATGTCGAACGCCTGCGCGAGACCCTAAAGGACCTGAACCCATGCCATCGAATGACGCCTCAACGCCTCTCGTTTTTGCAGGCGCCGAAGCCTGGCGAGGCCGTCAATAACCTGTACCTCACGACGGATTGGGGCGCCGTGGATATTCTTTCATCCGTACTTGGTCTGGGCGACTTTGAGGCCCTTAGAGTAAATGCCGAGCAGTTCGAGATTGGTGGAAGGACCTGTCGCCTAATATCCCTCCCCGATTTGGTTCGGGCAAAGGAAGCCATGGGACGCGAAAAGGACCTCCTCGCGGCCAAGGAGCTTCGAGCCATTGCAGCGAAGCGGACGACTGGCAAATCGAACCCCGGGCCAAGCTGAACAGCCACCGTAAGAGTGGTGCCCCCGCCCGGACTTGAACCGGGACAAGCGGTTTAGGAAACCGCTGCTCTATCCAGTTGAGCTACGGGGACTTAAGGAGAATCGATACGCGACTATCCAACACCATCGTTTTTTTTGAGGCACGTGTAAACCGTATTGTTGACGCCAAGCCGGCAGGGCCCGCATTCAAGGGAGCCGGGGTTACGCAGAAGCGCACCTTCACGTCCGCGGCAAGGTGCGTGCGCCGCACTGCACACGGACCAAGGCGGAGCCGCCTTAGCCTTGTTACCGCCTTCCAAAACTGTCCAACTTCCACAAGCAATGGGCCTAAACTCAAATACCAGGGCGTCCTCACGGGACCAAAGCAGGCAGGAGATCGGCCCGTTCGAATGAGCGGCCGCAATCTGCCGCTTGCGTCCGCGGATCGGAGCCTCGAGTGAACAAGAGCGCCGCGCCATGGTTTCCCTAGACCACCGCCTCGAGGCCTATCGACAGCTGCGCGGATCCGGGCTGGAAATCGGGGCCCTTCACGAGCCGGC
>Ga0181534_10000053_pt1 | contig 86323 bp, 88 predicted proteins | sample PEATcosm2014_Bin_37_FD_119758 | JGI IMG/M metagenome (GOLD analysis project Ga0181534, IMG submission 119758) | Peatland microbial communities from MTU Mesocosm Facility, Houghton, MI, USA - PEATcosm2014_Bin17_10_metaG | ecosystem: Environmental > Terrestrial > Soil > Wetlands > Peat | place... | reverse complement strand
GTGCTTTGCCAGCACCTTCGTGATCGCTGCCGTCAACGTCGTCTTGCCGTGATCAATGTGCCCGATCGTTCCAACGTTCACGTGCGGCTTGCTGCGGTCAAATTTCTCTTTCGCCATTGCTTTATGCCCTAGTAGTAACGGTAGATTTTCGCGTACTTCTCACGCAGACCCTGATCGACCGCTTCGATCGCGGTCAGGTAGAACTCGCGCAATTGCCCCTGGTCCGGGGCCGGCAATTCCGCATACCACTGGCTGGCCGCTTTTCCCGAACCCGCCAACCGCTCATCCAACTGCTCCAACACCTTCGCCGCCAGCATCGGCTCAAAGCTCCGCGCCTTCAGCCCGCGATTCTCCAGCTTGCGCAGAAACCGCTCCACTGTTGCAGGAGCCAGCACCCGTTCCAATGCGGAGTAGAGTACTTCATACACCGGCTTCGACTGGATTTCCAGCTTCGGCTGCTCGTACCCGGATCGCGGCATAACTTCTCACTTCACACAGCCGGGCGACCCACAATTGCCTCGTCCATCCGGCAATTCGCGTTTCGCCCTCGACGGCCTGCCGAACCCACAACAGCCCTCCGCCAGGGAGGGCCGCGTGATTTTCCGGCCTTGCCAAAAAATGGAGCTGATGATCGGGATTGAACCGATGACCTCTCCCTTACCAAGGGAGTGCTCTACCAACTGAGCTACATCAGCATCTACAACTCGCAGTATATACGACCTGCAAAACTTATGGAGCGGGAGACGGGAATCGAACCCGCGACCAACAGCTTGGAAGGCTGAGACTCTACCACTGAGTTACTCCCGCCCGCTACAAACTACTCTTGCCCGGAACGGCTGCGCTCCTCCAGCGTCTCGCGCCGGTGATGAATCCAGCTTCGAAACGCCAGCAGCGCCAGAACCATCAGAGCCACGCCGCGAATACTCACATCCAGCAGCGGTTCCCCGTTTGGACCGTTGACCACGCGAATCGTCTCCGCGCTCAACGTAGTCCACTCCAGTACGCCCAGCAACACAAAAGCGCACATGGCAATCCAGAAACGGTTTGCTCTTGCCATCACGCCTCAATCATACATTGCACCCGGCGAGCCATGCTCCAACCGGGCCAAAAAATGGTGCACAGGGGAGGATTCGAACCTCCGTAGACCTAAGGCCGACAGATTTACAGTCTGTTGGTTTTAACCGCTCACCCACCTGTGCGTGAAAATCCTTTAACGACGGCGCCAGAGCGCACGTCAGTCTCGCGCAAACTTTCAAAGACCCAGACGAGCGCATGAGCCCGCCGCGGAACTTCTTCACTACCCTGCCAGGCATCGCTTCGGCATATTTCGTCGAACCGTGCTTCGCCTCTCGCGGTAAACCTTCCGCGTTCGGCCTGCCTGGTAGATCCTTTGGGAGAGCGCTTCTCTGGAAAGAAAACCGCACTGGGATCTTGATCTCGTCGCGCATCCGCCTGCGCTTCGAGACGAAACTTTTGGAGCTGGCGAAGGGATTTGAACCCCCGACCCTCTGATTACAAATCAGATGCTCTACCGGCTGAGCTACGCCAGCCCATCCAGTCCGCGTCCAACTGCACTGCGCTGGAGAAACTGAACCGGCGTCCGGGACTCCAAAGCGAAGATAGCACGCCACCTGCCTGCGCGCAACCCGCTTTCCCATACCGGTGCCCGGTGTCGCCTACAGGACTCGAAGCCCTGCCGGATGCTATCATTCGGCACCAAGCATGATATTACCTGAAAAGCATTCGAGTGGCTACCAGAACGGCCCGGCAGTGTACGCCATCGCCCTGCCCGCAATCACCATTCTTACCAGCCGCTCGTCCGGATTGACAGATCAGTCATGAAAGCCCGCCGCCGCTTCTTCATCATCTCCCTGTGCGTGCTGGTCTTCATCGCCGCCGTGGGCTCCGTCGTGCTGCTGCGCAAGAAAGCCGCCCCCGAAGCCGCGCGCCTGCTCCCCGAGTCCGACGCCGTTCTCTACATCGACTTCGGCACCGTGCGCAGCCTGACCGCCTTTGATCAGCAGCCGCTTCCCAAACTCGCGCCCGGCTACGACGAATTCGTTAAGGCAACCGGCTTCGCCTTCGAGCGCGATCTCGATGAGGCGGCCATGGCCGTTCACCGCGGCGCCACTCGCGGCTCGACCCGGTACTCCGAGATTCTCGTGGGCCACTACGACCAGGTAAAACTCGCGCTATACCTGCGCCAGCACTCGCGCTCTGTTGAGCCCTACCGCGATGTGGATGTTTTCGCCATCCCGATCGAGGGCCGCACTCTTCGTGTCGCACTGCTCGCCATCGATACCGTCGCAGTTTCGAATGTCGATGATGCCTCGGTCGTTCACGGCATGATCGATCGATTCAAGAAAGTCGCGCTTCCCTTCGGCGGCCCAACGCTCGTCCAGGCCTACTTTCCCAAGGTTCCGCTTGGCAGCCTGCTCTGGGCCATCGCGCGCATCCCCGGCGTGTCGGCCGGAACACTCTCCGGGCCGCCATCCAAGCCCCACGCGCAGCCATCGTTTACGCTTCCCGGCGGCATCGATATTGGACTCCCCGGCCAGAGCGATGTCGTCGTCTCGCTGCGCATGCTGACCACCATCCACGCCCGCGCTGACTTCTACACCCAGAGCGAAGAGGCTGCCCGCAACTTCACCGACCAGACCAACGCCTTTCTCGCGATCTTCCGCGGCATCCAGGCCGGCGCCGCGCCCGGCCCCGGCGATGCCGACGTAAAGACCGTCTTCGACTCGATCAAGGTCACGCAGAAGGGCAACCGCGCTGAACTTCTGGCGACCATTCCTCCCACCTTCCTCCGCAAGCTGGTCAACGATCCTGCGCGCAACGCCGTGCAGGGAGACGCTGCGCCCGACAAGAAGTAACCAGGTCTGCCCGCTGCCGGAATGCGGCTGCGAACTCTCCTCACAAGAATCAGCCCGGCCTTGTTGGCCGGGCTTTTGAAATTCGTTCCTCCCGCGGCCTAGTCGTGGCTGGTCGAAGCGATCACTGCCGGTGCAATCCGGTTGTCGCAATTTACCCGCGCACATGCCTCGGCGGGGTGAAACTGCTCCTGCTCGGTGGAGCCATGCAGCGCGGTAGTGCTGCTGGCGCCTCCGGCGATGACCTGGGCCACGTCGTCGAAGTATCCCGTGCCGACGAACGCCTGATGCTTCACGGCGCGGTAGCCTTCGGACTCGGCAGCAAACTCCTTTTCTTGGAGAACCGAGTAAGCCGACATGGCGTTGGTCTTGTAGTTCTTTGCAAGATCAAAGATGGCGTAGTTCAACGCGTGGAAGCCGGCCAGAGTGATGAACTGGAACTTGTAGTTCATCGCGGCCAGTTCCTTCTGGAAGTTGGCGATGGTCGCATCGTCGAGCTTCTTCTTCCAGTTGAAAGAGGGCGAGCAATTGTAAGCCAGCATCTTGCCGGGGAAGCGGGCATGGATGGCCGCGGCGAAGCGGCGTGCTTCCTCAATATTTGGCTCGCTGGTCTCACACCAGATCATGTCCGCATAAGGGGCGTAGGCGAGGCCGCGCGCGATGGCCGTCTCAATGCCGCTATTGATGTGGTAAAAGCCTTCGCTGGTGCGGCCTTCGCCGGTGAGGAAAGGCGCATCGGCGGGATCAATGTCGCTGGTGATCATCTTTGCGCCGTTGGCATCGGTGCGGGCGATGAGGATGGTGGGCACGTTGCAGACATCGGCAGCGAGGCGCGCGGCGATGAGCTTCTGCACGGCTTCCGCGGTAGGCACCAGGACCTTGCCTCCCATGTGCCCGCACTTCTTGGCCGAGCTGAGCTGATCTTCAAAGTGCACGGCGGCGGCTCCGCACTCGATCATTCCCTTCATCAACTCGAAAGCGTTGAGGGTTCCGCCGAATCCGGCTTCGGCGTCGGCAACGAGCGGAGCCAGCCAGTGCTTGCCGTTCTTGCCCTCCTGGTGCCAGATCTGGTCGGCGCGCAGCAGGGCGTTGTTGATTCGCTTGCAAAGCTGGGGGACGGAGTCAGAGGGATAGAGGCTCTGATCGGGATAGACCTGGCCGGCGGAGTTAGCATCTCCAGCCACCTGCCAGCCGCTGACGTAGATGGCATCGAGTCCGGCCTCAACCATTTCAATGGCCTGGTTGCCGGTCATAGCGCCCAGGGCCTGAACGTGCGTACGGGATTGCATCAATTCCCAGAGACGCTCGGCGCCGAGGCGGGCGAGGGTGTGTTCGACGAGAACGGTGCCGCGCAGCCGATCCACGTCGGCCGCAGTGTAGGTACGCTCAATGCCGCTCCAGCGTGCATCGGTGTTCCAGGTTCGGGTGATGTCGAAGCTGTTGTTGTTTGCAGTCACTGTCGTGTTCCCCTTTTTTTCCGGTGTGTGGTGATGGTTTGAGTTGCGGATGGTCCGCAATGGGTGCGGCTCCGGGTGAGGCTGCCGCCGGGCTTGTTGCAGCCCGTGCAGCGCCTCGCTCAGAAAGTGGCTAGAACGGATCGACCTCGTTGTTGCGCACCATGGATTCGCTGATGCGGCGGGCTTCTCGGAAGGTCTCGGGAGTGCCAAGATCCTTGCCGGGATTGGCGATGAGCTTGGCGAGTTCTTCATCGAAAAGCTGTGTGATGAATTCCGGCGTATGCGCCACGGGCTTGCCGCTCTCGTCGACGATAGGAACCTTCTGCCAGTGCTGGATGCGCTGCGCGATCATCAGCCGGTAAATGCGATCCGTGGCAAGGTCTTCCATAAAACCGTCCAGCAGGCTTGCTCCCTTGCCGTTGAGCACGCCATTGCGGTAGCGGATGACGGTGCGGATCGCAGCGCGGGTTCCGGTCAGGGTGCGCTGACCGACTCCGGTGGGAGCAGGGCGCAGGTCTGGATAACGCGGGCCATGATTGCGCCGCGAGATCTGGTTGGGCACGGGGAATTGAGCGACTGCGATCTGGTTCTGATCGGGATGCCCGGTCCATGCGCCGTCAAAGCCCTGGCTGGCTTCGTTCTTCTTGTCCTTCTCCAGCACGGCGAGGGCACGGGCGTTGAGTTCGGGATCTTCGCGGCTGGGATACAGGGCGGTCATGCCGCCGATGGCCAAGGCATGGTGCTTGTGGCAAAGCTCAGGCAGCAGCTCGCGCAGGCTCTGGAAGAACGGAACGTCGTGCGGAATGGTGTTGCGGTCGGGCAGAACCCAGTCCGGATTCTGGATATTGTAGTGGATGAGCGAGGCCATGTAGTCCCACCGGCCAAGGTTGAGCCCCAGGATATGGCCGCGCAGATTGTAGAGGAACTCTTCGGCCTGGTAGGCGAGCGCGTGCGACTCAACCAGGGCCATGCAGCGGATGGTGCCGCGCTGCCAGCCGCGCGCGTCTTCCACGGCGTCAAACATGGCCGACCACCACAGCGCTTCTTCGGCGCTGTCCGACTTCGGGATGTAGAACGTTGGCGGGTGCTTCAGCGTGCCTAGTTCCATCTGGAAGGCCAGCAGAGCAACATCAAAGAGAGAGCCGGACATGGCAGCCTCGCCGAATATTCCACCCTGGTGGAGGTGCAGCCCACGGACGCGCAGCAGAATCACCGATTTACTGGGCTCAATGCCCACGGTGCGGCCGCGCTTCTTGTCCTCGTAGGTGAGCGAGCCCTTAAGCGCGGCAAGAATGTTGCTCATGCCCAGGCGCTGGTGGTTCCACTCGTTGACCGTGGAGTCTTCAAGATCGAGCATGACGCCGGGAGCCCCGGAGTTCAGCATCTTGACGACAAGCTCGGCCTCGTCAGCCGGACCGGTCATCTGATTGCGCTGATCCTGGCACCAGTCGGGAACGGAGATCTCCCAGGCCTCGCGCTGAGCCTCGCCCGCGGGCAGATGGTTGGGAAGATGGCCCTGGTGCGAGGCGGCCAGCGCTGCCTTGCGCTTGGTTACCAGTTCCTGCTGCCACGGGGAAAAGCGCTTGTGCAAAGGCTCAAGAAACTGAAGGAAGCCCTGGGGGAACGCAGAGTTGGCATCAAAGCCGCGAGACGGCTGGTTCAGATGGAATCCCCGCGTAGTTTCGTTCCCGCCCGCGGCGTGCGGGTCGAGCGAAGTTCCGTGCGGTGTAGTAGTAGCGGACATGCGTCTCCTTGGTGAAATCAGATTTCGGCAATACGGGCAGCTTGCCCAGCTCCCGAAAGGAGCAAAGGCAACAGTTCAGGGCAAGCGGAACAAATCCGCTCCTGAAGACACTTCTGGATATCCCGGTTCTGTAGATCGAAGCGCTTGGAACCGGGCGTTGGTTGACGCCGGTCCGAAGGTGGGGCCCACAATGCCTGGGGCCAGAGGACAACGGGTATCTCGACGGGAGCGGTAGTGCGCCGGAAAAGCGTTAGTCCGCGCAACATTCACCCGGCTTGGTTAGAGTTAACGGAAGCGGGGACGGTTGCATTTTTTATTCCGTCCGCCTGTCCCGTGGAGGAAGGAGAGTAGAGCAGATAGAGGGCATGACGCAAGGGGAAAATGACATTCAATTCCATAAACCGGGGAAATGCTGAATTTCTAATAGCCTGATAAGCCATGCGGAACCACCGCCGGACCCACGCAACTCCGCTTCTTCCACAGCTTCCCACAGCTTCCGCACAGAGTTTGCGCGGCGAACCGCTGCTTGCCCCTTGCATCCTTGGCCCGGCTGCTTCAATCTCGTTGTATGTCCACAGCGTTGCCAACCGGATCCGCCGACCGCTGCCCCATATGTTCGGGCACGGGCTGGCGCATGGTTCCCGTGGAGCACAATGGGCGAACGGTGGAACAGGCCACGCGCTGCGAGTGCATTCGCCGCGCCCAGGGAGAGCGGCTGCTGGAAGCGGCGAAAATTCCGCGGCGCTACCGCCACTGCGAACTCTCGAATTTTGAGCACGAAGGCCCGTTCCGCTCGCTAGCCTCGGCGCACATGGCTTCCCTGCGATTCGTCGAGGAGTTTCCGCTGGAGAGCGCGGGGCTGTTGATGACAGGGCCGATTGGCAGCGGCAAGACCCACTTGGCGGTTGGCATTGCCAAGGAGCTGATCGCAAAGAAGAACACTGGGTGCCTCTTCTACGACTACCGCGAGTTGCTGAAGGAAATACAGAACTCCTACAACGCTTCCGTGCAGGTGACGGAGATGGAAGTGCTCCGGCCGGTCTTTGAGGCGGAGGTGCTGCTGCTGGACGAACTGGGCGCGGCCAAGCCGACGGAATGGGTGTGGGACACGGTCTCGCATATTCTGAACACGCGCTACAACGACAAGCGCACTACCATCATCACGACCAATTACCAGGATCTGCCGCCAGCCGGCGCCGAACCCGACGGCAGGGTGGTGCGCGCATCGCGCGAAGAGACGCTGGGAGACCGCATCGGAGAGCGCATGCGCTCGCGTCTGCACGAAATGTGCCGGGTGGTGCGGGTCGAGGGCGAAGACTTCCGCATGAAGTACAAGAGCGCGAGCCTGCGTTAATCCATCTTCCTCCTCAACGCTCAATACTCAATCGAAGGACGGCTATACCTTGGTCAGCCTCTCGGCGCAGTCGCCCAGCCGGCGCAGTTCGACGGCAAGTATGTTCCACTCCGTTTTGCCATAGGTCTTGAGCAGATTGCGCTGCAGTCGATCCCATTCTTCTTCGGCCCTGGCGAGCGCCACTGTGCCTTTACGTGTGATGCTGGCGGAGCGCGAGCGGGCATTGATCCCGGCCCCGAGCTCGATCCATCCCCCGCGTTCCATCGGAGTGATGGCGCGGTACAGCGACGTGCGATCCATCTCCAGTTCCTCGGCCACGCGCGCCAGCGGCTCGCCGCCGTGGCGTGCGATGCACCGCATCACGGCAAACTGGGTTACGTTGATCCCCGAACTCGCCAGGGCTGAATCGTAAGCCCGGCCGAGGATACGCGAGAGCTTCTTAACCGTGGTGCAAACGCAAGGCGAGGATACGGCGGAATCCTTATGTGATGTGTACACATCTGTTATGCTAGCATGAATTTCAGGGACCGTGGGGAGCCTGTTGTGGAGACGAGTCTGAAGCACTCAAGATTGCACTACGCATGGATCGTGGCCGGAGTGACCTTCCTCGTGCTGCTGGTGACAGCGGGGATACGAGCAACTCCGGGCGTTCTGATGGTTCCACTGGAAGCGGAGTTTGGCTGGACCAGCGCGTCGATCTCGGTGGCCATTGCGATCAATCTCGCATTGTTCGGATTGATCGGGCCCTTCGCCGCATCGCTGATGGACCGCTGGGGATTGCGCCGCCTTGTGCTCTGCGCGCTGGCGCTGGTGGGCAGCTCGGTTGCGCTGACAACACTGATGCGAACTCAGTGGCAGTTGATCCTGCTGTGGGGAGTCTGCGTGGGTTCGGGAACAGGCGTGACCGCGCTGGTGCTGGCCGCGGTCATCGCGAACCGATGGTTCGACCGCAATCGCGGAACCGTTTTGGGCGCGCTGACCGCCGCGAATGCCACGGGCCAGCTTCTCTTCTTGCCGTTCCTCGCAAGGTTGCTGGAGCGCTCCGGATGGAGAAGCGTCGCGCTTTCGGTTGCGGCCTGCGCGGCCCTGGCGTTCATTCTGGTTGCGATGCTGATGCGCGACCGTCCCTCAGACATGCAACTGGAGCCCTTCGGTTGGCAGGCACCGGCGGACGGCAGCAAACCGCAAGCGCCGCGGATGTCGATGGCTCCCATGGAAGCGCTGCGGCACGCGCGCAGGTCGCCGGCCTTCTGGGTGTTGGCGGGCAGCTTCTTTGTCTGCGGAGCGAGCACGAACGGGCTGATTGGCACGCACCTGATTCCCGCCTGCCACGACTATGGCATTCCCGAGGTGCGCGCCGCGGGATTGCTGGCAATGATGGGCATCTTCGATATAGTGGGCACCACGGCTTCCGGATGGCTTAGCGACCGCTTCTCCAGCCGCTACTTGCTCTTCGCCTACTATCTCCTGCGCGGCCTGTCGCTGCTCTTTCTCCCCCACACCCTGGCCCACGCGCAATCCGGCCTGAACTGGTTTGCGATTTTCTACGGACTGGATTGGGTTGCAACGGTTCCGCCGACGGTGCGCCTCACGTCGGACGCTTTTGGGCGCGAGAACGCCGGTGTGATCTACGGATGGGTTGTCGCGTCGCATCAACTGGGCGCAGCGCTCGCTGCCTTTGGAGCAGGCTCCATTCGTACCGCGTTTGGCGATTATCGCAGTGCATTCTGGATTTCAGGAACCATCTGCTTCCTGACTGGCTTTGCCTTTCTATTCGCCAGGAAAGCGCTGGGGGCAAAGCTTCCAGGCGACGCGGGTACGGCTCTTCTGTCGCCCACACCCGCAGATTGAGAAGGATTTCGAAGAGGACAGCATATGCCACTGGTTCGCATCGATTTAGGTGAAGGAAAAACGGCGGAGTACCGCGCGCAGGTCGGCGATATCGTGTATCGCGCGATGATCGCGGAGTTGAACGTGCCAAAGGATGATCGCTTCCAGATCATCACCGAACATGCCAGCGCGGGATTGCTTTATGACAGGAATTATCTTGGCATCCACCGCACGGACGACTGTATTTTTCTCCAGATTACGTTGAACGCCGGACGTACGGTCGAGGTGAAGCAGCGTTTCTACAAGGCGGTGGCAGAGGGCCTGCATAGCGAATTGAACGTGCGCCGCGAGGATGTGTTCATCAGCCTCGTGGAAGTCAACAAGGAAGACTGGTCGTTCGGAAACGGCGAGGCGCAGTACGTCCCAAAGCCGCAATGAGCGCGGTCTCGATCAGCGCACGGCAAACAACTGCAACATGGCGGGAAGGTAGTCTCGGCTCGCCGAGCGGTAGTACCACTCCATGGCGCGGGCAGGCTCGTCGGCGGCATCGAAGACGCTGCCAATCATGAACTCGGCCTCGGCGTGTCCGCTGACGGCGGCGACGGCGAGTGCTTCACACTCCTCTTCGCTCATCTGGATGTTGGGAAAGCTGGTGAGAAAACGGCAGAGCTCGCGCAGAGTCGCGCTTAGCGTCTGATGCGAAGCTGTTTCCGTTGGCGGGGGAGCCACAAGCGTCATAGATTCTCACTTCCTGTGCGCAGTGTGCCAAAGCTTGCGTACCGTCGCTATGACGTTTGTCCGCTTCCGGATGTTCACCGCGTCACAAATCACATCGGCACATTCAAGTGCACCCCAAGGGCCATTTTTGCGACACAGCCCGTATTCTCGGAAATAAATTCCCGAAAAGGGCGCCAGGCTTACTCCGCGCGAAGCGGCCTTCGCGATAAACTGGCTCGGTGTTCACTCACCTCGAATTTTCGGCCCAGGCGGAAGATCCGTTCTTTGCCGGGCTCCCCGCCTCGCCAGCGGTTTTCGTGCTGCGGCCCCGTGTCGCGGGAGCCGAGCCATACGTGAGCAAGACGGCGAACCTGCGCCGCCGTTTGCAGCGCCTGCTGGGTGCAGCCGAGGGACGCCGACTCAGCCTGCGCGAGCGGGTTGCGACCGTCGAGTTCTGCGAGGTGGGCGGAGACTTCGAGGCAGGCTTCGCGCTCTACCGGCTGCTGCGCCGCGAGTTTCCCGAAAAGTACACGGAGCGGCTTCACCTGCGGCCTGCCCCGCTGGTTCATCTGCTGAGCGAGAATCCGTATCCGCGGGTTGCGGTGACATCGCGCATCCGTTCGCTGCGCGCGGCGGGCGCGTACTTTGGACCTTTCGCCACGCGGGCGGAGGCGGAGCAGTACGCGAACGACTCGCTGGACTTTTTCCTGCTGCGGCGTTGCACGGAGGAGCTGTCGCCGGACCCGAAGTTTCCGGGCTGCGTCTATTCGGAGATGAAGATGTGTCTTGCGCCCTGCTTCAAGGGATGCAGCGACGAGCGCTATGCGGAAGAGTCGGCGCGGGTGGAGCGATACTTTGAAAGCGCCGGACACTCGCTGCTGGTGGAGATCAGCCGGGCGCGTGATGAATCCAGCGAGCGTCTGGAGTTTGAAGCCGCTGCTGCGGCGCACGCGCGGCTGGAAAAGCTGAAATCGGTGCAGGGGCGGATCGCCGAGATTGTGCATCGCATTGACCGTCTGAACGGAATCCTGCTGCAACCTTCGCACCTGCCCGGCCACATCGCGCTCTTCCGCATTGCCGGAGGAATGTTGCACGAGCCGATCGCCTTCGACGTGAGCGGGCGCGGGCTGAAGCCCGAGGCGAAGCCTCCGGAGAGCGACGCCGCGCACAACGCAAAGCCGCAAAGCGCGCCGACGCAGAGCATGGAAGCCCGCATCAAGGAATTGCTCGGCGCGACTGCGCCTGTCGTCCCGCGGAACGCACAGGAGTGGATGGAGCACCTGGCGCTGCTGAAGCGCTGGTACTATCGCACGAATAAGGTCGGCGAGATTTTCTTTGAGGACGACCACGGCCTACTGCCAATGCGGCGCGTGGTGCGAGCGGTGGGACGGGTCTTCAAGGGAGAAAAGCCTGCGGGAGACCTCAGCGAGACCGCGGGGGATTACTGGACGTTTCGTGCAAGAGAAGCAGGACTGTGAATGCAATCGCGGGGCGTCACCCTAGTTCGCGACTTTCGTGATTCTGGATTGTGAGTGAAAAGGGACTGTTATCGTTGACAATCTTGGAACTTACCCCGCCGCTGGGAGAGATGACGTGAAAAAAAAAAGCGCTACGAGCGAGACAGCGTCAGATAAAGAAGCGTCGCAGAAAGGCCGTGAGTTATTCTATGGCATCCACTGCCGAAAGAACTTTCGAAAGGCGTTTTCCTTACTTGCTCAGGCCGCGAATGCAGGATTTGTGCACAGCCAGAATCTTGTTGGGTATTGCTACGCTGAAGGGTTAGGGGTGGAGAAGGATCCAAGAATGGCTCTCTATTGGTTCCGTGCTGCCGCAAATGGCAAGCACATAGAGGCACCATTCAACCTGGGGTTGGCTTATGAATATGGAGCGGGAACTAGGGTCAACCTAGAAAAGGCCTTCGACTTCTATAAGCAAGCTGCGCGTCTGGGAAACACTGCTGCACAATGCAATCTAGGCGTCGCTTTCCTCGAAGGGCGTGGCACCGCACAAAACGTGCAGCGGGGGATGTACTGGCTTCATAGGGCCGCGCAGGGCGGCGATCTACGAGCACAATACAATTTGGGGATGGCGTACCGGGAGAGAGCCAGGACTCCTGAAAATCGTCAACACGCAACGTTATGGCTAGCGAAGGCTGCAAGGAAGGGACATAAGCGAGCAATCAAGGCCTTGGCGCAACTGAGGAAAGAGCAAAAGAACCCAATTCCCGCGTCGCCAACTCGAAAGTGATCCGCAAAGTGAAAATACCAGGCGGATAATCGCCAAGCATTCAACAACCCTGACTCTAAATTCTCTTCACTCCCCCAGGCGATGGTTTTCCCAAGCTCACAACGCTGTCTTCTCTTTGTGGAAGACCATGCGGATGCCGTCGCGCCAGCGCTCGTCAAGGCCGATCAGTTTCCACTCCAACTCAGGCGAAAAGTAACGCAGCATGGTTGCCGTCGAAGGATGCACATGCAGCGCGGGCGCGGCGAGGATGAGAATCGGATCGCGCTCGGAGAGAATGCGACCCGGAAAGTAGCCGGATTTCTGGAACTCGCCGCGGCGCTGGTGCCAGCGCACGCGCGCCCAGTAGTCCAGGCCCTGCACGGGAAGATGGAAGTCCTCGGCGGCCTTCAGTTCAATGACGGCGAGGCGGCCATCGCGGGTGATGCCCAACAGGTCGATGACGGCGCGGTCGCTGGCCGCAAAGGCCGGCACCTGCGCATAGAGCATGGTGGGGTCGAGGCGCGAATCGAGCAGGGTGACGTCGCGCTCAACGATGGATTGCAGCCAGCGCTCGGGTTGCAGGCGATAAAACGGATGGTTGTGATCCCGTCCGCCGCGCTTGAGCATGAGGCGCTCGATCAGCTTCCGCAGCAGCGGCTCGGTTTCGTCGTTCCACTCGTACTCGGCGGGAGCCGCGCCGAACGCGATGCGCTCACTCACACGGAAATGACGGTCAGGCTCCATGGTGGCGCGCGCGAACTCCAAGCCATGGAAGCGGAAGCTGACGGCGGAGGCGCTCTGGGCAACGGTCTCGGCGTTGGGGCAAAGGGCCTTCATGCGTTCGATGGAGCGGGCAAAGCGTTCAAGGGCCTGCTCGCGGTTGAAGCACTGCACCAGATGGGTGCTGACGTTCAACTCCGTCGCCAGGTCGAGTTCGGCGGCTTCGCCCGTATGCTCATCCAACGAGAAGAGCCGCCACTGCGCGGCCCCGCCATTGAGATGCGACATGCGCAACTGCGCCGTGCGGGCGCGCCCCTCCGGGACGAAGAGCGCGACGCCGCCCGTATGCGACTTGGCGGCAAGATGCTCGCGGCAGTAGTCCAGCCACAGCACGGCGACGGCAACGGAGTTATCGATGGTGGCCTGGGATTCGCCATCACCGCAGCCAACCACGGCGATACGCTCCTGCCCGCGCCGCAGCAGGCCGCGCGCGCAGACCGCGCCAAAGGAATGTTCCAGATCGGCCGAGGTGGTGAGGCGGTCGAGCGTCCAGCCGGGGAAGAGCGCGGCAACCGCGCGCTCAAGCGCACGCTGATACGCCAGGCGCATGGCCCTCAGCGCCGAAGGAGAGCGTCGCTCCGCCTTGGCGCAGATCTCAAGCCGCGAGGCCTTGGACTGTCCGAAGCGAAGCACCGACAGCTTCAGGATTCCATTCTTCACCTCGGCGCTGGTGGCGCGGCGGACGATGTTGCGCTCCTCTGACCAGATCTGCAACAGGCAGCGGTCGCGCTCCGGCGCCGCCGAATAGTGCGCGGCGGAGAAGTCAAAGAGCATGTGGCCGTCCTCCACCACCACCGCGCTGGGATTCTCGCTGATGTAGCCGGAGACCAGATCCGAGATCTCCTCCGGGGTCTGTGCGGCGCTCACCGGCTAGTCCTTCGCCTCTGGAGTGGCTTCCTGCTTCGGCTTCGCTTCCGGTGGCTTTGCATCCGGTCTCAAGGCAACATTGCCGAACTCGACGTCCGCGGGCGAGGCAAAGCGTTCGCTCTGCCGTCCCCAGCGCCGGAAGCTGGGAGCCTCGAAGTGGACGCGCAGTTTATACACTTCCTTGCGCGGAATGCGTGTGCCGCGTCCGTAGTGGTTGAGCCATGAATGCCACGTGAGCGGCAATTCGCCCGGCCCATAGAGCTTGCCGTCCGCGGCAATCAGGCTGGCTTGCGGCTTCAGTCCCGGAATGAGCCTGCCGGAGCGCGAGTCGCGCGGCAGCACCACGACGCGGACGCTGTTCTTGCCGTCCAGGTCGATCATGTTCTTGACGTGGAGTTTCGCGCCGCGAATGGGCATCACAAATCCCGAGAAATCCAGCGCGTAGCCGACAAAATAATCGCCAAACGGCTGCTCCGCCCCGGAGAGCGATTGCTTCCAGAGGGCTGTGATAGCGGCGCTCAGCGCGGCATTGCACGGCTTCAGCAGCTCCGCCTCGTTGGCGTATGCCGCCTCGCTCGCAAGCCCCATGCCTGCGACCGCGTCGAGTGAAATCTGCACCGGGGCAAACTCGACGCTGGTGCTGTGCATGGAGTGTTCGCCGAGGCCAAAGACATGGTGCGGCTGCGCGGAATCAACCGTGACGCGCAACGTGTAGCTGCTGTCCGTATCCAGCGGGATATTGCCGCCGTAGGCGTTCATCAGCGGATACCAGCCGAAGTCGGCGGGCACCGATTGTTCATTGCCGTTCGCATCCACCAGTGTGGCGCGCACGCTGAGCCCCGGAACCAGCCTTCCATCTGCGGCATCCAGAACGAAAATGCGAAGGTGAACATTACCGTCAGGAGCGTCGTGCCATGCCAGTTTGCCGCCGCCCGCCTTGTCCCACCAGCCCTCGGTGGGCGTAATGGTGAAAGCCACACGCAGCTCTCCTGCGCGCGCGTCACCCTTGAGCGGCCCGGAGTTGCCCAACACCCAGTCGAGGATTGCGGTATCGGCCTTCCCCTGCTGCTGGGCCAGCCGTGCCCACTCGGCATCTCCGCCCTTCGTCGGAGCCGCCTCCGGCGCCTTGGCCTGCGTCGTGGTGCCGGCTGCGGGAGGATTGGCGGGAGTCGCTGGCTGCTGACCGGCCGCGAGCGGCACCCACAACGCCAGGAAAATTACGAAGAGAAGCGCGGAACGGCTGCGACCGAGAGCAGATGCAATTCTATGCAACAGACCATCCTCCGGCTCGTGAGGTAGCTCCGCGAATCCGGGTACGGCCCGGCCCCATCCGCGGCTGCAGCACTGCTGCCACACACTCTACACGCAATTCGGCGCGCGCGTTTACTCCCCTTGCGAATTCAACTCCGCAATGCGCCGCACCACGGCTCCCTCCATGGGCAATTCGCGCAGCATTTGCATAGCGCTCCGCCCCAGCAGCGGATGCTTCGCCTCCGGCGCGATCTCCGCCAGCGGCTCCAAAACAAAGCGGCGCAGATGCATGGCCGGGTGCGGTACGGTCAACTTTGGCGAGCCAATCACGCGGCTGCCATACAACACAATGTCCAGGTCGATGATGCGAGGCCCCTTCGGAGTGAACTCGCGCGAGTCGCGGCGGCGGCCCATGGCAAGTTCAATCGAATGCAGACGCTCCAGCAGGCGCTCTGGATCATTCGCCGCAGCTTCCTCCCCGCGCATCGGCCCATCCTCCATGCTTAAGCCAACCACGGCGTTCACAAACCAGGGCTGTTCGGTGCACTCGACGGGCTCACTTTCATAGACGTGTGAAAGTGCGGTGATCGTGGCGAATTCACGCAGGCGGGCAACGGCCTGCCGCAGGTTTCCGAGACGGTCGCCGAGGTTCGATCCCAGGGACAGAAATACTTGTTCCATGCCTTCTGCGAACTTTCCGAAAGATATTTCCGCCCCCCCATTGTAGCCGGAAGGCGCGAAAACATTGGCCCGAAGCGCCACAACAGATAGTATGCATTCCGGTAGAACTCCGGCAAGACACAATCCGTTGCGTAGCCCGCAGAGCCGGAAGCGCCCATGAATACAGCACGGAAACGGTAGCCCTGTGGAAAAACCCGCATAAAATCAGGCGAAAATGCTTGTCCCTCACAAAATCGCTGAGGTAATATGGGCGGGATTGAGGCGCCGCGTGCGCTTCATCTTCAAGGAGGAATACAAAAATGGCTGCAGGCTTGACCAAGACTGCTCTTGTTCGTCTTCTGGCAGAAAAGCTGGAAACCAGCAACAAAACCGCTGGACTGTTCTTGACCACACTGGCGGAGATCGCCGTGAAGGAAACGAAAAAGAACGACGTATTCGTTCTTCCCGGCCTCGGCCGCCTCAAGAAGTCGGCTCGCAAGGCCCGCATCGGCCGCAACCCGCAGACCGGTGATCCCATCAAGATTCCTGCCAAGACCGTGGTGAAGTTCTACGTCGGCAAGGCCGTCAAGGACGCAATCGCTCCGGCGAAAAAGGCAAAGTAGTCTTTCTCTGTTGCGAAAGCCGGCCCCCTTTCGGGCCGGCTTTTTCATGTCGGAAAGTATCAGTCCAACGCTCGCTAAAGAACAACAATCGTGATGCCGCGATTGGCGCGCCCGAAGTCACGATCCTCCTTCATGGATTTATCGCGCTTCACCAGTTCCCAGCTCGCTTCATTTGAAAGACGAAACTCTTCGCCGGGAATAAAGTCTGCAATGTAGCCGTTGCGCTTGAAGCGGTCGAGCGCCTTCCATGCTTCTTCGCGCAGGACTCCCCCGACCCCGCTGGAGCCATATCCATGAATCAACTTGAGGATTGGCACACGCTCGGCGCGTGCCGCCGCCAGGGCGCGATCCAGCCGCAGAAGCCCAACATGCACGCTCGGGCGGCCTTCCTCGAGATTGATTACCTTGCAGGGCATCGTTTCATCCTAAACGTAACAATAGACTTATTCGACTTCCACGCGGGATGTTTTCTCGCAAAATCATAATTGACATACTTACACTCATATTTTATGATTCATTCGAGCTGATATTACAGCAGCGTCTGCCCACGGCAATCTTGCCAGCCAACCCGCGGACAGACAAATTTCTCAAGCTAGGAGGATCAAGACCATGACCGTACTAACTCGTTGGGAACCCATTCGTGAGCTTGCCAGTCTCCAGGACCGCATGAACCGCTTGTTCAGCGATTCCTTCAATCCAGTCACCAGCCAGGAGTCCCTGGCGGCCGGCTCGTTTGTTCCGCCCGTGGATGTCTACGAGGACGAACAGGGCATTCGGTTGAAGATGGAAGTTCCGGGTATCGAGGAGAAGGACATCGACATCCAGATGGAGAACAATCTCCTGACCGTTCGCGGCGAGCGCAAGCTGGAGAGCGAGACCAGGGAAGAGAACTATCACCGCATTGAGCGCCGCTACGGCAGCTTCACCCGCAGCTTCACCCTGCCCAATTCGGTGAACCCGGAAGACGTGAAGGCCGCTTATGCCAAGGGCGTGCTCACCATCAGCCTGGGTAAGCGTGCCGAAGCCCGACCCAAGCAGATCAAGGTGAATGTGACGCCTGAGCTTGCTGAAAAGGCAGTGACCGGCAAGTAAGGGCTGCGGCTGCGCGGTTGTGCCGTTCCGGCCGCTTGCGCTTGGCATCCAAAAGAGGGGGAGCGTTGGATGATTCGTTGAATCCTCCGGCTCCCCCTTCAGGTTTCCGGACTAGAATTTACCCGCCTCGCTCCAGCTCCTGAATGGAGTGGCAGCGCCGGGCGGAATGAGGGAGCAATCATATGGCAATCCGTTGGGATCGGTTGACGGTCAAGGCGCAGGAGGCGATGCAGCGCGCCAGCGAACTGGCGAGCGAGCATGGCAATTCCGAAGTGGTTCCGCTGCACCTGCTGGCGGCTCTGCTCGAGGATCGCGAAGGGATCGTCGTGCCTTTGCTGGCGCGCGCCGGGGCGCAGGCCGCGGCCTTGCAGGTCCAGGTGCAGCGCGAGATTGGTGGCCTGCCGAAGCTTGCCAAGGCGGCGGCGCAACCGTCTCTTGCCGATGCGACTACCGAGTTGCTGGACCTTGCCTTCAAGGCGGCAGCGGATTTCAAGGATGAGTATGTCTCCACCGAACATCTGCTGCTTGGATTGATCGGACTGAAGGGCGATCCAGCGCAGAAGCTTTTGAGCGGACTCGGTGTAACACACGACACCCTGTTGAAGGCGCTCACGGCGGTTCGCGGAAACCAGACTGTGACCGACCAGAACCCAGAGTCCAAGTACCAGGCGCTCGAGCGCTATGCCCGCGACCTCACCGAGCTGGCGCGCCGCGGCAAGCTCGACCCCGTGATAGGGCGCGATGAGGAGATCCGCCGCACCATCCAGGTTCTTTCCCGGCGCACCAAGAACAATCCCGTGCTGATCGGCGAGCCGGGCGTGGGCAAAACGGCAATCGTCGAGGGCCTCGCCCAGCGCATCGTTCTCGGCGACGTGCCCGAGCAGCTCAAGAACAAGCGCGTCGTCTCACTTGACCTGGGCGCGATGGTTGCCGGCGCAAAGTATCGCGGCGAGTTCGAGGACCGCCTCAAAGCCGTGCTCAAGGACATTGAAGAGAGCGCGGGAACCATCATTCTGTTCATTGACGAGCTGCACACGCTGGTGGGCGCGGGCGCGGCGGAAGGCGCGATGGATGCCAGCAACATGTTGAAGCCTGCGCTGGCGCGCGGCGAGTTGCGAGCCATCGGCGCTACCACTCTGAATGAGTACCGTAAGTACATCGAAAAGGACGCGGCCTTCGAGCGGCGCTTCCAGATTGTCTACGTCGGCGAACCTTCGGTCGAGGATACGATTGCCATTCTTCGCGGCCTCAAGGAGAAGTACGAGGTTCATCACGGCGTGCGCATCAAGGACTCGGCGATTGTCTCGGCGGCCGTATTGTCGCATCGCTACATCAGCGACCGCTTCCTGCCGGACAAGGCAATTGACCTGATTGATGAAGCGGCGGCATCGCTGCGCATCCAGATTGACTCCATGCCGACGGAGATTGACCAGCTTCAGCGCCGCGCCACAAACCTCGAGATCGAGCGCCAGGCATTGAAGAAGGAAAGCGACGCGAACTCGAAAGAGAGGCTCACCATCGTCGAGCGCGAATTGGCTGAAATTCGTGAGCAGGCCAATGCGCTCAAAGCCCGCTGGCGCTCGGAAAAAGACAGCATTGCCGAGGTGCGCAAGCTCAAGGAGTCCATCGAACAGCTCAAGCTGCAACAGCAGGAAGCGGCGCGCCGCGGCGAGTACGAGCGCGCCTCGCGGCTGCAATACGATGAGCTGCCCAAGGCCGAGAGCAAGCTGGCCGAGCTGACGGCAAAGGCCAGTGAGAATCAGTCCCGCATGTTGAAGGAAGAGGTGGACGAAGAGGACGTCGCCCGCATCGTAAGCCGCTGGACGGGCATACCCGTCTCCAAGATGCTCGAGGGCGAGGTAAAGAAGCTGGTGAATATGGAGTCGCGCCTGCGCCTGCGCGTGATCGGACAGGACGAGGCGCTGGAAAAAGTCGCCAACGCCATCCGGCGTTCACGCGCCGGATTGAGCGATCCGCGGCGTCCGATTGGCTCGTTCATTTTTCTCGGTCCCACGGGCGTTGGCAAGACCGAGCTGGCAAGGGCGCTGGCCGAATTCCTCTTCGACGACGAGCACGCCATGGTCCGCATTGACATGAGCGAGTACGGTGAGAAGCACTCAGTCTCGCGGCTCATCGGCGCGCCTCCCGGATACGTGGGCTACGAGGAAGGCGGCCAGCTTACGGAGGCCGTACGGCGGCGTCCGTACTCCGTACTGCTCTTTGATGAGATTGAAAAAGCCAATCCCGACGTCTTCAACGTCTTCCTCCAGATCATGGACGATGGACGGCTCACCGATGGCAAGGGCCGCGTGGTGGACTTCAAGAATACGATCCTCATCATGACCTCGAACATCGGCTCGCTCTCGCTCTCCGGAGACCTCACGGCGCCGGAGCGCTTTGCGCGGGCGAGCGAGCAGGTGATGACTGCGTTGCGGGCACACTTCAAGCCGGAGTTCCTCAATCGCATTGACGATATCGTGGTCTTCCGTCCGCTCGGCATTGAGCAGCTTACCAAGATCGTCGATCTCCGCTTGGAGGATCTGAAGGCGTTGCTGACAGACCGCAAGGTTACCCTGGAACTCAGCGAGGCCGCCAAGCACGCGTTGTTTACCAGCGGATATGATCCTGCCTACGGCGCGCGTCCGCTGAAGCGGGCGATTCAGCGCATGATCCAGGACCCGCTGGCGATGAAGATCCTCGACGGCGACGTCCTGCACGGCGACCACGTTCTGGTGGATGCGGAGGATGGAAAGTTGACCTTCAACGTGCAGCGAAAGCCCGCGCAGCCCGAGCCGGAATCGGAAGAAGCCGCGCAGCCTGCTTGATTTCCTTCCGTCGACCATTCCAACGCCTCGGATGATTCCGGGGCGTTTTTCTGCCCGCACCTATAAGAAGTTCCGAATTAAGACTTTGAATTGCCTGCCGGATGCCGTAAATTGTGGACGTTGCACTTGTGTCTATGAACACTCGCACTTTCGACTGAAACTCTTCAGGGGGCCCAGAGCATTATGACAACAACCTGTATCACTGCATCTCAAGTTGAGTCCGCCGTGCATCGTTACTGGCGCGTCCTGATGGAAAAGGCCGCCGGAGAGATGGCAAGGTTCTACTCCTATGACTCCACGGTCTTCAACCCGTTCTCTCCTCGCGCCGAGCCGGGACGCGTTTCAGCCACGCGCAAGGAGCGTGAGTATTTCACGCCAAAGACTACCTTCCGTGCGGAAGTCACCAGCCCTATCGAGGTCCAGCTTCTGGCTGACGACATCGCCGTAGCGACCTACACCTTCCATTGGCAGGCCGGCAACATGCAGCAGGAAGTCCTCGGCAGGAAATTCGATAAGGCGGTTCGCGATGGCCGCGCCACCCAGATATTCAAGCTCTCGCCCGAGGGCGAATTGCAGATTGTAAACGAACACCTCTCTGACATTTGGCGCGACATCCAGAAATAATGGCCGGGGTCAGTCCGCGCTCATAAGCACGTAGAGCGAGGCGGTGCGTAGCACAATCAACGCCCCCCACAGCGCAATCCCAGGCACTCTCAAGTCCTGCACTGCGGCGGAAATTCCCGGCACGGCGGGCAGCAATCCAGCGGCCAGCAAAAAGACGGCGAGCCAGCGCGCCCACCTCCACCGCCGCCACAGTCCCACGGCTGCCACGCCGTGGATCAGCGCCGAAAGCAGGTAGGCCAACCATCCGCGCGTTGCAACTTCCTCGCCCACCACCCAGGTTCCGGAGTTGAAGGCCAGCGCACCGGCCGCGATACAAGCCGCATAGAACGCTGCCAACACGGCAAAGGCCGCGAGCAGCAGCGCAGCATAGTCGAATCCATGCGCGATGCTTCGCGGCCCTTCCATCTCGTTCTCTTCCCCCTTGGGCGGGGCCGCTTCAGGCGAGGTCAAAGAACAGCACCTCAGCCTCTTCCGTGGCCTCCAACACCAGCGCGCCCTCGTCACTCACGCCAACGCCGTCGCCCTGCTTCAGCGCGTTGCCGTTGAGTTTGGCAGCGCCGCCGGCGACCTGCAACCAGCCGTAGCGCCCTTTGGGCAGCGTGACCGGCAGGCTTTCGCCCGCAGCCAGCTTGGTCACCCGCAGCTTGGCGTCGGCGTTAATCTTCACCGAGCCCTGCTCTCCCGTGGGCGAGGCGATCAGCCGCCACTGCCCGCGCTTCTCTTCCTCGGGGAACGCCTTCTGCTCGTAGCTCGGCTCTACCTCCAGTTTGTCCTTGTCCGGCATGATCCAGATCTGCAACAGGTGTACCGGCTCCGTCTGCGAGGGATTGAACTCGCTGTGCATGATCCCCGTTCCGGCGCTCATGCGCTGCCCGTCGCCGGGGCGGATGACCTCGCCCGTGCCCAGGCTGTCACGATGCTCAAGCTCTCCGCTCAGAACGTAGGTGATGATCTCCATGTTCTCGTGCGGATGCATGCCGAAGCCGCGTCCGGCGGCGACCACGTCTTCATTGATGACCCTGAGCGCGCGGAAGTGAACGTGCTTCGGATCGCGGTAATCGGCAAACGAAAAGGTGTGATAGGTGTTGAGCCATCCGTGGTTAAAGTGTCCCCGCTCGTTGGCTGCTCGAACTGTGATCATGGTTACCTCCCGGCCGCATGTTCAGCGGCCTCTGAAGGAATAGATGTTGCAACAGATAATAACGATTCAATCGCCGTTCCGCGCCTCCCGGATAGCCCTGCCATGGCGCGCCTGCCAGTCAAAATGAACGCGGCCTGCGCTTTGCACGCAGGCCGCGCGGGGCAAACTGATCCAGCTACTGGCTCTCGCCGCTGCTCTTTGCGCTGCTGCCGGGTGTGCTGCTGGACGCGCTGCTGCTGGAGTCGGTCGTCGATCCCCCGCCCGCGCTGCTTCCCGCCTCGCTGCCGCTGGAACTTTTCTCTCCGCTGCCGGCGCTGGACGCGGAACCTTCGCTCGCGCTGCTGCTGCTCTCCGTGCTGGCCGGGGCGCTGTCTGATTTCGCCGATGCGGCGTAGGCGGCTTTGTTGCCCTTGCTCGCGTAATCGGTCACATACCAGCCCGAGCCTTTGAACTGCACGGCGGGCGCGGAGATCATCTGTTCAATCGTCTCCTTGCCGCACTTTGGGCAGGTCGTCAGCGGAGCGTCGGAAAACTTTACGATGCGCTCAAACTGATGGGCGCAGGCACTGCACAGATACTCGTATAAGGGCATGATTCCTTCAGATATTCGCCGCCGCAAATGGGTTGGCGCGGCGTTCTATTTCGAACTCGCTGCTTTGATTCTAGGTTCCCGCGGGCGATACGGTCAATGCTGAGGCCCGCGCCGGACTTACAGTTCGGCGTCACGGTTTGATGTCACGGTCCGGCGTTGCAGCTCGGTGCCACAGTCCGGCGCTGCACTTCGGTGTTACACTTCGCCCGAGGCGCGGCGCCGGTCGCCGACGCCGCTCGGAGGCAATGCATGCCTGCAAGTCAACCCTCGCTGTACCTGGTCGGCACTCCCATCGGCAACCTGGAGGATATTTCCCTGCGCGCGCTGCGCATCCTCAAGGAGGTCGATCTCATCGCCTGCGAGGATACGCGGCAGACGGCGAAGCTGCTCAACCACTACGGCATCTCGACGCGCACCATCAGCTACCACCAGCACAACGAGCTGACGCGCTCGGCCGAACTCATCATGCACCTCGAACAGGGCCACTCCATCGCCCTGGTCACCGATGCCGGAATGCCCGGCGTCAGCGATCCCGGCTTCCGCCTCGTCTCGCTGGCCGTGCGCCACAAGGTTCCCGTGGTGCCCATTCCCGGAGCTTCGGCCTTCCTCAGCGCGCTGGTGGCCAGCGGCCTGCCCACGGACGCCTTCGTCTTCCGCGGCTTTCTGCCCACCAAGCTCGGCCAGCGCCGCAAACTGCTGGAGGAGATTCAACACTCGCCGCGCACCCAGATTTTCTACGAAGCGCCGCACCGCCTGCTCGGAACGCTGGAGGATATTGTCGAGGTTCTCGGAGCCCATCGGCATGTCGTGGTCGCCCGCGAGGTCACAAAAATCTACGAGGAATTCGTGCGCGCCACCGCCGCCGAGGTCTTCGAGAGCTTCAAGAGCCGCGATGAAATCCGTGGCGAGATCACCCTGCTCATCGGCCGCGGCGAGGAGCAGCACGGACTCCCCGTGGTGACCCAGAAAAACGCCCGCACCCGCGTCCGCGAACTGATGAAGGCGGAAGAGATCGACGAAAAAGAGGCGATGAAGCGCGTCGCAAAGGAAATGGGAATCAGCAAGAGCGACGTGTATCGAGAGTTGCAGAAGGACGGGAAGCGGTAGAGGCGACGAATCATGTGGCGAAAGAGACTGCTGAATTGTCTTTTCGCCACTTTCCGATCTGGTGATTACTCGGATTCCAAACTCACATTCCACGCTGGAAACGGCGGAAAAGATCGCTGAACTTTGCTGAGGGAACCTCCATCAGTTCGTTGCCGGTTCGAATCAGATAAGTGCCATTGAAGTGTGAGGGGTCTTCTTGCGCCCGGGTCTCGAGAATCAGCACCGACTTGTCGTAGTACCTCACGAGTTTGACGTTGCGGGCAACGTAGTCTCGCAAGGGTTCCGAAAGAGCAGATTGCCTGATTTTTCCGGTGATCATCTGAAACAGTTGGTCAAGGGTCTTGCCTAGAGCGGTCGCTTCGTGTTCGACTCCCGTGATGTTGAATCTCTCGAAGCGTTTGGGCGCGACACCGAAGATCTGTTGCACTCGGTCCGCGTCGCTCTGCTTGTCGGTGATGCCAATGAGGACATAGCCGGTCGTTCCTTTTCTGATGTTTGCTATTCCCGCAATGGTTCTGAGTACCTTCTCAAATGAGGCCTCGTCGAACCGGTGTTCGTCGTCAAGCCTCAGAAATCCCTGTTTGAAGTCATACGCAGCTTGCTCCGTGTATGACTGCACGAGGATGTTCTCGAGTTGAGTGATCCAGCGCACACGTGCGGGATCATATGACTGAGCTGGGATGAAGACGGGGGAAATGGTCCCAATAAGAGCGTTGACAGCATTCACGCGATCCTGTGCTCCCCACCGTCCCCCCTCGGTAACGTGGATACTGCTCCCAATTCCCGTTAGCACCTTGACGAGGCGACCAAAATCAGAAACTTCTTGGTTCTCCGTCACGATGAGCTTATGAAAGGCGAGAAATACAATCTGGAAATACCTTGGTGCGCGTGCGGGCTGTTCGCCAAATAGCAACTGTCCGAACGTCGAACGGGAGCTATTCAGAGTCAACTTTATCTGATCGATCGTACGTTGGAAATCCGATGCGATTACCTCTTGCGTGTACTTTTGTACGGCCAGTTCGATCTCGGTTAACCGCTGCGCGGAGGAATCGCCTTCTCCGAATCCGAAGTAGTCATCGAGAAATTCGCTTCTCGAAGAGGGCTTTGGATCGAGCAATATATACCCCAGCATGTCTGCGATGAGCTCTTCGTCGCGCGATTCGCGCGTTTGTTCCTTTGTCAGTATGCCTTGCTGAATCCAAAAAACTTCGTCGACGTCGATGCCATAGCTTAGTTCTTTGCTCCCGATGCTTATCTTATTCATATCATTCAGCAGCAGCGTGTCCGTGGCCGATACATCACCCCGAACTGTCGAGGCAATCTTCCGAACTACCTGCGAAAAATGCCCAGTTGAGCCAGCAATTCGCAGCTCTTGGCGGGAGAGCTTTCTTCCCCCGGAATTGATACGACGAAATACCTCATCAACTTCATCCTCCTTAGAGGACTCGTAAATAGAGAAAGGTACGGTGTAGGACGCGATACCGACGCAAGTTTCCCTAGCCAACACAGGCTCTTTCTGCTTAAGCGACCCAGCATCCAGAAGCACTTTTGTTGCAGCCATCGTATTAAGGTCAAAATATGCCCCGTTAACCGGATACTCGTTCTCGATGAACCCCATAATTGCATTGAGGCGCTGCATGCCGTCGATGATCTCGAATACGCTGCGTTCATCAGCCCGTATCTCAGCAAGGAGGACTATCGGCACGGGGTATCCTTTGGTCACAGAGTCAATGAAGCTTTTTTTCTCGTCTAAGGTCCACACCAGTTTTCGCTGATATCGGCGATTCACGAGGTACCGCTTCCCCTGAAAACTCCCATAAATACGCTCAATTGACTCGCCCTTAACTGTTAGATCCTGACCCTGTTGTACTTCCGGCATAGACAATTCCTTTCATCATCGCGACATCTGGGAGACTTAACCCCAAGTATATTAGCTGGCGTAGCTCCTCCAATTGACAAAAGCCCCACCTTTCGGCAAATGCTTACTCCTCCACTGCCCTCAGCAACTCCTGCGTGTACTCATGCTTGGGCGCGCTGGTGATCTGCTCGGCGTCGCCGATTTCGACGATCTTGCCCTGCCGCATCACCGCGATGCGCGTCGAGAGATAGCGCACCACCGGCATCGAGTGCGAGATGAACAGGTAGGTCAGGCCGAACTCCCGCTGCAACTTTTTCAGCAGGTTTACGATCTGCGCCGCCACGCTGACGTCCAGCGCGCTGACCGCCTCGTCGGCCACGATGAAGTGCGGACGCAGCGCCAGGGCGCGCGCAATTCCAATGCGCTGCCGCTGGCCGCCGCTGAACTCGTGCGGATAGCGGTTCAGGATGCTCACGTCCAGCCCCACGGCTCCCATCAACTCGGCGGCGTGCTGGCGCAGGATTGCCTTGCCGACTTCTTCGTGGATGGCAATTGGCTCGGTGACAATCTCTTCCACCGTCATCCGCGGATCCAGCGAGCCGAAGGGATCCTGGAAGATGATCTGCATCTTGCGCCGGAAATCGCGCAGCGGGCGGGCGTCCATCGCCGTGATCTCTGCGCTGTCGAACCAGACCTTGCCGCTCGTCGGCTCAATCAGGCGCAGCAGCATACGGCCCAGCGTGCTCTTGCCGCAGCCGGATTCGCCGACCAGCCCAAGCGTCTCGCCGCGCTCAATCGTGAAAGAGACGTCATCCACGGCGCGGAGGCCGCTTCCCGTCGAGCGCCCGAAGGCGTCGCTCGTGTCGTAAATCTTCGTGAGATGTTCGGCTTGCACCAGCGCCATGATGAGCAGCCTACCACGCCGGAGGAGGCTTGTTGGGCGGGGAAATACGCCCGGAGAGGCCGGACGGCAACTTCGCAGGGGCCGGAAGCTGCCCGCGTGTTAAAATTTTCCACAGCAAATCCTTGCGAGAGAAGCGATTGATAGAGCTTGCCCCATCCATTTTGTCGGCTGATTTTGCCCGTCTGGCCGAAGAGGTTGCGCCCGTGCTCGCCGCCGGAGCGACGGTTCTGCACGTCGATGTGATGGACGGGCACTTCGTTCCCAACATCACGATTGGCCCGCCCGTGGTGGCCGCCCTGCGCAAGCATGTGCAGGCGCCGCTGGACGTTCACCTGATGATTGAGAACCCTGACAACTACATTCCGGCCTTTGTGGATGCCGGGGCAAGCTGGATCAGCGTGCATCAGGAAGCCTGCGTACACTTGGACCGCGTGGTCGAACATATCCGTTCGCGCGGCGCGCTGGCCGGTGTGGTCCTCAACCCGGCGACGCCGGTGGCCACGCTCACTGACATTCTGGACGTGGTGGACTATGTGCTCATCATGTCGGTCAATCCGGGGTTTGGCGGGCAGAAATTCATCCGCCGGACGCTCGGAAAGATTCGCCATCTTGCGGAATTGCGCTCGCAACGCAATCTCAGCTTCCGTATTGAGGTGGATGGTGGCATCTCTCTTGATACCATTACGGATGTAGTGCAGGCTGGCGCCGAGATTCTGGTTGCCGGCAACGCCGTCTTTGGCCGCGGTGACTCCGGCCACAATGTTCAACAACTTTTGCAGGCCGCCCGTTCGGCCACCATGCAGAAGGCCTAACCGCTCCTATTCAATGTTCTACCGAGGTGTTTCCTTCATGTTTCGTCGCGTTCTCATCGCCCTGTTGCTGGCTGCAAGCTTGCTGACCGGTGTGGCCTGCAATAACAAGAAGGCCAACAACCCGCTGGCTCATATCAACTCCAAGCAGCCGGACAAGGTGCTCTTTGACCGCGCTATGGATGCGATGAAGGAGCACAAGTACGACGTTGCCCGCATGACCTTGCAGACGCTCATCAATACCTATCCTGACTCCGAGTTCGTGGCGCGCGCCAAACTGACCGTCGGCGAATCCTGGTATCAGGAAGGCAGCACCGCCGCGCTGGCCCAGGCTGAGACCGAGTTCCGCGACTTCATCACCTTCTTCCCCAACATGGCCGAGGCCTCGGAAGCGCAGTTGAAAATCGCCGACATTCACTTCCGCCAGATGGAGAAGCCGGACCGCGATTACGCCCATGCCCGCCGCGCCGAGGATGAGTACCGCCAGTTGCTGCTGCAATATCCGGACAGCAAACTGGCTGATACTGCCCGCGTCCGCCTGCTCCAAGTGCAGGAGGTTCTTGCCGAGCGCGAGTTCCGCATCGCACGCTTCTACTATTTGCGCGGCTCGTTCCTCGCATCGATTGCGCGCGCCAAGACCCTCACCGACACATACCCGCTCTACAGCCACTCCGATGAAGCGCTCTTCACCCTCGGACAGGCCTATGAGCAGCAGGCCGACCGCACCCGCGCCGCGGCCGCACTGCCGGAAGCATTGAAGCAGCGCCTGGCCAAAACATATCTCGATAACGCCGCCCAGGCTTACTCCAAGATCGTGACCCGCTACCCGGCCATGGCCCGCTACCAGGACGCGCGCAAACGTCTTGCGGCCATCGACCGTCCGGTGCCCACGCCAACGCCTGAAGCAATCGCCCAGAACAAGAAAGAAATGGGCAGCCGCACGCTATCGACACGCTATGAACGCTTCGTCAACGATATGGGGAAGCGCCCGGATTTGAACGCCGCCGTGAAGTTCGGCCAGCCAACCCTGGTCGATCCCAAGGAGACGGACGCGCCCTACCTTGTGCGGGAAATTAATGCCGCCGTAAAGTCCGAGATGGACGCGAAGTCCGGCTCCGGCAAGCTGTCCGTCGAGACCGTCGGAGCGGGCGGAAAGGTTCCCGAGAATCAACCCGCGCCCCGCTCGACCGAGGCGGCGGTGAATCCCAGTGACATTCCCGCGCGCGCCCCCTCGCAACTCAACGAGTCGGACTCGTCCTCCACGGGAGACAAGCCTGCCGATAAGGCCGCTGATACCTCGTCCACCACGGCGAGCAAAGACACTCCCAAGGATGCATCGTCCAGCCGCAAGGCGAAAAAGAAGCACCGCTTCAAGATTCCCATTCCGTTCTAAATGCTTGCTGCAAACTGCAAGTGGCCCGCCGCATGGTAACCATGCGGCGGGCTTTCGTTTGCCCGCAACTTTGCGAAATGGTTCACCTGCATTGACCTTGACAGGCGAGTGCGCTACCGTGACAAGTTAGCTGTTTCCCCCAGAATTTATCCGTTCAGGAAACCTGCACATGGCCCTCACGATCCTGCTTGCTGACGACAGCGTACCCGCTCAGAACATGGGCAAAAAAATCCTCTCGGACGCCGGCTATGAAGTGCTGACGGTTGGAAACGGTCTCGAAGCGCTTCGCAAACTCGCTGAAACCGTGCCTGACATCGCGATTCTCGACATCTTCATGCCCGGCTACTCGGGACTTGAGATCTGCCAGAAGCTGCGCGCCAGCGCCGCCACCGCCGCGCTCCCCGTGATTCTGACGGTGGGAAAGCTGGAACCGTACCGCCCGGAAGATGGCGAGAGTGTTCACTCTAACGCGGTCATCGTGAAACCCTTTGCCGCCGCCGAACTGATTTCAGCCGTGCGCAGCCTGATCGGGGGGCCTCCCGCAGCCGTCGCAGCCGCCATCACTCAGCCAATTCATGCGCCGGAGTCTGATCCCTTCTCGGCCGCCGCCGTGGGCGCAGCCCCCTCTGAACCGCTGGCATTTGACTCGCCCGGAACGGGCTCCGCAAGCGTCGCCGCAACGCCGGCCGAGGACGCGGCCGACGAGCCTTTATTCTCCTTTGCGGCTCCCGCGGTAAGCGAATTTGATTCGCCCTCGCCGACTGCCGAACCAAGCGCCTACTCCTCTGAACCTCTCCCATCGGGCTCGGAGTGGAACTCTCCCGATAGTCTCGTCTTTAACCCCGATGCGGAGCACACGCCCTTCAGCGCATCGGTGACCGACCTTCTGCCTCCCGGCGAGCATCCGCTGGAAGAGAACGCCGCTTCCCCGTTCACGGAATTTGATATCGAACCTTCCTCTCCCTATCTCTCCGCGGAGACGCAACCGCTATCCCCGCCAGCCGCTCCCATCTCGGCTGCCGACATCGCGCAAGGGATTGCCGAGTCGCCCCTTCCCGCCCCCGACGCGGTCGTCCTTCCTGAGCAGGTTGCTTCGGTGCCCAGCGGCGCGGTGCTCGCGCAATCCTCTCCCCTGGACATTCCGGCGCTTGATCCTCTCTTTGAATTGACGGATGCTGCCGCCCCGCCAAGCGCCCTGGAGTCAAACGCGTTGGAAGCTGGCGCTCCCTCAGGGCAGGTCTTCATGGATGACTTTCCGGCTCCTCCCGAGGAGGTGCTTACGCCGGAAGAAGAAGCACGGCGGAAGGCTTTTGAAGATCTCTTCAATTCTTCCGACTTGCCTCCGCTGGAGGATCCGCTGGCCAGCGCGGCCGTTCGAAACACGGCTGCCACCCAGGACATGCTTCCGAATATCGCCGGCCCCTCTCATGAGCCATTTGATGTGCAGCCGGATTCCGAGTTGGAGCCGCTGGAAAGCTTCAAGCAGCCTTCGGAGGTCAGCGCGGGGCTGGACCCGTATCTGCTGGAGGAAGAAGCGCCGCGAAGCGTTGTCGGCGCTATTCCTGAGCGCGATGTTCTGCTTGATAGTGGGCTGGAGACCGGATGGCAAGGCTCCGCCAGTACCGCGCCGCCCACCGATGAGCTATTGGCCTCCTCCGGCGGTCAGTTCGGGCCTGAGGTTGCAGATTCCACCGGGCCGGAACAGGTTCTAATGCCGGCTTACACGCCGGAGACCAAGACAATTCCGGCTGAAGCTCATGCCGTGGAGGCCGAGCCTCTCGCTGCCGCCAAGCCGGAAGAGATTGCGCATACGCCTCCTGCGATTGCGCCGGAAGAGCACGCCGGCGCTGCGCCGACGCACACCGCGCTGGAGCCGCATCTGGCCGGGCAGCCGCACTCAATCCTCCCGGAGTTTGCCGAACTTGGCGCTGGAGCCGGCCTCGCCGCCGCGCTGCCCGCGCTGGCACACCTGGTTGAAGCAGAAGTAGCTCACGCGGTCGCGCCTTCTCATCCGGTAACGCCCGAGCCGCTGCCAGAGCCCGTCGCTGCGATTGCGGAATCGGCACCGCCTGAGCCGCCAGCACCCACCGCGCCCGTTGAAGCGGCACTCCCTGAAACGATAACTCCGGAGCCTGAAGGTGAGCCGATGGCTGCGGCCCCTGTGTCAACGCCAGCTCCCGCTGCCGCAATCGTCGAGCCACTGGAGACCGTCACCCCGGTTGCCGCCGCGCTTGAGCCAGTCGTCGCAATTCCCGAGCCGATGGCTGCGGCACCGGAACCAGTCGCTCCAACGCCCGAGCCGATGGCTGCAACACCCGAACCAGTCGTCGCAATCCCGGAGCCAATTGCTTCCGAGCCTGAGCCGGTCGTTGCAACGCCTGAGCCGATACCACCCCCAGCCTCTGTTCCGGGAGCCGCGGAGCCGCCAGCCACCCAGCCGGTGGAAGTCGCTGCGGCCGCTGCGCCAGCCGAAGGCGTCTCACACTCCAGCGAAGCAGAGCGCGTTCACCAAGCGGTGGAGCGGGTCTTTGACCGCTTCAAGCCCCTGCTGGTAGCAGCTATCGTGCGCGAGCTCGCACGGCGCGACTGAGGCCACTCGCCTCCGCCGCAATAGAACAGGGCACGGAGTGATCCGTGCCCTTCGCTTTGAACCCAACAGAATTCCAGTGCTCAGGCGCTTTCAATTCGCATACTCAAATCCACTGCGCGTGCGGAGTGCGTCAGCGCCCCGACCGAAATAAAATCCACGCCGGCTTCGGCATATTGCCGCACGTTTTCCAGCGTGATTCCGCCCGAGGACTCGATCTTCATGGCCCTTGCCTCGCGGCGGATTCGCGCCACCGCCTCGCGGGTCTGCGCTGGGGTCATGTTGTCCAGCAGGATGGATTCGGCGCCGTACTTCAGCGCATCTTCCAGCTCCCGCATATCGCGCACTTCCACCTCCACCGGCTGCTCACCCTTGCGGTTGGCGAGCGCGCGCTCAATTGCAATACGCACGCCTCCGGCAAGATCGATGTGGTTGTTCTTCACCAGAATTCCGTCGGAGAGATCGAGGCGATGGTTGAAACCTCCGCCGCAGCGCACCGCATATTTTTCCAACTGGCGCAGGCCGGGCACGGTCTTGCGCGTGTCCAGAATCTTTGCTCCCGTGCCTTCCACCGCATCGGCGTAGGTTCGCGCCGCGGTGGCAATTCCGCTCAGGTGCTGCAACAGGTTCAGGATCAGCCGCTCGCAGCTCAGCAGAACCCGCGCGTTGTGCCGGATCGAAGCCACGGACTCGCCGCGGTGCAGGCGCACTCCATCGAAGATCTCCTGCGGAATGCTGACCTCGGGATAGGCATGCGCTTCGCCCTCAAGCTCGGCAAAGACCTCGAAGATGCGCTGCACGGACGCGATGCCCGCCAGCACGCAATCCTGCTTGGCGATGATGGTTGCCATCGCCTTCTGCTGCGGGTCAATCGTTGCCAGCGTCGTCGCATCGCGCGTGGCCTGGTCCTCCAGCAGCGCGTTGGAGAGGATGGCGGTAATCCTTCGGCTGTTCCAGTTCATCTCCCTTGCCTTTCCTTACTTTGCCAGGCTCAGTTCGGCGAGCCGCGCCTTGCCGTTTTCAATCAGCGACTCCAGTTCGACGCGGCGGGTTCGCAGGCCTTCCACGACTTTGGCCGGAGCCTTGGACAGAAAACCTTCATTGCCGAGCTGGCTGCTGTTGCGCGCGTACTCGCCCTCCAGCTTTTCCAGTTCCTTGGTGACGCGCGCGGTTTCCGCGGCAACGTCCACCTTCTGCTCGTACACCAGGCGAACCTCAAAGCGGGCGGTGGCTCGCGAGTTGGCGGCCGTGGCCAGCGATGTATCGACAAATGTCAATACAGAGACATTGGCCAGCCGCCCCAGCGCCGCCGTGTTGCCTTCGATGATCGCGCGAACCTCTTCGCTCGCGAAGATCTCAACGGGCAACATCTCTCTCTGCGCCACCTTCAACTCGGCGCGGATGTTGCGCACGGAGACGATCAGGTCCTGCAGGATTGCCATGTCGCGCTCGGCATCCGAATCGAGCTGCGCCTCGTCGGTTTCAGGAAAGGCGGCCAGCGCGATGGACTTCAGCGGGGGCTTTCCGTCATACACGGCGTGCCAGATCTCCTCGGTGATGAACGGCATGAACGGTGCAAGCATCCGCAGCGCGCCCTCAAAAACCCGCACCAGGTTTGAGAACGTGGCGCGCGCTTCGTCGCGATCCGCCGAGAGCAGCCGCGGCTTCACCAACTCCACGTACCAGTCGCAGTACTCGCCCCAGAAGAAGTGATAGACCACGTGCGCGGCCTCGTGGAAGCGGTACTCGCGCAGCGCCGACGACACTTCGCCCGCAACGCGGTTGAAGCGCGAGAGGATCCAGCGGTCTTCAAGCGTCGCCGAAGCGAAGCCCTTCAGCCCGATTGCATCCTTGCCATTGCTCACCGCAGCGAACTCGCTGAGCGACCAGACATTCTGCTCCGCCGCGCGATCCACGTTCATGAAGAGAAAGCGGGCGGCGTTCCATATCTTGTTGGCGAAGGCGCGATAGCTTTCCGTGCGGCTCTCGCTGAAGGCAATGTCCGTGCCGGGCGCGGCCATGGCGGCCAGCGTAAAGCGCGCCGCGTCGGTGCCGAACTTCTCGATGACGCCGATGGGATCAACCACGTTGCCCTTGGTTTTGGACATCTTCTGGCGGTCGGCGTCGCGCACCAGCGCGTGGATGTAAACCTCGCGGAAGGGAACAATGTCGCGCTTGTCGCTCTTCTGCTCATCCATCAGATGGCAGCCCAGCATGATCATGCGCGCCACCCAGAAGAAGAGAATGTCGAAGCCCGTCACCAGCGTGGACGTGGGATAGAAGGCGTCGCAGTCGGCGGTCTTCTCCGGCCAGCCGAGGGCCGAGAAAGGCAGCAGGCCGGAGCTGAACCAGGTGTCAAGCACATCTGTGTCCTGCTCAATCTGGTCGCTGCCGCAATGGGCGCAGTGCGTGGGATTGGCGCGCGCCACCGTGATCTGATGGCAGTTGGCGCAATGCCATGCCGGAATGCGATGGCCCCACCAGAGCTGACGCGAGATGCACCAGTCATGAATGTTTTCCATCCACTGCAAATAGATCGCCTTGTAATTTTCCGGCGTGAACTTGATGCGTCCATCGTGGACAACGTCTTGCGCCACCTGCGCCAGCGAGGGCCTTCCGTCCTTGGTCTGCTTGTTGACGGCGAGGAACCACTGCGTGGAGATGCGCGGCTCGACCGGAGTTTTGCAGCGGTCGCACTTGCCGAGCGGCACAAGATAATCCTTCACGCTGACCAGCGCTCCGCCAGCTTCCAGATCGGCGACGACGCGCTCGCGCGCGGCATAGCGGTCAAGCCCCGCGTAGACTCCGGCGTTCTGGTTCATGTGCGCCGTCTCATCCATGATCACAAGCTCTTCGAGGTTGTGGCGCTTGCCGGCCTCGAAGTCATTGGGATCGTGCGCGGGCGTGACCTTCACGGCTCCGGTGCCGAACTCAGGCTGCGCGAGTTCGTCGAGAATGATGGGAATTTCGCGGCCCACCAGCGGCAGCTTCACCCGCTTGCCGTGCAGGTGCGTGTAGCGCTCGTCGCGCGGATTGACCGCGACGGCAGTGTCGCCGAGCATTGTCTCCGGGCGCGTGGTGGCGACGACGATGGACTCGCCGGGCATACCAACGACGGGATAACGAATCTCCCAGAGTTTGCCCTGGGTCTCTTCGTGAACCACTTCGAGATCGCTCAGCGCGGTCATGCAGCGCGGACACCAGTTGACGATGTAGGTGCCGCGATAGATGAGGCCCTCTTCCCAGAAGCGCACGAAGGCCTCGCGCACGGCGCGCGAGAGATGCTCGTCCATGGTGAAGAATTCGCGCGACCAATCGACGGAGTCGCCGAGCCGCTTCATCTGTTCGAGGATGTATCCGCCGTACTGCTCCTTCCACTGCCAGGTGCGCGCGATGAATGCTTCGCGTCCAATGTCCTGGCGCTTCTTGCCTTCCGTGGCAAGCTGGCGCTCGACCATCATCTGCGTGGCGATGCCGGCGTGATCGGTGCCGGGAAGCCACATCGAATCCTTGCCCAACATGCGCTGCCAGCGGGCGAGAATGTCCATCTCGGTGTGGTTGAGCATGTGCCCCATGTGCAGGCGCCCGGTGACGTTGGGCGGCGGCAGCAGGATGGAGAAGACGTTGGCGCCATTGCTGGGAGTAGCGGCGTGGAAGAGATTTTCGCTGACCCAGTACTCGGCCCAGCGCTTCTCAATCTCGGCGGGATCGTAAGCCTTCGACAGTTCGTGCGACATAAGACGGAAATTTCCTCAACGTAGAAACTTCAAGTTTACCAGAGCGAATCAGGAGAGATGAGAAGCGCGCCGGATGGCAATTCTGCACAGCTTTTAGTGCAAAACAGCGCGAAGGATTGGCGAGATGGATAATCGTTGGAAACGGCATGTTGGCGGAATGGTGAATGGTTGCGGCGGGTGCGCAACCATTCACCAGTTAGTGAACTTCTGAAAGACAAGGATTAAGCATATAGGCAATCGTTGGAGGCCTCCGGACCCGGGACAACCCCGCTCCGGCTGGAGCCATCTTTCCTGAGCGCATAACCCAAAGTTTGCGATAGGAGAAGTGTATGAAATTTGTTACGGCAGCTCTTGCGTCATGCCTGCTCATGGCGTGTACGGCGTTCGCACAGGATTCGGCACCGGCCATGGCCTCAAAGACCGAGATGCACTCGGGCGGCATGATGGTGGAGCAACACCTGAAAGAGATGGAAGAGCGCTGGGTGAAGGCCTCGCTGGCGAGCAACAGCGACGCTCTGATGCCGCTGCTCTCCGAAGACTTCATCAACATCAACTCCGATGGCACGGTACTGAACAAGCACGAGACGATGGAGCGGATGAAGAACTCCAAGCTGGAGGTCAGCGAACTGAGCGAGGTTCAGGTGACGACCCATGGCGACTCCGCGGTGGTGACCGGCATCTGGAGGGGCAAGGGAGTGGACAGCAAGGGCAAGTCCTTTGAAGGCAAAGAGCGCTGGGCCGATACCTGGGTGAAGAAGAACGGCAAGTGGCAGTGCGTGGTCTCGGCGTCGGCGCCGATCGCATAGACCAATTCCAATATCAGACAACGAGACCCACATCCGTCAAAGAGAAGACGGATGTGGGTTTACTGTTGAAGCTCGGACTACCTGACTTGTTCGGAGGCGACGGGATCTCGTTGCGTGAAGAGGATGCGCTTGACCTGATTGCGGTCCAGCGACTGAAGCTGTCCGCCGATGCGCGCTGTGATGGTGGTCGCGTCTACCGACTCCACATCGGCGTTGAGCGTGGTTCCATCACGCATCTCGATGGTGTCATGCGCCAAGGCTCCTAGCTCATAACTCACGGTTCCGCCGGAGACATCGTCCGGCCCAAGCTCGACTGGATACGAGCCGCTGTGATACCCCGTCATACTGAATTGCAGGTTGTGCTTGCCCAGTGAAAACTCTACTTGCTTGGGAGTGACACCCACGTCTTCTCCGTCCACCTTGAGGCTAGCGCCGGCGGGAATCGAGTACACGGTGAGACGTACTTTCTTCGATGCCTGTGCCGGACCCAGTTCTTTGGGGAGCTGTGTCGCCACAATCTTCAGAGTCGTGGGCTGCGCTCCCGAGGCCCCAAAGGCTAAAGCAAAGCGAATCTTTTCCTGCACTCCAACGTTGTTCAGGCTTATGTAGCCGCTACCGATGCGAACGTTGTCTTTGCTGAAGAAGTAAACCTCGAAGGTCGCACCCGGAATTGGCTTGCTCCACAGATTATCGGCCGTGACGTCTACTGTGTAGGAGCTTTGACCGTTCATCGAACTGAGCTTGACGAATTTGCCGAAGGTAAAACGGATCACCGGTTTTTCGGGGGATGGCCAGAGAATAACGGTCGCAGGAGCATCTTTCGCAAAAGCAGTGAATGAGAAGAGAAGGACGAATGATAGCGCGAGGAAGCGTTTCATCGGGTGACTCCAGTGACTCTGATTGTACGGACCGCAACTCTTAAGTTCTCTGAGTTCCTGTTTTCGGTGTTTCCCGCTAGCCGAGCTTCTTCACCAACAACTCATTGAGCACGGCCGGATTGGCTTTGCCTTTGGAGGCCTTCATCACCTGGCCGACGAAGAAGCCGATCATCGTGGTCTTGCCGGCCTTGTACTGCTCAACCTGTTTGGGACTGGCGGCGAGAACTTCGTCGATCATCCTTTCGATCTCGGCGGTGTCGTTGAGTTGCTGCGGCTTTTCTTTCTCGTAGATGACGGGGAAGTCCACGTTCTGCTCAAAGGCGTGGTCGTAGAGTTCCTTGAGGATCTTGGAGCTGATGGTGCCGTCTTCGAGTAGGTCGGCGGAAAGGCGCGCGCCCGCGATGGTGATGGGCGAGTCTTCGAGTTCGAGTCCGGCGGCCTTGAGGCGTCCCTGAAGTTCGCTGATGACGAGGTTGGCAAGGCGCTTGGGAGACTTGGCTTTCTTGGCCTCGGTTTCAAAGAGGTCGGCGCGGGCCTTGGTTGCGGTGAGAGTGGCGGCGTCGCCTTCGCTGAGCGAGTACTCGGCGATGAGGCGCTGGCGCTTGGCCTCGGGAAGCTCGGGAAGAGTGGCGCGGATGGCGGCCTGCGTGGCCTGATCGACGATGAGCGGAAGCAGGTCAGGCTCGGGGAAGTAGCGGTAGTCGTGCGCTTTTTCCTTGGAGCGCATGGTGTAGGTGCGGCCCTCGCCGGGATTGTAGAGGCGCGTCTCCTGCTGGATGAGGCCGCCGGAGTCGAGGACTTCTGCCTGGCGTTCGATTTCGTACTCAAGAGCCTGGCGGACGAAGCGGAAGGAGTTTACGTTTTTGACCTCGACCTTGGTTCCGAGCTGCTGCTGCCCGCGGGGGCGGATGGAAATGTTGGCGTCGCAACGGAGCGAGCCCTCTTCCATGTTGCAGTCACTGACACCGGTGTAGAGGATGATCTCCTTGAGGCGGGTGAGGTACTCGTAGGCTTCGTCGGGAGTGCTGATTTCGGGCTCGGAGACGATCTCAGCGAGCGGCGTGCCGGTGCGGTTGAGATCGACGTAGGTCTTCGAGTCAGAATCGGCAAAGCCCTCATGCATGGATTTTCCGGCGTCCTCTTCGAGGTGGAGGCGGGTGATGCCGATGCGCTTCTTGTGGCCCTCGGCGGTGGTGACCTCGATAAAGCCATGCTCGGAGAGGGGCTTGTCAAACTGGCTGATCTGGTAGCCCTTGGGAAGATCAGGATAGAAATAATTCTTGCGGGCGAAGATGGAGGTCTCGTTGACCTGGAGGTTCAGGGCCTGCGAGGCCTTGACTGCAAACTCGACGGCCTGCGCGTTGAGCACGGGGAGGGCGCCGGGCATGCCGAGGCAGACAGGGCAGACGTGGGTGTTTGGCTCAGAGCCGAAGGCGTTTGGGCATCCACAGAAGATCTTGGTTTTGGTGAGCAACTGGACATGCACTTCGAGACCGATGACCGTCTCGTACTTCGACAGAACGTCTTTTGCCGCGGTAGCCATATGGAAATTGATTATAAAGGCAGGGGTGAAGGACGCGGAGGTTTCAAGGTTGCAAGGTTTCACAGGTTGCAAGGTTGAAGGCAAGGGCAAAGGCAAAGGCAAGGGCGGCACAAGGTGTGACGGGCGGGTCTTGACATGCTACCGTGTTTCCGCGATTATCGAAATATGACGACGGGGACGCGCAGGGCGAGTACCGAGGATGTGGCGAAGTTTGCGGACATGTTCGCGGCGATGGGGACCGAAGCCCGGCTTCGGATCATGCAACTGCTGCTCTCGGCGCATCCCGGCGGGCTGGTGGTGGGCGAGATCCAGACGGAGCTGGAGATTCCGAACTCGACGCTCTCACACCACCTGGAGAAATTGAAGAGCGAAGGGCTGGTGAAGGTGCGGCGTGAAAGCACCTTCCTTCGGTACACGGCCAACACGGAAGCGCTGCAGGGGCTGCTGCAATTCCTGTACGCAGAATGCTGCACAAGAAACAACGCGGTGCAGGCGCAGGAGATTGTCCAGATCGGCAACCAGGAGAGAGGGCACAGACGATGAGCGAGAACAGCATCAAGGACGTGGTGAAGAAAAAGTACGGACAGGCGGCGCTGCGGGTGAAGAGCGGAGGCGGTTCCTGTTGTGGAGCGAGCGCGGCAAGCGGCATGGGATGCGACCCGATTACGTCGAATCTCTACGACCTGACGCAGGCCTCGCAGATTCCCGAGGAGGCGATGCTGGCTTCGCTTGGCTGCGGCAATCCCACGGCGCTGGCGAAGCTGAATGCGGGCGATGTGGTTCTGGATCTCGGCTCCGGCGGCGGCATTGACGTATTGCTTTCAGCACGGCGGGTGGGGCCCACGGGCAAGGCCTACGGGCTGGACATGACCGACGAGATGCTGGCGCTTGCCAACGAGAACAAACGCAAGGCGGGCGCGGAGAACGTGGAGTTTCTGAAGGGCGAGATTGAACACATCCCGCTGCCGGAGAACTCGGTTGACGTGATCATCTCGAATTGCGTGATCAACCTTTCGGCGGATAAGGACCGGGTGCTGCGCGAGGCGTTCCGCGTGCTGAAGCCGGGCGGACGATTTGCGGTTTCAGACGTGGTGACGCGGGGCGAGATTGCGCCGGAGATTCGGCAGAGCATGATGCTGTGGGTGGGCTGCGTGGCTGGCGCGCTGGAGGAAGAGGCATATCGCAGCAAGCTTTTCGCGGCGGGCTTCCGGCAGATTGAGATTGAACCGACGCGCATCTACCGTGCGGCGGACGCGCGCGCGTTCCTGGCCGCGGAAGGGATCGACGCGGAGGCCATTGCTCCGCAGGTGGATGGCAAAATCCTGAGCGCCTTCATACGGGCGGTGAAACCTATGGATGCGGTGTGAAGCATGCATGAGAGAATGAGTGAAGCGGGCGAGACTGCATCTTGGTTCTGTGTGCCTGCAATATAGGGCGATCCGATATGGAGCCCACACTGTTGAGGGCAAAACAAGGCCCGCAGTGAAGCGCAAGGTTCAGGGCGACGGAGATGCGCGCCCGAGAGGCGCTCTGGCGTGAGCTCGAATTGTCACACCTGCTTCACGGTTCCGTCACAATGGAGCTGTATAATTTTGCTCACAGGCCGGCGGGAGAAGTTGCTGCCGGCCAATGAGCAAGTCCACAGCTCGGCAGCGGTCGTCCTAACGCGATGATGATCTCTGAAGCCACCGTACTCGCATGAGGAAAGGTCGGGTTCAATGAGAGTTCATCTCGTAAATCCCAGTGACAATTCATTTGGCACAGCCGTCATTACACCGCGATGGCTGTTTGTGCTTGCGGCAGCCACGCCGGCAGCGGCGGGCGATCCTATCCTGGTGGATGAGTCCCTGGAACAGATTGTGCCGGAGACGATTGCGGCGGGCGACATTGTGGGCATCAGCGTCCACACGGGGAACGCGCTGCGCGGGTACGAAGTGGGACGGATGGCGCGGGCGCGCGGCGCCTGGGTGGTGTACGGCGGAATCCATGCCACGCTTTATCCCGATGAGGCGTTTGAGCGCGGTGAGGCACACGCGGTGGTGACGGGAGATGGCGACGTGGCGTGGGGCAAAGTGGTCATGGACTGCATCGCGGGTGCGCCGGAGAAATTGTACGAAGGCGGACTGGTGGACGGCAGCGAGTTCCTGCCGGCGCGATGGGATTTGATGCCGCGCGACAAATATATGTGGGCCTCGGTGCAGACGATCCGGGGATGCCCGAAGCATTGCTCGTTTTGCAGCGTGTGGCGCACGGACGGGCAAAAGCCGCGTCAACGGCAGTTCCAGCGCGTGATCGACGAGATCGTGGCGCTGCGCCGCATCGGCTTCCGTTACATCGCGCTGGCCGACGACAATTTCTATCCCGTGACGCTGACCGATCTGCGGCTGGCGCGCGCACAGAACAACAGCGCAAAACTTTCGGAGCTGACGGCGATCCGCGACGAGCGCTTTGCCTTGATGGCGGAGATGGCAAAGCTGCCGAAGAATATGGTCTTCTTCACCCAGATCACGATGGAGGCGGGGGAAGACAGCGAGTTCCTGGACGCGATGCGCAAGGCCAACATCAAGGGCGCGCTGGTGGGGGTGGAAGCCGTAACGCCGGAGGGGTTGAAGGCGGTGTTCAAGGACTTCAACTGCTCGGGCGACGAACTGGCGAGGCGGCTGCGCACGTTCAAGGAGCACGGCGTCCACGTGCTTGGTTCGTTCATCTTCGGGCTGCCGACCGACCAGCCGACGACCTTTGACGCCACGGTGGAGATGGCTCTGAGGGCAGAGGTAACGTTCGCGCAGTTCGTGATGATGACGCCGTTCCCTGGGACGGTGGATTTTGCGCGGTGGGAGAAAGAACAGGCGAAGAATCCGACGCTGGTGGGCGATGTGCCGATTACGCGGTACTGGCTGATTCCGCCGGAAGTTCGTCCGAAGATGTTTACGCCGCATCCGACGATGAGCTCGGACGAGATACGCGAGCGAACGCAAAAAGTGTGGGACCGATTTTATAACTGGCGCTCGATCTGGAAGAGGTCCGCGTGCACGCCGAATCTGCGGGCGCGCGTGGCGTTCATGTTCCTCTCAAAACTCTACCGGCAGATGTACGCGGGGACGGGGATTTCGACGGACAGCGCACGGCGGAAGAAATCCAAGCGCGCGGCGAGCTGGACGGCCAAGCAGTGCAGGAAACTCTTCCGGGCTGAGCCGATGCCCGAGTTGCAGACTCCAATGTGGGAGTTCAAAGTGGCGGCAGCGCCGGCCATCCTGCCAGCGCTGCTGGCAACGGGCACCGCGGAGGCCGCGCCGCTGGTGATCATCACGAAGCGATAGGGCAGCGGCGAAGAAGCACCCAGCGCGGACAAGAAGAGCAAGGGCAACCACAAGACCCACGAGGGGAAAGTGTTGCTTCCCACGTTATCGCCGCAAAAGACGCGGCGCGAACGTGGGGCACCCGACGTTTCTCATTCTGCCATCGCTTCTTCTGACATCACTTCAAGAGAGTAGCGCAGTTCGGACAAGCGCCTAGCGGCGCTTGTCTCCGGGCTTGGCATGGCTCTCCTGCTTTTTACCGCGGTCGACCCAGGGGCTTTGCTTTGCGCCGAATGACTTTCCGGATCCGAAGGACTTCTTGGCTCCAAAGGACTTTGCGGCTCCAAATGACTTTGTGAAGGTAGAAGGCTTCTTGTCTCCGAAGGTCTTTTTGCCTTTGCCGTATTTCTTCTTGGGCGGCGCTGACTTGCGGTAGGTTCCGGGATCTTCCAGGACCTCGGGGGCGGGCAGGCGCTCGCGGCGAAGGCGGATGAGGACGGCAGCGACCTGTTCGGCGCTGCGCTCCTCGAGCAGGAGTTTTGCGGCGGCCAAATCTTCTTCGGCCGGAGCGTCGGTCATGGCGACAATTTCGCGCACGAGGCTTTCTTCGTCGCGGGCGAGGATGGATTCGGCTGAGGGTGCGGGCGTCCAAGTTATGTTGATCTTGGATGCGGCGAGCATGCGCTCAGCGGCTCCGCGATGCTGGGCGGGGACAATCATGATGGAAAGTCCCTTGCGTCCGGCGCGCCCGGTGCGTCCGCTGCGATGCAAGAGCATCTCGCGATTCTGCGGCAGGTCGGCGTGGATGACGAGGCCGAGGTCGGGCATGTCCAGGCCGCGCGCGGCGACATCGGTTGCGACGCAGACGCGGGCACGGCCATCGCGCAAGGCCTGCAGGGCGGTGGTGCGCTCCTGCTGCTTGAGCTCACCGGAGAGGGCGACGGCGGAGAATCCACGCTCGCGCAGGTTGGCGTGGAGATGGCGGACGGCTTCACGGGTGGCGCAAAAGACGAGCGCGCCATCGGCGTCAAAAAAGCGCAGGCAGTTGACGACGGCGTGCTCGATATCGCGGGGGCCGATGAGAAAGGCGCGATATTCGATATCGGCGTGGGGCTCGTTGGCCGCGGACAAGGCGAGGCGCAGAGCATCGCGCTGATAGAGGCGGGCCAGCCCAAGGATGGATTTGGGCAGCGTGGCCGAAAACATCATGGTGCGGCGCTCCGCGGGAGTGGCGTTGAGGAGCAGCTCAAGCTCCTCGCGGAATCCGAAGTCGAGCATCTCGTCGGCTTCATCAAGCACTACGTCGCGAATGGCGGAGAGATCGAGAAATCCACGATCAAGATGATCGGCAAGGCGTCCGGGAGTGCCGACAATGACGTGCGCACCGGCCTGGAGCGCGCGCTGCTCGCGGCGAATGTCCATGCCACCGACACAGGAGATGACGCGGCCTCCGGCGTCACCGAGTAGCCAGGAGAGCTCCCTCTGCACCTGCAACGCGAGTTCGCGGGTGGGGGCGACGACCAGAGCAAGTGGCTGGTGCGGACGGTCGAAGCGTTCTTGGTCGCCGAGAAGATCTTCGCCCAGGGTGAGTCCATAGGCTGCCGTTTTTCCGGAGCCTGTCTGGGCGGAGACGAGCAGGTCGCGCCCCGCTGTCTCAGGCCGTAGGACGGCTTGCTGAACGGGAGTGGGGTCAGTGTAGTTGCGGGCGGCGAGCGCACGCATCAGGCTGGGATGAAGCTCAGGAAAGGCCATATATAGAAAGTATATGCGGAATGCGGCGATGGTGAGCGGGGCGCGCAGCGGCCACAGCGAAGCAGAAGGCTGAAAGCGATGAGGCCGGGAGGCCATAGCCGTCAGAATTCTGCCTGAAACATTGGAGAAAACAGGGGTACAGAGCTGGAAAGAAAATTGGCGGCGTGCGGTGAGTGACTCTGGATTGGGGGTATTATCGTTGCTCCTGAGGAGGCGCCGATGCAGCTTTCCGATTCGATTGCTCCGATCCTGAAAGAGAAACACGGACTGATCTGCTCCGTGTCACCGTCGGACTCGGTGTACGACGCCGTCGCCATGATGGCCGAAAAGCAGGTCGGCGCCTTGCTGGTGGTGTTTGAAGGCAGACTGGTGGGCATCCTCTCGGAGCGCGATTATGCGCGCAAGGTGATCCTGATGGGCCGCTCGTCGAAGACGACGCCGGTGGCCGAAATCATGACCTCGCCGGTGATCTTCGTCTCTCCGGAACACTCGGTGGGCGAATGCATGGAGATCATTACGAAACGGCGCATCCGTCATTTACCGGTGATGGACGGCAATAAGCTGGTGGGAGTGGTCTCGATCGGAGACTTGGTGAACTGGATGCTCTCGGCACAGCGCGAAACGATCCGGCATCTTGAGGCCTACATTACCGGCTCACACACATAACCGGCAGAGAGACCCCGAAGACAAAGAAGTTCAGTTGAGCAGGTCCAGCACGGCGGAGAGCTGCTGGCGCAGCTTGCGCAGCTCTTCCCTGCCAGGGGCGACGCGGACGGGCGCAAGGAACGGAAGGGTGCCCTGATTCGCGGCGGCGCTGTCGTCTGTTGTTTTCTCGTCGAGGCTTTCTTTCCTGAGCGACGTGACGGGCGCGCGGTGTGAGCGCATCTGCTCCTTGAGTTTTTCGCGGGCCCCGGCGATGGTGAATCCATCTTCGTAGAGCAGCTTGCGAATCTGCATCACGTATTCGACATCCTTGCGGCGGTACATGCGCTGTCCGGTGCTGCTCTTGGTGGGCTTCAACTGGGCAAATTCCGTCTCCCAAAAACGCAGGACGTAGGTGGGCAGAGCGGCGAGCTCGCTGACCTCGCCGATGCGAAAGTAGAGCTTCTCCGGGATTACAACTTCCAATTGAGCCTTGGCGCGCTTGCGCTTAGCCGTTGACATGGTAGCCACCATCGCCTGTCTTGTTCTTGTAACACGCGCGCAGAGCTGCTTCAATGCCACGGCGAAACGAAAAAGTCTCCGCGAGCAGCGCGGAGACCGAACAACGGAACAATCGAGGTCTAGCCACCTCGCAGGTTGGAACTTCGGCACAAAACTGCGGCACTCGATTGGAACCTTCTCCCTTGAAGGTGTACGCAAAGATCTGCAAACCACGTCTACATCTTGAATACCATCGAGTGCTAGTCCAACATTTTGTGGCCGGTTACTCTGATTGTCAATAGTTTTTTCTGATTTTTCACTTGACGAACGGCGGAAACAGGAGCGCGGGCGTTTCGCTGCCGGCGCGGGCTGAATGAACACTGCGGGGCGAGGGCGCGGCGGCGTGGGTGGCGGACGACGGACGCGATGATAAAATCAGGGGTTCCATATACTCAGTTTATTGGGCGTGGAGAGCATCCACGCCTGCGAGAGGCAAGTAGTCATGTCGAAGTTGATGTCGGCGGTGGTGAAGAGCGAACCGAAGGCGGGCGTAGAACTCCGCGAGGTCCCCATCCCGGCGATTGGCCCATCCGATGTGCTGGTGAAAGTGAAGGTCGCCTCCATCTGCGGCACCGATCTGCATATTTACAACTGGGACCCCTGGGCGCAGGGACGGATTGCGCCTCCGCTGATTCCGGGACATGAGTTCTGCGGACACGTGGCCGCCATCGGCAGCGAAGTGACCAGCGTGAAGGAAGGCGACTTCGTCTCGGCAGAGATGCACGTGGCCTGCGGCAAGTGCCTGCAATGCCGGACAGGACAAGGCCACATATGCCAGCATGTAGAGATTATCGGCATCGACAGGAATGGCGCATTCGCCGATTACGTGGTGATTCCGGAGTCAAACATCTGGAAGCTGGATCCGGCGATCCCGCACGAGTACGCATCGATCCTTGATCCGCTGGGCAATGCGGTTCACACAGCCCTCTCCGGCGACCTTGCGGCGAAGACGGTTGCGATTACGGGATGCGGCCCCATCGGGCTGTTTGCGATTGCAGTGGCGAGGGCGTGCGGCGCGGCACAGGTGTTCGCCATTGAAGTGAACGAGTACCGCCGCAACATTGCGCGGGAGATGAAAGCCGACCTGGTGCTGGACCCGGCCACGGAGGATGTGCGCGGGATTATCCGCGAACATACGGACGGCTATGGCGTGGACGTGCTGCTGGAGATGGCCGGGCACAAGGACGCCGTAAGGCTGGGCTTTGACATTCTGCGCACGGGCGGACGAGTGAGTCTGCTGGGCATCCCATCACGCCCGATGGAGCTGGACCTGGCGCGCGACATTATTTTCAAGGGCGCGACGGTGCTTGGGATCAACGGACGAAGGATGTTCGAGACCTGGTACCAGATGACGGCGCTGTTGAAGGCCGGAAAACTGGACCTGCATCCGGTGATCACGAACCGATTGCCCATCTCCGATTTCAGCAAGGGCATGGAGCTGCTGAACTCCGGCAAGGCTTCCAAGATTCTGCTGTTCACGGATGGAGTGGATAAGGCGTTTTGAGGCATTTGCGGGGGATGGATGGGCTGCGCAGGTTGCGAAGTTTCAAAGTTGCAAAGTTTCAAGGTTTCAAAGTTTCAAGGTTAAGGTCAAAGGCAAAAGCAAGAGCAAGAACCCCACCCTAGCCAAAGGATGGCTAGGATGGGGCACCCGCATCTGTCACGTAGCACCCGGGGCTACGGCTTCGGCGAAATTGGTTTATAAGGATTCCCATGACTGGCACTCGCACGAACCCGCTCACATTTCTTTCCGATGAGATCGCCGCGCTGAAACAGAAGGGGACGTACTTCAAACTGCGCGTGCTTGACGACGAACAGGCCGCGGTCTGCCACTTCGACGGGCGCAAGGTGATCAACCTCGCTTCGAATAACTACCTTGGACTGGCGACGCATCCCAAGCTGCGCGAGGCGGCACTGGCGGCGACGATCAAGTACGGAGTGGGCTCCGGCGCGGTACGGACGATTGCCGGAACGATGAAGATCCACATGGAACTGGAAGAGCGCATTGCGCGCTTCAAAGGCGTGGAAGCCTGCGTGGTCTTCCAATCCGGCTTTACGGCCAACGCCGGGACGGTCTCTTCATTTCTGGGCAAAGACGACTACATCATCAGCGATGAGCTGAACCACGCCTCGATCATCGACGGCTGCCGATTGTCACGCGCCAAGATACTGGTCTTCCGGCACAAGGACGTGGCACACGCGGAAGAACAACTGGCGAGCGTGGCCAATCTACCGGGGAAGAAGCTGCTGATCTCAGACGGCGTATTTTCGATGGACGGCGACATTGGCCCGCTGCCGGGTCTGTGCGATGCGGCGGAGAAATATGGCGCGATCATGATGGTGGACGACGCGCACTCCTCGGGCGTGCTGGGACGCAACGGGCGCGGCACGATTGACCACTTCGGCGTACACGGACGGGTGGATATCCAGGTGGGGACGCTCTCGAAGGCAATCGGCGTGCTGGGCGGGTATGTGTGCGGCACCCGCGATTTTATTGAGTATCTCTACCATCGCGCGCGGCCGTTCCTGTTTTCCACCTCGCATCCTCCGGCGGTTGCGGCGGCGTGCATTGCGGCGTTCGACGTGCTGGAAAACGAGCCGGAACTGATCGAGCAGTTGTGGACGAACACACGCTACTTCAAGAAAGAGCTTGGGCTGCTTGGCTTCAACATTGGAGGGGTTACGACGCCGGCGAGCGAAACTCCGATCACTCCGATCATCCTCGGCGACGGACGCGCCACGATGGACTTCAGCAAGGCAATCTTCGAAGAGGGCGTGATGGGCACAGGGATCGCGTTTCCAACGGTGCCGGAGGGCAAGGCGCGGGTGCGGACCATTGTGACCGCGACGCATACCGAGGCCGAACTAAGCCAGGCGCTGGAAGTGCTGGGCAGGGTGGGCAAACGCATGGGAGTGATTGCATAGGGTACATCCAAGGCAGATAAGAGGGGCAGCCTGCGGGCTGCCTTCTTACTTTGGCTGCGAAGTGTGACGGATTACTCCTTTGCGATTTCGGCGAGCAGCTCCTTGCCGTAGCGCTCGGCGCGCTTGGGGCCCATGCCCTTGATCTCCAGGAGTTCGCGCATGTTCCTTGGCTGCGCGCGCGCAATCTCAAGCAGCGTTTCATCCTGAAGGACGCAAAAGGCAGGCCAGTGGTTCTTGCGCGCCAGGTCGAGACGGAGGGTGCGCAGGCGCTCGAAGCGCTGCTCGACGGCGCGGCCATGCAGTGCGCCCACTTTGCCGCCTGCAACCTTTTGGGAGGCTGCGACCTTGGCGCGCGGCGCTCGCTCCGGCTGATTGCGCGGCGAAGGAGAGACGGGCCGCGGCGTGGTTGATTCCTGGCTGAAGCGCGGCGAATGGGGCTGCGGGCGTGCGGCTCCCGCGCTGAGGAGGTGAAGGATTCGCGTGCCGAAGTTCTCGATAATTTTGGCGTGGAGTTCAAAGTCGTCGCGGAGTTCGAGAGCGGACTTTGGCGGATTCTCGACGAGTCTTTGGAGGAGATCATCGGGCAGGTGCTGGAAGAATATGGTGCCGAGAGAGCGAACCACGTCGCGGCGAAGTTCCTTCATGCGCGCTAGGCGCGCATCGCCGGAGGAGAGAAGTTCGGGAGCCATGGAGGACACGGAGGAGAGCCTGGGCGACGCAATGCGAGACGCGGGGCGAGATGCGGGCGGCGCGGGGCGCGAGGGAGCGCTTTCGGAGGCCAGGGCCGCGGCGCGACCCGAGAGCTTCATGGGAGGCTTGTGGCAGACATCGCAGTGGCAGTTTGCGGGTATTTTGGCTTCACCGAAATACTCGAGGATTTGCCGGCGGCGGCAGCGCTCCCAGCGCGCGTAGTTCTGCATGGCATCCAGTTGCTTGCTGGCGCGGCGTTGCAGCACGGCGATCTGTTTGTCAGTGAGCTGGCCGTTGGTCTCGCCGATCTTATCGACGAAGAACTTCTGGGTCATCACGTCAGCCACGGCGTAGTACAGGATGCACTCGGCGGGAAGGCCATCGCGGCCGGCGCGGCCAGCCTCCTGATAGTAGGCTTCGAGGCTTCCGGGCAGGTTGTAGTGGATGACGTAGCGGAGGTTCGGCTTGTTGATGCCCATGCCGAAGGCGTTGGTGGCGACGATGATGGCGTCATCGAGATCGATGAAGCGGCGCTGATTGCTGCCGCGGGCGTCCTGGTCCATTCCCGCGTGGTAGGCAACGACGGCGCGGCCGCGCAGCCGGGCGGCGATGAGCGAGGTCACTTCGTCCACCTGTTTGCGGGTGGAGCAGTAGACGATGCCGCCTGACTTCTGGCGCGAGAGATAGCCGATCAGCTCTTCCTGCTTGTTCTTTGCCTTGGCGAAGAGGATGGACTGGTAACTGAGATTGGGACGGTCAAAGCCGGTGACGTGGATGGCCGGATCTTTGAGTTCGAGGTTGCGGACGATATCGGCGCGGACTTCGGGCGTAGCGGTCGCCGTGAGGGCGACGGTCAAGGGATTGCCAAGCTGCTTGCGTATCTCGCCAAGGCGGAGATACTCGGGACGGAAATCGTGTCCCCACTGGCTGATGCAATGCGCCTCGTCGATGGCGAGCAGCGACAATTTGCGCTGGGTGATGATGGAGAGGAAGCCGGGCGCGTTGAAGCGCTCGGGGGCGACGTAGAGGAGTCCGCGAAAGCCATCGCGCATGCGGGCCATGACTTCGCGCTGCTCGTCCCAGGTTTGTCCGCTGCAGAGCATCATGGCGGGAATTCTGAGGGTGCGCAGTTGGCGAACCTGGTCGGTCATCAAGGAAATCAGCGGCGAAACGATGAGGGTGAGGCCGCGCAGGGAGACGGCGGGCAACTGGAAGCAGAGGCTCTTGCCGGCGCCCGTGGGCATGACCACCAGAGTGTCGCGCCCGGCAAGCACGTCATTTACGATTTCGCGCTGCTGCGGGCGGAAGGATTCGAGGCCGAAGATGGAGGTCAGGATGGAATCAACATCACGCATGGCTGGAAATCCAACTCTAACAGCAAAAGGCCCGCGCGATGCGGGCCTCTGCGCGAACTATGCGGGCGGCGCATGGATGCGGAGCTTATAACTCGCTGAAGACGACCTTGCCGCCGACAATGGTGGCGCGCACCTTGCCGTAAAACTGCATTCCGCCGTAGGGGCAGTTGCGCGAGCGCGAGCGGGTTTTCTCCAGGTCGTAGGTCCAGCGCTTCTTCGGATCGAAGATGGTAACGTCGGCGACGGAGCCTGCGGCGAGCGTGCCGCGGCCCGTGACTCCGACGATCTTTGCCGGGTTTGTGGAGAGCAACTGGACGAGGCGGGTGAGGGAAATCTTCTTGGCCTGGTAGAGCGCCGTGATGGCTGCGGCGAGCGCAACCTCAAGGCCGGTGATGCCGAAGGCGGCTTTGTCGAACTCGACTTCTTTTTCAAACAAGGCGTGCGGGGCGTGATCGGTGGCGATGGCGTCGATGGTGCCATCGATCAATCCTGCGATCATGGCTTCACGGTCGGCGGCGGAGCGCAGCGGTGGATTCATCTTGTAGCGCGTGTCGTAGTTGGAACAGGCTTCCTCGGTGAAGAGGAAGTGATGGGGCGTGACCTCGGCGGTGACATTGACGCTGGAGGAGCGCCCGAGGCGCACCATGTCCAGCGAGCGGGCGGTTGAGACATGGGCGACATGGATGCGCCCACCTTCCTGGCTGGCGAGGCGGATGTCGCGCTCGACCATCTGCCACTCGGATGAGGCGGGCTGGCCGCGCAATCCCAGCTTGAAAGAGGTGACACCTTCATTCATCGGATTGCCGTGCGAAATCTTGGTGTCTTCGGCGTGCTGGATGACGGGAAGACCGACCTTGGCGGCAAGCGCAAGAGCTTCACGCATGATGTGGTCGTCAAGAATGGGACGGCCATCATCGCTGAGGGCGACGGCTCCGGCACGCTTGAGACCGCGATAATCGCTGAGCTTTTCTCCGAGGCTACCGAGGGTTGCGGCGGCGATGGGAAATACGTTCACCAGGGCACCGCGCTCCTCATCCTGCATCCAGCGGGTAACGGCCGGAGAATCATTGATGGGGCGGGTGTTGGGCATGGCGCAGACGGAGGTGAATCCGCCGGCGGCTGCCGCGGCGGTTCCGCTGGCGATGCTCTCCTTGTGGGTCTGCCCCGGCTCGCGCAGGTGGACGTGCAGATCGACGAATCCGGGAGCGACGATGAGGCCTTTGAGGTTGAGGGTTTCGTCGGCGGTGGCTTTCGCCTTGCCCGGCTCGGCGATCTCCTCGACGCGGCCGTCGCGGAGCACGAGATCGGCCAGGGCGTCGACGCCGCTGGCGGGGTCGACGAGATGGCCGCCCTTCAGCAGGATTGTGCTCATCGCGCTCCTCCCGGCTTTTTCCCCAGCAAGGTTGCGAGGATTGCCATACGCACCTTTACGCCGTTCAATACCTGCTCCAGCACAACTGATTGGCCGCAGTCGGCAACCTCGTCGGTCATTTCCATGCCGCGAATCATGGGTCCGGGATGCATGACGATGGCATCCTTCTTCGCCAGTTTGAGTTTGGCGGGCGTGAGTTGATAGCGGCGTATGTACTCATCCACGTTGATCTGCATTCCGGAGAGGCGCTCCTGCTGGACGCGCAGCATCATGACGACATCAGCGCCGCGAATGGCCTCGTCCATGTCACGCACAATTTCGACTCCGGGGGCGAGAGCGAGGGCCGACTCGGGCAGCAGCACGTCAGGGCCGCAGAAGACCACGCGCGCGCCGAGTTTGCTGAAGAGGTGCGCGTCACTGCGGGCCACGCGGCTGTGAAAGATATCGCCGATGGTGACGATCTTCAGTCCCTTCAGGGTTTTCTTGTGATTGAGAATGGTAAACGCGTCGAGCAGCGCCTGCGAGGGATGGGCGTGCATTCCGTCGCCGGCGTTGATGATGGGAATGTCGATGAGGCGGGAGAGCAGCACGGGCGCTCCCGAGCTGGGGTGGCGCATGACGATGGCATCGACGATGGATTGCAGGGTTCGTCCGGTGTCTTTGAGCGACTCGCCTTTTTCAATGCTCGCGGTGGTGGCGTGGATGACGACGGTGGATGCGCCGAGGGACTTGGCGGCAATCTCAAAGCTGGTGCGGGTGCGGGTTGAATTTTCGTAGAAGAGGAGAGCGATGCGGCGGCCGCGCAGCGTGGTGCGGGGGCGGGCCGGATTCATTCGCCTGGCGAGGGTGAGAATCTCGAGGATCTGCCGCGAATCCAGCGGCTCGATCCCGAGCAGCGACCGGAGCTTGGCTTTCATGTTGTCCTTCGCTAGCCTTCCAATTCCGGCACGCGCTCGACGAGCAGAACCTTTTCCATCTGGTCCGTTTCGGTGAGTTTGACTTCGATGATCTCCAGGTCGGAGGTCTGCACGCGGCGGCCCACGAAGCTGGCCTCGATGGGCAGCTCGCGATGACCACGGTCGATCAAGGTGAGCAGCTTTACGCTGCGGGGACGTCCCTGATCGAAGAGCGCATCGAGGGCGGCGCGCACGGTTCTGCCGGTATAGAGCACATCGTCGCAGAGCACCACGTCTTTATCCGTGATGTTGAAGCCGATGGGGCGAGGCTCGACAACGGGCTTGGGGCCGACGGTGGAGAGATCGTCGCGGTAGAGCGTGATGTCCAGGGTGCCCACGGGCACCGGAGCTTTTTCGATGCGCTCGATGTGACGGGCCAGGCGCTCGGCAATCGGAATGCCCCGCCGGCGGATGCCGATGAGACCGAGGGTTCCGATTCCATTGTTCTTTTCAACAATTTCATGAGCCAGGCGAACCAGAGTGCGCTCGATTTCAGAGGCAGACATGATCTGCCCTTTTTCGCGAAGATGGGGAGGCCGGGAGATGACGTTCATAGCAGCCCGATGATACGCGACCTTGTAACGGCGCGGCAAGCACAAGCCGGTTGCAGGCTATTCCTTACGGCCGCTTTCGCGCCCGAAGAGGGCGGCGCCGAGCGCTCCGCCGAGGGCGCTGAAGATGAGGAAGAAGACGGCGGCAACGGCCAGAAAGAAAAGCACGAGCAGAATGAGGCCGTGATCGGTGGCGATGTAGCCGCGGAACTGCTCCATGGCCTGGCGGACATCGGGGTCAGCGGTGGAGGTAATGGCTTCCTGCATTTTGTCGCGAAAGGCGGTGCGAAGTGCGATGCGCTCGCTGGAGGCAAACAGCCGGAAGGAGCTGAGGATGGCGAGGAGACCGAATCCCGAGCCTCCGGCGAGCAGGCCGAGCCGTGCGCCCATCCAGGGAGTGACCGCGCAATATCCGGCGCGGCGGCGGTAGAGGGTCACGGCCAATCCGCCGGAGGCGAACATACAGAGCATAGCGAGAGGGATGATGGGGATGGAAGTTCCAACGGCGGCGAGCAGGCCAGCGACGAGCGCGGAGCCAATCGCCGGACGCCAGATCAATTGATTTGGAGAAAGAGGATGACCCAGGGGCCTTGCATCCGGGGCTCGACGCTCGGTGACGACCGGTTCAGCCGGGGGTTGGAGGTCTTCCGGAGTGCCCGGCAGAAGCGGCTCAGTGACGGGAGCAGTGGGCGGGCGCACTGGAACCTTAATCTGCGGCGCGTGGCAGTTCGGGCAGAAGGGATGTCCGTCTTCCACCGCTATTCCGCATTGGCCGCAAGCGTGCTCCACTGTTCAAAAGTTAACAGTCCGGTTGCCGGGAAGCAAATGAAAGACATCGCCGCCCAGCTCCAGCCACTCGGCTGGCGCGGTCAGGAGGGCTGCTTGCCGCCGTAATCTTCGTCGCCTTTTCCGTTGCCCATGTGAATGAAGATGAGCGCGAACTCCGAGCCCTTGCCGATTGGCTTGACCTGGACGACATGCTGATTGCCCTCGGTTCCGACCTTGAGGGTCATCTCCCCGGCGGAGTCGTGCACCTTGTCGCACTTGACGGCGCTGTCGAAGCCGCGACCGCTGCCGACTTCCACATCCTGTCCGCCACCCTTGCACTCGATCACCGCGCCAAAGGGGCTCAACTTGGTGCGGTAGAAGGCGAGGATTTTCTCCGGGGCATCGTCGGAGGTGAACTTAACGGCCACCACCTTCACCTTGAAGAACGGCGTGTTGACGTCCACATGGGCGCGATTCTTGTTGTTCTCTTCGTAGCGCTTCTCCTGCGCTCCGGGATAGACGGGCAGGCCGGAGTCAGCCGCGGACATTCCGCGGTCCACCTTGACGCTTGCGCCGGGCGCTTCAATGCTTACGCGCTTATCGTCGCCGCTTCCCTGTTTGCTGATGGTGCAGGCTGAAATTGCCAGCACTGCGCCGATGGCCGCGATTCCTACCGCTTGCAGCATGTTGTTGGTCATAGCATCCTCAGTCTCGTGCAGCACGCTGGCTGATGAGAGTTGATACGAAAACCGGCATCCGTTGGTTCCCCGGCGGCAAGCCTGAGCTAGCGAATCATCTGCACAAGCAGCCAGAGATTAAGGCCCGCGATGAGCGCGGCCGTGAACCAGGAGAGCGCCTTGAGCCAAGGCGGGTTGACAAATTCGCCCATCAGCTCACGATCGCTGGTAAACATCACCAGCGGCACCACGGCAAAGCTCAACTGCATGCTGAGCACAACCTGGCTGAGGATGAGCAGGCGGGCGGTTCCGCTCTCGCCGGCGATGGCCGTGACCACGACGGCGGGCACAATGGCCAGCAGACGGGTGATGAGACGGCGAATCCAGGGCTTGGCGCGGAGATGAATGAAGCCTTCCATGACGATCTGGCCGGCGAGGGTTCCGGTCAGGGTTGAGTTCTGGCCGCTGGCGAGCAGGGCGAGGGCGAAGATTCCGCTGGCCCAGGTGACTCCGAGCAGGCCGGACATGAGTTTGTAGGCGTCCTGAATTTCGGCCACCTCGTGCCGTCCGGAGCGATAGAAGACGGCGGCGGCGACGATGAGGATGGCAGCGTTGACGAAGAGGGCGATGGTGAGCGCCACGGCCGAGTCAATGTTGCAGTAACGGAGCGCCTCGCGCCTTCCCTCGGGGGTGCGGGCGTAGTCGCGGGTCTGCACGATGGCCGAGTGCAGGTAGAGGTTGTGGGGCATGACGGTCGCGCCCAGGATGCCAATGGCGATGTAGAGCATCAGCGGGTCATGCAGGATCACCGCGTCGGGGACGAACATGCACTTCAGCGCCAGGCCGAACTCCGGCTTGGAGAAGAGAATCTCCAGCCCGAAGCAGATGCCGATGGTTGCGGTGAGGGTGACGACGATGGCTTCGATGTAGCGGAAGCCGCGGTTTTCCAGCAGGAGGAGCAGGAGCACGTCGAAGCCGGTGACGACGACTCCGATGACGAGGGGAATATGGAAGAGCAGTTCGAGGGCAATGGCGGAGCCGATGACCTCGGCCAGATCGCAGGCGGCAATCGCCACCTCGGCGAGCAGCCAGAGCACGAATGCGGTGCGGGCGCCGAAGCGCTCCCGGCAGGCCTGCGCCAGATCGCGGCCGCTGACGACTCCGAGTTTTATGGAAAGACTCTGGAGGAGAATCGCCATCAGGTTTGAGAGCACGATGACGTAGAGCAGAGTGTAGTTATAGCGCGAGCCCGCGGCCAGATCGGTCGCCCAGTTTCCGGGGTCCATGTAACCGACGGCGATGAGGAATCCGGGCCCGGCAAATGCCAGCAGCTTGCGCAGGACTCCGCCATTCAAGGGCAGAGGGATGCGGGAGCGTACCTCCGGCAATACCGGTGCCGCCGCTGGCTGCCAATGCTGGCCGTTGATGCTCATTCTGCCTCGTCCCGGATCGCGCTTCGGCGTGCCTTGCGGCGGCCGCTGGGCGGAGATCCGAGTTCGATTAAGGCTACCAGAATCCAGCGGCCGCGGCGGGCATTTCACCCCCAGGCGCCGCGCGCTGCCGCCACGCGGAGCAATGGGCAGCGGCAGTGGGGCGGGGCGAGGGCGGTTGAAAGCGCGGGAGATTGCGACGGGCAACGCCAAACTGTTTGACTTACCCCTCTGCGAACTCATACCCTTTTGCGTTGGAGAGACGATGAAGGTTCTTGTGCTGGGCGGCGGCGGCCGCGAACACGCGCTGGTTTGGAAGCTCAGGCAGTCGCCCCGTGTGTCCGAGGTCTTCTGTGCTCCGGGCAACGCCGGCATTGCGCAGGAGGCGACCTGCATACCGTGCGATCTGAATCGTCTGGACTCGATGATCGAAGTAGCCATCAAAGTGAGTCCAGAGATGGTTGTGGTTGGCCCGGAAGTGCCCCTGATGCTGGGGACGGTGGATGAACTTCGCCGCCGCGGGATTCCTGTCTTTGGCCCCACGCAGGCGGCGGCGCAACTGGAGTCGAGCAAGAGCTTCTCGAAGGCCTTCATGAGCCGCCACCGCATCCCTACGCCGCTTTATGTGCAGGTACACGCGGTCTCGGAGATCAAAGGAGCGCTCGCCAACTTCAAGGCTCCGATTGTGGTGAAGGCGGACGGACTGGCCGCGGGCAAGGGCGTTGTGATCGCCGCCAGCAAAGAAGAGGCCGCGCAGGCCGCGACGGCGATGCTGCAGGGGTCGCTGGGCGACGCCGGCCACCACGTTCTCTTTGAAGAGTTCCTGGAAGGCGAGGAGATCAGCTTTCTGGTGATGAGCGACGGCGAACGGGTTGCCCCGCTGGTGGCGGCGCAGGACCACAAGCGAATCGGCGACGGCGACACCGGGCCGAACACCGGAGGGATGGGGGCGTACTCGACTTCCGGGCTGATCGACGACAATATGCGCGACTGGCTGCTGCGCCACATCGCCCGCCCGGTGATAGCCGGGATGGCCGCCGAGGGCGCGCCCTACACGGGAATTCTTTATTGCGGGCTGATGATGACGGCGCGAGGGCCGCAGGTGCTGGAGTTCAACTGCCGCTTCGGCGATCCCGAGACTCAGCCGATCCTGATGCGCCTTGACAGCGACCTGCTGGAGGCCTTTGAGGCAAGCATCGAGGGCAGAGTGAGCGACGGCATCTTCCGCTGGAGCCCCGATCCGAGTGTCTGCGTGGTAATGGCCGCGGGCGGCTACCCCGGCAAGGCGGAGAGCGGAAAAATCATCACAGGGCTGGAGCACGCCAACGCACTGGACGGGGTGCGTGTATTCCACGCCGGAACGAAGGTGATCAACGGCCAGATTGCCACAGCGGGAGGCCGTGTGCTGGGAGTGACGGCGCGCGCCGCTTCGCTGGAATCGGCTGTGGCACGCGCCTACGAGGGCGTGCGCTGCATCAGCTTTGAGGGCATGCAGTACCGCACCGACATCGCGCACCGAAGGTTGAAGCATTGAAGCGCCACGGGGCCCGGCCAGTGCCGGGTGCTGAAATATCGCACTCTGAATGAGAAAACAGCATATGGAAAGAAAACCGCTCGTCTCCATCCTCATGGGCAGCGACAGTGATCTTGAGATCATGAACGAGGCTGCCAAGGCGTTGGAACTCTTCGACGTTCCCTATGAGATCGACATCTGCTCGGCGCACCGCTCTCCGGCGCGCACCAGCGAATTCAGCCGCAAGGCGGCGGCGCGGGGAGTTCGCGTCATCATCGCCGGGGCCGGAGGCGCAGCGCACCTGGCCGGAGTGATTGCGGCGGAGACGATTTTGCCGGTGATTGCCGTGCCCATTGCGGCGACATCGCTGGGCGGGCTGGACGCGCTGCTTGCGATGGTGCAGATGCCCGCGGGAATTCCGGTGGCCACCGTCGCCATCGGCAAAGCGGGGGCCACCAACGCGGGAATCCTCGCCACCCAGATCCTCGCCACGGCCGACCCGGCGCTGGCGGAGAAGCTGGCGGGGTATAAAGAGAAGCTCTCCCGAGGCGTGGAAGAGAAGTCGCGCAAACTCCAGGAGAGCCGCGCAAAATAACAGCAAGAACCTGTCTCGAAGAGGAGGATTCCGATGTCCAGCACGGCGCTTGCTTTTACATTCCAGGAGATGCTTGCAGCGCAGGAGATCGAAATGGCGAAGTGGGAGCAATGGCTGCTGGATCAGCCCGCGACGCTGCTGGATCTCCCGGTGGATTTCGCCAAGGGCGGGGATCTGCGCTCGGCGCTCTTCCACACGTTCATGGTTGAGGTGGTTTTCGGCGAGGCGCTGAATGAGATGCGCGATCCGAACGCCTCTCCGGCAGACCTGTTCGCGCTGCCGAAGCAGAGCGTTGACGACCTGTTTGCCGTGCATCGCCGGGGCTTTGGCCTGCTGAAACAGTGGGCGGAGCACGCAACCGCAGAGGACGCGGCGAAGTTTTTTGTGCGGGGCCAAATCCGCGCCACCCGGAAAAAGTGCTTCATCCAGGTGATGGAGCACAACGTGCGGCACTTTGCGCAGCTTGCGGTGGCGCTGCGGAAAGCCGGGCACCCGACGAACTGGATGCACGACTTTATCGTGAATCCGTCAATGGAGTAGCGAACGAAGAAGAGGGCCAGCGGGAGCGCCGGCCCATCCGTGCGATTGCAGGCTCAGACGGCGGCCGTGGCAGTGCCCTTCACTTCCAATTCAATCTTTGGAGGGTGGGTGAGCGTGTTGTGAATGAGGCAGCGATGCACAGCCTCTTCGACGCCCCTGAGATGTTCCTCGCTCAAGCCTGCTGGGACATCGACCTCAATCCTGAAATTATCGAGGCGCGCGGGGTTCTTTGCCTTGTCGGCTGTCACGCGGACCCGTGTTCCTTCCACGGCAAGATTCTGCCGCTTGAGGTAGTCCGCCGCGTAGAATCCGGCGCAGGAGCCGAGCGAAGCCAGCATCAGTTCGGGCGGGGTCATGCCCTCGTCGAAGCCGCCGTTTTCTACCGGTTGATCGCTGACCACGGAGTGTCCGCGGGTCTTTACCTCGAATTGCACTGCTCCAAGATGCTCGACCGTAACTTCCAGCATGTCTGTTCCCTCCTCAAACTCTTATCGTTGTGGCGCTGCCGCCGAGAGCATTGCGTCCAAGCGCTCCCGCACTGACTGGCGCGCGCGGTGCAGGCGGCTCTTCATGGCGGGAATGGTGATGCCCAGCTGCTTCGCCACTTCCTCACCGCTCAAGTCTTCGACATCGCGCAGGACGTAGGCCTGGCGGGCGTCTTCGGGCAACTCCGCGATGGCCCGCCAGAGCAAAGTCTTCATCTCGCGGCGGGCCAGTTCCACGTCCGCGGGCTCGCGTTGCGAGGCCAGCTCCGCGCCTTCGTCTTCCATCACCGAGAGTTGCAGCAGCGGAGCCAACGCCTCGCGCTCACGCAATTGCCAGCACAAGCGGCGTGCAATCTGGCCAAGCCATGCGCGGAAGGAGGCCGCCTCGCGCAACTGTCCGAGGCTGCGGTAGGCTTTGAGGAGCGCTTCCATCAGCACATCTTCGGCGTCCGCGTGGTTTCCGCAGACACGGAGCATCTGCCGGTAGACCGCATCCTTGTGTTCGTTAGCCAGCTCTTCAAAGTTCATTGCCGCAATTCTGAACCGGGGATTCCCTGCACGCAGCTTTTATTTTTATCTCTCGCAAGCTGGCTTCAGCGCAGGCTCCGCCCGGCCCTGATTCCAGGGCATCTTCGCCAGCAGAATTCCCATCATGCAGATGTCGGTGGCGCCGGCAAAGGTCAGCCCGGCCCCCGCGAACATCGCCAGCCAGATTCCCCAGGACACTCCCAGGGCAGCCAGGACCGTGCCGGTAAGGATCATCAAGCCCGCTCCGAAGCGCACTTGGCGCTCCAGCGACCAGCGCGTTTTGGCCGAGACCACGAGTTCCAGTCCGGCGTTGGCCCATGCGTCCGTGCCGCCCTCCAACACGCGGACGGGCGTTGCCGCGCCCAGCCATCCAGCCACGATCTGCGCCCGGCTTCCAGCCTTGCAGACCAGAACCACGCCATCTTCCAGGCGCAAATCCTTCCGCCGAGCCTCGAACTGGTCCATTGGAATGTTGACCGTGCAGGGGATATGTCCGGAGGCGTACTCGGACGGCGTTCTCACGTCGATCATCTGCGGACGGCGGCCGCTGCCCACTTCGCTCTTCAAATCCGCAACCGAAACCAGCGTGCTCATATTTCCCTCTATCTCAGAAGAGCGATGGCCCGGCGAAAAGGGTTCGCGTTCCGCTGACTTTTTGCTGCACACAGAGCGGCGGCCCTGCGGCCGCCACCGGCGATCCCAGCCTCTTTACCTTGCGGCCCTGGCTCCGTAAGGAACTTCCGCTCCCGGACGCAACTGCATCAGTTCAGGGACGGTGGTAAACAGAAAACCTTTGTCTTTGTATTCGGCGATGAGTTCGTCGGTTGCTTTGACGGTATGGCTGCGGTCTTCTCCCATCTGCAGGTGGCCGCCGTCATGGAGCAGAACGACCTCGCCGCCGGCAATCTGCCGCCGCGCGTGCTTCAAGATTTCCTGGTGCGACTTTGCCGCCCAGTCAAAGCAGGTCACACGCCACATGACGGGGAACATCTTGAGCTCTTCCACCACCTTGAATGTGCCCGGCCTGCGCCCGCCAAAGGGCGGACGAAAGAGGAAGGGACGCTCGCCGGTGGCATCCTGAATCGCGGCCGAGGTATCTTCCAGCTCCTGGCGCAGCTTGGCCTCGCCGGCAAAGATCAGGTTGGGATGGGTAAAGGTGTGATTGCCGATCGCGTGGCCCGCCTCGGAGACGGCGCGCGCAATTTCGGGGCGCTCCCGCACGTAGCGGCCCACCATGAAGAACGTTGCCTGCACCTGGTGCTTCTCCAGCACATCAAGGAGTTTGAGCGTCCACGGATCGTTGGGGCCGTCGTCATAGGTCAGGGCCAGGATCTTCAACCCTTCCTGCACACCGTTAAAGTTTTCACCATAGAGCTGCGACCATGGGACCATGGTGTGCACTCCGGCAAATGTGGCGGCGCCCGCCGCCAGCGCTCCCGCAATATATCCAATCATCGCAATGATTCTATCCTCTTCCGCGCCTCCAGCGTTACGGCGAAGGGGCAGGCTGTTGCCCGGAGCACACACCCCGCGCTATGCTTCCGGTGAGCTTCTGAAACGTAGGAACGCCGGGCGACCACCACACTATGGCCAATTTTTTCGAACCGTCGCGTTACATCGCCGTAGAGGGTCCGATTCGCGTCGGCAAGAGCACTCTCTCCCGCTTTCTGGCCGAGCAACTGCACGGCCAACTTGTACAGGAGCCGGAGGAGAACCCATTTCTCTCGGCCTTTTACGACGGCGAATCCGGTGCGGCGTTCCAAGCCCAGTTTGCCTTTTTGATCCGGCGCTACGAACAGCTTCGACCGCTTGCGCAGGCCCGGAACGCACAGAAGATTGTGGTGACCGATTACATCTTCGAGAAGGACAAGCTGTTTGCGAATCTCAATCTGGGCGACGACGAACTGGCGATCTACGACCGTTATTACAAGCTGCTCCGGGCCGAACTGCCAACGCCCGATCTGGTGATTTACCTGCAAGCTCCGCTGGAGGTTCTGCGCAAACGGCTCCGCCGCAAGAATGCCTCGAACGAACGCGCGATCAGCGATGAATACCTGGAAGAAGTGCTGAAGGCGTACGAGCATTTCTTTTTCCACTACTCCGCCAGCGATCTGCTGGTGGTGAACACGGCCGAGATCGACTTTGTGGAGCATAGCGAAGATTTGCAGGTTCTGCTGCGCCGCGTGAGCGAGCCGATCAAGGGCACACAGTACTTCCTGCCGCTGGGCCAACAGGGGATGGGACGCGACTGAGAGCTCCCGCCCTGGGAAGAGCGTTGCCGCGCACTGCCATTTCCAGCAGCTTGGAGCGCAAGGATCACGTTATAATCGGCTTATGCGTGGCCCTGCCACCGCAGCCTTTAATTCCAAAAATCAGTAAGAGGCTTCCATGGCACTCTTTGAGTGGACTCAAGAACATTCAGTGTCCGTTCTGCGCTTTGACAAAGACCACAAGAAGCTGTTCTCCCTGATCAACGAGCTGAATGATGCAATGGCTGAAGGCCGCGGGCGCTTCGTTGTGGCCCGGGTGCTGCGGGAATTGGGCGAGTACGCGCGCTGGCACTTCGCCGGCGAAGAAAAGGCAATGCTGCGGGCGGGCTACGCCGGCCTGGAAGAACACGTCGCAGAGCATCGCGAGTTCGCCTCCAAGGTGGATGGATTCTATGCGGAGTTCGGAGAAGACCAGATGGGCATTCCGATCGATGTGCTTTATTTTCTTCGCGATTGGCTGCTGAAACACATTCTCTTGACGGACCGGCAATACTCCGAGAGTTTGAACCGCGCGGGAATTCACTAGGGCGTTGGCTCATAGCCGAGGACGTTCGGCTCCGCGCGAACGGCCTGATTCCTATAAAATTGAGTGATGCAAGTTGCTGAAAGTCCGTTTGCAGTTCTGACCGCCGTTGTAGCGCCCGCCCTGCTGACCAATTCCTCCACCGTGCTGGTGCTTGGATTGGGGAACCGAATTGCCCGCGTAGTGGACCGAACCCGCACGGTTGCTGGAGTAATGGCCCGAGCAGGCGAGGACTCTGAGCTGTATCCCCGCTTGCTGCACCAGGCCGGGTTGCTGAAGCGCCGCACTGAGCATCTGGGGAAAGCGATCCGGCTGGGGTACGCGGCTGTTGGCGGTTTCGCGGCAGAGGCTCTGATTGCCGTGCTTGGCGGTGCGCTGGTTCACTATGAGTTTCCGCTTGCGGCCCGCGGCGCGGCACTGCTGGCGCTGGGTATTGGATTTGTTTCTGTTGGCAGCCTGGTTTCCGCCTGCGTGTACATGGTGAGGGAAACCGCCATCGCTCTTGATAATCTCGCCGAGGAGGCGGAGACCGTCATGCTGGAAGCAGCTCGTCATTTGCAGAAATAGGGCAGACCTGAAATCCGCTCACCTGCTCCACGGCGCGATGCGCGGCAACCAGCGGTGAACGTTTCGGCAATACTCGTCATACTCAGCGCCGAACTTCTTCTGCAGCGTGGGTTCTTCATAGAGCGAGATGAAAGCGTTCAGTCCCAGCGCAACCAGGCAAACCACGATGATTGCGGGCAAATTGGAGCGCCCAAAGATCACCCATAGCCCTGCCCACCCTACGGCAAATCCCACATACATGGGATTACGCACATATCGGTAAAACCCAACCACGACCAGTTTGCTGGGCGGAGCAATCGGTATGGGTGTGCCGTGTCCGGTCCATCCAAAGTCCCAGACGCAGCGCAGCGCCACTGCGAATCCCATCACGGAGGGGACCGCGGCAATCCAGCGCCATCGCGCAGCCGCCGCTTCCACTCTGAATCCCAGCCATGATGGCAGCAGCCAGAACCAGAGAGAGAAGAACGCGACGCCCACCAACAGAGAGGCCAGGGCTGTCCGCCAGTTTCCTTCACGACCGGATGCTTGCGTTTCCTCCGTTTGTGGCATCGCCAGCGCTTCGGCTCCTCAACACACAACGCCGCAGTATGGACTGCAAAGTTCGCAGCACGCAACAGGAGAATTGCGGCATGGAAGTACGTCCGTGGTTGCCTCTCTTCTCCCTGGAGGGCTACAATCACCGCGGTTCATCCCATCGGACACCCGCGCCCCGGCGCACAGGCGGCATCCGCCCTGCGGAGCCACACTGGAGGAGTTATGAGCATCACCACCGGCGATTTTCGCCAACGCGTTACCGTGCAAACCCTTGCGGACAAGAAGCGTAAGCACGAACCCATCGTTTCCCTCACCGCCTATGATTACGCCACCGCACGCATCGCCGACGAGGCGGGCGTGGACCTCATCCTGGTCGGAGACTCGCTTGCCCAGGTGGTACTCGGCTATGACAGCACTTTGCCTGTAACCATGGAAGAGATGCTGCACCACTGCCGCGCCGTGCGGCGCGCCGTGCACCACGCCTTCCTGGTTGCGGACATGCCCTTTGGCTCCTACCACACCGGCACCCGCAAGGCACTGGAGAACGCCGCGCGCTTTGTGAAAGAGAGCGGGGCGGAAGCGGTCAAGATTGAGGGAGGCGTATCGCGCGTCAAACTCATTCGACGCATCATCGAGGCGGAGATTCCCGTGGTAGGCCACATTGGACTGACTCCGCAATCCGTACACCGCATGGGCGGCTACAAAGTGCAGGGCAAAACATTGGACGCCATTGACGCACTTCTGCGCGACGCCGCCGCGCTCGACGCGGCCGGAGTTGCAGCCCTGGTGCTGGAGGGCATTCCGCGTGAAGTTGCCACCCGCATCACGGCCGAGGTGGGTACGCCGACGATTGGGATTGGAGCGGGGCCCGACTGCGATGGACAGATCCTCGTCTTCCACGATCTATGCGGACTCACCTTCCAGGCGCCGCCCAAGTTCGTGCGCCGCTATTGCAATGCCGGCGAGTTGATCACCGCGGCGATTCACTCCTATGGCGACGATGTCCGCAGCCGCGCTTTTCCCGCGGACGCCGAGAGCTACCATCTCCCCCGTGAGGTCCACAACGCGATCAGCGACGCCGCCGCTCCTGAAACAGTTCAGCAGAAATAGCGGAGCCATGAAAGTCCTATTCACCATCGTGTTATTTGCAGCCAGCCTGGGCATTGCAATGGCCCAGGCTCCGCCGCAGGGGAAATCCCCGGGCGCGGGGAAGGCATCGGCGAAGAAGGCTCCGGCGGCAGCGACTCGCAACGAATGTGTTGAAGATGTCGGCCTCTGCGTCAGTGTCCCCGCGGGCTGGCAGCGGCTTGGCGACATCTTTGACGGCCTCGGCTTTGTGGTTGCAGAACCTCATCCCGGAGTTGACTCCGCCGCCTGGCCGCAGATAAGCGTGGCCGCCATCGACGTGCCTCCGCAGAAGACGAACGGCGCCGCGCCATCGCTTGATTCGCTGGTCGACATCATCCTGACGCCCGATGGCAGCTTTACCACGTCGGAGACGCAGCAGCGCAGCCGCGTTCTTCTCAATGGCGCGAACGCACAGATCCTCCGCGTAAGACTCCACGACGACGCAACCAACACCGATACCATCGAGGAAGTAGCGCTCATCGAAGGCGACGATGGACTGGTGTACTCGATTGCCTTGCGCTGTGCTCCGCAGGAGTTCGCGCGGCTCGAGCCTGTCTTTCAGAAGAGCGCTCATAGCTGGCGGATTAAGGCCGAGGCCAACGATTTAACCCCTTCAGCCAAGCCCAGACAGGATTCCGACAAGAAATGAAGATTATCCATTCGATTGAAGAAATGCAGGTTGCCGCCCGCGCCGCGACCGTCCAGGGATTGAAGGTCGGCTTCGTACCGACCATGGGCGCGCTGCACGAAGGACACTTCTCCCTGGTGCGGCTTGCCCGCACCCGCGCCGATCTGGTAGTTGTATCGATATTTGTAAATCCATTACAGTTTGGACCGTCCGAGGATTTCAACCAGTATCCGCGCACGCTTGAAGCCGACTGCGCGCGACTGAAGGACGAGGGCGTGGAGATCGTCTTCGCTCCCTCGGCCGCCGAGATGTATCCCGCCGGAGCCACCACGGTTGTGTACGTTGAGGGCCTCAGCGAAAAGCTCGATGGCCGCTCGCGTCCCGGACATTTCCGCGGGGTGAGCACGGTGGTCGCCAAGCTCTTCCACATTGTGCAGCCTTCCCACGCCGTCTTTGGCCAGAAGGACGCGGCGCAGGTTGCGGTGCTGCGCCGCATGGTGCGCGACCTGAACATGAACGTGGAGCTGATCGTTGCGCCGATCGTGCGCGAAAGCGACGGACTGGCGCTCTCCTCGCGCAATGCGTATCTGACGGCTGAACAGCGCAGGCAGGCGCTGGTGCTGCATCGGGCGCTGGGGCAGGTGGAGGCTCTCGCAAACTCCGGCGAGCGGCGAGCTTCCAAGCTGCGCTCTTCGGCCCTCGCTGTGCTGGCCTCCGAGCCCGCAGCCCAGCTCGACTATTTTGAGATCATCGACCCGGAGACCCTGGAGACGCTGGAGGACACGCGGCGCGGCGCGCTCGCAGCGGTGGCCGCCACGTTTGGCAGCACAAGGCTCATCGACAACCTGCTGCTGGCCGCGGATTAGTCCGGCACAGCAGTGGCACGGTGGCCGCCGCATACGGCAACAGTGCTAGAATTCGCTACTTATGCGGCACCTGCGTGTTTGTGGCTTACTGCGAGCGGTTGCGTTGATGGTTCTGATGCTCTGCCCTGGAGGCGGGGCGTGGGCGGCGGACCATCACAAGGATTTGGGCAAACGGATTGACGGCATCCTGTCACGTGCCGATGTTGCGCGCGGCTTCTGGGGCGTGGAGATTGAAGAGCTGGAGACGGGGCGCGTACTTTATTCGCGCGATGCCGACCGGCTGTACACTCCCGCCTCCAACACCAAGCTGTTCACGACGGCAGCCGCACTTGCGCTGATTGGCCCAGAGTACCGCGTCCATACCACGGTTGAGTCCGCAACCGCCCCGGACAAATATGGGCGGCTGAGCGGGGATCTCGTGCTGGTGGGGCGCGGCGACCCGAACCTGAGCGGGCGCACACTTCCCTACAACCTGAAGACAGAACGCCCGTTGCCACCCGAACAGGCGCTGGCTGAACTCGCCGACCAGGTGGTTGCGCGCGGGGTAAAGGTAATCGACGGCGACATTGTGGCCGACGACAGCTTCTTTGTCTACGAGCGCTATGGCGAAGGCTGGTCGCAGGATGACCTGGTGTGGGAGTGGGGCGCCGCAGTCTCGGCGTTGGCGGTCAATGACAATGTGGTGTACGTCAACATACTTCCCGCGGAGCACGTTGGCGAGCGCGCCTTTGTGAGCGTGTCACCGTTTGCAGAATATTTCCATCTCGAAAATCATGTGATGACTTCTCCGGCGGGGGTGTGGCCGCGAAAGATCTTTGTCCAGCGGCAGCCGGGATCGAAGCATCTGGAGATTTGGGGCAACATTCCGCTGAATGACACGGGAGCCGGGGAGGCGGTGGCAATCGAGGATCCCGCCGAGTTCTGCGCGCGCCTGCTGTGGGAGCTGCTCGCCAAGCACGGCGTAACCATGTTTGGCAAGACACGGGCGCGCCATACCGCGCTTTCCAGCCTGGACACAATCACGGTAAACGCCAGTGTTCCTCCCGGTGGCGGGGTGGATACGCAAGGTACAACACACCCGGCCGTGGTGCTGGCAGAACATGTTTCCGCGCCGCTGGCCATGGACATCCGGGTGATCAACAAAGTGAGCCAGAACCTCCACGCCGAAATATTGCTGCGATTGCTGGGACGCGAAAAGGGAAACGGCGGCTCGATCGCCGGGGGACTCGAAGTGTTGCGCTCCTTCCTGACGCGGGCCGATCTCCGGCCGGAAGAGATTGCGTTCTACGACGGCTCAGGATTGTCGCGGGAGAACCTGGCGACTCCGCGGGCGACGGTGAAGCTGCTGCGCTTCGCCGCGCAGCAGAGCTGGGCCGCGGACTACATGGGGAGCCTGCCCGTGGCCGGAGTGGATGGAACGCTGGCGGGGCGGCTGAAGAATCTGCCCGCTGGCGCAACGGTGCAAGCCAAAACCGGCTCGCTGGATCACGTCAACTCCCTCTCGGGATACCTGACCACGTCCAAGGGCGAGCGGCTCGTTTTTTCCATCATGGGCAACAACCACACGCTGATCAACAAGAACGCCGCGGAGGTTGTTGATGAGATTGTGCGCGAGGCGGAGCGGGCTAGAAACTAATCCTGGAGGAAGTGCGCTGGGTTGGGGGGCTAGGAGATGCCGTCTTCGTGGGAATACTCGACGCGCACCTTGCCGACCTGCATGATGATGCGGCGGGCAAGTTCGAGTTCTGCGAATGTACAGTTGGTGCACAGGCAGGAGAATTCAAGAATCTCACCATTGATGCGCTCGCTGACGACCGGAATTGCGAGCCGGACCTGAGTCTGGCAATGTTCGCAATGCCTGGGGCCAGAGAGGATATAGTGCAGCACACCCCAGGCGCGCAGCAGCCTGACGTCGCGAGTTTGCGGGTCGGGCGAAAACACCGCGTCGTTCAGCAAGCTGAGGTACTCCTGCAAAACGTTATGGGGGGTTGATGAATCCGGGCCTATCATGACCCAACCATTGCACCACGCGGGGAAGAGCGCAGCAAGACAAAACAACCTACAAATGGCGATCCGACCGTTACCTGCGTGTAACTTACAGGTGACCGGCGGAAGCTTCCGAATCCGCGATTGAATTAGACTGCGGATACAGATTCGCGGTGGAGGAGAGAATGCTGGAAATACGGAAGGCCGAACCCCGGGACGTGGGGACGATTCTCAAATTGATTCGGGGGCTGGCCGAGTATGAGCACGCGCCGGAGGCGGCCGAGGCGAGCGCGGAAGACCTGCTGCGCGATGGCTTCGGAAGCGATCCCAAGTTCCACTGCGTCCTGGCCGACTGGGAGGGCGTTACGGTAGGTTTTGCGCTCTATTTTTACAATTACTCGACATGGAAGGGACGCCCGGGGATTTTTCTGGAAGACCTGTTTGTCTGGCCGGAATTTCGAGGCAAGGGCATCGGAAAAGCCCTGTTACTTCATCTGGCAAAGATTGCGGTGGCGGAGAAGTGCGGCCGCTATGAGTGGCTGGTGCTCGACTGGAATACGCCCTCGATCGAGTTCTATGAGGGACTGGGCGCAAATCGAATGAAGGAGTGGCTGCCGATGCGGGTGGAAGGCGACGCGCTTCTGGAATTGGCCAAGAAGAGTTGATCGCAGCAACAGCAGGGATGAAGAAAAGCCGCCTCAGGCCAAGGCGGCTTTTTGAATCTGGTGCACAGAACAACTACGCTACGGGGCTCTGCGTCTTGGGGGAAAGCTGCGGCAGCAAGGCGGCAAGACCGAAGAAGGCTCCCGCGAAGAGCAGGTCGCTGGCAGCGGTGTTGCGGAAGAACGGGATCGCCATGGTGTAGCACTCGCCGAGACCAGCCAGCGTCTTGGGGTACATATTCCAGATGGCCCAGACCGCGAAGTTGCTGACCGCGAAGAACGAGACCGAAGCGGCGAGCGAGGCGGAGACAACGCGCAGCGGAGCCGCGTTGGAGGCCAGCAGAGAGCCCAGCAGCACGATGGCCGCATACCAGGACCAGGTGACGAGGTCGGAGAGGCTCAGCGGATAACCATACACGAAGCGGGAGATGAGAATATCGGCGACGATGAACAAGGACACCGGAATCCAAGCCTGCTTGCGCGGCATGCGCGCGCCGAAAAAGAGCAGTGACGCCGCCACGGGCGTGAAGTTGAAGCTGCCGGCGTGAGGCAGGAAGCGGGCGGCAATGGCGAAAAACACGAAGTAATAAGGCAGCATGTTCACCTCGGCGATCTGGAGATGATTCTTGCTCGCACGGCAGCCCGCCGTCAAGCGCGGGATGGATAAATTGACTGTCAGGAAAATGAACTGCCAATCCAGTCCGCGTTGTCTTGCGGCGACTCAGCTCTCAGCGATGGCCTTCAGGCGGCTCGAAGCCTTGCCTTTCGGCATGGTTGCGGGAGTCCAGCAGGACATACGCCTGCAGGAGCCGCCTGCGCTGGTCAGGGTACTGGAATCTGACGTCGCTGAAACGCACCATGTCGCCGGAGGACGGCGCCTCAAGATGTTCTGCCTCGACGAGGGGAAAGCGCGCCCACTCGATATAGGCGCGGCCCAGCTCCGTATTGCGCGCGGCGGTTGTGGCCGGGTTGGGTTCCGGCTTGAAGTAGCTGACGGCATTGTTGGCTGGGTCGGCCTCCGGACGCAACGAATCGACGTGCATGGAAACGAAGGCGGTGGATGTTTCGGCAACTCCGGCCCAGTGAAAGGGATTAACCATGTACGGGAAGGCCGCCACGCGGCTGGCCGCTTCGCCGTGGAACTCAACGGCGTTCAGCGCCGCCAGCGCCCGCCGGTGCTCAAAGTCACGCACTCCCCACAGAGCCACAATAAAGAGCAATGCCGCGATTGCCGCGCCGCGTCCGCGCGGGCCGTGCTGACGGGCGCCGATCTCCTGGCCCACGAGGCCGAAGAGCCAGGGCAATGTAAGGGCCGCGAAGAGCGCGGCGAGGATCAAAGGCTCGATGATGAAAACAATGTCCCATGCGTACCACTGCCGCCAGAAGGGGTAGAAGGGGCGCACACCGTAGTCGTTGGTAAAGTCCAGCAGGATGTGGGAGAGGCCAGCGATGCAGGCGAAGAGGTAGAGCAGACCCCAGCGGCGCGGCGGCGGGGGAGGGAGGTTGTGCGCCCGGCGCCGGCTCTGCCACAGGGCGTCGAGCAGCCAGACGAGTCCCACCACGAGCGCGGCCACGAAGGGTATTGCGAGAAATGTGTGGGTAATGCCGCGGTGGGCGATGAATCCCGCGGCCGAGCCTTTGACGTAGGCGATGACGTCGAGGTCGGCGGCTTCGGCAGCCAGGGTCATGGTAAGTGTGGCCAGCGCGGTCTTGCGGTTGAACCCTGCGCGGGCGAGGGCGGCTCCGGTGAGAAAGTGGGTTACAGGCTCCATGGCGTGGAGTTCAGGTTGGCAAGGATTACGGGGAAAGTCAAAGGGGATCGGCGGATTGCGCCGCCAGTGATTCGCGGCTCCACCCGGCCTCATGCGGAATCAACAGGGTCAGTCCGTTGGGAATGATTGAGATTTCGGTGGGCGTCGGCCCCAGCATTTCACCATCGGCCTGCACCCGGAGCTGCGCGGCGCGCGCGTGCGGAGTGTGACAGACCACCGACCTGGCGGAGACAAAGGACAGGTCCGCCTCCGGGGTATCCAGTCCGTCGTAGGGAGCGAATCCAGTGAGCGCCTGCAGGGTGTAGCGCAGCATATGCGCCCGGCTGGAATTTCTGAGCAGAACCAAACGCAGATCGGTCGAGAGGAGCGAACTGCCGGGACGCCAGTTCCGCAGCGGTCCTCCAAAGGAGCGGACCCGCATGGCGACGAGTTCGAGCGCCGTGGTCTCGATGACCTTTCCAGCGCTGGTGGTGATCTCCACAGGAAACGGGACAAAGGCGTGACGAAAGAGCAGGCGCGCCCCGTGGGCGTAATAGGCCAGGTATCCGCCGCGCTGCTTGGCCCTGGCGTTGGCCCGGTAGAGGAGTTCGGCGTGGACTCCGACGCCGGCGGCGACGGTGAAAAAACGGGAACGCCCGCCGGTCTGGATGCGGCCGAGCGAAATGGTATGCGGGGCGAAGTCAAGCACCTGCGCGGCCGCGCGTTCCGGCTTCCCGGCCAGCCCAAGGTCGTGGGCCAGGACGTTGCCGGTGCCGAGCGGAATGACGCCCATCATGGCCGCGCTTTCGGCCACGCCCTGCAGGACTTCAAAGACGGTGCCGTCACCACCGCAGGCAAACACGGCGTCGCATCCGGCGGCAATGGCGGCTTTTGCCTGGCGTCCGGCTGAGCCGCGGGCCTCGGTGGCTTCGACGATCACCTCGACTCCAGCGCGGCGGAAGATCCCGGCAATGCGACGCATGGTCGCGGCACGGACCTCAAGGTGGGCTCCGGAGACGGGATTGAAGAGCAGTAGTGCTTTATGAAAAGCGGGCATCGGGTAGGTCAGGCAGCCTCTCGCAAGGGGAGTATATCGCATGGCTTTTACGGCAAGGTTAATGCCTGCGATATGGCCGCCACACCGACTCCATGGCATGCCCTAAGGGCTGCGAGTAGCTAGAATCCAACGGCGGCGGCAGGAACGAGTCCGAAGCCGGCGCTGCAATTGGGCTTGGGCGAATTATCTACTGCTTCGCCGTCCCGCTGCGATTCGTCGAAGAGGCGCAGCGCCTCCAACAGGACCGACTGGGTGCTGTGGGTGATGGTGCGTGGACACTCCGAACGCTCGAAATCGATCTGGAACGATCCCTCGGTCCAGGCCGCAACCTTGTAAACCACGGCTTCTCCGGTGAGGCCGCCCATGGTTGCGTGCACCAGTTGACCATCATGGAAATACATTTCGCTGCGGGAACCCATGTAGGTGAGCACAAGGCGGCAGCTCTTGCGTCCAATGTCGAGGGTTTGCAGCAGATCGACAACGGACATCTGGGCCAGGGTGCCGCGAACGCTGGTGGAGCTGGCTCCCTCGCGCGTGGCTCTGCTCAGGGTGACACGATCCAGCACGCGCCGGATGCGCATGACAGCTTCTTCGATAAAGAACGGCTTTTCGATGAACTCTTCCACCAGGGGGCTGGAGCCGGCCAGCGGCCCGGTGATATCGGCACGCGAGGCCATCATGACCACGGCGACCTGGGGGAAGGAGATGCGGAGTTTCGCCAGCAGTTCGAGGCCGCTCAGCCCCGGCATGCGGTAATCAGAGATGATGAGATCGGGCAGGTGCTTTTCTGCTCGCCGCAGCGCTTCCGTGGCGCTGGCAAAGGAATATACGTTGGCCTGGGGCGAGAGCGCTTTCATCAGCAACTCGCGAATCACCGGATTATCGTCCACCAGTAAAACCTGTATGCCCTTGTCCATAATGACAACTTCCAATCCATGAATCTGCGCTACGGCTGACGGGATGGGCGTTTGTAGTCTCCGCTCTTGCCCCCGCTCTTGCGCTCCAGTTGTATATAACGGATCTCGATACCCTTATCTAAAGCCTTGCACATGTCGTAGACGGTTAGCGCCGCGACGGAAACCGCGGTGAGCGCCTCCATCTCTACGCCCGTCCCCGCAGTTGTCGAGGTCCGGGAGGTTAAGACAACTCCATCCTTACACAGCGAATACGAGATATCTACGTAACTAAGGTGTACGGGATGACACATCGGTACTAACTCCGAAGTGCGTTTGGCCGCCTGTATTCCGGCGATTCGGGCAACCTCGAACGGGTCTCCCTTGGGGTTGCGGGGGAGCGCGGCAAGGACCTTGGGGCTCATTACGACACGGGCGCTTGCCTCCGCGGTGCGAACCGTCACGGCCTTTCCGGAGACGTCAACCATGCTGGCTCTTCCCTGAGGGTCGAAGTGCGAGAGCTTCGCCGTGGATTTTCCGCTGCTGGTGGATTTGGTCTTGCTCGTGACCATATGAGATCGGCTCCTGTACTTCCGGGATACGCGCAACACGGGCGCAATGCCTGCCCAACAGGTTGGATTGTAGGGTATTTCACCGGGTAGCTGAAGCCGGAAGGGCTTCCTCCGCAGCCGCCCGGCATCGCTGGGCACTTTTCCGCGGCCTCCGCATCTGCGAGAATCAGAGATGTGAACAATCCAAGGCTCCAGGTAGCGGTGGTGGGCGTAGGCTCGTTTGGGCGCAACCATGCCCGCGTATACAAAGAACTTGCAGAAGAAGGCGCGGAGTTGGCCGCTATCGTGGACGCCAATCTGACGCGCGCCCAGGCGGTAGCGGCGGAGTTCGGCGGCAGGGCCTTTGGCTCGGTCGGCGAGATGCTGACCGCTTGCCCTTCGATCCAGGCAGCAAGCGTTGCCGTACCTACGGTGGCGCATCTGGCAGCGGCCCGCGAACTGATGGAGCGCGGGGTAGATGTGCTGATCGAGAAGCCCCTGGCATTTTCACTCGCCGAGGCCGACGCGATCATTGCGCTGGCGAAGCAACATGGACGCGTCGCACAGGTCGGCCATCTGGAGCGCTTTAATCCTGCGGTGCGCGCCACCTGGGCGCTGCTGACCCGGCCCATGTTTTTTGAGGTACACCGCCTCAGCGTTTTCACTCCGCGTTCGCTCGACGTTGACGTTGTTCTCGATCTGATGATTCACGATCTGGACATTGTTCTGAAGATGGTGAAGTCGCCGATTCGCGAGCTGCGCGCAGTCGGTCTTCCGGTGCTGACCGGAAAAGTGGACATCGCCAGCGTCCGCATTGAGTTTGAGAGCGGCTGCATTGCCAACTTCACGGCCAGCCGCATCAGCACCGAGCGGGTTCGCAAACTCCGTTTCTTCCAGCCGGCGCAATACGTGTCGCTCGATTACTCACGCCGCGACGTCTTCTCCCTGACGGTGAAGCCCACGGCGAGCGGAGTCCCGGAGATTGCACCCTTCAAACCTCCTGTGACGACCGAGGAGCCGCTCCGGGCCGAGTTGAGCAGCTTCCTGCACGCGGTTCGCGAGCGCGGTACGCCAGAGGTAACCCTGGAAGACGGGCGCGCCGCCCTGGCACTGGCCATTGAGATTCAGCAGCAGATGGCCGAGCACCAGAAGCGCGCTCACCTCGACGAGGTAGCCTCGGCCATGTTGCCCTCCAGAGGTTAAGAATCGTTAAGAAGCCCCCGACCTGTGCTCGATTAGCCAGATGAAATGCCCGGCTGGATGCGAAAATCGTAGTTACGTCCGCCCGTGGAGAGCCGAAGGCGCAGGGGATGCGAAGTCGGAAAGCTTGCACGTGGCGGATGGGCGAATTCAAGCCGGACACAGATCCAAGCGTATTCAGGAGTACCCAGATCGAATCCGAGAGCAACAACCAGATCGCGCCGCCCGTTCCACCGCCACTGCCGCCCTCAAAGCCGGAGCGTGCGAGGGTGCAGGCAGCCGCGGAAGAGACCCCCGACTTTTCGCCCCACATGCTGGCGGAACTCGAGGATGAACTGGCGCGCTCGCGCATGCGCGAGGCCTTCTGGATCTCCGTTATTGTCCACATCGCTCTTGTGCTTCTCGTGATGTTCTCGCCGCAGTGGCTTCCGAACTGGGCGCAGCCGCATCTTCTGCGCGCCGAAGACCTTGCCCATGCCAAGGAGCCAACTTTTCTTGCTCTGCCGCAGGATCTGCAGAAGGTTCCCAAATCTCACGCTGACAAGGTGAGCGACAAGAACCGCATCGCCCAGACGACACACCCCATCGACCAGAAGACCCTCGATGAGCTGCGCGCAGCGCGGGGAAACCAGCGCGCTCCGGGACCACAGGCCGCGCCCCAGGCGCCGCAGCAGGCCATGCCGCCGGGCGGCGCGCCGCAACAGCCCTCCAACTCGCAATCGGCGATGAACAGCTTTCCCCAGCAGCGTGTGCAGCCTGAGGCGCAGCCGCGCGAAAACCCCTTCAGAATGCCGGGCTCGGCTGGTGACGTGATCGCCCAGGCGGCGCGCAACGCTCCACGCATGGGCACGGGCGGCGGCGGCGCGGGCTACGGAATGGGACCGGCCGACCGCAACGCCACCATCGGTTCCTTTGACATTCTCAGCGACACCCAGGGCGTGGACTTTGGCCCCTACCTGTCGCGCGTGATCCAGTCGATCAAGAACAACTGGTATAACCTGATTCCCGAGGAAGCCCGCGCGCCGCTGCTGAAGCATGGCAAAGTGGCAATCCGGTTTCTCATCACGCCGAGCGGAAAAGTGGCGGGACTGTTTGTCGAAGGCCCCTCGGGAGATGTGCCGCTGGATCGCGCAGCTTACGGCGGAATCTCCGCCTCCGATCCGTTCTCGCCGCTGCCTCACGAGTTCCACGGCCCCTACCTGGCTCTCCGCATCCGGTTCTTCTACAACCCGCGAACCGGCGAGATGGAGCAGGAGCAGTAACTGCCGCGCGGCAGCCGCCTTCGCGTAAAATGGCGGCAATGCCGATTCTGAATCGCCAGCCTGAAGCTTCGCACGCCGCCGGACTGTTGATCGTCCTCGGGCTGATTCTGATCATCGCCGCGATTCGCTATGCGCCGTTCTTCCTCCACGAAATTGTTGGCCTGCGATGAGGGGTCCGATGATCGCCGCGCATGATCCCCTGGTTGTAATCGCAGGGCCTACCGCGAGCGGCAAGTCCTCCCTCGCGATGGAGCTTGCCGGGCGCTTCGGCGGCGAGATCATCAGTTGCGACTCTGTGGCGGTTTACCGTGAGTTCGAGATCGGCACGGCGAAGCCTTCACGCGAAGAACGCGCCCGCATGCCGCACCATTTGATCGACGTGGTTGCCCCGAACGCCTACTTTACGGCGGGAGAGTATGCACGGCTGGCGCGCGCCGCCGCGCGCGAGATCACCTCCCGTGGACGCATTCCCATCGTCTGCGGCGGCACCGGCCTGTATCTGCGCGCGATGCTCGACGGACTCTTCGCCGGGCCCGAACGGGACGAGGCGCTGCGCGAACGCCTGCGGAGGCGCAAACGCGACGGCTCACTGTGGCGGCTGCTGCGACGGCTCGACCCGGAAAGCTCGCGCCGCATCCACGCGAATGATGAACCCAAGCTGATCCGCGCCATCGAGGTCTGCGCCGCAGCGGCACGCCCGATGAGCGAGCTGCTGCGCGATGGCCGCGATGGTATCCAGGGCTACCGCACGTTGCGGCTCGGCCTGAACCCGGCGCGTGACTTGCTCTACGAGCAAATCAACCAGCGCTGCGCTGAGATGTTCGAACGCGGCCTGATCGAAGAGACACGAGCGCTGCTGGAGCGTTACGGCCCGGATGTGTTCGCCATGCGCTCACTGGGATACCGCCAGGCCGCGGAGCACCTGAGAGGCGACTCGACGCTCGCCGAGGCTATTGCCCGCGCGCAGCAGGGGCACCGCAACTACGCCAAGCGCCAGTTGACATGGTTCCGCCGAGACACGGAGATGCAGTGGCTGAACGGCTTTGGGCCGGAGGCCGCAGCGCGCGCGGCAGAAATGCTCCAGCACTTTATCGTGTAGGCGGCCGGGGAGCGCAAAGCCTCGCCAGCGTGTATCGTTCATGTACGGCTGAATTGGCTGTGGAGGGCGCGTGCCTTACATTTACATCGACAAAGTCCTCAACGAATTGCGCTCCGAATTGTTGGCCGCCATGCACAACGCGGTTGAACGCGAACTGCGTAACGGCAAGGTGGATGTCAAGCGCCTCTATCGCGCCTTCAACCGGGCCGCGGCCGGGCAGTGCTCAAACCCGGTTCATATTTCGGACAAGTGCGTGGAGAATTTTGGTGGGAACGTGAAGAAAAAACATGTGGAAGTGACAGAGGAGTGAGAACTCCGCCTGCTTGCGGCCGAAGAGGAACTTCGCCGGGTCGAGCAATTCTGCCCAACCATGCCCCGGTCGTCGTGAGAGAATCTTTATGCAATGGCGAGCATAAGAAAGAACTCCCCCAAGAAGTTGGCGGTTAAGAAGCGCGCGAATCATCATGGCCTGACCGAGCAGCAAAGGCTTCGCCGCATCGTCGAATCGTTTTCCAACGTAAGCGTGCTGGTAATGGCCGATCTGATCGCCGATGAGTTCATCTCAGGCGAAATTGCGCGGGTCTCGCGCGAGGCTCCCGTGCTGATTCTCCGGCACCGCGAGCGCACGCTGATCCCCGGCGGCGGAGCGAATGCGGTGATGAACCTCGCGGCCCTGGGGGTTACGGCTCTGCCCGTGGGCATGGTGGGCGATGACGAAGCAGGACGCGCGCTATTGCAGATTTTCCGCAAGAACAAGATCTCCGTCAGCGGCATCTCCAAGCTGAAGGGCCACGTCACTACCACCAAGACCCGCGTGCTCGCCTACTCGGCGCACTCCTCGCGCCAGCAGGTGGTACGCATTGACCGCGAGTGCGACGCCCTGAAGGATACTCATGCGGCGCTCGTGGAAATCGTCGCCTCAGCCCGCGAATATGCACCTGCCGCCGACGCAGTTCTTCTTAGCGATTATGGCTACGGCGCGGTTTCACCGCGTCTCTTCAACTTCGTGCGCGCCAAGGGGATTCTGGGCGAAACTCCCGTAACCCTTGACAGCCGTTACAGGATGCTGGACTACGAAGGCGTCACCGCCGCCACTCCAAACGAGGGTGAGGTCGAAGAGGCGCTGAAGCTCAAGATTGGCGATGACCGGGAAAAGCTTGCCGAAGCCGGTGCCGCGCTCATCCGCCAGATGAAGCTCGAATCGCTCGTTATCACCCGCGGCGGCGACGGCATGGTGGCCTTCGAAAAGAAGAAAGCTCCGCTGGAGATTCCCATCTACGGGGCGAACCAGGTCGTGGACGTAACCGGCGCAGGCGATACGGTGATTGCGACCTTTACTGCCGCGCTCGCCGCCGGAGCTGACACGGCCAGCGCCGCAAAACTAGCCAATTATGCCGGCGGCATCGTCGTGATGAAGCGCGGAACTGCGACCGTCAGCCGCGCCGAGCTATTGGCAGCCCTCGCGGACTGACCCCGCGCGGCAATCCTGGAGAACTTTTCTTGGGACAGATCGTCGAGCGCCGTGAGTTATCAGCAGTTGTAGCCGCCTGGCGCGCCGCCGGCGAAACGGTCACACTCGCCAACGGCTGCTTCGATCTCCTCCATGTCGGCCATGTGCGTTATTTGCAGGGGGCCAGGGCGCTCGGCGGAAAGCTCGTCGTCGCCATTAACTCCGATGCCAGCACACAACGCATCAAAGGCCCGCAACGTCCGGCCATGCCAGAGCAGGAGCGCGCCGAGATCATCGCCGCCCTTGGATGTGTCGATGCGGTTGTGATCTTCGATGAGCCCGACGTGCGCGCCCTGATTCGCGAAATCAAGCCCGACATCCAGGCGAAGGGCACCGATTACACGCGCGAGAATGTTCCCGAGCGCGATGAGGTGATCGCCCATGGAGGCCGCGTGGAAATCGTCGGCGATCCCAAGGACCACTCCACCACCGAACTGCTGGGAAGACTCGGCAAGTAGCTTTCATGGATCGGCATTGCGACTAAAGCCTGAAAGTCCCAAACTGAATCCGCGCGTGCTCATCGTCCGCCTGGGCGCGATGGGCGACGTGCTGCATGCGCTGCCCGCGGTGGCCATGCTGCGCCGCGCACTGCCCGAGGCAAAGATCGGATGGGTGGTGGAGCGCCGCTGGCGGGAGCTGTTGTGCGCGCCCGGAATTGACCTTGCCGGCTCGCGCGGAGCCGGGCGGCCGCTGGTCGACGAGGTTCACCTGGTGGATACCCGCGCGTGGCGCAAGAATCTTTTCGCTCCCGAAACCCGGCGCGAATTGCTCGACGCGCGGCGCAGTATGCGGCTCCGCGAGTATGACGCAGCGCTCGACATGCAGGGATCCATCAAATCGGCGGCGGTGGCAGAACTCTCTGGAGCCGCGACCATCCTCGGCTTTCGCCAACCGCGCGAACGCATGGCTCGATTCCTCTACGACTCGCTTGTGGATGGAGCAGCCGAACACGTTATCGAGCAGGATGTAGAAATGGTGCAGACCTGGCTGGAGGAGATCGGCCTCTCCCGCGCCACCTCGACCTTGCAGCCCGGTGCGGCGCTGTTGCCGCGCCACAAGGCCAGCGAGGACCGCATCGAGAGCACGCTTCGCCCCCTGGGCCTTTCTGGCCCGCCGCTCGCCGTTCTCAACCCCGGCGCTGGATGGCCTGCCAAGCAATGGTCTCCACAGCGCTACGGAGAGCTTGCCTGCGGGCTGGCAAGGCGGGGATTTCGCTCAATCATCAACTATGGCCCTGGGGAGGAAGAGCTTGCCCGCCAGGCCTCTGCTGCCAGCGCCGGAAACGCCATAGCCCTCTTTAGTTCGCTCAGCGAGTTGATGGCCCTGGCCCGACGCTGCAGGCTGTTTGTGGGCGGAGATACGGGGCCGATGCATTTGGCCGCCCTGCTTGGGGTGAAGACGGTGGCGCTCTTCGGCCCTACCGATCCCGCCAGAAACGGCCCCTACTGGGCCGGAACCTGCGTACTGCGCGACTCTGCCAGCACCACCAGCTACAGCCACAAACGCCGCGAAGACCTTGGTTTGGAGAAGCTCACCGTCGAGCGCGTCCTCGCCGGAATCGACGCGTTATTGGATTGATCGATCTGGCGCAGTATGCTGTTGACAGGCACTCTTTTTCACGGCTCGCGGCGCTGCCGCGCAACCGGTACTGGAGGGACAAATGGACTACATCAACCTTGGCAAAACCGGCCTCAAGATCTCCCGCATCGGCCTTGGCTGCATGACCTACGGGTCGCCAGCCGCCAGCGAATCCATCCGACCGTGGGTTCTGAACGAAGAGGAGAGCCAGCCCTTCCTGCGCGAGGCGCTGGATAGCGGCATCAACTTCTTCGACACCGCCAATGTGTACTCGAATGGCGCCAGTGAAGAGGTGGTCGGGCGCTTCCTGAAGGCAAACACGCGCCGTGAAGCGGTAGTGATCGCCACCAAGGTTCACGGCGTTATGCGCGACGAACCCAACGGCCGGGGACTCTCGCGCAAGGCCATCTTTTTCGAGTTGGACCAGAGTCTTCGCCGCCTGCAGACCGACTACGTCGACCTTTACCAGATTCACCGCTGGGACTACCAGACGCCAATCGAGGAGACTCTTGAGGCCCTGCACGACCTCGTGAAGTCCGGCAAGGTGCGGTATATCGGCGCGTCTTCCATGTTTGCCTGGCAATTTGCCAAGGCGCTCTATCTCGCCGACCTCCACGGATGGACCCGATTTATCTCGATGCAGAACCACTACAACCTGCTCTACCGGGAAGAAGAGCGCGAGATGATCGCGCTCTGCCAGTCCGAAGGCATCGGGGTGATTCCCTGGAGTCCCTTGGCACGCGGCCGCCTGGCCCGTCCGTGGCAAAGCGAACACACCAAGCGCTTTGAAACCGATAAGTTCGGAACCAAAATGTATTCACAGACCGAGGATGCCGACCACAAGGTGGTGGACCGCGTTGGCCAGCTTGCCGGAGAACGTGGCGTTCCGCGCGCGCAACTTGCGCTGGCATGGCTGCTGAGCAAGCCGGCAGTCACGGCGCCGATTGTTGGCGCCTCCAAGCCGAACCATCTTAAGGACGCCATCGCGGCTCTTTCGCTGCGCCTGACTCCCGAGGAGGTCGCCTCCCTTGAGCAGCCTTACACCCCGCATCCTGTACTGGGCTTCAGTTGAGCGGGTATCAGCACCGCAATTAAGGAATTCCGGCACTGCCCGCGGGGCTCGCTCTGCTGTGGCGATGCCGTAGAATAGAAGTACCTCTACTTATTAAGGTCGGTTATGGATTGGGGTCGAATTGCCAAGCGAATTCGTGTGCCGCTCGGCTTCCTTTTTGCGGCGTTCTTCCTGTGGCGGGCGCAGCCGCAGTGGTGGTCGCTTGCCGCCGGTTCGCTGGTGGCGCTCTGCGGGGTCTGGATTCGTGCGATCTCCAGCGGCCATGTGAAGAAAAATGAAGAACTTGCAACCACCGGACCCTATGCTTATACGCGTAATCCTCTGTACTTTGGATCGATGGTAATTGCCGGGGGGTTCGCCCTGGCTTCCCTGCGCTGGGAGATTGCGGCGGCGCTGGTGATCATGTTCGCGGCCATCTATATTCCGGTCATCCGCGGCGAAGAGCAGTTCCTGGGCGCTCATTTTGCCAATTACTCGAGTTACTGTTCACAGGTGCCCCGGCTGCTGCCCCGCCTTCGCGCGGGCAATGACGGCAACTCCAGCTTCTCTCGCGAGCTTTACCTGAAGCATCGCGAATACAATGCTCTGCTTGGAACCGTTGCGGTGATTGCCGCGCTGATCGCCAAGAAGATTGGGATGGCTTACTAATCTGGATGCGAACCTTCAAGCAAATTCTCGTGCTCACACGGGCTGTGCTGGTAGCTTCCGTAGCGCTCGTGCCGTTCGGCTCCGCCCAGCAGGCATCCATCTCGGCGGAGCCGAAGGCATCGATCCTGCCGGCGGGAGACTCCCATCGCTTCCCGAACAATCAGATTCTGCACTATGACGCCGAGTGGCGGCTCTGGAAGGCCGGCAGTGGGACACTCAAGATCGAGCAGAACGGCGATACTGAGCACGTAATCGGAATCGCTGAAGCCTCAGGCGCGGTGGCGCTGCTCTACCGCGTGCAGGACCGCCTGGAGTCCTATTTTGACCGCCGGAGCTTCTGTTCGCAGCGCATTCTGAAGCACGCGGAAGAGGGCCTTCACAAGCGCGAGACGAACCTTCAGTTCGATCCCCTCCACGGCAAGAGCGTGCTCGACGAGCGCAACCTCCGCAGCGGCGAAACCAAGCATCAGGAGTCTGACTCTCCGGCCTGCGTCACCGACGTGCTCTCCGGCATTTACTATGTGGGCGCGCAGCACCTGGAGCCCGGCGCTTCCTATCTTTTCCCGGTGAATGACGGCGGAAAAACCTTCGAAGTGACGGCCTACGTCGAAGGGCGCGAAGATGTGAAGACTGACGCCGGAACCTTTCGCACGGTTCGCGTTGCCGTGTACTCAGACGCCGGCCCGCTGAAGGGCCGGGGGAAGATTTGGATCTGGTTTACCGACGACGCTTCGCACCTCCCCGTCCAGATGCGGTCGCGCCTCTTCTGGGGAACGATGACGCTACGCCTGACCCAGCTGGAAAAGTAGCTCCGCCGACCGAATCTTGCTGGCAATGCGCCGGTTCTATTGCAGCCGGAAGCGGTCACGCATCAGCCGCTGAAAGCGGGGCCGCCAGAGCAGATCGTAGGCCAGTTCCTTACCCGGAAACATCGCCAGGGCCGCCGTTCGCGAATCGGCAACCATCTGGGACGCCTCGTCGAAGGTGAGCTTAGGGTCCTGGGCAATTACCTGCATTACCAGGTTCATCATCAGTTGAAGGCGGCTCAACCGGCGCACCTCGTCAAGTTGCTCGGCCCGCTGGGCGTTATCGGCTTGTTCCTGATTCATGCATACGCTCCTCGCTCCCACCTGCATGGTAGTTCGATGACAAAACCGGGCTGCGGAATTGGGAAAAATCACCGGATGGCCCTGCTTCCGGCTTTCATAGACGTTGACCGCAGCACCAGGCGGTACTACGCTCATCAGTCCGCATCAAACGTAGAAGGAGGCCATATGCCGGAGACATTGCGGGAAGAGCCCAACGAGGCCCTGGTGGTTGTCTTTGAAAGCGAGCAGGAATCCGAGGCCATGGTAGTGCAGAGCCTGCTTGAGTCCGCCGGAATCGAAGTGCTGCTGACGAACTTCGATGCGCCGCAGGACGTTCTGCCCGGCGTGGGAGGAATGGCGCTCCGCGTCCGCGAGGACCAGGCCGAGGAAGCCCGCGCCGTGCTCGCCTCATACAAGGACAAAGGACTGACGGAAGCCGAAGCGCAGGGATAGCTACGCGTTACGATTCAAGCGGCGCATCCTGCGGGATGCGCCTTTCTTTTGGCCACCTTGCGCCGCCATTTGAAGGCCCTCGGCTGGACTATCTGGCGCAAGCACTTGCTCAGCCTCCTACGTACACTCTCGAATGTACTGTGTCCCCTTTCGGTCAACTCCTTTTGAGGTTGCGGCGTTCGCGATTTCAGAACAGAATTCAATATGCTGATCCCCATCGGTCACGAGAACATGCAGGCGCGGCGCTGGCCGGTGATCACCATTGGACTGATCGCCATCAATTTTGTCGCATTCCTGCTGACGATCTCCGCGCTTAATACCGAGTCACCAGCGCTGGCCGAAACGCGGCTGCATATTCGCCTGCTGGCGGCCATGCATCCCGAACTGACCCTTCCGCCCCCGGCGCAACAACTCGTTGAAGACGTCCAGAAGCGGCAACCGAGCGCATGGGCGCTCGCCAAGAGTCCGCTCCGCGAGTTGCAGGATGGCTGGGATGCGCGCATACGCCTGATCGACAGCCCGGAGGTTCTCCAGAAGGAGATGGACACGCTCTCGGCGCGCTATGAGGAACTACGCTCCTCATCCGTGCTGGAGCGGTACACCTTCGTTCCGGCCCACCCCACCTGGTACTCCTACATCACCGCCAACTTTCTGCATGGCGGATGGCTGCACATTATCGGCAACATGTGGTTCCTCTGGCTGGCGGGAATCGTGCTGGAAGATGCCTGGGGACGCGGACTCTATCTGCTTGTGTATCTTGTGGCCGGGGCATTTGCGCTCCAGGTTCACGCCTGGTTTAACCCCGGCAGCAACATCGCCACGCTGGGCGCCTCCGGCGCGGTGGCGGCGCTGATGGGAGCCTTCCTTGTCCGCTTCCCCAAGGTGAACATCAACATGATGTGGTTTTGGGGATTCTTCCGCGTTTCGCGCTTTCAGGCGCAGTCCTTCTGGCTGCTGCCCATCTGGTTCGCCATGGAGATTTTTTCCGGCGTCATCTTCGGAGCCAGCAGCGGAGTAGCGCATATGGCGCACGTCGGAGGCTTCGCCTTCGGCATGGTGGCAGCCCTCGCCATTCGCCGCTCCGGGCTGGAGCACGTAATCAACAAGGCCATCGAACAGGAAGTTGACCCTGGCCGCGAGGCCGAGATCGAGCAGATACACGCCCTGATCGCCCAGAACCGCCTGGACGACGCGCTCGCCGAGCTGGAGCGCTTCACCGCAATCACTCCCGAGTCCGAGAGCGCCCTGCTGTTGCTGCAGGAAATCCACTGGCGCAAGCGCAACATCCCGGCCTATGCCGCGGCCACGCAGAAGCTCTGCGCATTGCATCTCAGTCAACACGATACGGATCACGCCATAAAGGATTACGAAGAACTTGTGCAATCCGGCGGAGGCCTTCTGCCCGCGGATCTCTGGTTCAAGCTCTGCCAGGCTCTTGAGGAGCGGCAGGAGTTTGAGCGCGCGCTCGGCGAGTACCAGGAACTTGCCGAGGCTTATCCCAAGGATCGCCAGAGTCTGATGGCGCTGATGACGGCCGCCCGTCTGGCCACAAGCAAGGTGCAGCGGCCGCAGCAGGCGCTCCTCCTTTACCAGGCTGCGGCGGACTCCAGCCTGCCGCATCTCGACCTTGACTCCAGCATTCAGATGGGCATGAAGAACGCTCGCGCCGCGCTCGTCACGACCTCCGTCGCAGCGAAAGTCGTAGCGAAGTAAGCCGCGGGTGCCCCACCTTCGGCGCGCGTCCTTTGCGCGGCTGAGGTGGGAGAGCAGGATGCATCAACCCAGGGACCGCTCTTGCTTTTGCAGTTGCACTTGTTCTTGCAGTTGTTCTTGTTTTTGTTCTTGAAGGGGTTGCGGATGAAGGGCAGGAGTCCCTGGTGTTCGGCGAGTAGAGCAGGTTACGTTCCGTCTGTCCCCAGGTTCCACACAATCTATCCGTTGTTTGACATGCCGCTGCAGGACTTTGTTGACGCATTCATGTGCCTGCCCTGGCAGAGGATCGCAAAGAAACCGCGATGACTTCTGAAAATGGAAATGTAGATCGAGCTTGGTCAGAATTTGTGGAGGAATTCCACGTACACACTCAGGCTCGCGCGAAGCTGCTCAGGAAGATGGGCGACCAAACGATAGAGACTCTGAGGGGCGCACTCTTGAGCCCCGCTTTTCGCGCAGCCGCTTTGGACCTGCTTTGGTACATCCCGCAGCAGGAAAAACAGGAGCTCTTGCCGGAACTTCTGCTGCTGGCCTCATTTCAGAGCGGATGTATCCAGCTCGTGCGCGCACATATAAGCGCGATGTCCCGGGCGTGGTTGCTTACTCAGATTGAGGCCTCTTCTGAAGAAATTCTGGCCACGGCCGTAGACGATGAGCCGTATAGACGCCTGCTCGAGCTCTATCAGGAGATAGACGTTGAACTCATGCATCGCCTAGCGAGACGGGCACAGGTGCACTCAGATGAACATGTGCGAGAGGTCGGGAACGATTTCCTTTCGGGAGGCAGTTGATTTGGCCTGCCGGCAGGGGGCTGAAGGAAACCCGGGGACAAACGGAAAGTGAGCTTGGCTTTGATCGGTGAGATAAATCATGGAAAACGTCCCGTCTGTCCCCGAATTTCCGGCTCGGTCATGGGCGCTAGCTGAATTTCACGCCGGGAGACTGGGGTAGCCGGCCTCGCACTCGGCGGTGGATCGAGGGCTCGCATCACGATCAAGCTCTTGGGTCCCGCCGCCGGCAATCTCCTACCAGCCCTCGAAGGCAGCCCTAGCTGGGTCAACTCAATCGCTTTCAGCCCCGATGGCCGAATCCTAGCCTCGGGCAGCAACGATAACACCATTAGACGATGGGATATGAGAGGCATTCTCAAATAGGCGGACGGCTCAAGTCTGACTCATGTCCGGCCGGTAGTGTCCTACAGTTGCGTCTCAGTTTGGTGGCGTCCTCGGAAGCCCATACAACCATCGCTCATTGTCGAATGCGAGGGTTATGCACAAGGTCCCACGGGGTCACAAACCCAATCGGTTTCTCACTGAGATCGCCATTTTCAGTGATGACAATTGCATATAGCCTGGTGGAGTCGTGGTGGATTGAGTTCCTGAAGGCGTCGGCCGCATCGAAGACATTTCTCGTCGCGCTCATGACACTGAAGGCGCCCGGAGGCTCAAGAGCGAGGACGCCGCCAATTGTCGCAGCCTCCGCAGGTGGCGCGATTCCCTTAAAGCTATCGGCAAGGTACCATGCAATTCCTTCCACGCTGATCATACCGAGCCTCCCATTGACTTCCCTCACCATGATTTGCGAGAAGTCGTTCTGCCTCATGAACTCAAGAGCGGCGCTCAGGGTCTCGCCCGGGGAAAAGCAGTGTACTTGCCTCGCGAACGCAGGGATCAATGGCGTCGGCTCGATAACTTCACGAACGACCTGTCTGAACTTCGCCAGGGCTTCCGGAGAGGGCATTGCAACAATGTGAAGTGGATATCCTTCGTCATGGACAATAGCGTTGCGGAGCTTCGCAAACTGTCCTAAGGTGCTTGCGTTTGCCCTCACTGCAGCGTTTCTGGTCGACGCCTGCTCGACTAGCTTTCCGAACGGCATATAATCCGCCCGGTTAACAAGGCGCGAAAGGAACTTCTCAACCTGATTGAATAGCTGGATGAATTCTCCGGCCCTATCGGCAGGTAATTTGCTTTCCCTAACCGAAGACTGCGGGGCATCTGGCGAGCTGGCCATGCCTTCGACTTCAACGCTGTTGCTCATATCTGGCCTCGTAAGCAGGCTACCTTCCAACTGACGAGTATACAACTGGCCAGGGAGCATGGTCAGAGCGTGGTTTGCTTTGACGAAAACCCGGGAAAACCCGGGGAAAACCCGGGGGAAAACCCGGGGACAGACGGGACGTTTTCTATGCTCGCGGGCTGGTGGCACACGTCTTGATATTGCACTGACGGTGCCCCACATCTGGCAGTTCGCAGATGTGGGTCTTTTCAATCCCGGGATGCCCCTCGCACGCTGTCAAGCGCTTTTTCTTTCCAATTTCCCCCAACCTGCTCATTCCACACCATATAGAGTTTCCCCTCCGCTGAG
>Ga0181534_10000052_pt1 | contig 89136 bp, 85 predicted proteins | sample PEATcosm2014_Bin_37_FD_119758 | JGI IMG/M metagenome (GOLD analysis project Ga0181534, IMG submission 119758) | Peatland microbial communities from MTU Mesocosm Facility, Houghton, MI, USA - PEATcosm2014_Bin17_10_metaG | ecosystem: Environmental > Terrestrial > Soil > Wetlands > Peat | place... | reverse complement strand
GGTTCGTGAGGAAATGATGCCGGCGGTGCCGGTCTTGGGTCCCATGATGCTGGCGAGGCCAACCACGGCGCAGCCCAGCAAGTTGCCGATCAGGATGGCGGCGACGGAGCCCCACGGCGACAGTCCCTGCACGATCGTCAGCGCGCCGGTAATCAATACGACGTAATTGACGTTGGCGCCGATCCAAAGGCGGAACAGTTCGATCGGCGATCCATGGCGATCGGCGGCTGGAATCGGATCGACGGCATGAAGTTCGATACTCCAGGGCTCGTCGGCGGCGACCACGATCTGAGGTGCGGGTTGTTCCATGGCTCAGTCGGGCATGGTGCTCCAGTCGGGTACCCATCCTGCGCCGGCCTTGAGGAACAGCGGACAGCGGATCGGCGATGTGACCAGCGAGGGGTACGCCGGGTCGATCGCAGCGAGTTTGCCGGCCCATACCCGAGTCTCGCGAATGGCGGTGATCACGCCGACGACGTGGGCGCCCAGTTTTCTCATCAGCGTAAGCTCCGCGGCGACAGTGCCGCCGGTGGAAATGACATCCTCAACCAACAACACCCGCCTGCCGTCGAGCCGCTCGATCAGCCGTGGGTCGATGTAGACGGTCTTGGGCTGCACCGGCGTGGTGATTGAATTGACCGGAATCGACAGTTCGTCCTCGAACCAAAATTTTCGCGAATAGCTGAGCGGCACATAATGTTCGTGGCCGAGCTTTTTGCCCACCGACGCCGCCAGCACCATTCCCAGCGTCGGCATGCCGACCACGATGTCCGCACGCAGCGGGCGCGCCAGCTCGGCCATGGCGCTGCTCAGACGATCCTCCAATGCGAAAGAATTTGCGGTGATGCACAGATAGGCGATGGCGGTGGCAAAATCCGGCGGCAGCGCCAGAAAGGGCAGCAGAGCCCAATCGCCGTCCGCCAGCTTGACCGGATATGCGTCTTGATACGGCGGGGGCGCCAGGACCGGCATTTCGGCGGCCGGAATGATGCGATCGTAATAGGAACCGCGATTCTGGTAATGCAGGCCTGCAGGCATGCGGGTCATCGCGGCGTATCGGCAAGAATGCCAAAGTCGGCCAGTACCCGCTGCGCTTCGGTGGGTCCCTGGACTCGCATTGCATGCATGCCGACGTTCTTCGCCGCCTCGATGTTGAGCAAGTTGTCGTCCAGGAACAGAACTTGCGCCGGCAGGCAGCCGAGAGACGTCACGACATGCTCGAAGGCATCAGCATCGGGTTTGATGCGTCCCGTGAGATGCGATACAAAGTGGCTGTCGAACACGCCGTCGAGCTTCATGTCACCCAGCACCCGAGGCCAGTGCAGAACGTTGGTATTGGAAAGTATCGCGCGCTGATAAGAGTTCGGTATCTGTGCAAGCATTTCCAAGGTACCGGGATATAGTCCTGTTGGCCAGGAGACGAAGGATTCCAAAAATTGTTGCGGCGTGACGGTGATCTCAAACTCTCGGATCGCGCGAAACGCGAATTCGCCGGCATCGATTTGCCCTGTCTCAAATTCCCGCACCGCCGGGGAGCGCAGCCACCTGAGCCACATCTCATCCGCGGTCATCGTGTTGCCGAGCCAGTCCAGCATGATCTCGATGCCGCTGAGCTGCACGAGCACGCCGCCGACGTCGAACAACACTACGCGGATGTCGGGTGGCGCGGATTCAAGCTGCATCGTGTCCCTTTTAGGGTGCCCTTGTCATAGAGTACTACGCTGAGGTCAATTCGCGCTCCGCATACTTAGGCCCCGCACAATTGTCGTGCAGGAACGCATGCGTGACGCACTACGATGGTTCGTAGCTGGGCCGCTGGTACTTTAGGAAATCGCGATGAGGCGGATCTCTTGAAAAATCGCAGGGACGTCCTACGGATGCTGTCCGGCGCCGCCATCTTATATGGTTCGGGCGGGGTGGGGCGCGTTTTGGCGCGGGAGACCCAGGTGCGGCAGGTGTGGGGCCTCACCCGCAGGATCAAACCCGATGCGAACAGCGCGCTCATCGTCGTCGACGTGCAAAACTGCTTCATCACCGGCGGTTCGCTGCCGGTCCCGCGTGGCGAGGAGGTGGTGGCGGTGATCAATAAAATCGCGCCGGCTTTTGCCAATGTCGTGCTCACCCAGGATTGGCATCCCGCGGGACATGTGTCCTTTGCGTCGGCTCATCCCGGCAGCAAGCCGTTCGACATCCTGCAACTGAGCTACGGCAGGCAAGTGCTCTGGCCGGACCACTGTGTGCAAGGCACACCCGATGCCGCACTCGACCGGGATTTGCGTATTCCCCAGGCGGAATTGATCGTGCGCAAGGGCTTTCACCGGGATGTGGACAGCTACTCGGCCTTTGAGGAGGCGAATCGAACGATCCCGACGGGGCTGCGCGGGTATTTGAAGGAGCGCGGCATTCGCAAGGTTTTCGTCGCCGGATTGGCCACGGATTTCTGCGTCAAGTGGACGGCGCTCGATGCGCGCAAGGCTGCCTTCGAGACCTACGTCATCGAAGACGCATGCCGCGGAATTGACTTGAACGGTTCGGTCGCCGCGGCCTGGAAGGAAATGAGCCATCAAGGTGTCAGGCGGATTCAGTCGGCCGATATCGAAGTCGGCTAGCTCGTACACTCAGGTCTTATGACATCGTGAATCGAGTGGTCACCTTGTGCGACGTGCCGGGATCGGACATCCACGCGATGGCGGCCTCGCTGCACCGCCTGCTCGAGCTGGCGCCGCCGGGAAGCCCGGCATATGAGGCGCACTCAGAGACCCCGATCACGCCGGCGGAACTTGAGCAACTCGCGGCCGGGGTTGCCGCGATCGCTGACGGCCACGCGACGTCGAAGCCCATGTGTCTCGGCGGCACGCCCATGCTGCGCTACGATGTCGGGGCCTTCCCCTTCGTGCTGCCCACCGCGTCGGGCGCCACCTTGCCGCCGCTCGGCTCGGTGACCGAGACGCTCGACTGGCTCGGCGGCGCCTGTCCCGCGGGCATCTAGCGCGCACGCGTAGACCCCGTTCGCGCGCGGCCACGGTGGGGCACCTGCATGACGCGCCCGCCCGAGCGCGCAAATCTGGAGCGCCGAAATAAAAAACTGCTCGCTCCTGGTGCGCCGGGCGTCGCCGCACGGCGCGAGGCAATCGTTCTCGCGACGCATAAACACAACGAATAAACGCGGGTTTTTCCGAGGAAATCGCAGAATCGTTGCCGGCAGGATGCACCCGGCACAGCATTTGCACTGCAGGAAAGGCAAATGTGCGTCTAGGGTTCCGGCGTGGCTGCGGCCCCGCGGCTGGTCCGAGAGAGGCAGTCCTTATTGTTGTAAGGATACACGGCGGGACAAAAGCCCGGGAGAACAGCGTCGAGGAAGTTCATTCGTCCTCGGGACGGTCTCCCTTCTGGGAAATCCCCGATGCGAGCGGGCTCTCCTTAACAGTGGCACAGCCACGAGAGCGAGGAGATCCCTATGAAGAGCTGTTTCCGAACGCAACATCCCTCGGTCGATCGTCGGCGCCGTCCGATCGAGACGGTCACGTCCGTCACGGCGGCCGTACTCACAGCCTTGTATGGCTCGCCCCTGGGCGCCGCGCCCGCGCCGGCGGATGAAAACGCCCTGCAGGAAGTGGTCGTCACGGCGACCCGCCGCGCCGTCTCCGCCCAAGACCTGCCCATCAGCATCACGGCGGTGACGGGCGCCTCCCTGGAACAGGCGGGCATCGAAGACGTCGCCCAACTCGCGCACACCATGGCGGGGGTCGACTACACGGACAAGGGTCCGTTCAGCGGCGTCGCGGGCGCCAATCTCATCATTCGCGGCTTGAACAGCGACTCGACCGGGTGGCTGCCGGCCGCCGCCACGCCCATTGTCGCGCCGGTGGCGACCTACGTGGACGATACCTCGCTGTTCGTCAACCTGCGGCTGCAGGATCTGGACCGGGTGGAGATCCTGCGCGGTCCGCAGGGTACCTTGTATGGCTCGGGATCCTTGGGCGGCACCATCCGCTTCGTGCAGAACGCGCCCGACCCGTCAGGCTTCGATGCCAAGGTGCAGGCGGGGGTGAGCGACACCGCGCATACCGGTGCGCCGAACGAGGATGTGAGCGGCATGCTGAACATTCCGCTGTCGGACGCGCTGGCGGTGCGCGTGAACGCCGGCGGGTCGTATGACGCCGGCTTCATCAATCAGCCGAATCTGTACGTGCTCGGTCCCGGCGGAGTCCCGGTCGCGGCGCAGCCCGGCAATTTATTCAGCCCGCCCGAGACCTACGCGCAGAATCACACCAACGACTATCAGTATCGGTCGGCCCGTGTCTCCGTGCTGTGGAGGCCGAACGAGGATTTTCACGCGCAGCTCTCCTATTACTATCAATTCGACACGGCCGGCGGATTTCCTTACGTGGCGACCTCGGCGGCGGCGTACACGCAGCCGATTTCACCCATCACCCAGCCGACCGGAACGTTCACGAACCCGCCGCTGCTGTTCCAGTTGTATCCGGCGACGGTGCCGGCTGGCGCCGACCGCCTGTCCAACGCCGACTATGGCACCGATACCACGCGCGACCGCGTCGATCTCGTGGCGCTGACCGGGGAATACGACTTGGGATTCGCCACCCTGACGTCGGCGAGTTCCTGGGCTCACCACAGCAATCTGTCGGTGGTCGACGAAACCGCGGAGTACATGAATTTCTACTTCTATCAGAGCTTCTATGGCCAGAACCCGCGCGCCTTCGCGCCGGGCAACGAGACCATCGACGACAAGCCGATATCGCAGGAGTTCCGGCTCGCCTCCAAGACCGGCGGTCGATTCGACTGGCTGGCCGGCCTGTTCTATAAGTATGAGACCACGGACATCGAGGAGAACGATTACTACCTGGGCTACTACGACTACTACGCCAAGTGCGCGCCCATCTACGGACAGAGCGCGGGCGACGGCACGACCCCGTCGTACTGCGGACTGGGAGAGTCTTATACGCCGGGTCAGCCCAATTCGGTGGTCGGTCTGCCGTACAACAAGGATGAGGCATACATCAATGCCTTCGAGACCAAGTTCCAGGACATCGCGGCGTTCGGCGAGCTCACCGCCCATCTCACCTCCGCCTGGAGCCTGACGGGCGGGGCGCGATTGTTCAAGCAGACCATCTCGCAGGGGCAGCAGAATGCGCTGCTGTTCGACGGACCGGGCTACGCCGCGAACGAGTCGCTCGGCAACGAGTGGAGAAAGGCGCTGTGGAAGGTGAATACCGCCTATCAGATCGATCCCACCAATTTGGTCTATGCCACCTGGTCGCAGGGCTTTCGCCGCGGCGGCGTCAACGCGCTGCCGCCGACCGAGCTCGGCGGCAGTTTCGTGACGCCTGCCGCCTTGAGCAAGCTCGCACCGGACACGGCGGACAACTATGAGATCGGCGCCAAGGGCACCGTCGATAACCGGCTGCGCTACTCGACCGCGATATTCGACATTCAGTGGCACAACATTCAGGAAGGCGTGGACCTGACCCCGCTGGTACTGCCGGGTGCTCTCAACATCGGCAACGGCTACAGCCGCGGTCTGGAACTGGAGCTCGAGGGACTGGTCACGGATCATGTGACCGCGAACGTCGATTACACCTATGACCAGACCAAGCTTACCTCGCTGAGCCCGCTGTTCCAGGTGCCCAACAGCTCGTTTGCGCCGGCGCCGGCCGGCGGTCCGCTGCCAGGCACTCCCAAGAACAGCGTCGCGGTCGGCGTCGAATATGGGCACGTCAACTTCGCCGACGGCGATTGGCGATTTGCCGTCAACGCGCACTACCAGAGCGTGGTGCTTCCCTCGCTGTCGGCAACGGTACGCAACGTGCCGGGATTCACCATGGTGAACACGCGCCTGAGCTATTCTCGAACGCATTGGACGGGCACGCTGTTCGTCAACAACCTGACCAACAATCTGGGCGTCACCTCCATCCAGGATCCGGCGCTGTTCGGCAATCGCGCGCAATCCATCATCTCCCAGCCGCGCACGGTGGGAGTCACGCTGGCTTACCGGTTCAAAGAGCGCTGAGCGGCGTGGAGTGCCGATGAGCGCCGACGAAGAGGTCATCCTCGAGAGCAACGAAGTCTTCGAAATCGAAGTGCGCGGGTTCGATCACATTCCCGAACCCGAGCGCAACATGGTGCTGCGGCACGTCGACTACCTGTGGGTGGGCACCAGCGTGAATCTGTTTTCGTTCGCCTTGGGCGCGATCGCGATCACGCTGGGCCTCAATCTATGGCTGGCGCTCGCCGCCTGCGCGACCGGCAGCCTCATCTATGTGTACATGGCCTGCGGATCCGTCCTCACCGTGCGCGCCGGATTGCCTGTGAGCACGCTGGCGCGCACCGCCTTCGGCATGCGCGGCAATCTGCCGAATGCGCTGCTGTCCTGGATCGCCGCGGTGGCATTCGAGGTCATCAATACGGTGTTCGGCGTCGAAGCACTGCTGGCGCTCTTCGAGGTGCTGGGCTGGAAGCAATCCGGCGGCGCGGGCAAGCTGGTGGCCGTGCTGCTGCAGCTGGTGCTGTGCGGCGGCATCGCCGTTCTCGGCCACGCCACCATGGTGTGGTTTCAACGAATCTTTGCGGCACTGGTCGGTGCGGCGCTGCTCGCCGTGATCGCCGTCACCGCGGGCGAGGTCGATTGGGCCAACGCCGTCGCGCCGCACGCGCCGCTGGGGGCCACGACGACGGTCGCCGCCTTCCTCACGGCGGCCGCCGTCATCGCCTCGAATCCGCTGTCGTTTCTCTTCAACGGTCCCGACTGGGTGAGGTATCTGCCGTCGACGACGCCGGCGGGACCCATCGTCGCGCACGTGTTCTGGGCGAGCTACCTGCCGTCGCTGGCGATGACCATGATGGGCGCCTTCTGCGCTACGCTCGGCGACATGTCGGATCCGGTCGCCGGACTCAAGCCCTTCATGCCGCCCTGGCTGTTCATCGTCTATATCTTTGCCGTCGTCGGCGGGTCGTTGGCCAACAACGTGCCCACCTATTATTCGTCCGGCCTGTCGCTGCAGGCGATCGGCGTGAAGCTTCACCGCTACGCCGCGACCATCCTGGACGTGATCGTGTCGACGGCGATCACCCTGTACATCGTCTTCGTCCAGGACTTCTCCACCGCGCTCAACAACTTCATCGCGCTAATGGTGGTGTGGGTGGGACCCTACGGCGGTGTGTGGATATGCGATGGGCTCTTGCGCCGGGGACGCTATGATTCCCGGGCGATTCACAGCCGCGAGGGGGCGAACGGCCGGTATTGGGCCTGGCGGGGACTGAACCCGCCAGGTTTTCTGGCCCTGGGCGCCGGCATGCTGGTGGCGGCGCTGACCATGAAGTCGCCGCTCTATGACGGACCGATTGCGACCGCACTCGGCGGCGCGGACCTGAGCTGGATTCTGGGATTTCCGGTCTCGGCATTGACGTACTGGCTGCTGTGGGTCATGGCGACTCACCGAGGAGAGCGAGATGCGCTTGCATGATGAAAATCTCGGCGCCACGGATGACCTCAACGCGCGGAATGACCTCAACGCGCGCGATGACCTCGCCCCGTCCGCCCTGCATACCCTTCGGGCCACTCCGAGCACCTGCCACTGGGGCTACTTCGACGCATCGCTCGCGCCGGTGCTCACCGTGCGCAGCGGCGACCTGATCCAGGCGCAGACGGTGAGTCCGCACGCGGGGGATGATCCGGATTTGATGTTCGATCCGCAGATCGAAGCGCTGTACCGCGGCATTCCCGAGAACGACCGGTATCCCGGCCCGCACATTCTGACGGGACCGATCCATGTAGAGGGCGCGCGGCCGGGAGACATGCTGGAAGTGCGGTATCTCAAAATGACGCCGCGCTGCCGTTATGGCTCGAACCTCGCCGCGCACTGGGGCTATCTGTACCAGGAACTCGGCGGCAAGGAACGGGTGACGATCTACCGCATCAACGAGGGCGGCAATACGGCGGAGGCGCTGTATGCCTACGACTTTCCGGGAAAGTATACGGTGCCGGGGACGATCACGCGCTGCCCCGCCTGCGATCGGCAGAGTGCTCTCGCGGGCGTGCGCATTCCCGTGCGGCCGCATCTCGGGGTGGCCGGTGTGGCGCCGGATGAGCGCGGCCGCATCAGCACGGTGCCGCCCGGCAAGCACGGCGGCAACATCGATAACTGGCGCATCGGCGCGGGCGCCACCATGTACTACCGCGTGCAGGTGGATGGCGCGCTGTTCTCCATCGGCGATCCGCATATTTCTCAGGGCGATGGGGAGCTGTCGGGCACGGCCATCGAATCCTCGCTCGACGTGCTGCTGCAGATCATCGTGCGCCGCGATTTCACCTTCCCCTCGCCGCTCTTGGAGACGCCCGAATACTGGATCGTCCATGGCTTCCATGAGGATCTCAACGTGGCCATGCGCCAGGCGGCGCTCGACATGCTCACGCTGCTCACGGAGCAGCGGCAGCTGTCGAAGGATGACGCGTATTCCTTGATGAGCGTGGCGGCCGACTTCGCCGTCACGCAGGTGGTCGATCAGCGCCAGGGCATCCATGTGCGCATGCCGCGCGGGATCTTTCCCGACCCCGCGGTGCGGCTCGGGACATGAGCCCGGTGCTTTTTCACATGATCGCAGGCGCACCGGAACCGGTGGCGCCGTTCTCGCACGCCACGGAGGTGGATGGCTGGGTGTTCGTCACGGGCCAGATGCCGACCTATCCCGGGGACCCGCAGGCGGCGATTCCGGACGGCATCGAAGCGCAGACCCATCTGGTGATCGACAATTTGTCCCGTGTGCTGGCCGGATTGGGGCTGGGGTTGCGCGACGTGGTGCGCACGGGCGCCTACCTTACACACTTCGAGCAGGACTATGGGATTTTCAATCGCCTGTATCGCAGCTACTTCGACCCCGGCCGGCTGCCGGCGCGCACCTGCATCGGTGTGACCGCGCTCGCGCGCGGGGCGCGGGTGGAGATCGATTTCATTGCGCGCCGGCCTTGAGGGACACGCGATCCACCTGCGATCAACCTGCGATACGGGAATGTCACCCGACGGTGAGCACGGGTGAACGCAGCACCGACACGAGGTCCCAACCGGCCAGTGGTTCTTCCCAGCGATTCGACTGCAGCATGGCGGTGCCCAGGGCCACCGGCTTCACGCCGCAGGCGTCGAGCAGGGCGATGCCCGCCCGCATCGACACGCCGCTGCTGATCACGTCATCGATCAGCGCGACGCGGCGGCCCGTCAGCAGCGGCAGCATGCGGGGATCGATGAACAGGCGCTTCTGCTGGTCCGGCGTGGTGATGGAGGAGATCGGCACCGACAGCTCGTCTTGGTACCAGAACTTGGCCGAATTGCCGAGCGGGACGTAGCGCGAATGCCCGAGCTTCTGGGCGACGGCGCCGGCCAGGGTCAGCCCGAGGGTGGGCAGACCCACCACAATGTCGGGGCCGAAGGCCGCGAGCTTGTGCGCGAGGGCGGCGGCGAGCGCCTCGACCACGGCAAAACTCGCCTGGTTGATGATGAGCGAAGCCAGAGCGTGTCGGCCGTCGGGAAGCGGGCGAATGGGCAGCAGCAGGATGCGGCCGTCCTCGAATCGCGCGGGATATCCGCCGGCGGTGGGGGCGTCGGGCGGCAGAATCTCCTGCCAGAACGATTCCGGATCCATGCGAGTCCCTTGGTGTCGGTCACTCAAGTTTATGATGAAACTCCGATCGTTCGCGAATATCCTGTGCGGCAGGAGCATCGGCGGCGCGCGCCCGGCCGACTTCGGCGCTCGGCCAGCCTGTGAGGAGCAACGTATCAGCGAGGAATCCACTTATCGCAGCATGCTCGACATCGCCATCGAGGAGGCCCGTATCGGCTTGTCGGAAGGCGGGATTCCGGTGGGCGCGGCTCTGTTCAACGATCGCGGTGAATTGCTCGGGCGGGGGCGCAATCGGCGCGTCCAGGAGAACGATCCGTCCGTGCACGGCGAGACCGACGCCTTTCGCAAGGCGGGAAGACAGCGCCGCTATCGGGACACCATCATGGTCACGACCCTGGCGCCGTGCTGGTACTGCAGCGGCCTCATCGTTCAATTCCGCATCGGCGCGGTGGTGGTGGGCGAATCGCGCACGTTCCAAGGCGGCATCGACTGGCTGCGCGGGCGCGGTGTGAAGGTCGTCGACTTGGCCTCGGCGCAGTGCATCGGGCTGCTCGCGACCTTCATCGATGCGCATCCGGATGTGTGGAACGAAGATCTTGGCGAGGCCTAGCCGATGACGCAGGTGAGCGTGGTCGATCATCCCCTGGTGCAGCACAAGCTCACCCTGCTGCGCGACAAATCGCGCACGACCAAGGGCTTTCGTCAGCTGACGCGCGAGATTGCGACTCTGCTGTGTTACGAGGTGACGCGCGATCTCAAGCTCGAGCCGGTCACCATCGACACGCCGCTCATGAGCATGCAGTCGCGGGTGCTGTCGGGCAAGAAGCTGGTGCTCGCCCCCATTCTACGCGCCGGCGTCGGCTTGCTCGAAGGCATGCTCGATCTGGTGCCCTCCGCGCGGGTGGCTCATATCGGGCTGTACCGCGATCCGGTATCACTGGAGGCGGTGGAGTACTACTTCAAGGCGCCGGCCGATCTAAAGGACCGCCCGGTCATCGTCATCGATCCCATGCTCGCCACCGGCAACACGGCGGTGGCCGCGCTCGATCGCCTGCGGGAACTGGGCGCCACGGATTTGCGCTTCGTGTGCCTCCTGGCCGCGCCGGCCGGCATTGCCAATGTGCGGCAACATCATCCGCAGGTGCGCATCTGGACGGCCGCGATCGATGAGGCGCTGAACGATCACGGCTACATCCTGCCCGGTCTGGGCGATGCGGGCGATCGGCTGTACGGAACCCGCTGAGAGGACCGCGAGTCACATCACGCTTTGCAGAGCCGGCCCATTCGGAGTGCCGAGGCCGGTGCACGCGTCCCAGCCCATCGCAGCGGCGAAGTCGCCGTTGTTGCCGAGCGTAATGTCTCGCAGTGCCTGCGGCTTGTTGTAGAGCTGTGGATTCAAATAGCCGACGGGGGCACCGCTGGTTTGATTGATGCGAGCGATCAGCCCGGCCCACAGCGGAGCGACGGCGCTGGTCCCGCCGATGACGGTCTTGGTGCCGTCGATTAGTACGTCGTATCCGGTCTCAGGGTCAGCATCGCCCGCCACATCGGGCACACCGCGCTTGGTCAGCGCGATGGTAGTGCCGTCGGTCTGAATGGCCTTCTTGCCCTGCTGCCAGATCGGCGCCGGGAAAAAGCTGCTGATGCCCCCGCCGCTTGCTCCCCCGTCGGCACCGTCATTCCATACGACTTCGTTGATCGACGACTGAGTGGCCTTCAGCGTCGTGCCGCCGCAGCCGAGGGCGAACGGGCTCGACGCCGGAAAATCCACATGATCGCCGCCGCCGGCGACGCCGTCGGTGGAGCCGCTGTCGCCGGAGGCGACGCACACGGTGATCCCCATGGTTGCCGCGGCCTGAAAGGCATCGTCCATCGCCGTCATCGCCTGAGCCGTCCAAGTCGACTCCGCGCCGCCCCAGCTGATGGATATGACGGAAGGCTTGTTGGTTGTGTCGTGAATCGCGGTCGTTACCGCATCGAGAAAGCCGGCGTCCGTATTGGGAGTGAAGTACACGACAATGCTCGCCGCGGGTGCGATCGATCCCACCACCTCGATGTCGAGCATGACTTCGCCGTCCGGACCGTTCGCATCGCCCGTGGGGGCATTCTCACCGTGGTCCACCGAGACGGCGGCGACTTTGGGGGTGCCGACGTTCAGCGACGCGAAGTACGTCGTCAAGTCCGCGGCGCGAAACCCTCCGCCGAGTTCGATGATGGCGACGCACTGACCGGCGCCCGTGCCGCTGGGGAAGCCGTACAAGGATGCCACCTGCGTCGGCGTGAACGATGTCGCCGCCTCCTTGGCATGCTTCTTCTTGCCATTGCCCACCGGCCGCACCCTAAAATGCGGTTTTGCCTGCGGACGATTATCAAGGCCGAGGACCGCTTCGACGACGCCGTCCAACTCCTGCGGCAGCATGATGGCGCCGATGCGGCCGCGATAGGCGCCCTCTGGGTGCGAGAATTTTTGCAGCCTGACCGAGAACGCGTCGTTGAACTCCGCGACCGTGCCCGAAAGCACGACGGTGCGGCGCGCGGCGTGCTCTTGAACCACGGTAAGACCATGGGCGGCGGCAAACTTGCGCACCGCCGCGAGATCGACGGGATCCGCCCCGTGCTCCTTCGCAAACTCCTCACGGCTGAGCGTACCGGTCGTACGGTCCCCCGCCGCCAGCTGAGCCACTCGCGTTTGCAGCGCCTTGCGGCCGCGTCGCCGGATGATCATGCTCACTTCAAGCCGTTCCGTTGCGTCGGCGGGTGCCAGCACTTGCGCGCCCTGCACCGCAGCGCGTTCACTTCCCTTCAGAATAACTTTAGCCATGACTGTGCTCCTCGCGGTTCATGATGTGACCCTTAGGCTTTGCAAGGACGATAGCGGCTACCGGGCATTTTCGCCGCGGTAGCGTGTGCGCGGGATCCGTAGTCCCGAGCTGTAGTTGACCCGAGAGTATCGCGCCGCCGTCCGAGTTGCACCCCTATCGCAATCCGCGGTTGCCGCTTGTGCAGCGCGCTGACTCGGCGTCCAATAATGGATGATCGATCAATTCAGGGATGAAATGATTATTTACCGAATAATCCGATGGATAACCATCGTGCGGCGAAGGACGAGTTCGGATTTGATGTGGCGCTAGGCCACAACATCGCCCGGCATTTCGCCGCCGAACTACAGCAACCTGAGTGCGCAGATCCATCGCTCGGCGAGCGACAAAATCGGCGCTACTACGCTCGACGGACTGTACAAAGTGTTGCCCGGCGCTATCTTCGATTACGTCATCATTGGGGCGTATGAACTCACATTGAGCCCTTCGAGGCGCAAAAAATGGCCCCCGGAAGCAGGAACTCCCGGGGGCCGCATCATCGCCAAGTCAACTGCCAGAGATCAGAAGTCGTAGGTCACCCTGCCGTAAAAGGCTCGGCCAATCGGACTCGAGAAAAGCGGATTGTACCCGGCCTGCCAATTCTGCTCTTGGTTGGAAAAGGGCGGATTGGTATCGAAAAGATTGTTGATTCCCACCAACAATTTCAGGGGCGGAATGGGCTTGAAGGAGACGTACCCATTCACAATGGAGTAATTGCCAACGGTCAGCAGGTTACCCGCAGCGTCCGTAGCATAATCCGTATAGTGCTCGGTAAAGTGCTCGGACAGACCAGCGCCAAAATTCTGATAGGTCCAGTCGAGCGTCAGTAGGTGCTGCAAACGAATGACCGGCTGTTGCCCCCCATTGAACTGTCCAACCAGATTGAGCTCGGGGCCGCCCTCGTACTGCTGCAATTTGAAGTCGGTCACAAAGGTGCCTTCCAGGCCGACGCGGAATTTGCCGAAATCCGAGTCGAAAAGGTAATTAGCGCTCAGATCGAATCCGCCGGTCGTAGCGGCACCCGTATTGTTATTGGTTTGGATGATGTATCCGCATGTGGATGCTGTCGTCGTAGGGCATTGGATGTTGGCTAACGATGCCGGAGTGAGTGTTCCGGCAGCATTCAACACATACAAACTTGCGAATGCCGTGGGGTTCGCATAAATCGCCGAAGCCGGAACCGTTCCGATCCTCTCCCTGAGGTTGATTCTGTAATAGTCGACCGTGATGCCTAGATTGCGAATCGGTTCAACGACGAATCCAAGATCAAAATTTTGCGATGTCTCCGGCTTCAGGTTTTTGTTTCCGCCGGTCAACGACATGCCTTGCGACTCGCAGTTCAACTGCGAGAACACCGTGGTGTAATTTCCTGACGCGCAGCCTGGGCCGGTCATATTGCCGAAGACGGCACCAAAGGTATTTGGTGAATACTCCTCGACGAGTGAAGGCGCCCTGAAGCCGGTGGAGGCAGCCCCTCTCATTTTCAGTATGCTAAAGGGCTGATAGGCAAACGAGAGTTTAGCGTTATTGGTTGTACCGAAATCGCTATACCTATCCTGGCGATCCGATACTGTAAATTCGGCTTGTTTGCTCACAGGAACGTTCAATTCCAGATATCCCGCTTCCGACACTCTACTTCCAATAACCGTCGTGGGCGGAAAATAAGTTGCTGTGTACAGCGTTGACGCCAACGCGGTCGGAATGTCCTTGATTTGCTCATCCCGGTAATCGAAGCCGACGGCCAACTGTGCAGGTCGACCCGCGTCAAAGAGGTCGCCCAGTGCGTGACTGGCATTACCGCTAAAGTCGTAGAGGGACAGTGTCCCCACTTCGAGATCGCCGTTCATATAAGCGCTATTGATCAGAGCTTGTCCGGCCGCGGATTGCGACCCGAATGGGTTGATAAGATCGCTGAGGACGCCGCCGGGCGCAATGATCGAGTAATCGGCATAGCCTCCCCGGGTTTGTTGCACCCCTTTGTTCGCACTCCAGTCGAACGCCGTCGTATAGTCCCAACCCGCGTTCTGACCCGCAAACGTCACTAAAGCCCTTTGCTCCGTATTCACATTCCCGTTGTAACGATTGTTGTTCGGGTCAGTCCAACCAACCGTAATCGCGCCGCCCAAAGCGGGTGTTGCGGTGACGCAGGTCCCGACACATGTCGAGTTAGCTGCCGTCGGGTAATAGGGAGAACTCGGCTCCATGGTGAAGGAATACTCTTGAGGACCGCCCCATGTGGTTAAATCGAAGCGGCTGTAGAAATATTGGACGCTCAGTGTGTTGTTGCCCGCAATCGCCTTGGTAAACCCGACCAGTCCGGACTCGGAGGTTGACTTCGGAATCAAGTCCACTGCTGCGGAGTAAAGGTATTGGCAACTGCCGCCGACCGCAGCCAAATGCGGATTACCCGCGCAAGTCGGGTACCCGGTCTGCCAGAGGCTCCCGTTGCTGTCTGAATAACTCGCTGGCCAAGGACCATATGGGCCATTAAAGTTTTCGAGTCCCAACTCGGCGTTATATCCCGTGCTGGCAAATGACCTTTGTGATGCGGTCAACTCCTTCTGCTGGGTGTAGTTTCCCGTGATCATGAAGTTATAACCGTCGGACGCCAAATTCCCGACTCCATAGCTGAGGTCTGCGTCGTCGGAAGATCCGCCAGCGTGCTGGGGCTTCGAATAGTTGACGTTCACTTCGCCGCCGTTGTAATCCTTCTTGGTGATGAAGTTGATGACACCCGCAATGGCGTCTGAACCGTACTCTGACGAGGCGCCTTCTCTCAGCACCTCGATGTGGTCAATGGCCGCGAACGGGATGGTATTCAGATCTACCCCGCTTCCAAGGGTTACGTTGTTCGCAAGTCTCTAGCCATCCAACAGCACCAGGGTCTTGGTTGCACCCAAGCCGCGCAGGCTCGCCACAGAGGCGCCCCCATTGTAGGTGCCGACGTTGGTTGCAGTAGTCACCGTGGCATTATTCGAGGTAACCAGCGCGAGTGCCTGCTCCACGCTCGAAACGCCCATGTCTTTGAGGGCATCCATCTTGACGATGGTGACGGCTTCTGCGGTTTCGGCATCGGCCCTCTTGATCATGGAGCCCGTGACGACGATTTCCTGCAAGGTATTGTCGGGCACCGGCGACGGTGCAGTTTGCGCGATTGCCACACTGGCGGCGAGCATCGCAAGGATTGCGGCTGAAAACACTCTAGTCATTCGTGAAAACCCCATTGTTAATGTGTAAATGTTCATGACGGTGCTCGTCCCAAAGCTCTTCCGCAGATGCCTCCGGAAGACAATCATTGCCCACGACCCGGAGCCCAATCGGCTGCGTCGCTCCGCCAATCCCCACAGACCTGTATCCTTTTCTAAACGTTGTGGTGGCGCCACACGTCCAATTCATGAATGGAACATATCAAATAAATCCGCAAAATTTCCGTCCCTAAATGTAAAACTATGTAATTTCCTAAATGTAAAACTACGTTGTTTTTAGGTCACGGCTGAACACGTTGTTGATGATGCCGTGAATCCGCAACTGACTGGCAACCTCATAGTTCACGTACAGTTGGTGTCCATGAACGAATGCACGGTGCAGAGGCATCCCGGAATTACTTACCGAATCTCTCCCCTGGCGGGATGCTGCAGATCTGCGCTGGTGCGAGGTCTCGAGCTCCGCGCTTTATCATGTGCCGCCGTGTTCGCGGTGGCGATGTGGACGTCGAGCGCCGTGGCGTGGGATGCCCAGGGACATATGATGGTGGCCGCGATCGCCTGGCAGAATCTCAGTGACGCCAGCCGGGCTCGCGCGGCTCAGCTGCTCAAGCTCAATCCCGACTACCTTACGTGGATAGCGAACGTCGCCCCGGCCCGGCAGGATGAAATTGCATTCGTCACCGCTGCAACCTGGCCCGACACGATCAAGTCGGAACCTGGATATAGGTCCGACGGCAACACGCCTCCCTCCGGGCCCAGCGCCGCGCAAAACATCGGCTACGCCGACAAACTGCAGCATCGCTACTGGCATTTCGTCGACATCCCCTTGTCGATGGACAATACGCCGCTCATTCAACCGGTACCGCCCAACGCCGAGACCCAGATCCCCCTGTTCGCGGCGTCGATCAGGTCCGCCGGCACCAGCGACGACATCGAATCGTACGACCTCGTCTGGCTGGAGCATCTGGTCGGCGATGTGCATCAGCCGCTGCACGCCACCTCTCGCTTCTCCCGGGATCTTCCGAACGGCGATCAAGGGGGAAACCTGGTGGCTCTGTGTGAGAAGCCCTGCCGCGACGAACTGCACGCGTTCTGGGACAACGTGCTGGGAACGAGCAAGAGTCCGACGGTCGCCATCGCCGCCGCGGCCGGGCTGCGGGCGGCGCCGGCTGCCGCCGCGGCTGTCACCGACGTGATCGTATGGCTGCAAGAGAGCTTCGAGGCGGCACGGCAGTTCGCCTATGCGCCGCCGGTCGGTCCGGGCGCAGGTCCGTATCAACTCGATGCCGACTATCAAGAGAACGCCCGCACGGAGGCGCAGGCGCGCGTCGCCCTGGCGGGCGCGCGGCTTGCCAATCTCATCAACTCCAATTTGCGGTAGGCGCACCTACGCTGACGCAGCGCCGCCTCCGATAGTCCACTCGAGCGGTCGTTTGATCGAGCATCGCTACCATGCTCACGATGCGCGGCGATGCAATCGGCGTGCTGCCGAATTCGGCGCTGAGCGGAGATCCGGGTCTCGCCTCCGTGACTGAAGTCGCAGCCGAGGCCAATGGTCAGGCGCAAAATGCGCCACTGGCAGTTAAAAGGATCGGGACCGATGGCCTTGGCGAAACAACAGCGGCGCGCACGTTCACTGCCGACCCGGGTCCGGGCCGCGGCGGCGCTTGCGCTGGGCTCGATGAGCTGGCGGCATTTCGAACGGATGATCGGCGAGGCGTTCCGGCGGCGCGGATTCACCATCACCGGCTTCGGCGGCAACGCTCACGGCGTCGACCTGGGATTGATGAAAAACGGGCAGCGATTCCTGGTGCAGTGCAAGCATTGGCAGAAGCCGCAGGTGGCGGTCACCGCGGTACGCGACTTGGACGGTGTCATCGCGGCGCAAGGCGCCCACGGCGGCTTTCTGATCACGGGCGGTGAGTTCACGCGCGAAGCGCGCGAGTTTGCCGGGACCTCGAAGGTCGAGCTGATCGACGGAGCTTCGCTGGGGAACTTCATGGGCCACACCGCAGGTTCGCTACCGCACCGCGCATGAGGGCTCGCGGTCCTCTATGACGATCGCGCGTTAGCCGACAATGAGCGCACGGCGTCGAGAACCTCCAGTGAATGGGTCCAGTTTACCTGTCGGCTGATCAAGGTCATGAGCCAGGCGGGCCTCCCGCCGCAATTTGTCGCAATCCCGCCATCGCGCGCCCTCGTCGGAATCCTCCGCGCCGGGCCGCTGTCATGCTGTGCATCGCGGGGTTTCACCAAGCGGCGCAGCAACAAGGTCGAGCGGAAAGTTTGACGTCCCTAATTCGTTATTATACAGTCGTTCAACAGACGCAGGCCAACCGCCATGGAATGCGCATAACGTGAGGAGAAACGCATGCTGGATCCGATCCCGAATCGAGGCCCGATGTCAGAGATTCTGTTGAGCACCGCCGCGGATGCCAACGGCGAGCTGGAAGTCACCTGGCACGGCAAGGTTTCGCGGGCACGGTTCTCCTACCCGTGGCTGCGCGATCACTGCCATTCGAAGGAGAGCCTGCATCCCGATACGCTCCAGCGGCAGGTGGACACTATCGCTATTCCGGTGGACATCGCGCCCGCGACCCTCGAGATCGCCGAGGGCGGCCGGTCGCTGCACATCGTGTGGAAGCACGACGGCACCACCAGCATTCTGCCGGCCAGGTTCCTGTGGGACATCGGCGAGAATGACGGCCTTGAACGCGCGCCGCGCCACCGTCTGTGGGATCGCGCGGCGATGGGCGGGAATTTCCCGTGCATGAGCCACGCGCAGATCATGGCGGGCGACGAGGGCCTGCTGCGCTGGCTGTCGCTGGTCGAGGAGTATGGCTTTGCCCTGGCGTCGGATGTCCCGCCGACCAACGAGGCTACCAAGGAGCTGATCACGCGCATCGGCTACGTGCGCGAGACGATCTTCGGCGGCATGTGGGATTTCACGGCGAATCTGGCCTTCAAGGACACGGCGTACACGTCGGCGGCGATCGGGCCGCACACCGACGGCACGTACAGCATCGATTCGCCCGGTTACCAGATGTTCCACTGCCTGAAATTCGACGGCACCGGCGGCGACAGCACCTTGGTCGACGGCTTCAAGGTGGCCGACCAGATCCGCCGCACCGATCCGATCGCCTTCGAGGTGCTCTCCACGGTGAAGGTTCCGGCGCAGTACCTGGGCGACGGCGTTCACCTGCGCGCCGAACATCCGGTGATCACCGTTGATCGGCACGGGGACTTCGTGCAGGTCGCGTACAACAATTATGACCGGGCGCCGTTTCGCCTGCCGACGCCTCGTATGAATGCCTTCTATCGGGCGCTGAAGCTGTTCAACGAACTGATCAACGATCCGGCCAATGAAATTTGCATGCGGCTGGCGCCGGGCACCGCGTTGCTGTTCGACAATTGGCGCACGCTGCATGGCCGCCGTGCGTATCAAGGTATCCGCTGGCTCTGCGGCGCTTATCTGAACAAGGAGGATTTCGACAGCAGGCTGCGGGTGCTGCGGACCGCTGTGCGGCGCTGATGGAAGAACAATCCGGCCGCGTTGACGGACAGTCCTGTGGGTCCATGCCCGGTTCCAGTCTTCCTGAAGCGGCGGGACGAACCCGTCGTACAGCGGGACGAACTCGATGAGGATCTAACCGCCGCTGCGATCGAACAATTGCTCGGCGACGGCAAGGTCGGCGTGCGCCACGCCCACCGATTTGAACACCGTCCTCTGGGGACGCGGCACCGGCGGACCTGCCGCAATCAAGTCGCCGAGCAAGGCAACGTCGTTCTCCCGAATGACGCCGCGGGCGAGAGGCTCCGTCAGGTCGCCGCTTTCCTTCAGGGCCGTGAGCGTATCGACGGCGACGAAGGCGCCGCGTAGGCAGTCATCGTCGGCCTCTCTCATGTCCGGCCTGAAGCTGCCCACCAAGTCCAGGTGACATTGAGCCTTGAGCCACGCCCCCCGGATGAGGGGCTGCTCCGCCAGTGTGGCGCAGCTGATCACGTCGGCCGACCGTGCCGCCCTTTGCAAGTCGGCCGCGGCCTTGACGGGCCAACCGCGCTGCTCGAGGTCTCGAGCCACGGCCGCCGCCTTGTGCGGATCTCTTCCCCAGACGAGGACCGACCGATAGGGGCGCACGGCCAGGTGGCCCTCGACAAAGTATCGCGACAGCGCTCCCGTGCCCACCATCAGCAGAATTCCGGGCGAGACGGGCGCGAGCACGTCGGCGGCCAGCGCGGAGACGGCCGCCGTGCGAATCAGGGTCAGCGCTCGTCCGTCGATCGACGCCCGCGGCTGCCCGGTTTGCCCCGACAGCAGCAGGTAGGTGGCGTTGACCGATGGAAGCCCGCGATCGGCGTTGTCTGGAAAAACCGTGGCGATCTTGACGCCGACATCGCCTCCCGCGCGCCACGATGGCATGAGCAGCAGGCTGCGCGGACGGCCCGCGGCCTCGAGATCGTAGTGGGCGCGCTCGGGGCTGACCGGGCGCTTCACGAAGGCGCGGCGCAGCGGTTCCACCAGGCTGCCCACGCCGGCGAGCCGGTGAACGGCGTCGAAGTCGATGTAGACCATGCCTGTGACTCTAGCCGATCACATTTGCTTCGTGCAGCGGACGATTCTCGACGATGCGCTCGAACAGGAGCTCCGATAAATCCAGCGACGTGAAGCGGCCGTGCACGATCAGCTCGGCGATGGCGCGGCCGACGACCGGCGACTGCTGCATGCCATGACCCGAAAATCCGTTCATGAACAAAAGATTCTCCACGGCGGGATGCGGACCCAGGATGGCGTTGTGGTCAAAGGTGTTCATCTCGAAGTATCCGGCCCAGGCCCGCTCGAGCCTGGCTTGGTTGAAAGGCGCAATGCGATGCGCGAGGGCGGGCCAGAGCCGGTTCTCGAATGCCTCGTGGTCCGGCTCGAGCGGCTGATCGTCGGCGTCGTCGTCCGGCGAGAGTCCGGCGATGAATTTCGCGCCTTCCGGGCGGATCCAGAATCCCGTCGGGTCGATCAGCAGCGGGAAGGAATGCATCGCGGTGGGGCAGGAGATCACATAGACGGTGCGCCGCCGCGCGAACACCGGTAAATCGACGCCCGCCCATGCGCCGATGCGCCGCGCCCACGGACCCGCGGCATTGACCACCTGTGCGCAGGCCAGCCGCGAACCATCCGCCATGATCACCTCGGTCACGCGATCGCCGGCGATCGAAAATCCGCAAACCTCCCCCGTCACATAGCGCGCACCCTGGCTGCGAGCCTTGCGCGCGAACGCCGTCAGCAGGGCATAGCCGTCGAACCAGCCTTCGCCGCGCAGGCCGAGGGAGCCCAAAGACAGGTCGGAGGTGTTCAGCCACTCGAAGCGGCGTTTGAGGTCGGCGGGCTGCAGCAGCGCCACCTCCGTGCCGCAGGCCTTTTGTACCGCATGGGCGTGGCGCAACTGGGCGGCGCCGGCGGTGTCCGCGAGATAAAGGTACCCGTGCTCCCGCAATGCGATGTCCGGTTGCTCGCGGCCGACGCAGAGCTCCGCCGGGGCATTGCGTAGAAAGCCAATGCTGGCTTGCGAGATGCGTATGTTCACCGCCGTCGAGAACTGCTGGCGAATGGAGGCGGCCGAGAGGGCGGAGGAGGCGAATTCGTACGACGGGTCGCGTTCGATGACCATGACGGGCAGCGTGGGCTCGAGCCGCGTCAGCCAGTAGGCAAGGGCCGAGCCCATGACGCCGCCGCCGATCACGACCACTGGATTGCTGCAGGACACCTTGGGGCCCGATCATAGCGTCTTATGCGAACTGGTTCTCGCTTTGCCAACTCCCGCAGTCACGGGGCCGGGGCCGGGGCCGTCCGCCGACGGCGTCCAAAATGTGATGCAAGCCATCTCGCCAATCTCTCATTTCCAGGATCCTCCTGCGGCGACCCAGGGGCGGCGAGGTGGCGAACACGATCTCCGGCAATGCGCGCCGCGATTTTGGCAAGAATTTCGTCATCTCGGTTCCGGTGGTCATCGCGCACGAGGTGGATAAAGTCACCGCGCCGTACAGCCGCTCCTACGTGATTCCGATCAATTGGCGCACGCATTCGGCCAGCCGTGTGCCTGGAATAGTAAGCGGCACGCGTCGAAGCGCGCGGCGCGCGTGTGAGCGGGCTCATCCCGTCGCCCGTGCTACAGAGATCTCAAGAAATTCAGAATATCCTGCTGCTGGGCGGCGTTCATGCCGTTGAAGCGCCGAACCACCGCGGAGGCCTCGCTTCCCGCGCTGTCATGCGCCTGGATCGCCGCCAGCAGATTCTGGGTTCTGCCATCGTGCAGGAAGAACACCCGCTGGCCGAGTCCCCACAGCGGCGCCGTGCGGAACTCGTCGGGGCCCGCGGAGCCCTGAGTGATGCCGTCAGCGAGTCCCTGTCCCATGTGGTGCACCAGCAAATCGGAGAATAGGTTGACCGGCTGATTCGACAGGGCGGGACTCGGACTGTTCGAGGAACCGGTGGCGATGGCCCGTCCCGTGGTGAAGGACGGCGTGTGGCAGAGCGCGCAGCCGGCGGCGACGAATTGCGCGCGGCCGTTCAATGTCGAGGGCGTCTCGGGGGCGGGCACCGGGGGCGCCAGCATGCGCATGAAGTTCGCGAAGGCTTCGATGTCGGAGAGCACCCCCATGGCGTTGGCGGTGACGGTCAGCGGCATGTTGTCGGTGTCCTCCGGCGTGGTGCTGTAGGTACGGCAGGCGGGGGTTTCGTCCCGTTCCTGGGGAAAAAGCTGATTCGAGATTCCCATCTCGACGTTGTAAGCCTCGCCGGCGAACATCAGCAGCGATTTGTTCTGCGCCTTCCAGCCGAAGCGGGTGATGGTACCGTCGTTGGCGCTCAGGTTCGTATTGCCGCCGAGAATGGCGTTGGGGTGTCCCTGCACGCCGGCTTGATTCTTCGCGGCAGAGCTGCCTTTCGCGTTGGCGAGGATGGCCGAGTCGGAGATGGCCTCGATCAAGCCGCTACCGAACAGCGGCGTTGGGATTCGAAACACGATGTTTCGACTGCCGCCCTGGCCGCTCAACGGATTGCCGGCGGGAAGAAAACTCGGCTGGGCGATGCCGCAACCTCCCGCATCGGCGCGGCCCGTAACCACGAAGAGATTGTGGACGCTGCCATCCGCGACGCCGTTCGATTGCACGAAGCGCGCCTCGCGAATGGGACCGTTCGGCACGATGAACCAAGGTACCTCGTTGACGGCGCCGTCGGCGCTGGCGACGGCAATCAGCGGATTCTGCGCCGGGCTTGAGCCGCCGACATTAGGCTGCGCGTGGCACGAGGCGCATTGATTCGAATTGAAGCGCGGTCCGAGGCCGTTTCCCGTGCCCTGCAGGGAACTGCCCCCGTTCACCACTTCGATGAAGTTGAACCGCGCCATACCGTCCTGGAAGAAGCTCAGTTCGTCCTGGCCCAAGCCGGCGAGCGGCCGGGGTGCGACTTCGTCCGTCAGGGCCCGGCGCACGCCGGGATCGGCGGGCTGCGCGCCGGCCCGCGGCGTCTGAATGAACGCGGCTATCGCCAAGCCGGCAAGCGCGGCCGACCGCGGAATTGAATGATGTTGCATGTGTCCCCCTTGAGCCTGGGTGCGGTTTCCTCAGGGGAGCCGATATACGCCCGCAAGTTTTTTCTGTCGACGTGGTGCGGTTCGGCGACGTCATGAATCTGCGACAGCGCAGCGGGACTCGAGCGGGATTACGCTGCCGGCCGTGAGTCGAGCCACGCGAGGATGTTCGCGACCGTATCACCGTAGAACCGCTCGTACAGCCCGCGGGACACATAGCCGATATGCGGGGTGGCGAGCAGACGGTCGATTCGCCGGAAGGGATGTTCGGGCGGCAGGGGCTCGGTGTCGAAGACATCGACGGCGGCTCCGGCGATCCGCCGCGCGGCCAGCGCCTCGATCAGCGCCGATTCGACGACGATGGGTCCGCGCGAGGTGTTGATCAGACGCGCGGACGGCTTCATCAAATTAAGTTCCGGCGCGCCGATCAACCCCTTCGTGCGTGCGCTCAGCACCAGGTGAATGGTCACGACATCGGCCTCGCGGAACAGTTCTTCTTTCGGCACCCGCCGGGCGCCGGCGGCGGCGGCCGCCTCGGGTGTCAGATTCTGGCTCCACGCAATCACTTTCATGCCGAACGCGAGGCCGAGCCTCGCCACCTCAATTCCGATCTTGCCCAATCCGACGACGCCGAGTGTCTTCTGCGCCAGGTCCTCGCCGACAGACCGCTGCCAGCCGCCGCTGCGCAGAGATTCACTTTCGGACACGATGTGCCGGGCGCCAGCCAGGATGAGCGCCCACGTGAGCTCGATCGTCGGGGTGGAGCTGTACGAGGTGTGAACCACGGCGATGCCCCGTTCCGCCGCAACGGCGGTGTCGATCGAGGCGTTGCGTCCCGCCGTGGAGGCAATCAGCTTGAGATTCGGCAGCCGTTCGAGAACGGCCCGGCGAAGCGGCGTGCGTTCCCGCATGACGCACACCACATCGAAGGGCAGCAGGCGCCCCACCAGAGCATCCTCGTCCGAGAGATGGTCGTTGAATACGACCACGCGGGCGCGCGCCGTCACGGCCGACCAATCGGCCAAGGTCAGCGCCACGCCCTGGTAGTCGTCGAGCACGGCGATATTCACTGCGGAGTCACTTCGGTTCACGGAATCCCCCGTTCGACGGCAACCCTAATTTATCATGCCGGCACGGTGTCCCAGCGTACGTCAGAACCGCGCAGGTGTTGATTGCGAAGCCCAATTCTAATTTGCTGCACCGGCCGATTTTTCGCGCCGGCACCTGATGTAGACGGCTTCGCTCACCGATGCGCGTCCCGGCGCCGGCGCGGAGGGTCTATCTGTCAAGCACCGTGAACCCCTCTCGCCGCGCTGCGCTGCTCAACCGAGCGTCGAGGCAGACCATTTCGAGATTCGAGGGGTCATGGTCGGCTCCGATGAGGGCGGCACCGAGCTGCAAACTATCTGCGGCGCGCAGCGCATGCGCACGCAGCAATCGCTCCGCGGCACGCCGCACCGCATCCGAGGGCACGATCTCGTGCCAACTTTCTGTCAATGCGCGTGCTGTCGACAGCGCGATCGATACTTCGTCCGCGGTCAATAAATTCTCGCGTTCACGCCGTGCAAGGGCCGAGGCAATCTCAACGGGCGTTCCCCACCAGATGATCACTTCCGGGTCTCGTTGCAGCAGACCGAGCATTTGCTCCCGCGCCGGTTCATCCGCAAGCAGGGGCATGACCGCCGAGCAGTCCCAAAATTTCATCGCCGCGCGCGCATCATCGTCCCTCGTCGCGATCGGCCTGCAATGCGGCCAGGATTCGGGCATTGCGCGGCAGCTCAGACTTCAACGACCCATGAATTGCAGCCCGCGACAGCGGTCGAACCGGTGGCCGCACCAGCCCTCGCGCGCAAAGCAGGGCAAGTCGATCGGAGCCGCTGCCGGAGGATTCGATGCGTTCCAGCCTCGCAATCGGCGAATTGCGGTCGTAAATGACGATGGCATGTCCCGCACGTACCTTGCGCAAATAGGCGCTCAGGTTGTTCTTGAGCTTTGAGACTGTGGCCTTTTCCATATGGCCATCATAGCCATAATATCGGGGACCCGCAAATCGGCGCACTAGCGCCGGGCCGAACTACGCCACGCTTTCCGCGCTGTACCGCGCCAACAGACCGGTGCGCACCGCGTGCCGGTACACGCGCCCGTAGAAGTACGCCGCCAGCAGCAATTCGGCCACGGCCACCACCGCTCCCTGCAGCAGCAGCATCGCCGGAAACGGCAGACCGGCGAGCAGCGCGCGCATCCCCTCGAATACATACGAGGGCGGCAGCGCCCGCGACACAGTTTGCATCCAGTGCGGCAGCACGGCGAGCGGGTAGAACACCGCCGCGAAGGGCGACAGCAGCGCCGGCAGCGGCCACAGCAGCCATTCGGACGCCGGCCCCAGCCGCAGCACGATGGCGCTCGCGAATATGCCGAGCGCGATGCCGAACACGAACAGCAGCAGTAGAAAGCCGAGCAGCGGCATCCCCATGGAGAAGAACCCCAGATGAAACACGCCGGTGGCAAGCAGCAGCATGACGATGAGGCCGATGCTGCTCGTGACCACGCTGGTGATCACGAGGCCCGCGATGTATTCGGCAATGGAGAGCGGCGAGGCGAACAGATTCAGGAAATTGCGCGACCACACATCCTCGAGAAACGCCGTGCTCACGCCCTGCATGATGCGCGTGCAAAAATCCCACAAGAGCACACCCCCCAGGAGCGTGGGCACGAAGTCCATGCCGCTGCCGCTCACGGTATTGAGATAGCGGGTGATGAAGCCCCAGAGAACAATGTCGATGGCGACCCAGGTCACCATGGGAAAGAGCCGCACGGGGCTGCCGCGCATCAGATATACCTGGCGCAGCACGATGCCGGCGATGGGACGCAGCTTCACGAGGCGGTATCCGCGGCCCCCGCCAGCGGCTCGCGCGCCACGCGGATGAAAAGATCTTCCAGTGTCTCGGAGCCGTGCTCCTGCGGCAGCGTACGCGGATTTCCCGCGAGCAGTATCCTGCCGTGCGAGAGGAACAGCACCCGGTCGCAAACCGCCTCCACTTCGTTCATGTTGTGCGACGTCCACAGGATGCCGCATTGCCCGCCGGTGGTGAGGCTCCTGATCTTGGCGCGAATGAGCTGTGCCGCGGAAGGATCCAGGGAAGCCGTGGGCTCATCGAGCAGCAACAGCCGCGGACGATTGATCAGGGCCTTGGCGAGCGCCGCCCGGGTTTGCTCGCCCGAGGACAGCACCCCGCACTTGGTGTGGCGCAGGTGCGTAAGATCGAACTCCCGCAGCAATTCCTCGACGCGGGGCCGCAGCGATGCGATGCCGTACAGCAGTCCGAAAAAGCGTAAATTCTCCTCCACCGTCAAATTGCCCGGCAGCGACGCATAGACGGCGGCGAAGTTGGTGCGCGCCAGGGCCCGCGCCCGCTGCTTTGACAGATCGATGCCGTCGATCTCGATTCCGCCCGTGGTCGCCGCCAGCACGCCCAGCACCATATTGATGGTGGTGGTCTTGCCGGCGCCGTTCGGCCCGAGTAGTCCGACGATTTCTCCGCGATTCACTGTAAAGGAGACGTCATCGAGCGCAGTCAAACTGCCGTACACCTTGCACAGGTGCGCGGCGCGAAGCGCGGTGCGGTCGGGCTGGACATGCATGGCCGTGGCGGTCATCTCCTGGATTATGCAATGCGGGGCGGAATTAATCGCCTGCGTTCGACATTACCGTCCGCACGCCCTAAGGCTGCCGTGATAAATTGCGCATTCCATGTTTGAACTTCATGTCGGAGATGCGAATGACCCCCATTCATTTGATCGGCGGCGAGAAAGGCGGAGTCGGCAAGTCGCTGGTTGCGCGTCTGCTGGCGCAGTATTTCATCGACCATTCGATGCCGTTCATCGGCTTCGACTCGGACCGCACCCATGGCGCGCTGCTGCGCTTCTACGCGGGCTATGCCTCGCCCATCCTCGTGGACAGCTACGAGAGTCTGGATACGATCGTGGAGGCGGCGACCGAGAATCCGCAGCGCCGCATTCTCGTCGACCTGGCGGCGCAGACCAATGATGGATTGACGCAGTGGATGGAGGATTCGCAGCTGCTGGAAGTCGCCTCCGAGATCGGCCTCGATATCCGCTACTGGCACGTGATGGACACCGGCCGCGATTCGGTGGATCTATTGAAGCGGCTGCTGGACCGTCATGGCACGCGGCTGCACTACACGCTGGTCCTGAACGAAGTCCGAGGCGGCGATTTCCGCATCCTCGAAGGCTCCGGCGAGAAGGAGCGGGCGCTCGGCATGGGCGCGAGCATCGTGCACTTGAAGCGCCTGCACGAAACGTCGATGATCAAGATCGACGCCAGCAGCTCGAGTTTCTGGGCGATCGTCAACAAGAGCGAGGCCGATACCAGCGGCCTCAGGCTGCTCGAGCGGCAGCGGGTAAAGGTGTGGCTCAGGAACGCGTTCGCGGAGATAGAGAAGCCCGGAGTGTGAGAAGCCCGGTGTGAGAAGCCCGGAGTATGAGAGATGGGAGGAAAGTCGATGCAATCGATACCGGTCGGGGTCGCAGGTTCGTTCAGCCTCGTGGTCACTCACGATCATCTCGCCAGCCATTTCAAGGATGTGACGCTGCCGCCCGTGCTGGCGACGCCGGTGATGATCATGGTCATGGAAAACGCGGCGCTCAACGCGATCAAGCCGTATCTCGATGCCGGCGAAAGCGCGCTCGGCACGCGCGTGGACGTGCGTCATCTGGCGGCGACACCGGCAGGCCGCTGCGTCACCGGCGAAGCGACCGTGACCAAGGTCGACGGGCGGCGCATCGAATTCTCCATTCGCGCGACCGACGGCAGCGAGCAGATCGGCGTGGGCACACACGAACGCGTGGTAATACAGCTCTCCAAGCTGTCCGAGCGCATGAAGGCCAAATTCGGCTAACACCGGTTTCACTGGCCGGATAGGCCGTACCGGTGAACATCACGGCGCGCAAGATACCGGCCGATCACTCGCTCGGCACGAAAAGCCAAAGCAGCACGTACAGGAGCAGGCCGGCTCCCGCGCAAATAAAGAGCGCCGCAAAAGTCAGGCGCCATACCCAGGCGTCTATCCCGGTCGACCGCGCGATGCCGCCGCACACGCCGCCCAGCCATCGATCGTTGCGGCTGCGTCTGAAGGAGTTGACGGCAGATATCGCCGGGTCATGGGAGGGCGCCTGCCCCGGCTGCAGCAGGCGCTCCTTGGCGCGGCTGAATTCCTCTTCCGTCAGGTGGCCGGACGCACGCAATTCGGCGAGTTTGCTCAGTTCATCACTCAATGTCATCGCGTGCTCCTCCCGCTAACTGGTGGTGTTTACCTAGAACACGTCAATCGCCGGAAAGTTGCAGGTACGCCTCTCTGCGCTGCTTGGCGTTTTGCAAAATGACGCGGCGCCGGTGATCATCGACAACCCCCCATTCCTTGATCTCCTCCAGGGACCGAAAGCAGCCGAGGCAGGTAAGGTCGTCGCCCAGGCAGCAATTTCGTACGCATGGCGATTGAACGGTGCTGTCGAAATCAACCATTGTGGTAGCCCCGGTTTGTCCAACTCCGAGAACTCATCTGGACGAGTTTCGCGACGGCATTCATGTTTCTCGAGGTGCCAAGTCTCGCCGCAGAATCTGCAACTTCGATTGCCCCATGCCGAAGGGGCAATAGACGTAGATTTCCACCGTCCCAGACGAACATCTTCTTCCCGTGCATAACGATTTCAAGTCGGACATCGGGGGCTTTCCGGTCCCGCCGACGTTGACCGCCCGTGGCAGCGCGATGTACGTAATCATACCAAGGCCGAGAATACTGCATCGGAGCGGACATTCGCGAGAGCAGGTAAGATGGCGGAGCATTTATTTGGAGGTGCGCATGGCCCGACGAATCTACAGCGGCGAGCCGCCGGAGCGAGCGGATCTGCGCCGCGCCGTGTTCGTTCTGATGCTGAGCACGCTCGGCGCCGCCGGCGGGCGCGCCGATGAGCAGACCGGTACCGCGCCGATAACGCAATTCGATGGCCTTTGGCAGACCACCTTGTCCTGCGCGAATGCGGACGGTGCGCTGGGTTACTCGTTCCGGTTTCCCTCCACCGTCAAGAACGGCTTGCTTCACGGAGAGAAGGGGACCGCCCATGAGGCCGGCTGGCTGCAGATCGACGGGTCGCTGCGCCCGGACGGCACGGCTGATCTCTACGTCGAGGGACTCGTGGGCGCCGCTCCATTCGCCGTGGGGCAGCGGCCGGCAGGCACCCCTTACGGCTATCACGTCGAGGCGCGATTCTCCCTCGACCGCGCCGAAGGCCATCGGGTCGAAGGACGGCCCTGTACCGTGCAGTGGATCCGCGAGAAACTCGGTAAACCCAATATTTAATCGGATTTAGTTTTTCGTGCGCTGCTTTCAGACTGTCTGCCACGCGACGGTAATACCCGGGTCGCGCAACACAACAGTCAAGGAGTAGTCATGAATAGCTTCACAGTAACGGCCGTCGGCAACCTCGCGAGGGATCCGGAGTTTGCGGCCAAAGGCGACACCACGTACGCGCGAATTTGTCTCGTCGGCAACGACTATGCCGGCAAGGATGAGGAAGGCAACGCGCGTGAGGTGGTCACGAGTCTTTGGTTCGTGGCATTCGAGGGCCTCGGCGAGGCGATTGCAAAGAACGCGCGCAAAGGCGATCAGCTCATTCTTCAGGCGCAGATCCGCTCGAACAACTGGACGGACAAGGAGGGTGAAAAGCAGTACGACTACTCCTACGTCGTGCAAAGTTTTCGCTTCGGTGCGCCGGGCAAGATCAAGCGCGAGGAGCTGGCGGCGCGGCGCGACGAGAGAGAGGGTGCTCTCGAGACCGAAATCTAGAGCAAACGCATTCGCGCGCGCCTGGCGCGCGCGTCCGCCTCGGAAAGGATTCCGCCGTGCATCACTCCCATTCACATCGTTTTGACCTGCAGCAAGTCCTGCTGCCGCTGCTGCTGATCATCCTCACAACGGGTATGCCCGGACTGGCGATGGCGCAAGCCTCGCCCTTCATGACGGGCGCGACCGCGTTGCAGACCAACCTTCTGGCTTGGTTGACGCCCGTCGCCATCATCCTCGTAATGATTCTCGGCGCAATGGCGATGGCAAACCGCATGTCGTGGGGATGGTGTCTCGGCGCAATTCTTGGCATAGCGATCGGTTTCGGAGCGCCGCAGATCGTGACGTGGATCCGCGGCATGTTCGGCGTTTAGGGGCGGACCATGAGCGACGCCAATCCCGGGCTGATCGCGGATCCGCTGTTTGTGGGCGCGACCCGGCCGCCGATGCGTTGGGGCGTGACCTATTCGGCGCTGCTTTTCAACATGGTGTTCAGCCTGGAGGTCTTCCTGCTGACGAAAAATCTGCTGACCTTGCTGCTCTGCGCGCCCATTCATGGAGTATGCGCGCTGCTTTGCGCGAGGGACGCCAGATTCTTCGATCTGGTGCTGCTGTGGGTGCGTACCCGGCTGCCGGCGCTATTCGCCAATCTGCGTCTCTGGAAGGCCAGCAGCTACTGCCCGCTGACTCTCGATCTGCCCTGTCGCCGGGGCCGCCGCCGCGGACGCGAGGTATCCGTCCATGCATAGGCACGCGGCCGTTCTGCGCCGAGAGTTCACGACGGCGGACCGGATTCCGTACAGCGCGCACGTGGCGCCGACCGTGATCAGGACGGTTTTCGGCGACTATCTGCAGGTATTTCGGCTGGCGGGTGCCAGTTTCGAAAGCAACGATGACGAGGAGCTCAACAATTGGCACGAGCGGCTCAACGTGCTGTGGCGCAATGTGGGCAGTCCAAATGTGGCGCTGTGGACTCAGGTGGTACGCCGCCGCGCCGGATCTTCGACCTTGGCCGACAGCGAGGCGCGGCGGCCATCCTCGCGGCCTTTTGCGAATGCCCTGGATGCAAAGTACCGCCGCCGCCTTGCCGCTGAAACCTTGATGAGCAACGAGATCTATCTTGCCACCGTGTACAGACCGGCATCGGGAGCGGCTACCGGATTGTTGTCGAAGATCGTCGCCGGCGCCCGGCGCGAGGGATCGCGGGGAATCCTCGCCGATGCGCTCGATGCCTGCGAGAAGCTGGCTCAGACGCTGCTTGCGTCCCTGGATCGCTATGAACCCGATCTCTTGGGAGTGTATCGATCGGGCCCGGTCTGGTGCTCCTCGCTGCTCGAGTATCTCGGACTATTGATCAACGGCGAGTGGCAACGCTGCGCGCTACCGAGCGGTCCGCTCAACCACGCGTTTGCAACCACGCGATTGCTTTTCGGCACCGAGGCCATCGAATATCGCACTCCCACCGCCACGCGCGTGGGTGCAATGCTCGGCATCAAGGAGTATCCGACTCCGAGCGTCGTTGGCATGTATAACCGCCTCTTGTCGGCGCCATTCGGTTTCGTCCTGACGCAGTCCTTTGCATTTCTCACCAAGGGCACCGGTCAGTCCTTGTTGCAACGGCAATTCAATCGAATGGCGAACGCCGGCGATTTCGCGGTTTCGCAAGCCTCCGAGCTCAAGGATGCACTCGATGCGCTTGCCAGCAATGAGTTTGTCATGGGTGATCATCATTTATCCCTCCAGATACTGGCCGACGCCGGTGAGCCTGGCGCCGATGCCGCCGCGGGCGGCCGCCTCAAGACGCTCAACGATCAAATTGCCCTGGCGCGCAGTCTCCTCGCCGACACGGGCATGCTGGTCGCGCGCGAGGACTTGGGCCTGGAGGCCGCGTTCTGGGCGCAGCTGCCCGGCAATTTCCCCGTGCGTCCGCGCAAGGCGCCGATCACCTCGAGAAATTTCGCCGCGATGTCGCCGTTTCACAACTATCCCACCGGCCGTGCGAACGGAAATCATTGGGGAGATGCGCTCTGCCTGTTCGTCACCAGCGCGCGCTCGCCCTACCACTTCTCGTTGCATGCCAGCGACCCTAAGGATCCGGACGGCGGAAGCCGCAAGGATACCGGCCACACACTCATTTGCGGGCCCACGGGCTCCGGCAAGACGGTATTCATCGGCTTCCTGATTGCCATGCTGGACCGCCAGGGCGCGACTCAAATCATCTTCGACAAGGATCGCGGACTCGAAATTCTGGTACGCGCCTTGGGAGGTGAATACCTTCCTCTGAGGAACGGGGTTCCCACCGGCTTCAATCCGCTGCAGCTGCCGGTCACGCCGGCGAACGTCGAATTTCTCAAGGCGTGGCTGGAAACCTTGGGCACGCGTCAGACCCAATCACGGCGCGCCGCCTCGGCGCGCGAAGCGGCGGATCTGGATCAGGCGCTGCGCGGTACGCTGACCTTGGATCCGGAGGCACGCCGGCTGTCCAGGCTGGTGGAATATCTCGATCCCACGGATCCGGAAGGTTTGCACGCGCGCCTTGCCCGTTGGTGCGAAGGCTGCGGCGGAGATTACGCCTGGGTCTTCGACAATTCTCGCGACACGGTGGTGCCGCGACTGACGGGCCGCTCGGTCATCGGCTTCGATGTGACGGAATTTCTTGACCACTCGCTGACTCGGTCGCCGATCACCCTGTATTTGTTTCACTTGGTGCGCCAGCTTCTCGACGGCCGCCGGCTCGTTTGCTGGATGGACGAGTTCTGGCGCCTGCTGGCCGACCCCGCGTTCGAGCACTTTGCCAAGGACGGCCCGAAGACCTGGCGCAAGCTCAACGGCGTGATGTGCCTGGCGACGCAAAGTCCGAGCGACGTGCTCGACAGTTCAATCAGCCGGACCTTGGTCGAGCAGACGCCGACCAAGGTGTTCTTTCCGAACCCCGGCGCGAATCTTCAGGAATACACGCAGGGATTCGGGTTGAGCCAGCGGGAATTCAAACTCATCAAGGATGAGATCGAGCCCGGTTCGCGGATGTTTCTCATCAAGCAGGGGCATCACAGTGTGGTGTGCCAGCTCGACCTCAAAGGCTTTGATGCGGAGCTGGCGGTAATTTCGGGCCGCGCCTCCGAGGTCGAGCGCTTGCACCGGATCATGTGCGCGACCGGACCCGATCCCAAGGCTTGGCTGTCCGAATTCATGGCCGGCGGCGGGTCCTGACCGTTGCCGCTCATTCAACTCGTGCGAAAGGAGACGCTCATGCCCAATTTCATTCGCCCCGCCGCAGTGTGCCTGCTGGCTTGCATCGCATTCGCTCCGGCTGCCCGGGCGCAATGGGCCGTCATCGACCTGCCGGCCATCGCGCAGCTCATCCAGGAAGTACAAACCATGCAGCAGCAATTGGCGATCGCCCGCCAACAGCTGCAGTCGGCGCAGCAATCATTGCAGGCGATGACGGGCGACCGAGGTATGGAAAGATTGCTCGCCGGCACGCCGCGCAACTATCTGCCCTCGAATTGGACGCAAGTGACGGGCTCCCTGCAAGGGCAGGCAGGCGGATACTCCGGTCTCTCCGCCGACGTGCAGAGCGCCATGGCCGCCAATGCCGTGCTATCGCCGCAACGCATGGCCACCCTGTCGCCCGCCGATCAACAACAGATTCAGGCGGCACGTCAATGGAGCGCCATGCAGCAAGCCCTCAGCCACGAGGCACTGACGAACGTGAGCGGCCGGTTCGCCGCGATTCAATCCCTGATCGGCGCCATTTCGTCGGCGTCGGATCAGAAAGCGATCCTGGATTTGCAGGCGAGGATAGGCGCCGAGCTTGGAATGCTGCAGAACGAGCACACCAAGCTTCAGGTTCTTTATCAGGCGATGCAAGCGCAGGACTCGGTGCTTCGGCAGCAGGCGAGAGAACGCGTGATCGAAGCGCAGGGGAGCTTCGATACCCGCTTTCGGCCGGTTCCCTAACGGGCGCGGCCACGATAAAAGGAGTTGGCATGGGGTTTTTCTCGACATTTTCGACGTGGCTCAACGGTCAACTGGCCGCTTACATCGGCGATAACACGGCTCGCCTGGCATCGGCGCTCGAGCCCGCCGTCGTCGCGCTGGCGACCGTCTACGTCATGGCGTGGGGTTATCTGCATCTGACCGGCAAGATCGACGAGCCCGTCATGACCGGCTTGAAACGAATTCTCATGTTGGCGCTGATCCTCGGAGTGGGGCTTAGACTGTGGCTGTACAACACCGTGATCGTCGATACTTTTTATAACGCGCCGGCCCAGCTCGCGGCTGTGATGGCCGGGGGCGCGGACCCGGTGGATACCATCGATACCATCTGGGATCGTGGCGGCGCGGTTGCCGGCTTCTTATGGACCAGGGGGACGAGTGCGTGGGGTAGCGGGAGTGTGGGTTTTTTCATAGCAGCCACTTTAGTGTTTTGCTTGATCGGCGTGCTGTGCGTGTACGCCATGTTTCTGCTCGCTCTCTCGAGCATTGCCCTAGCGGTTCTATTGGCGGTCGGGCCGCTGTTCATTGTCATGCTGCTCTTTGATGCCACCAGGCGCTTCTTTGCGGCCTGGATGTCGCAGCTGGTCAACTACGGCCTGATCACCGTGCTCACGGTGATGGTGGCGGCTCTGCTGCTGCAAATCGTGCAGTCGTACGCCAGTCAAACCGCGGCGCGAGGTTCGGCGATCGTCACGGTCGACGCGCTGCATATGCTGTTAATTGCCGTGCTCGTGTTTCTGGTGCTGCGCCAGGTCATGCCGATTGCGGCGGGACTGGCCGGCGGCGTTTCGCTCAGCTCCTTCGGTCTGATGAGCCGCAGCGTGGGCGGTGCATGGCGAAGTGTTGCCCACAACGAACTGCTGAAACGGTTCGGTACGTCCGCCGTGAAGTACTCGGCGCACCGCATGGGAGGGGCGCTGCTTCACCTACGTGGCAAAGCCGGCGCCGGCGTGGGGTCGCTAGGCAGAGCCTGGCGCCACCGGCGCCGCTGAATCGAGCGATACCAAGGAGGGTGATCATGCGTGTAATCGTATGTCTGCTGGCACTGTTGTGCGGATGCTCCACATCCGGCGTGCGCTGTGACGCACACCTTCGGCCGATCAATCCGCCCGTCGCCGGCGGCGCCGCAGTCGGAGCCGGCCGCGCCGCGGGCCCGGCGGCTCAGACGCCCTCTGGGCGGAGAACTCCTTGATCACGGTGCCCGCCATCGGAGAGTATTTTCGCGAAGCCGAATCCTGGGACGCCGATCGAGCGGCGCAGTTGCGCCGCACTGCGCGCATGGCGTGGTGGGTGGCCGGCGCCGGATGGACATGCGCCGTCACCAGCACTTTGGCGCTCGCCCTGCTGATGCCCTTGAAGCGCGTCGACCCCTTCGTCGTGCGGGTGGACAACAGCACGGGCATCGTCGATGTGGTGCCGGTGTACGACGGGCTAGCGACCCCCGAGGAAGCCGTGACCCGGTATTTTCTTACGCACTACGTGACCGTGTGCGAGCGCTTCTACTTCGCCACCGCGGAGAGCGATTACGAGGAATGCGGCGCTTTTCATTCCGGGCAGCGTAATCAGGCGTGGTACGCCCTGTGGGCCACCACCAATCCCGCATCTCCGCTCAATGTGCACAAGGACGGCAGTACGGTCAGGGTGCAGGTCAACTCGGTGAGCTTTTTTACGCGGTCGAGCGGACTGGCCGATCTTGCTCAGGTGCGCTATTTGAAAGCCGCGCGCCAGGCCTCCGGAGCGCAGGAGTCATACACCCATTGGGTGGCCACCGTCCAGTACGCCTACACGGCTCCCGCGAAGGATCCGAAGACCCGGCGCTGGAATCCTATCGGCTTCAAGATCGTGGATTTTCGATCCGAGCCCGAGGTGGCGACCGAACAGCCGGCCGCAAAGGAGCGATCATGACCCACCGGTCTCGTGCTCGCCGCACCGCAGGGATGTTTGTGGCGGCGGCCTTCTCGCTCTACGCCCTGCTGTATTCGCGCTGCCTATTGGCGGAGACCGTACCGACGAAGGGCAACGTCGATAGCCGCATCCGGGTCGCGGCCTACAACGCCGACGAGGTCTACAAACTGCGCGGCTTCGTCGGCTATCAGATCGACCTCGAGTTCGAGGCCGGCGAGACCTTCACCGGGCTCGGCGCGGGCGATCTGGAAGGATTGTCCTTTGTCGGCCAGGACAATCATTTGTTTTTGAAACCCAAGGCGGCAAGGGTGGCGACGAACCTGACCGTGCTCACCAGCCGGCGGCACTACCACTTCGATTACACTGCCTTGGCCCAGCGACCCGCGGCCGGCGATTCGGCTGTGATCTATGCACTGCGATTTACGTACTCCCCGGCGCCGCAAACCGCGGCCGACGAGGCGGCGAAGTTGATCGAATCGCAGCTGGAAGGCGCCTCGAACAAGCGGCCGAGGAATATCGACTACTGGTATTGCGGCGAGAGCGCCATTCAACCGGTCGCCGCCTCCGACGATGGCATCCACACCCGGCTGCGTTTTGCCGCGAATTCCGACTTGCCGGCGATTTTCGTCCGCAACGAGGACGGCAGCGAAGCACTGCTGAATTTCAGCATGGACGCGGGCGACATCATCGTGCACCGCATCGCCAGGCGATTCATTCTACGGCGCGGCAAGCTCACCGGCTGCGTCGTGAATCAGGGATTTATCGGCGGCGGCACCCGCCTGGAGTCTGGTACCGTGGCGCCCGCTGTGGAGCGGCGCGTGCAAGGCGGCGTGCCATGAGCGACCTGGGGTCCCCCGGAAACGCCGTGCCCGGCGAGCGCCATGACTCTGCGGTCAGCCGTCCGCCTTCGCTCCAATCTCGCCTCAGCAGCATCCTGGCCATCGGCCTCATGAGTGTGCTTGGGCTGGGCATGCTGGGGTGGTACTACGGCAACGCAATTACCCGTCAGAGCCGCGCACGCCAACGAGCCCAGATGCTGTCGGCGAACCGTGCTCAAGGCGATATACCACTACCCAGCCTGGGGCGGATCGATCCGCCTCCGCCACCGGGGTTCGACATGGAGAGCTTGCCGCCTCCCGGGCCGGCGCCGTCCCAGACTTCGCTCGATCCGACGACACTGCGTGAAATTCCGCTGCAGACCGCTCCGGCGGCCGACGCCTACGGCGCGCCTGCGCCCAAGACCGCCGCGCAACTCGCCTTGGAGCGTCAGTTGTCCGGCGTCGTGTATTCGCCTCAGAGTGCGGCGCCGAATGCGGCGGCGGGGAGCGCGGCGGCGGGGAGCGCGGCGGGGGCCGCCGTCTCTCAGGAACCCGGCGAGTTGGGCACCTTGCTGCGACCCCAAGTCAGCGCGGCGGTTCGCGCGCAAGTGCTGCCGACTCAGCGCCTGTTGCTGCCGAAGGGCGCGTTCATCGACTGCACGCTGGAAACCGCCATCGACTCCACGCTGCCGGGCATGACCACCTGCGTCATGGCGACCGATGCATTCGGCGCCGATGGCCAGGTGGTGCTGCTGGAGCGCGGCACCAAGCTGATCGGCGAGACGCGCGGCCAGGTGCAACAGGGCGCGGCACGAGTATTCGTTCTGTGGACGGAGGCGCGCACGCCCACCGGGGTGACGGTGCCCCTGGCCTCGCCGGGAGCCGACGAACTCGGACGGTCGGGACTTCCGGGCGACGTCAACAACCACTTTTGGCAGCGATTTGGCGCGGCCATGCTGGTCTCCATCATCGACGGAGCGGTCGAAGGCGCGGTGCAGTCAGCCCGCGGCGGCAGCAGCACCGTCGTCATCAACCCAGCTGCCCCGCAGGGTGTGTTGACTGAGGTGCTCAAGGGCACCGTGAACATTGCGCCCACGGTCACGAAGCAGCAGGGCGATCGCATCCAAGTGCTGGTGGCGCGCGACTTGGACTTCAGGTCTGTCTATGAACTACGATCCGCCGCCGCCGGCCGCTAGATCGGGCGAGGCGGTGTCCGCCCTCGCACTCACCCTGCGCGCACTGCGCCCGCTGCTTTCCGATGCCGCCGTGATGGAACTGTGCATCAACCGCCCGATGGAGGCGTTTCTCGAGACCCGCGATGGCTGGCGGCGCGAATCGCTGCCGTTCGCCGACTTCGAATGGTGCAACCGATTGGCGAAACTGGTCGCCAATTCGACCCAGCAGCGCATCGACGCCACCGCCCCGCTGCTGTCGGCGTCTCTGCCGAGCGGCGAGCGCGTGCAGATCGTCATGCCTCCCGCCACCACGGCAGGCTGCGTGGCGATCGCCATTCGCCGGCCGGCGGACCGGGTATGGAGCATCGAGGAGCTGGGACGCCGCGGAATATTTCGCGGTACCCGGCAGGCCAGCCCGTCGCTCGATGGCGTCGAGCAGGAACTGCTGCGATTGCTGGCGGCGTCCGAATACGAGGCCTTCATGCGCCTCGCCGTGCGCAGCCGCAAGAACATACTGGTCTCGGGACCCACGGGGTCGGGGAAGACCAGGTGGACCAAGGCCTTGATTCGCGAGATCCCCAGCGACGAACGACTGGTCACCATCGAAGACGCCAAGGAGTTGGTGCTCGACCGGCATCCGAATCACGTCCGGTTGTTTTACTCCAAGGACGATCAAGGGGTGGCGCGCGTCACCCCAAAACAACTCCTGGAGTCCTGTCTGCGGATGAAACCGGACCGGATCCTGCTCGCGGAACTGCGGTCCGAGGAGGCCTTTGACTACCTGCGCAACGTCAATTCGGGTCATCCCGGTTCCATCACCAGCGTTCACGCCACCAGCGCGGAGCTCGCCTTCGAGCAACTCGTGCTGCTGGTCAAGCAAAACCCGGGCGGCCGCGAACTGGCGCGCAGCGAGATCAAGAGCCTCTTGTATCTCCTCATCGACGTCGTCATCCAGTTCGGCGTCGAACGGCACGCGCGCTTCATCAAGGAAATCTGGTTCGATCCGGAGCGCAAGCGTCGATGATCGGTACAACCCTGGCGCAGGGATGGACGGGAATCGCCTTGCTGTACACGGCGGTTCAGGCGCCGATGGTCGCCGGTCTGATACGCGCGCGCGCACCACTGCATCACTATGTGCTCTCTCCCCTGGTTGCGGCGCCGTTGACGGCCATAGCCGCCGTTGGCGTCAGCGTGTCGAGCTCGCTGCTCGTCGGAATGGGACTCGGCGCAGCACTCGGCTATTCGGGCGGCAGGAACGTCGCGCGCAATCCGGCGGACGACAAATTGCACCGCCGCGGCTCCGTGGTCGCGGAGCGCCCCTCGCCCGAGGCTTCGGGATCTCGCGAGAATACCCGCGATGCGCACATCACCCTGGCCGGCACGGCGGTACCGGCAGCGGACGAAACCAAGCACTTCAAGCTGATCGGCACGACGGGCACCGGCAAGAGCACGGCGATCCAGGAAATGATGACAAGCGCCCTGGCTAGGGGGGACCGCGCAGTGATCGCCGATCCGGATGGAGGCTACCTGCAGCGATTCTATCGGCCCGAACGCGGCGACATCGTGCTCAACCCCTTCGACGAGCGCTCCGTGAAGTGGGACTTATTCTCTGAGATCAAGAATGCCTACGATGTCGAGCAGCTTGCCCGATCCCTCATTCCCGACCACGAGGGCCAGGATCGAAGTTGGCGCGGCTATGCGCGCACCTTTTTTGCCGCCGTCACCCGGCAGGCGCATGAGGCGGGTATCAAGGATGTGGATGAACTGTATCGGCTGGTGGTGGTGGCGGACACCGGCGAGTTGCGGGGCCTGGTGCGCGGTACGCCTGCGCAACCGTTTCTCGACGAGCAGAACATCCGCATGTTCGACTCGATCCGATCCGTGGCGAGCTCGGCCGTCGAAGCCCTGCAATATGTCGGACGGCAAAGCGCATCGGGCTTCTCCGTCCGAGAATGGGTCAAGGAGAAGACTCCGGGCGTTCTCTTCATCCCCTACAAGGCCGGACAGATCGCCGCGCTGCGCTCGACTATCTCTGCGTGGATGCGCTTGGCGATTTTCGAGGCCATGGACCAGGATGAAACACCGCAGGGCGGGACGCGGGACTCGAACAGCCGGCTATGGTTCGTCGTCGACGAATTGGATGCCCTGGGACAGATCGATGGATTGAAGGACGCGCTCGCGCGGCTGCGAAAATTCGACGGCCGGTGCGTGCTGGGTTTTCAATCGATTGCCCAGGTGTCGAATACTTACGGCGCCGGCGATGCGCATACAATCGTCGAGAACTGCGGGAATACACTGATCTTGCGCTGTTCGGCCAGCGAGGGCGGCGGCACGGCCCGGTTCGCCTCGCAACTGATCGGCGAACGCGAGATTACGCACACCACGGTATCCAAGAGCCGCCGCACCACGGAGCTGTTCGGCTCCGTCACCCACAGCGAACACCGCAGCGTGGAGCCGGCGATATTGCCCTCGCAAGTCGAGCAGCTGCCCGACCTGTCGGGATATTTGAAGTACGCGTCGGAGCCGAGGTGGCAGCAAGTGCGCCTCGACGCCGCGCGCGCGTGGCAACGGCATCGCGCGCAGCCGCCGGCGGCCCGGTCCAGGGATCATGGGCGCGCCGCGGATGAGTGATCGAACTCAAGATCATGGATGACGCCACCATGAAATTCGGCCTCCTCATGGAGAGTGCGCAAGCTCATCAAAAGCTCGCGGAAACCCACCTGGAACAGCTGCGGGCACACACCCGAGACCTCGACGGAGTCGTGCGGGATGAGATACGGCGCACGCTGATCGAGGAGCTGCAGATGCTGACCGCCGAAAGCAAGCGGGCGACCGAGGCGCTGCAAAGGATCAAACGCAGCGCCGCCCTGCGCGTGGGACTTTGGAGTGTGGCGATCGCCGTACTCTGCGCGGGTATTCCGCTGGCGATCATTCGCTGGACGGTGCCGTCGCGCGCCGATATCGCCGAGTTGCGGGCGCGTCGTGACGAGCTGGCCGCGAACGTCTCGACACTGGAACGGCGGGGCGGGCGCGTCGACTGGCGGCGCTGCGGCGAGACGGCGCGCCTGTGCTTCCGCGTGGATCGCAAGGCACCGGCTTACGGCGACAAGGCGGATTTCTATGTCGTGGCGGGTTATTGACATGCCCGACTGGGCGGCGGCACTCGAGTGGGCTCGCAGCGGCAACATGGTTCTGGTGGCGAGCACCGTGATGCTGAGTCTGGTCGGATGCTCGAGGCTGATGCGCCGCAAGCCGCAGGATAGCTACAAACGCGGCGTGTTGCTGGCCGACGGGAAGCGCCTGCAGCGCCGCAGCGCCAGCCGACAAAGACGGGGATGCGGGCTATTGACCCTGGCCGGGGTTGCCATCCCCGCCGCGGACGAAACCAAGCACTTCAAGCTCATCGGCACGACGGGTACGGGCAAGTCGACGGCGATCCGGGAACTTCTCGGCGCGGCCGTGGCGCGCGGCGACCGAGCCGTGTTCGCCGACCCGGATGGCGGTTACCTCGCGCGATTCTTTGACCGGTACCGGGGCGACGTGGTGCTGAACCCCTTCGAACGGAACTCGGTGAAATGGGATCTGTTCGCCGAGATCCAAAACAGCTACGACGTCGAGCAATTGGCCGGCGGATTGGTTCCGGCGAGCGATGACCCGTCGACGAGTGAATGGCGCGGATATGCCCGCACATTTCTGACCGCCGTGATGCGCCGCTGCTACGTCCGTGGTTGGCGCGATGCCGCCAACCTGTGGCGGTTGCTGACCGTCGCCTCGGCGGAGGAGCTGCGGCCGATCATTGCCGGGGCACCCGCACAGCCGTTTCTGGACCCCGACAACGCCCGCATGTTCGGCTCCATTCGATCAGTGACCGGCTCGGCCATTGCGGCATTCGAATACATCCAGGCGCAGCGGGCCGCCCCGTTCTCGGTGCGCGAGTGGGTCCGCGGGCGAACGCGTCCGGGAGTTCTATTCATTCCGTACAAGGCGGGCCAGATCGCCGCGCTGCGTTCCATGATTGCGACTTGGATGCGTCTTGCAATCGTCGAGGCCATGAGCCAGGTGGAGGGCCGCGACCAGCGCCTATGGTTCGTGGTCGATGAGCTCGATGCGCTGGGCGCCATCGACGGGCTGAAAGACGCGCTCGCCCGCCTGAGAAAATTCGGCTGCCGCTGCGTACTTGGATTTCAGTCCGTTGCGCAGGTCTCCAGCATATATGGGCAGAGCGATGCCCAGACGATCGTCGAGAACTGCAGCACCACCTTGATTCTGCGCTGCTCGGGCAGCGAAAACGGTGGCACATCGCAATTCGCCTCCCGGCTCATCGGCGATCGGGAAATCGTAAGGCGCCAAGTCTCTCGCGGCAGCGAGCGCGGGCATGCGTTTTCGGTGCGTGCGCGGCGCTCTTCCAGTACCTCCGAACAACATACGATGGAGCCGGCCGTGATGCCCTCCGAACTCGAACAGCTTCCGGATCTTTGCGGCTACCTCAAGAGTGCCTCGTCGGCGAGCTGGCTGAAAGTCGATTTCGGCGGCCGCATGGCCGCACATCGCCGCTCCTCCGCTGAAAAGCGGGCCCACTGAATTTCTCACCGGGACTCCCATGGCGCAACCTCAATCGACCACCGACATCAATGTCCGCTCGCAGACTTACTGCGTGGCCCGCACCCAGGTTCGCTGCTGGCACTGCGGCCTGCCGACCGGCGTGCTCGCGCTGGCGGTGCCGCACGGTCACGAAACCCTGAGCGAGGAGACACCGCCCGGTCCGGGCGAGGGCGAAACAGCCATGGCCGAGGCCTGGCAGCGTGCGGACGCGAACGCGATTCTCTTCTACGTCGAACATCTGGATCTCGATGTTGAGTGCCGATTGAAGCACTTATCGCCGCTCTTCCGGCTGGCGCATAGCGCCGCCACCTCGAGTTCGTACTGGGCGAATCATTGCGAACACTGCGGCGCATTGCTCGGCGATCACGAGCTGCATTGCGAACCCGATGGCGCATTCATGCCCTCGAGCGAGGCCGCCGCGGCGGCGGTGGAGCTTCTCGACATGCGCGCGCCTTTCGAAGCGGCCGCGGCGGGCTATGCGCCGGAACCGGAGTTCTTCCAGTTCATGCGCAGGGGCTGACGGTCATGGCCGTCTATTTCCTGAACATGAAGACCTTCGGCCGCGCCGCGGGCAGCAGCGCCGCGAGCGCCGCGGCGTACCGCGCCGGCGAACGCATCCGCGATGAGCGCACGGGAAAGACCTATGATCACTCGGAGCGCCAGGATGTCATGCACAAGGAAATCGTGCTGCCGAGTGGATTCGCCGATGATGAAATGCCGTGGGCTCGCGATCGTGCCAGCCTCTGGAACGCGGCGGAAGCCGCTGAGACGCGCAAGAATGCTCGAGTCGCCCGCGAGTATCTGGTCGCGCTGCCGGTAGAGCTCTCGCCGCCCCAGCGGCTCGAGCTGGTGAGAGGATTTTCGCGCGAGCTCGCCGATCGCTACGGCTTCGCGGTCGACTTCGCGATTCACGCGCCGCGCGACTTTCCGGGGAGCGATCCGCGCAACTTTCATGCTCACCTGCTGGCGACCACCCGCGAGGTGACCGCCGCGGGTCTGGGCGCGAAAACGACGCTGGAGATGAGGGATGGCAACCGTCACCAGCTCGGCCTGCCGCCCGTCATCCATGAATTGCTGCACGTCAGGGAGCGTTGGGCAGCCGTCGCGAACGAGGCGCTGCAGCAGGCTCGGGTTGCGGCGCGCGTCGATCACCGCAGCCTGAAGGCGCAGGGCGTCGACCGCGAGCCGCTACCCCATATTCCGAAAGCCGCGCTCGAAATGGAAAGGCACGGATATCGCAGTGCCGTGGCCGAGCGAATCCGGGCGCAGTACGAGGCACGGGTGCGCGCCCGTGAGGAGAGAGTCGCGGGGCAGGAGACGCGCAACACCGCGGCGCCACCCGTCGCGGAGACATCCGCCGCGGCGCCGGCCGCCAAGGTGCCCGCTGCCAAACCGCAAAGCCTCGAAGACATTCGGCGGGAGGCTCGCGAGAACTGGCTGCGGTTGCGGCAGAGTCAAGGTCAAAGCCAGAGCCAGGGGCAGGGCCAAAGCCACAGCCAAGCGCAGGGGCAGGGCCAAAGCCAGGGCCAAAGCCAGGGCCAGGGCCAGGGCCAGGGCACTCCCCCGCCCTCGGCCACGCGAGATCGCGATCACAATGATGACCTCTCGCGCTGAAATGCTATTGCGGTTCCAAGATGGCCCGCTGATCCGGGCAATCCCGTATGCCTCCTGCTACGTGTACTCACCCACGGGGACGGGAGCGGTGTGCGAGCGGTCACGTCTGCTGCGCGCGCTGCTGAAGGCGGGGGATTCGGGCTTCATGCTGAGATACGCCTTGCGAGTCAGCCAGCAAGCCAGGGAGTCGCCGTTGCTCGCGGATTTTTTCAGCCCGAGCGATGTCCTGGTTCCCGTGCCCCGAAGCGCGCCGTCCGTGGTGCGAGGCATCTGGCCGGCCGAACATCTCGCCGTCGCGTTGGTCCGAGAAGGTCTCGGCGGGGTATCGTGGTCCGGCCTGCACCGGGTCCGCGCCGTGCGCAAGTCCGCGACGGCCGCGCCGGGCCAGCGCCCGACCGTCCATCTGCACTACGAATCCTTCTGCATCGAGAGTGCGCCGTCATCCCCCGGAAGAATCGTCCTCATCGACGATGTGGTGACCAAGGGTAGGACTCTGTTGGCCGCGGCGAGCCGGCTGCACGAGGCATTTCCTGGCGCTCAAATCCGGGCGTTCGCGCTGGTCCGAACCCTGGCGTTGGGATCGGGCGTTGAGCGCCTGCTGGATCCGTGCAAAGGGGAAATCAGATGGAAGGCTGGCGACGCGCACCGTAGCCCGTAGCTGCCGGCCCGCACCGTCGGCTTGACCACGGCACGCTATGTAGATACACTATGTATATACAGTATAATTGCAGTATAATTGGGCTGAGAAAAAAAGAAGATCCAACCTACGAGTTCACGGTATCGATTTTGTGGATGCTCCGCTTGTATTCGACGGTCTTACGTACACGTACGAAGATGACCGGCTTCCATACGGTGAGCATAGATTCGTCACGCTCGGATTTCTCAGGGGTATCCCCGTATCCATTGCGCACACAGAGATTGGCGAGGTCATACGTGTCATTTCATTCCGGCGAGCCACAAACCATGAAGCGCAAATCCTCCTCTCAGAAGTCAAAGACCAGCTTCCGGCGGCTTCGGTCGACGGCGGACGGCGACATCTGGCTGACAAACGAGCATCCCGAGATCGACCTGAAGCACGTCGCGCGCGGGATCGTACGCCGCGGCCTAAGGGTCGTCCCGCCTAAGGCATCCGTCTCGCTGCGAATCGATGCGGATGTCCTGGAATGGTTCAAATTGGGTGGGGCTGGCTATCAGACGCGGATGAATGCCGTACTGCGGGCGTTCAAGGAAGCCGCCGGCTGATTGTCGGCCGCATAGTCGTCGATACCCTTGCAAATCATCGACACCAAAACATCCCCCGCCAGCCGCCCACTTCAGGGCCTGAGTGATTCCGAGATTGCGCGCCGCCTGGAGCGCGCGCTGGCGGGATCGGACGGGCTGACGGGTGCTCACTGCGTGCACGAGCTGTGGATGCGCGGTGAAATGTCCATTAACATTGAGCGGGCGCTTGAGAGGCTGTGGGCGCGCGCCGCGGCGGCTGTGCCGGAATGGCTGCCGATGCGCTACATCGAGTGGCTGCCCACCGTGTATGAGATCGCGCTCCAGTATGGATCTTCGGGCAAGGGACGCTCGAACATCTACCTGGTGCTTCTCGACTATCAGGACCGGGACGGGGTGTATGGCGTGTATGTGGGGATGAGCAAGTACAGTCCGGCGCAGCGCTTCGACCAGCACAAGGCCGGCATCCGCGCGGCGGGCAGTGTCCTGAAGCGGGGCATCGAGGTGCTGACGGGACCCACCTTGCACCTGCAATATATCAAGCGCTCCGAGGCGGCCCGCATCGAGGAGGAACTCGCCCTCGCCCTCGCCGCGGCGGGGTTGCGCGTCAAGGGCGGCCACTGATGATTCTCATCGGCATGTTCGATTCGCCCTTCGTGCGCCGCGTCGCCGTCAGCATGAATGTGCTCGGGATGGTGTTCGAGCACCGTAATTGGTCCGTGGGCAAGGACTTAGAGCTGATCCGGCAATTCAATCCCCTGGGCCGGGTGCCGACGCTGGTGCAGCCCGATGGCGAGGTGCTGATCGAATCGGCCGCGATTCTGGATCTGCTCGATGAGCACGCGGGCGCGGAGCGCGCGCTCGTGCCGCGGTGGGGCAAGGATCGGCGCGAAGCGCTGCGGATCATGGCGGTGGCCACGGGTGCGGCGGAGAAGGGCGTCGCCCAGGTCTATGAAACCGTGTTCAGGCCGCCCGAGAAACGCTATCGGCCGTGGGTGGAGAGGTGCGCGACGCAAATGCACGCCGCGCTCGCCGAGCTCAACCGCCTCGCTCAGGCGCGCGCCGCCGGCTGGCTGGTCGGCGATCGGATGACCCAGGCGGATATCACCGCGACCTGCGTGTACACCTTCCTGACGGAGGCGCTGGCCATCAACCGCAGCGCCATTGCCTATCCGGCGCTTGCGGCGCTTGCCGAGCGCTGCGAGGAGCTGCCGGAATTTCGCGTGAGCAAGGCTGAGTTCTTTCCGCCCGGCGAGACCGGCGCGACGGGCGAGACTGGATGATCACGCCCTCCCGAATTGCCATACAATACGGCGATGATCACGGTGCACCACCTCAACAACTCCCGGTCACAGCGGGTGCTGTGGTTGCTGGAGGAGCTGGGAGTGCCCTATGAGGTGCGCCGCTACGAGCGTGATGCGAAAACCATGCTCGCTCCGCCGGCGCTGCTCGCCGTGCATCCGTTGGGAAAGTCCCCGGTCATCGTGGACGGGACGGTCACGGTGGCCGAATCGGGCGCCATCGTCGACTACCTGGTCGAGCGCTACGGGGGCGGCCGGCTGATACCGCCGGCGGGTACCCCGGAGCGGCTGCGCTACACCTACTGGCTGCACTACGCGGAAGGATCGGCGATGCCGCCGCTGCTGCTCAAATTGGTGTTCGATCGGGTCGCGGGCAGTCCCGCGCCCTGGCCCATCAGCGCCATCGCGCGGCGCATCGCGGGGACGGTGCAGAACGCCTTCATCGGCCCGCAGCTCAAGCGCCACTGGGATTACATGGAGGCCGAGCTGGCGGCGCATACCTGGTTCGCCGGCGGGGAGTTCACGGCGGCGGATGTGCAAATGAGCTTTCCCCTGGAGGCCGCGGCGTCGCGCGCCGGCTTGAATGCCAGCCGCCCTCGCTTGATGGCCTTTCTCGACCGCATTCATGCGCGCGACGCCTACAAGCGCGCGCTGGATCGCGGCGGACCCTATTCATACTAGTGCAGGTCATACTAGCGCAAGGCTTAAGTTTGGATATCGAGTCTTCTTGAATACAAAAAAGGGGGAGTTGCCATGCGGAAGTCGCTGAAGTTCGGAGCGGCAGTGTCAGTGGTCGTGTATCTGGGTCTTGCCGGTTGCGGCCAGTCGCCGCCGGCGACCGTGGCGCCCAAGGGTCCATCTCTGGCGAGCCAGCAATGGAACAAGCTCACGGCGGGTTTTATCGACAGTTATTTCCAGGCGCAGCCATACTTCGCCGCGCAGTCGGGCCGCCACGAGTTCGACGGGCAGCTGCAGGACGTCAGCAATCATGGCCTCAGGCGCGAAATCGCCCGCCTGCATGATGAGCGCGATCAAATCGCCGCCGTCGATCCAAAGACCCTGGAGCCGCGCGAGCGTTTCGACCGCGATTACCTGCTTGCCGTCGTCGACAAGGATTTGTTCTGGCTGGAAAAGGCGAAGTATCCCTTCAGCAACCCGGCCTGGTACATCGACAAGATCGATCCGGACATGTACCTGAGCCGCAACTACGCCCCCTTGGACGTGCGCATGAAGGCCTACATCAAGTACGCGCGCGGCATCCCCAAGATGGTCAACGACATCAAGGCGAATCTGCAGGCGCCCATGCCCAAGACGTACGTTGAATTGGGAATCGCACAATATGGCGGATTGGCCGAATTCTATTCGAAGAACGTGGCGGCGGTCTTCGCATCGGTGAGCGATCCCGATCTGCAGAAGCAGCTCAGCGATGCGGATACGGCCGCGGCGCAGGCGATGGACGCGCTCAAGCAGACCCTGGTGGAGGGGCTCAAGAAGGCGAACGACAAGTTCGCATTGGGCCCGGATCTGTACGCGCAGATGGTCTCGCAGACCGAGCGCGTGGACGTGCCCGTCGATCAGATCGAAGCGGCCGGCCGCGCCGACCTCGACCGCAATACCGCCGCGCTCAAGACCGAGTGCGCTGCGTACGCGCCGAAGGCAGCTTTGCCGCAATGTGTCGCCAAGATGATGTCCGCCCACAAGGAGAAGGTCGGGGCGGTCGAGGCCGCGCGCGCGCAGCTGACGACGCTCAAGGACTTCATCGTCAAGAACAACGTGGTCTCGATACCGAGCAACGATGAGATCTTGGTCGCCGAAGCGCCGCCGTACAATCGCTCCAATGCGGCGTTCATACAGATTCCCGGGCCGTTCGATCATGGAGTTGCCTCGGTGTACAACATTGCGCCGCCCGACCCGAAGTGGAGCAAGGCCGAACAGGAGGCCTATATCCCGAGCGCGGCGCGGCTGTTGTTCATCTCGGTGCATGAAGTGTGGCCGGGACATTTCCTGCAGTTCCTGCATTCGAACGCCAATCCCTCGAAGCTGGAAGCCCTGTGGGTGGGCTACGCCTATGCGGAAGGCTGGGCGCACTACTGCGAAGAAATGATGTACGAGAGGGGGCTGGGCAAGGACGATCCGGAGACGCACATCGGACAGCTCACCAACGCCCTGCTGCGCGACGTGCGCCTGCTGTCGTCCATCGGGCTGCACACGCACGGCATGACCGTCGCACAGTCCGAAAAGATGTTCCGCGAACAGGCGTTTCAGGACCCGGGCAACGCGCGCCAGCAGGCCGCCCGAGGCACCTACGATCCGGCATACCTGAATTACACGCTAGGCAAGCTCATGATCAGGAAACTGCGCACCGACTGGATCGCCAAGCACGGGAGCGCAGGGTCGGCGGCGGCGGCCGACGATCAGGCGCTGTGGCATGACTTCCACGACCAGTTCCTCTCGTACGGCGGTCCGCCGATTCCGCTGCTGCGCAGGGAAATGGTGGGCGAGGAGGGGACGCTGCTCTGAGGCAGGCATCCTAGCGAATGCCGATGACGATTCCGCTGTCCGCCCAGGCGCCGAGCAGGCCCGCGGCGCGCAGCGGGATCTCATCCTCTGGCAGCCAGGCGCAGAGCGCCTCGCACATCGCGCCGAAATTTCCTCCGCCGCGGGCCAGGTCGAGCGCCGCCGCCTCCTCGGCGGTCAGGGAGCGAAAGTAATTCTTGAGCTCCCGCCGCCACAGCAGCCAGGGCACGGGAAGCGGCGCACGCTCCGGCGGCCGCGGCGCCTCGCCGCGGTCGAGGGCCTGCCATGCGGCCGCCGTGTTCCAGTGCAGCTCGAGGCGGCGCAGCGAGGGGTGAAATTCGAATTCAAGCTCGCTCCATGCCGCCGGGTCGATGGCGGTGAAGGCGGCGCGCTCGAGGCTTTGCGCGTCGGCTGAGTCGAAAACCTCCGATAGTGTCCACTCGAGCAGCGCGAGCTCCGCCAGCAGGGGCTGTGCGTCATGGGGCGGGCGGCGCTCGAGGAATTGCGCCAGTTCACGCCCGTACCAGCGGATCGAGCGATGCACTGAGGGGTGCGCGGCCACGAATGCCGCGCCCAACGCCACGAATACCTCGTCGCCGAGCAGCGTATGCAGCTTGGGATAGGTGTCCTCGAGCGCCTCGATCAGGCGCACTCGATAGCCATCCCCATAAATGGCCAGCCGCAGGGCGGCGGGCAGCGGCGGCGCGTCCACGATGGCATCGAGGGCGGCGCTGTTCTCGCCGAGCAGATGACGCTGCAGCTCCCGCTGCACCTGGCGCAGCCGCATCATGCCGCCGCCTGAGCGGGGTTGCGCGCCGCCTCGCGGGCCAGTTCGAGTTCCGCCACCAGCTCGCCCAAGGGCGGAATGTTGTCGTCGCGCTCGATCATGGTCGGCACCGCCCCGAACTGCGCGACGGCCTCGCGATATAGGTTCCAGACCGGCGAAGCGATCGGATGATCGTGCGTGTCGATCAGATGTCCGCCGAGATCGCTGTGGCCTGCGAGATGAATCTGGCGGACCCGGTTCTTGGGCATGGCGCGCAGGTAGTCCACGGGGTCGAAGCCGTGATTGACGCTGCTGACGTAGATATTGTTGACGTCGAGCAGAATGCCGCAGTCCGCGCGCTGCGCCACCTCGCGCAGGAACTCCCATTCGCTCAGCTCGGAGGCATGAAAGGTCAGGTAACTCGAGACGTTTTCCAGCAGGATCTGCCGGCCGAGAACGTCCTGGACTTGCCGGACTCGGGCGACCACCCATCCCAGCGCCTCTTCGGTGTAGGGCAGGGGCAGCAGATCGTGCAAATTCCGTCCTTCTATTCCGGTCCAGCAGAGGTGATCGGAAATCCAGTGCGGTTCGATGCGTTTGGCCAAGGCCCGCACCGACTTGAGATACCCGAGATCGAGCGGATCGGTGCCGCCGATCGACAGCGATACGCCATGCAGGACCAGGGGGAAGCGTTCGCGGATGCGATCCAGGTACCAAAGCGGCTTGCCGCCGGGAATCAGGTAGTTCTCGGTCAGTACTTCCAGCCAGTCGATCGCGTGAGGCTCGTTGAGCACGGCCTCGTAGTGCGGCGTTCGAAGGCCAAGACCAAAGCCGGCGAGTGTCATCGTCGCTCGGGGGCGGGGCGCCCTCGGGAGGGCCGGGCATTCAAGACGCCCGGCCCCGGTCGAGAGCCCGAAAGCCCGATTACTTCGCCGCGTCAGCCTTCGTCTTGGCCTGGGCCGCGGTGCAATCCGATTTGGTCATTTCCTTGAAGCCCTTGCCCTTGCAGCTATTCATGCCCTTGCAGCTGTTCTTCGACGACTTGCAATCGGACATGCCCTTGCAAGAGTTCACTCCGGTGCAGTGCATGGTCGCTTCATCCGCGGCCACCGAGACGTTAGCCATTCCGGAAGAAAACAACATTGCGGCCGCGGCAGCCATTGCCGCGCTCGAGACTTTATTGATCTGCATGATTGAGCCCTCAATTGTTATGAATGCAGCGATATTGCTGCTCCCCTACAAAGACCCGCCCAGCCGCGGGATTATTACTCAGCTATATGAGCTTATGATTAAAAGTATGCCGCCGGTGGCCGCGCCATGAACCGATTTCTACTGTTTCCGCCCCCGGTGCATCCAATTCCGCCGACTATCCGAATATATCCGTCCATGTTCTACGCGACGGTCTACCTGCAGGGGCTCGGCGTAACCGCTGCCGCGGCGTTCGGCGCCTGGCTGCTCAGTGTCGCGCGGCGCAACGTCGCCATCGTCGACAGCCTGTGGCCATTGATGTTCGCCTTCATGGCCTGCACCTATGCGGCCGGCGCCCCGCGGCTGGGTCCGCGGGCGGCGTGGATCCTGGTTCTGGTGGGAGCATGGGCGATGCGCCTCTTTATATACATCACGGCGCGCAACTGGGGTCACGCGGAGGATCGCCGCTATCGGGGGATCCGCGCTCGCAACGAACCTCATTTCGCGGCCAAGAGCCTGTATCTGGTCTTCGCCCTCCAGGCCGCGCTCGCCTGGGTCATCTCGCTGCCGTTGCTTGGCGCAATCCTCTCTCCGCGCCCGCCCGGAATCCTGGACGCGGCCGGCGCCGGTCTTTGGCTGCTGGGGTTCATTTTCGAGGCCGGCGGCGACTGGCAACTCGCCCGCTTCAAGGCGCAACCATCCAACCAGGGCAAGGTGATGGATCGAGGCCTTTGGCGGCTCACCCGCCATCCCAATTATTTTGGGGATTTCTGCGTGTGGTGGGGTTTTTATCTGATGGGGGTGTCGGCCGGCGCGTGGTGGAGCATCTTAGGGCCGCTGCTGATGTCGCTGCTGCTGCTGCGCGTCTCCGGAGTCACGCTGCTGGAGAAAGACATCGGCGAACGCAGACCGCAGTACGCCGAGTACGTCCGCCGAACCAATGCCTTTTTCCCCGGAATGCCCAGACGGCAATGAATTTGCGCGGGAAATCCCCGCCATCCGCCGTTGTGCAAAAGCAACAAAATGTCGCCGTCTGAAATATCTCATATATCCCCAATCCCCAATGGTGTGGCTGCGGAGGCAGCGACGGAGTGCGGCGGCGCAGGTCGGCGGAATTGGCGACGGGGCGAGAGTTCTCGGGGGGCTCGTCAGGTGGGCGCACGTGAGGCCAGCAGCCGCGGGCGATCAAATTCGGCCCGATCGGGCTAGATTTTATCCGGATTACTGATTTAAGCCGTTGAGGCGTCTTGGCAACACCGGATTTGCGTGCTGTAATCGCAACATAACTCTGACTGGGATGCCTTAGAAAAGTTTCGCGGATGGTGCGAGCCAGTCGGACCGTACTGAATCGACCGAATTAAACGTTAGGGAGCAACAAATGGGGAATAATCGCCAATTGCAATTTGCAATCCGTGCTGCGCTTGCAGCCGCCGCGGCGACGGCTGCCGCTCCGGCGGCGCTGGCGCAGACGGTAGCCGCGAGCAGCAGCACCACCACCGAGAATACTTCGCTTCAGGAAGTCGTCGTCACTGGTTCGCGCATCGCCCAAGCGCCGAACGATGTGTCCATCAGCCCGATCACGACGATGACGGCGGTAGACATCCAACAGACCGGCTTGATTCGAACCGAGGACATCCTCAACAGCCTGCCGCAGGTGACCGCTGAACAGGGCTCCGGGCAGTCGATCAGCTCGGTGGGTACATCGACCGTCAGCCTGCGCGACTTGGGCTCGCAACGCACTCTGGTGCTGGTCAACGGCGTGCGCATGAATCCGGGCGGTGCCGGCGGCGTCTCCGGCGGCAACGCCAACGCCGCGGACGTGAGCCAGATCCCGGCCTCGCTGCTCGAACGGGTCGACGTGCTGACCGGCGGTGCGTCCGCGGTGTACGGCGCCGACGCGGTGGCAGGCGTCGTCAACTTCATACTCAACACCCACTACGAGGGCGTCAAGGTCGACGCCGATTACGGTTTCAACCGGCACGACAACAACAACCAGACCTACCTCAATGAATTGTCGGCCTTCGGCGCGACACTGCCGCCGAGCGTTGTCGATACCGGGCAGAACAAAGAGCTGTCGATCATCGCGGGCGCAAACTTCGCCGACGGCAAGGGCAACGCGACGGCGTATTTCACCTACCTCAACAGCGGTGCAGCCGTCGGAGATCAGTTCGACCATGCCGGCTGTACGCTGATCGGCGGGGCAACTCCGAACAGCGCGACCGTGTGCGGCGGCTCAGGGACGAGCCCTCACGCCCACGTCTACGAACTCGGCGCGGTCGGCGGGAGCGCGACCACGATTATTGACGACGCGGTAGACCCGAAGAGCGGCACTCTGCGGCCATTCAACGGCAGCGATCTCTACAATTATGGCGCGCTCAGCTACTTCCAGCGTCCCGCCGAGCGCTACACGGCGGGTGCATTCCTGCACTACGACATCAACGACTACGCCAGCGTCTACATGCAGACCATGTTCGCCCGGAATTCCTCCGCAGCCCAATATGGTCCGAGCGGTGACTTCTACGGCACGTCAACCATTCAGTGCAACGACCCGTTGCTTACGGCGCAGGAAGTGACCGTCCTGTGTAACCCGACGACTCTGGCGGCGAACCACGCTCAGTACCCCAACACGCCCGCCAATTCGTTTACCACATACATCGCTCGCCGCAATGTCGAGGGTGGCGGACGCACGGACAACTACACTTCGAATTCCATCTTCCAGACGGTGGGCGTCAAGGGCGGGTGGGGCGACGCCTGGACGTACGACGCCTACGTCAAGGTCGGCATCACGCAGTTCGGGGACATCGAGACCAACTTCCTTGGCTCGGTGCAAACACAGAACGCATTGGATGTCGTACCAAACCCCACGGTTGCCAATGGCGGTGTGTCGACCCTGGCGGTCGGCGCCCCGGTTTGCGAGTCCGTGCTCAATGGGACCGACACCAAGTGCGTGCCGTGGAATATCTGGACTCCCGGCGGTGTGACCGCGGCTCAGCTCGCTTACTTGGAAATTCCGGCGACCTGGAGCACAACCGCCACGGAATACATCGCTTCCGATTCGGTCACGGGGGACCTCGGCAAGTATGGCGTCAAGCTTCCGACCGCGAGCAGCGGCATGGCTATCAGCGTCGGCAGCGAATATCGGGAGGAGAAGTTCGATTTCAGCCCGGATTACATCTATGCCAACGGACTGACGGACTTGGGCGCCGGCGCCCCATCCAAGGCCATCGACGGCGGATTCCACGTATTCGAGGGATTCGCTGAATTGCGTCTGCCCATCATGAATGACCTGCCGGCTGCGTACAATGTATCGGCCGACGCAGGCTACCGGTATTCGAGCTACACGGAAGGGTTCAATACCAACACATACAAGATTGGCCTCGAGTGGGCACCGATCCAGGACGTGCGTCTGCGCGGCGGTTACAACCGCGCGGTTCGGGCCCCGAACCTCGACGAACTATACGAACCGGCGGTCATTGGCGCGGGCGGAACGGCGGATCCGTGCTGGGGTACGGCACCGAGCCTCTCGGAAGCTCAGTGCGCGAGGACGGGAGTGACCGCCGCCGAGTACGGCCACATTGGCGTCAACCCGGCGGCGCAGATCAACACGCAGGTCGGCGGCAATTCCAGCCTGACGCCGGAAATCGCCGACACGTACAGCTATGGCATCGTCTTTCAACCGACGTTCCTGCCAAACTTTGTTGCCTCGCTCGACTTCTTCAGAATCGTCGTCAACAACACAATCACCGAGCTGACGTCGAACACGGTCATCGACAACTGCGCACTCACGGGCAATGCGTCGGCGTGCGGCCTGATTCACCGCGGACCCACCGGCTCGCTGTGGCTCGCCAGCACCGACTATGTCCAGACGACTGAACTCAACATCGGGAGCGTTTCCACGAAGGGCTTGGACCTCGCGGCCCACTACAGGCTCGACGCGGGTCTGGTTGGCAAGTTCACCTTCAATCTGAGCGACACGTACACGCTGCATTTCGACGTGCAGCCGATCACGGGTGGTGCGTCATACGACTGCGCCGGATATTGGGGCGCCACCTGCGAAGCACCGCTGCCGCACATCCGTCAAGTGTTCACGACCAACTGGGCAATCGGGCCGGTGCCGGGTCTCGACTTCACCGTCAAATGGCGTTTGATCGGGCCGTCGAAAGTGGATAGCGAGAGCCAGAACCCGCAGCTCGCCGGGCCGTTCTATACGGCAACAGCCCAGATCCCGGGATACAACTACATCGACCTGTCGGCCAACTATACAGTGACGAGCGCGGTTGACGTTCGTGTCGGCGTCAATAACATCGCGGACAAGGACCCGCCGCTCATCCTGAACGGAAATCTGTCGAACTGCCCGAATACCACGTGCAACGATAACACCTGGACGGGCACGTACGACACGCTGGGCCGGTATCTGTACGCACATGTGAGCGTGAAGTTCTAAAACAAGAAGTAACGTGGGTGAGTGATTGACGGCGGGCTTCGGCCCGCCGTTTTTATGTGCGCCACGTTACTATAGCGTCAAATGACCAGCAGCAGCGCGAAGCTCGAGCGGGCGCTCCTCCTGCATCGACAGGGACGGCTGGACGAGGCCGCCTCCGTCTATCGGGAGCTGCTCGGGAGCGAACCTCGCAATGCCGACGCCTTGCACCTGCTGGGCCTGGTGATGGCGGCGAGGGGGCGCAGGCAGGATGCGGCGGCTCTCATCGGCACCGCCGTTCAGCTCCAGCCGGCGAACGCAGCCATGCAGGCCAACTTGGGCACTGCGCTCAGCGAGCTGGGACGGTACGCCGACGCGCTCACCTGCTTCGACCGGGCGCTGGAGCTGCAGCGCGATCTGGCCGCCGCCTATCTCGGCCGCGGCTCGGCGCTCCTGCACCTGGGACGGATCGAGCCGGCGCTGGCCAACCTCGGGCAAGCGGTACGGCTCGCGCCCCGCAATGCACGTGCGCACAACAGTCTGGGCGTTGCGCTCGAGCGCGCTCAACGCCCGCAGGAGGCGCTGCACTGCTTCAGGCAGGCGCTCGTCTTCGATCAGAATCATGCGGAGGCGCACCACAACCTCGGTCTCGTACTGGCCGCTGAGGGGCAGCATGCGGAGGCGCTGGCCAGCATCGAGCGCGCACTCGAGTTGCAGCCGCAGCAGTCGGCAGCACATGCCAACCGGGGCGTCGAGCTGCTGGCTCTCGAGCGTCCGGCGGAGGCTCTGGGGAGCGTGGATCGCGCGCTTGCCCTGCAACCGGACGTGGCGACTTACCACCACAATCGGGGCCTTTCGCTCATGAGCCTCGAACGCCGTGCGGAGGCGTTGGCGAGCTTCGAGCGCGCGCTCGAACTCGCACCCGGCAGCGCGCAGAGCCACCTATGGCGCGCCAAGGCGCTGATCGGCCTCAAGCGGCCGGCCGACGCGCTGGCAAGCTTGGACCGCGCGCTCAACATCGCGCCGCCGGACTTCGAGACGCACTTCCAGCGGGGCGTCGCGCTCGCGCGGCTGGAGCGGTACGAGGAGTCGGTCGGAAGCTTCGGCCAGGCGCTCAAGTTCGATCGGGATTCCGCGGAGGCCCTCAATAACCGCGGCGCCGTGCTGGTGAGGCTGTTCCGGCCCACCGAGGCGCTCGAGGATTTCGACAAAGCCATCGATCGCCGGCCGGATTACGTGGAGGCGCACATCAATGCCGGCAATACCCAGAAAGGCCTCGGCCGCTACCTCGAGGCGCTGCGCAGTTTCGACCGCGCCCTGGCGCTCAAGCCCGAGGATCCCACGGCCACCTGGAGCAAGGCGGTGCTCAAGCTCGCGCTTGGCGCGTTCCGAGAAGGCTGGCCTCTCTATGAGGCCCGCTTTCGCCTCGAGCACGCGCGGGCGCAGCAGCGCGGCTTCGCCGTGCCGCGCTGGTCCGGGGTCGAGCCGCTCGAGGGCAGGACGCTTCTCGTTCACGCCGAGCAGGGGCTCGGGGACACGCTGCAGTTCTGCCGCTACATCGGCCTGCTCGAGGCGCGGGGTGCAGACGTGGTCTTTGAAGTTCAGCCGCAGCTCAAGAAGCTGCTGCGGTCACTTGATACCCGCGCCCCGATCATCGGCCGAGGCGAGCCCCTGCCGCCGTTCGACCTGCACACGCCGCTGCTGAGTCTGCCGTTGGCTTTTCGCACCGACACCAATAGCATTCCCGGCGGCGTGCCGTACCTCAAGGTAGAGCCTGCGGCCGCGCGCTTCTGGGCGGAGCGGCTTGCCGCCCTGCCAGGCTTCAGGGTGGGACTGAACTGGCGCGGCAATCCCGAAGCGGAGAAGCACTCTGCGCTGCAGGCGCGTTCATTCCCCTTGAGTGCGGCAGCCGCGCTTGCACGGCTGCCGGACGTCACCTTGGTGTCGCTGCAGAAGGGAGCGGGTGCCGAACAGCTTGCCGAAGTCGAATTCGGCGCGGCGGTCGCGCAGCTGACCGATCCGTTATACCTGGGCCCCGATGAAATCGCCGAGGAAACGGCGGCGATCATGACGGGGCTCGATCTGGTCATCACTGCCGACACGGCTCTCGCCCATCTCGCGGGCGCGCTCGGTGTTCACGTCTGGGTGGTTCTGCAGTCGGTACCGGACTGGCGCTGGCTCACGGAACGCGCCGACAGCCCGTGGTATCCGACGATGCGGCTTTTCCGCCAGCGCATGCCGGGCGATTGGCCCGAAGTTCTCGATCGAGTGGCGGCGGAGCTTGCGGCCGCGCGAGCCCGGGGCGATCTACAACGGGGCGCCTGAGCCGAACGAGCTCCGCTTCGTCACTTGCTGATCTGCGGCCTATCGTTCTGCATTTCGCGAAGCGCCTGCTGTCCGGAATCTTGGTGAGCTTGTATCGATTGCGAGGTATCGCAGGTTTTTATTTCGAAACGGGAGCCAATCGGCGCTTCCTTGCGGCAGAAGTACTTTTCACCATGGCGCATCTCGAGCTTGTAGCCGCGGGAGATCATTTCCTTCTCCTGGGTGGTCAATTCCGGCTTGGCGCTGGTGACGGTAATGCCGGGTTTGATGGATCCGGGGGCGGCGGGTACGGCGTTCTGTCCCGCGGTGCCCGCCGCGGCGCTCTTCTCGCCGTTCGCCGGCGCTGTCCCCTGCTCCGCCGTGGCCGCCGCAATCGCCGGCGGCGGCGAGGGAGCCGGTGGTTCATCCGCCAGTGCGTATTGAGACCATATCCCCAGGTAGAGAACGGTGAATATCCCAGCGGCCATTCGCATGTTCACTACTCCCGGCTGATTGGGAGATTATAACCCCTATCGATGCGCTAGACGAACCAGCAATTGGTGGCGACCGTAATGCGCCTGTCTCGCCCGTAAAAGGGCGCGACCTCGTGAAACAAGTAGGAGGGGAATACGACCAGCTGCCCCGCCGCCAGCCGAATCTCGAGCGGCCGCAGCGCATACGCACGATGCAGCGTGGTAGTGGCGGGATCGGTGTAGGCATCGGCGCCCTGCCGGGGGTCCAGAAATCGCAGGACACCGCTGTCCGGGTGCTCGGGCACGGTCTCCCCGGCACGTACGCAATACACGGCGGACCAGGATGCGAGCGGGTGGTTGTGGGCAATGAACGAGCCGGCGTAGCGGGAGATGTGAAACCAGGTGTGGTTGTGGAACTTGAGCCGGGCGACGTGCTCGGCCCGGAGCGTTGTCGTCTCGATCACCACTCGGGCAACCGCGTCCAGCATGAAGCCGCGCAACTCCTGCACACACGCCTCGGGCCAGCGGAACAGGTTGAATCGGCTTTCGAAGGTCTCTGCCTGAGCTATATGGCTCGGCGTGGGATTTCTGTGCTCTTCGGTCTCGCGCTCGAGAAACAGCGTCTCGAGTTCCTGATTCAGGCGCTCGCAGGGCGCAAGACGCGTCTCGCCGAACGGCACGGCAAACAGCGGATGCAGCTGGATGTCGGGACTCACCAGCGCGCCACTCCCTGCTGGCCCGGGGCAACGAAGCGAATCCGAACCGTCACCAACATCAGCTGCCCGGAAGAGCGGACCAGCGCGATCTCGTGGGTGAGCGATGCCGGAAACACAGCCATTTGTCCAGGCACCGGCCGCCAGCCGTAGTGGCCCGGCGTGAATGGCATGCGCATCGCCGCACTGGTGGCGTCCGCGAACATGGTGCCGAGGCGCGACTCGTACAGCCGCAGCAAGCCGCTGTCGGCGCGCGTCGCGGACGGTTCGGGGGCCGTCACGCAGTAGATGCCGCACCAGGCGGTCAGCGGGTAGTTGGTTGCGGGCACGCGGCCGTCCTGTGCGACCACCGTGAACCAGCCGCGGGCCTGTACCGCGAAGGAGGTCAATTGAGCGTCGGGAAGGTCGTTGACGACACCGACCACGGAATTCACGCCGCGAATCATCGCGGCGCGCAGCTGCCGCACCGCGGTCTCCGGCCATTCGAACAGGTCATCGGAGCTGCGGTAGCACAGCGGATCGCGCTGAGCCAGGCCGTCCGCGCGCATGCGCGCCGCGAACAGCGCGGCCAGCGCCGGGTTCTGCGCCTGCGCGTCCGGCAGCGGCACGACGCCGAAGGGAGTGGCGAGAATCGGCACCACGAGCGGCGGGGTGAAAGTCATGCGGGCGGAAGGTCAGCCAACTGGTCGCGCAACTCCGCAAGGTAGCCAGCGTAGTGGCGTGACCGTCCCGAGGAGCTTCGGTACAGCGGTTCGCGCACCTGCCAGACGCTGGCGGTTTTGATGGCCGCACCGGCGGCCGCGTTCTGCGGCACATGCCCTCCCCACTCGAGCCCGAGAAAGGCACACAACCGCTGCACCGCCGGCTGCGGGTCGCTCACCAGGGCATCGTAGTCGAAGTCGAAGATCTCGGCCGCGAATATACTCTTCCAGTGCGCCATCAGACGGCGATACTCGGTGAAATAGTGACCGATATCCATCAAGTCGAGCGCGTAGCTCAGCTGCTGATCCAGGTGCAGGAAATAAATCGACAGGCAGTTGTCGAGCGGATTACGGATGGTATGCACGATTCGGGCGTCCGGAAACAAGCTCTTGATGAGCCCGATGTAGAGAAAATTATCGGGGCGCTTGTCGATCACGTAGCGGGCGTGCGGCGAGACTCGCGCAAGTTCGCTGCGGTAGCGCTTGGCTAACGCGCCGAGACGCTCCGGGGTCAGCGAGGCGAGCGATTCGGGAAACGGCGCGAGCTCCGAGCCGACGAGGCGCGGCAGGAAATCGAGCTCGCCGCCGGCGGCAACCCCCGGACAGCCGGCCAGCAGCTGCTCGGTCAACGTCGAGCCCGAGCGAAACATGCCGCAGATGAATATCGGGCCCGGGCGCGTATCACCGATGGCCGGCGACCGCTGTGTCGCCGTGCCGCCCGCGATCAGGCGGTCCACGAACGCATGCTGCCGTGCGCGGTCGTAGCGTGCGACCTGCGCCGCGCTCGCCCGGCTTGCCTGGTTCGCCGCGTGGTACGCAGAGAATGCGGCCGGGTACTCGCCTGCCTGGTCGAGGAGCCGGCCCAGGGCAAAGCCGACACTCGCGCGCTCGGCGGCCGAAGCCTGCGGATCCGTGGCCGCGTGTTGCAGCCGTGCAACCAGGACAGGGTCCGCGGACTCCCGCGGCTGCAGGTTCGCGTAGCGCGCCAACGCCTCGAAGCAGCGAGGCTCGCGCGCCAGAATCTGCCCGTAGAGCGCGAGCGCCTCCGCCCGCCGGCCGAGATCCTCGCAGAGGTTGCCGAGATTGAGGAGCGCCGGCGTAAAGGCGGGATTCAGGGACAGGGCCAGCCGCAATTCGCGTTCCGCTTCCGCGTGCCGCCGCAAGTAGTCGGTGTAAATCACGCTGCGGTTGAGATGGGCCTCCTCGGGACGGGAGACTCCCGCGTCGAGTGCCCGCTGGTAGGATTCGAGCGACTCCTCGAAGCGCCGCGCCTGACGCTGCAGGACCGCCAAGTTGAACCAGGATTCGGCTTGTCCCGGCGAACGCTCGAGCAGGCGTTGATAGGCCTGGATGGCCTCAGGGACGCGATTCTGGCGGCGCAACTGCGCCGCCTCGCGCAGCATCGCGTCGGAACTTCCCGTCAAGGTCACCTCTGTGGGTTCGCCGTCGCCCGCCGGCGATTTTCCCACATCTGCGGCGCGGCGACCAAGCTGGGATCATCGCGCCGAATCCGCTACTCTCAGGAACCGCATTCATGCGACATATCGATGGCCCGCGACCTCGACGCCGACCTCAAGACGCTCAACACGGTGCTGACCCTGGCTCAGAACCGCGATTTTGAACGCGCCGCGGCGCTGGCCGAGAAAACCCTCGCCAGCGGTTTCGAGCATCCGCTTCTGTTGAACGTGGCCGCCACCCGGCTGGAGCAAGAGGGCAGGTTCGAGGACTCTCTGCGCTTGCTCGAACGGGCGGTGGCCATCTCGCCCGGCGATATAGGTGCGCGCAACGCCCTGTCGATGTGCCTGCAGCGCCTCGACCGCCCGGCGGAGGCCCTGGATCATGTGGACAAGCTATTGAAGGCGCATCCGGGTCTCGGATTCGCGCATGCCAACAAGGGCAACGCGCTGATCTCGCTTGGCCTGCTGGGCCGTGCGAAGCAGAGCCACTTGCGGGCGCTGGAACTGGAGCCCGCCAATTTCGTCGCGATGGCGGCTCTCGCGTCCATCGCCACGCACCGCGGCGAGCATGGCGAGGCGCGGCGGTGGGCGGAGCAGGCGCTTGCGGTATCTCCCGGCTTTCCCGAAGCCGTCCAGAGCCTGGCCGCCGCTGACCTCGCGAGCGGCGCGACCAGCCGTGCGGCGGCGCTGCTCGAGCGGCTGATCCTCGACCCACGCGCGGGGCCATCGGACAGGGCGAACGCCAGCGGACTGTTGGGGGATGTGCTGGACGCTGCCGGCCGGTATGCCGAAGCCTTCGCCGCCTACACCACCTGCAACGAGGCGCTGCGGCAGATCCATCGGCGCTTCGCGAACGGAACGAGCGTACTCGAGTACACCCGGGCGTTGAGCGCCGCCATGGCAGAATTGAGTCACCGCTGGCTGCCCACCGCGGCGCCGGGAGCGACTGCCGACGACCCCCGGGAACACGTGTTCCTGATTGGATTTCCCCGTTCCGGCACGACACTGCTCGAGGTCGTTCTCGACGGCCACCCGCAAGTCGTCAGCATCGAGGAGCACGAGCTTCTGACCGATGGCTTGCTGCGCTTCATGCGCGAACCAAACACTCTGGAGCCGCTGATGCGGGCGGAGGAGAGCCAGCTCAGCGTGCCGCGGGGCGCGTACTGGGATGCGGTGAGAAAAGCCGGCGTAGACCCGGCGGGCCGGGTGTTCGTCGACAAACATCCTTTGAACACTCTCAAGCTGCCTCTCATCGCGCGGCTGTTCCCGCGTGCCAAGATCCTGTTCGCGATCCGCGATCCGCGCGACGTCGTGCTGAGCTGTTTCAGGCGCCGCTTCAAAATGAATTCGGCGATGTATGAGCTGCTCACACTGCCGGGTGCTGCGGAGTTCTACGCCGCGGTCATGGAATTCGCCGATCGGGTGCGCCCGCTCCTTGAGCTCGAGTGGCATGCGGTGCGCTACGAAAGTCTGGCGGCCGATCTCGAGCGGGAAATGCGCACCGTTTGTAGTTTCCTGGGGATCGAGTGGGCGGCCGGCATGGGTGACTTCGCCGGCCGCGTGCAGGCGCGGGAGCGCGCCACTCCGAGCACCGCGCAACTTGCGCGGGGCCTCGAACGATCGGGCGTGGAGCCGTGGAGACACTATGAAATGCCCCTCCAGCCGATTCTGCCCATGCTGGAGCCGTGGGTGGAGCGTCTCGGCTATTCTCCGTAGTGCGGCGCGCCGCAGCCTTCAGTCCCGGGCCTACTGCGTGCGGCGGACGTGGTAGGAGTGTTTCGACGGCGTCAGCATCAGGAACGAGCCAAGCGAAGCTTGCTTTATCGTCACCGGATCACCCGCACGCGGGCCCGCGCCATCGTCCGGATCGACAAACAACCATGCCTGGCCGTTGTCCAGTACGACCAAGGGCTGCCCGGTGCGGCTCTCGATGAGATTCGCGACATGCGCCTGGATCTTGACAGGGGCCGCCGGGGCTGCCTGCGCCTGGGTCTGTGCGTGCACGTGGGCCTCGCTGAAACCAAAATTTTTCGGATCGCTCGAGTATGTCGGCGGCGGCGTGGGAGCGGGCTGCGGCGCGGCGGGCGATGCATCGGAGGCTGCGCCTGTCGCGGCGACGGCCTGCGTTACCGGTGCCGGTGCAGTCGCAGCCGGAGCCGCGGCGGGCGCCGAGGTCACGGTGGCGCCGCGATCCGCGGGACCGCGCATGAGCGCGTCATAGCACGCCAGCCTCGCGTCGGGCGCCGTGATGGCGGCACAGTGTGCGAGGTCCGCGGCGGTCGGCGCCGCGGCCGCGAACGCCGCCGTCGACATGGCGATGAGTGCGGTGAGTGAGCCCAGGTGATCGGGCCGAGCCCCGCGGCTCACAGCCCCTGCTCCTGGCCGAGCGAGTAATACTCTCCGTAGATCTCAGTGGCGCTCTGGATCATGTCGCGCTCGGCAGCGGTCAGCAGCGGATTCCATATGTCGAAGATCAGGATGGCGCGCGGCGTGTCGGAGAGGTTCCAGGCCTCGTGTTCAATGGTGTCGTCGAATACCCACGCCTGGCCGGGAACCCACTCGCGGGTGGTCGAGCCGACCCGGAATCCACAGTCCGGCGGTACGATCAGCGGCAAGTGAACCGTGCAGCGCGTGTTGGTGACCCCGGTGTGCGCCGGGATGCGAGTATTGGGGTCGAGGATGGAGAAGTACGCCGTCGGCGCGCGGCGCTTGACGCGGCAGCGGGGCGCGGTCTCGAGCATGCGCGCGCTCACGGGGCAGCGCGCGATGTGGCCCGCGACGGCTTCGCTCTGATTCCATAGAAAATAGGCGCTCCAGCGCCGCGAGCGATTGAGCTCCCGGAACTGGTCGACGGGCATGCTGTCGGGGAAATCGATGTACGGCTGCAGACCGTCGCGATCGGTGACCATTACGCGCAGCAGCTCCGCTCGAATGTCAGGCGTCGCGGCCTCGACGGCATCGAGCCAGGGGAAGTCCGAGCGCTCGAAGAACTCGATGGCCGGCAGCTCCGGAAAGTACATCCAAGTCGGCTGCGAGTGATAGGTGCGGCGCTTGCCCATCAGGGTATCGAGGCAGCGATCGACGCGGCCCTGTCGGGCGCCCCCGTGGCGTTCGCGGATCTGTGCGAGAGGCTCCTCGAGCGCGCCGGCCAGTGCTGCGAGATCGGCATCAACCACCGACTTCGCATGGGCGAGGGCGTCCTTGAGGTTGCCGGGCGCTTCCGCGGCGGGCGGCAGGCAGGCGAATACGTTCTGGTAGGTGCGCGCGGCGTTGCGCACATCGCCCGTCGCCTCCAGGTAAGCGCCCTTCTGCAGCAGCGCCGAGACGTGCCGCGGTTCCAGGGCCAGCGCCTTCTCGATGGCGTCAATCTCATCCGCGCGGCGGCCGAGCTGCTTGAAGCTCGATGCGAGATTCGCCCAGAGCGTCGGGTGCTTGGGATCCGCGAGGGTCGCGCGCGCGAACAGCGCCTGAGCCTGATCCGGCGCCCCCCGGGCGAGCATTCGCACGCCGAGCTCATTGAGCACGGCGGGGTGATTCGGCGCCTGCTGCGCGACTCGCGCCAGCAGCTGGTCCGATTCCAGCGTCCGTCCGGCCGCCTCTGCCGCCTTGGATGCCTGTAATACCCGGACGATTGCGGCGTCGTCGAGCGGCGCGGGGACAGCGGTATTCACGCCGCGATTGTATAACACCTCGCCGGACGGCGTTCGCGCTGCGTTGACTTGCCCGCCCAAGTCCGTTTAGATCCGTTGCAAATCTCTCCTGGAGTCTGGGATTTGACACCGAGCGGCTCTGTCGATCTCGAGCTCATGCGCGCGTCGCAATTGCTCGACTCGGATCCGGCGGCCGCCGCGCGCCGGGCGAGCGGCATCCTCGAGGCTTCACCCGGTCAGCCGGAGGCCAAGCTCTTGTTCGCGGCCGCGTGCCGCAAGCTCGGCGATCCGGCGGCGGCGGCGGCGGCGCTGGAATCGCTGCCGAATGGCGAGCGCGATACGCCGCTCATGCAGCTCGAACTCGGCCGGGCGTACGCGGCAAGCGGCCGCCACTCCCTGGCGCTGACCGCGTTCCGGCGCGCAGTCGCGCTGGACGAAGGCCTGGCCGATGGCTGGCGGGAACTCGCGGCGATGTCGTTCGCCGCCGGCGAAACGCAGGCGGGCGACGAGGCCTACGCATGCTACGGCCGCCTGACCAAGGATCCCCCCGAACTCAGCGATGCGATCGTCGCGCTCGCCGACGGCCGGCTGCAGGCGGCCGAGGCCATCCTGTTGCGGCGGCTCGACCAAGTCCCGAGCGACGCGGCCGCTTTGCGCCTGCTCGCGGAGGTCGCAACCCGGCGCGAGGATTACGAGGAAGCCGAACGGCGGCTGACCCAATGTCTCGACCTTGCGCCGGGCTATGCCGCGGCCCGCTTCGACCTGGCAAATCTCAAGTTCACGCAACATCGGCATTCCGCGGTGCTGCCGCTGGTCGAACGGCTGCTCGCCGCGGAACCGTGCAACGTCGAATATCTCAGCCTGAAGGCGCAAACGCTGCGGCTCGTCGGCCGCATCGAGGAGGCGATCGCCCTGATGGATGCTGCCGTCGCGGACCATCCGGACGAGGATCCGGCGTGGCTCCTGTACGGACATCTGCTGCGGGAGGTGGGCCAGCAGTCGCGTGCGATCGACATGTACCGGCGCGCGCTCGCCGTACGTCCGGAGTCCGGCCGCGCCTATTCGAGCCTCGCCAATCTCAAAACTTTCCGTTTCGACGGCGCCGATCTTGAGGCGATGCAGCAGCGGCTCGCGCAGGGTACCCTCACGAGCGCCGACCGTACCCACCTGGAGTTCGCGCTGGGCAAAGCGCTGGAGGACAAGGGCGATTTCGAGGCTTCCTTCGAGCATTATGCGCGCGGCAATGCGCGTCACCGCGCGACCATCGACTACGACTCTAATGCGACAACGGCGATCACGCAGCGCTGCATGGCGGTTTACAGCGCCAGCTTCTTTGCCGACCGCTCTGGATGGGGCAGCCGGCGAGCCGATCCGATTTTCATTGTCGGGCTGCCGCGCTCGGGGTCGACACTGCTCGAGCAGATCCTCGCCAGTCATTCGCAAGTCGAAGGCACGCGCGAGTTGCCGGATGTCCCCAGCATCGCTCGCGAGCTGACCTCGCGCCCGAATCCGGCCGGGCGGCAGGGGTACCCGGAGCCCGTCGCCGCGATGACACGAGACGAGATCGAGGCACTCGCAGCGCGTTACCTGTCGCAGACCCGGGTGCATCGCCCGCTGGGCAAGCCGTGCTTCGTCGACAAGATGCTGAGCAACTTCGTCCACGTCGGGCTCATCGAGCTCATGTTCCCCGAAGCAGCCATCATCGACATCAGGCGTCACCCGCTTGGCTGCGGCTTCTCCTGCTACAAGCAGCTATTCGCCCGCGGCCTCAGCTATGCCTACAATTTATCGGAGCTGGGACGTTACTATCGGGACTACGCCGAACTGATGGCGCATTACGATGCGGTACTGCCGGGGCGGGTGCATCGCGTCTACTACGAGCAGCTGGTTGCCGATCCCGAAGGCGAAGTACGCCGCCTTTTGGACTACTGCCGGCTGCCGTTCGAGCCTGGATGCCTGCGGTTCTATGAGAACCCCCGGGTGGTGCAGACAATCAGCGCCGAACAAGTGCGCCGTCCGATCTATTCGGAGGGAGTCGATCAATGGCGCCACTACGAACCTTGGCTCGGACCTTTGAAAGAAGCCGTGGGAGATCTGGCCGAGCGCCATCCTTGAGATCGCCGCCGCCCGGCAAAAAAAACCCCGGGGGTTGAGCCCGGGGTTGGTCCTGTCACTCGACTGGAACTCGATTCAAATCATCAATTGCCGCTCACGATGTGCAAAGAAACGCGGCGATTTTGCAATCTGCCGTCGGCGGTCGAATTGTCTGCGATCGGATGCTCCTTGCCATAGCCCTTGGCAGTCATGGTGTTGGTGACGCCATGATCCTTGAGGTAGGCCATCACGGTCTCGGCGCGGCGGCGCGACAACACTAGGTTGTGCTGCGCGGAACCCCGGCTGTCGGTGTGCCCGTGCACCTCGATCACCAGGTTCGGATGCTTCTTCAACGTGGCGACGGCATAGGTCAGCACGAAGTCCGATTCCGGTACGAGATCCGCGGAGTCGGTGGCGAAGTTCACCCCTTCGAGCTTGATCTCGTCCTTGATGGTGCAGCCGTAGGCGTCGACCATGTCGCCCTTCGGCGTGTTCGGACACCGGTCGATGGAGTTCGGCACGCCATCGCCGTCGTCGTCGCCATCAACCGGCGGCGGGGGAGGCGGCGGCGGCGGGGGCGGCGGCGGGGGAGGCGGGGGCAACTCACGCGCGACGGGCGGTGGCGGCGGTGTGGGAGCGCCGAACATCAGCTGAAAGCCGACGCCGACGATGATGTCGTTGGGACTTCGCGGTACATCGGCAACGCCTTGGATGAACTCCCAGCGGTACTTGGCTTCAGTGCGAAACTGCAGACGCGTGGAACCCGATTGGCTGCCGATGCCGGTCAACAGACCGAGGCCGGCTTCGGCCAACCACGCCTGATTGTTCATCGAGATGCGCCCGATGTCGTCGCTCATCGCGCCGACGCCCGTCAGCACGTACGGCCGGAACATCGAGGTCGCCGGCAGAAGTTTGTACAAGATATCGAGCGATGTGGCGTTGAGCTTTTCACTCTCTGCCGAGCCTCTGAGGGCAAAGCTGCCGTTGCTCAAGGCCAATTCGGCCGCGAGATTCGGCGCGAAATCGTATCCCAATCCGATTTGAAATCCAGCGTTGTCCTTGGAAACTCGCCTATCGTCCAAAAAGGTGTATTGGGCCAACGGGCTCAAGTACCAGGCGCCGGTGTCATCGTAGCCGTCCGCGGCCAGCGCGCTGCCTCCAAGCCCGCACGCCGCGCTCAATAACGCTCCAAGGATCACTCTCTTCATACTCATCTCTCCGTAATGAATTCGCGTAAATGAATTCGTGTAAAGGCAACACGACATAATGCTACGCAGCGTGGCGATATCCTGCAATCTTCCCTACTTGGATGGCTTGCAGGAGAGCCGTCCAATCAATGTTGCGTTTTTACCACATACGTGGCCAATGTATGTAGGTCAACGCCCCGTGTTGGTGTAGGAGTTCACTTGACGTTATGGAATGCGGGATGTACGGCGGAATCGCCGACTTTGATGCCGAGACGTTCGCTGGCTCCGCCTTTGAGCTCGAGCACCGCGAAAGAGGGCTTGGGGGACTCGATGATGGACAGTGAGAGGGGCGCGGCCTGCGCGGCGATGTGTTCAATGCGTCCGTGCTCGTTGATGAACAGCAGGTCGAGCGGGATATAGGTGTTCTTCATCCACATGGTGGGGTGCGGATTGCCGGGAAACAGGAACAGCATGCCGGCATGCTCATCCAGATCGTGCACGAACATCAGTCCCTGCTCCTCGCGGCGGGGATTGTCGGCGTTCCAGATCTTGAAATTGATCACCTTGCCGGCGCTGGTCCTGATCGACAGCAGGCTTTGCGGAAATGCCGACAGCGGTTCCGGCTGCGTTTCCTGGGCGCGCGCGCCGCCCCCGATCATCGTACAGGCGCAGAACAGCGCCGCCACAACCCAACTCGACTTGCGCATGGCTCAGGGCTCCGGTTTTTCTTCAGAGGTCTGGTAGTTTACAAGTCCGGCGAATTCGAATGTGCTGACCAGCACATCGCCGTCGCCGCGGATGGCATGCGCGGGTTGAGTGCAAAAGCCGCGCGCCTCGAGCCGGTAGGCGCCCGCCGCCGGGAGCGGCCGCTGGGTCAATGAATCCACCGTGCAGCGCGTGTCGCCGAGCGTCCCGTAGATGCGGCTCTTGCCCTGCACGATGACGGTCAGATTGGCGCCGACGGCGTGGGCCGGCTGACCGGCGCGCACCCCGGTCAGCCCGAAGACCAGCAGCAAATTCGGTGCGCCGCCGGCCGTGCGCTGAAAACTCAGGCGAACCCCGAGGGGCTTGTCCCGATATTCGCCCTCGCAGCGCGTCCCCGAGTTCGGCCAATCGATCTTCGCCTCGATCGCGCCGGCGAGATGGGCGCGCAGGTAACCGTCGCCGGAGGCGAGACAGCCCGATATCTTCGCCGGCGAGGCACTCACCGGTGAGCTGGCGGGCGGCGCAGCGACGGCCGGGGCGGCGGCGACGGCCGGGGGAGCGACGGCGGGCACACCGGCCGCGGCGGCCGCACCGCACAGGGCCGCGCCCAGGAGCACTTTAGTCGGTATCATTTGCCCTCATGTTGCCACGCGCATGGTTGTTGTTCCTAGGTTGCTCGCTTTGCCTCGCCGCCTGCTCCCTGCTGACGCCGAAGTTCGAGCGGCCCACGCTGTCGGTCATCGGCATTGAATTCGCGGGCGGTAACCTTACGCAGCAGAATTTTCGCGTCCAATTCAACATCCAAAACCCCAATGACCGCGAGCTGCCGGTCAAGGGCGTGCATGCCGACCTGAAGGTCGACGGCGAGCGCATCGCCCAGGGGCAGAACGACCGCTCCTTCGTGGTGCCGGCGCGCGGCAGCATCGACTTCGACATGGTGATCACCGCCAACGTGGCACTGGCGCTGCTCAAGCTGCAGCAGCGGATGGACCAGAGAGCCGATTCCATCGACTACGATGTCAGCGGCGCCGCGAGCATCGATCTGCCCTTCCTGCGCGATCTGCCGTTTCATCAGAGCGGGGCTTTCTCGCTCAAGGGCTTGAGCTTAACTCATTGAAATAATAAGATTTTTACAAGCGGGACGCCTGTCCCCGAGCCGCCGTCTGTTAAACTGAATCATGCCTGCCTCGCCCTACGAACAATTGGAACAGGAGTTTCGCCGCCTGCACGCCTTTCGCGGCGCGCTGTCGCTGCTGCGCTGGGACGCGGCGGTGATGATGCCGCGCGGCAGCGCCGATGTGCGCGGCGAGCAGCTGGCGGCGCTTGAGACCGAGCACCACGCCCTGCTGACGACGCCCAAGGTGGCGCGTTTGTTGGAGCGCGCGGAAGCGGGCGCCTCGCAGCTCGAGGATTGGCCGCTCGCCAATCTGCGCGAGATGCGCCGCCAGCGCGATCACGCGATTGCAACGCCGCCGTCGCTGATCGCGCGCCTCGCCAAGGCCACGTCGCGCGCCGAAGTGTTCTGGGTCGAGGCGAAGAAGGCCAATGACTTCAAACTGCTGGCCCCCCATCTGGAGGAGGTCGTGCACCTGGTGCGCGACAAGGCGGCGCTGCTCGGGCAGGCGCGGGGATTGGCTCCCTACGACGCGCTGGTGGACACGTTCACACCGGGCATTTCGACCGCGGACATCGACACCATCTTCAAGGCCCTGTCGCGCAAGCTTCCCGGGCTCATCAGCCAGGCCATCGAGGTCCAAGCCGCCCACGCGCCGACTCCCTTGGGAGGTAAATTCACGGTGGCGCGCCAACGCACGCTCGCCGTCGACGTGCTCAAGGCCCTGGGTTTCCCCTTCGACCGCGGGCGGCTGGACGAAAGCGAGCATCCCTTCACCGAGGGCGTGCCCGGCGACATCCGCGTTACCACCCGGTTCGATATGAGCGATCCGTTCTCGGGGCTGCTCGGCGCGGTGCACGAAACCGGCCATGCCATGTACGACCTGGGGTTGCCGGTGAAGTGGCGCGATCAGCCGGTCGGCCGCGACCGCGGCCTTGCGCTCGAGGAGAGCCAGTCCCTGCTTTTCGAAATGAATCTGTGCCGCAGCCGCTCGTTCGTGAAGTATGTGCGGCCGCTGCTGGAGAGGTACCTGCAGGTGAGCGGTCCGGAATGGGAAGAGGCCAATCTGTACCGCCACTTGATCCGGGTGAAGCGCAGCACCATCCGCATGGACGCCGACGAACTCACGTATCCCGTGCACATTATGCTGCGCTACGAACTCGAGAAGAAGATTCTCGAGGGCTCGCTGCCGGTTGCCGACTTGCCGGAGGCGTGGAACGCCAATCTGGAACAGCGCCTGAACATCCGCCCCACCAATGACGTCGACGGCTGCCTGCAGGACATCCACTGGGCCGTCGGTCATTTCGGATATTTCCCATCCTATGCCCTGGGCGCGGTCATCGCCGGTCAGCTCAACGAAGCCCTGCGCGCGGCGCGGCCGTCGCTCGATGAAGAAATAGCGGCCGGCCAATTCGGCGGGGTCATGGATTGGCTGCGCGACAACGTGCACGGCGTCGGTGCGCGATTGCCGGTGCAGGATCTCATCAAGCAGGCCACGGGCAAGCCGCTCACGGCGGCCGCGTACCTGCGCTACCTGGAAACGAAATACCTCGAGACGCCCTGAAGGGCGAGCACATGACAGTTGCGGTACGACGCCCTTCGAATAATTTCAAGAAGCTGCAGGCCGAGCTGCGCAGCTCCGTGGGCAAGGCCATCGCCGACTACCACATGATCGCCGACGGCGATCATGTCATGGTGTGCCTGTCCGGCGGCAAGGATTCCTACACCTTGCTCGACATCCTGCTGAGCCTCAAGCGCAGCGCACCGGTGAGCTTCGAACTCACCGCCGTCAATCTGGACCAGAAGCAGCCGGGCTTTCCCGGCGACGTGCTGCCGGCATATCTGTCGGACTTGGGCGTTCGATACCGCATCATCGAGCAGAACACCTACGCCGTCGTCAAGCGCGTCATCCCCGACGGCAAGACCCTGTGCGGCCTGTGTTCGCGGCTGCGCCGCGGCGCGCTGTACCGTTTTGCGGCGGAGAACGGCATCACCAAGATCGCGCTCGGCCACCACCGCGACGACATCGTCGAGACGCTGTTCCTGAACATGTTCTTCGGCGGGCGGTTGAAGGCGATGCCGCCGAAACTGCTGAGCGAGAATCGCCGCCACATCGTGATCCGGCCGCTGTGCCGCGTGAGCGAAGCGTCGATCGCGCGCTATGCCGCGGCCCGGCAGTTTCCCATCATCCCCTGCACGCTGTGCGGCTCGCAGACCCACATGCAGCGTCTCGTGGTCAAGAGCATGCTGCGCGACTGGGAACAGAGGTTTCCCGGGCGCATCGAATCGATATTCTCCAGCATCTGCAACGTCGCCGCCTCCCAGCTCGCCGATGCGGCGCTGTTCGATTTCGCGGGTCTCGAAGGGCGGCGCGCCGCCGGGACTGCGGCGGCAGCCGACGAGGACGCCTTGGACGAGGAGCTCGAGCCGCGCGAGGCGAGTCCGCGATGAAGGGCAAGCGCGGGGCGCGCCATGCGTGGGAAACGCTGTCCGACGATCAATTGCTCAGTCTGCGGTTCTGCGACCTGAAGCTGTCGATCGAGGGGACGCTGCTCGAGGACGCCATCCAGCGCTTGTACGGCGAGCTCGAAATGCGGGGGATACGGTTCCGGCCGCATTGCTGGCTCGCGCAGGAATGGTTCTCGCCGGATGGAATACCCGGAATCGCCATCCCCTTCTATCTGGCGCACCGGCGCCTAATGGGCATCGAGCGGCACTTCATGCGCGAGGTGGAGGGCGGCAACCGCAATTGGCTGATGCGCATACTGCGCCACGAAGCCGGTCATGCCATCGATTCGGCCTATCGGCTGAGACGCCGCGGCCGCTGGCGCGCCGTGTTCGGTCCGGCCTCGCTGCCGTACCCCGACGCCTATCGCCCGCGGCCGGGAAGCCGCCGCTTCGTACAGCACCTGGGCGCGTGGTACGCCCAGGCGCATCCGACCGAGGATTTCGCCGAGACCTTCGCGGTCTGGCTCAAGCCCCACTCCCCCTGGCGCCGCGAATATCTGGGCTGGCCGGCATATGCAAAACTGGAATTCATCGATGCGCTCGCCAAGGACATCGGACGCAGCAAGCCGGTGGTTTCGGACCGCGGCACCATCGAGGAGCTGTCGCACGACACGCGCACTCTGCGCGAGCACTACGAGCAGAAGCTCGCGAACTACCGCATGCCGCGCCGCTCCGCCGCCGACGAATTGCTTCTCAAGGTGTTCACCGCGGCGCCGCGCAAGCGCACGAGCCCACGGGCGGCGCGGGTGCTGCGCGAGCTGCGCAATCCCCTGCGCCAGCAGATCCTGCGCTCCGGCGCGTTCAGCGACTATCTGGTGCATCAGGTGCTGCGGCTCATGATCGAGCGCTGCGAGTCGCTGAATCTGTATTTGCGCGGTTCGCGCCGGGAGCTGAAGCCGCAGCTGCGATGGGTGATCGCGCGCCTGGCCGAGTCGTACGAGGAGCGGCAATTGCCGAGGGTTTCCCTGTGAGGAAGCTGCGCGCCCTGGTCTTGGTGCATGCGACGCTCGTGCCGCCGGAATCCTTGAAGGGCTCGACAGAAAAAGAGATTGACGAGTGGCGCACCGAGTACGACGTCATTTCGCATTTGAAAGCCGAAGGGCACGAGGTGCGGCCCCTGGGGTTGAGCGACAGCCTGTCCGAACTGCGCCGTGCCATCATCGACTGGAAGCCCGACATCGTGTTCAATCTGCTGGAGGAGTTCGACGGCATCGTCACCTACGATCAGCACGTCGTCGCCTTTCTCGAGCTCATGCATCAGCCGTACACCGGCTGCAATCCGCGCGGCATGCTGCTGTCGCGCGACAAGGTCCTGTCGAAGCAGCTGCTGTCGTATCATCGGGTGCCCACCCCGCAGTTCATGGTGTTCGCCCGCGGCAAGAAGCCGCGCATTCCGAAGAAGCTGCGCTTCCCCCTGTTCGTGAAGTCCTCGACCGAGGATGCCTCGCTCGGGATCGCGCACGCATCGGTGGTCGCGGACGGCCGGCAATTGGCGGAGCGTATTTCCTTCATCCACGAGCAGACGCATTCGGACGCGCTGGTCGAGGAGTACATCGAGGGCCGCGAGCTCTACGTGGGCGTGCTCGGCAACGACCGGCTGAAGGTGCTGCCGGTCTGGGAAATGACCTTCGGATCGCTGCCGGAGAACCTGCCCGCGATCGCCACGCGCAAGGTGAAATGGGACCGCGGCTATCAACAGCGCTATGGCATCACCACGGCGGCCGCGCAGTCCCTGCCGGACGGCACCGTGGCGCGGCTCGAGCAGCTGTCGAAGCGCATTTTCCGCGCTCTGCATCTGACAGGCTACGCGCGCATGGATTTTCGGCTGCGCGGCGACGGCGAGCTGTTCGTGCTGGAGGCGAACGCCAACCCCAACATTTCCGCGGCCGAGGACTTCGCGCAGTCGGCGATGACCGCGGGCGTGAGCTACGACGAGCTGCTGCAGCGGATCATGCAGCTGGGGGAGAAATACCCGGCGGCTTGGAGGGCAGTAGAGCCTTAACGTTCTCGCGGACTCCTTCGAGCTTCGTGTTGCCCATCATGGACCGGTCCAGCGGTTTAACCAGGCGAGCACCGTGTCGTACCACTGGATGCTGTCGGCCGGCTTCAAAACCCAGTGATTCTCGCTGGGAAAGTACAAAAGCTCGCTGGGTACGCCGCGGCGCTGCAGGGCCGTGAATACGGCGAGCCCCTGGGAGTCGGGGACGCGGTAGTCCTGCTGCCCGTGGATCACCAGCGTCGGAGTTTTCCAGCGAGTCACGTAGTCGACGGGATTGTGCTTGGCATAGGCCGCGGGGTTCTGATACTCGGGTCCGCCGTTCTCCCACTCGGGGAACCATAGCTCCTCGGTGGAGTAGTACATGGTGCGGTTGTCGAAGATGCCGTCGTGGCTCACGAGGCACTTGAATCCGTCCGGCCACTGGCCCGCAATCCAGTTCATCATGTAGCCGCCGTACGAACCGCCCAGCGCGCAGGCGTGGTCGCCGTCCAGCCAGGGGTACTGCTTGAGCGCTGCCGCGAGGCCGCGCTGCAGATCTTCCAGCGGCTTGCCGCCCCAGTCGCCGCTGATGGAATCCGTGAACGCCTGGCCATAGCCGGTGGATCCGTGGAAATCGATCATGACCACGCCGTAGCCGGCGCCGGCAAAGGCCTGGGCATTCCAGCGCCAATTCCAGGAGTTGGCGAAGCTGCCCTGCGGTCCGCCGTGCACCAGGAAGGCGACGGGGTATTTCTGATCGGCTTTGAAGTCGGCCGGCTTGACCACATAGCCGAAGACATTCTCATTGTTCCAGCCGGCGAAGTTGAATTGCTCGAACTCGCCCATCTTTCGCTGCTCGAGCGCGGCTTGATTCAGGCGGGTGAGCTGGACCGGCGCGCCGCCGGCGAATCCGACCGCGTACAGATCGGCCGGAGCCCCGAGAGTGCTCAGCAGGTAGAACACTTTTCGAGAGCCGGCGGCGAAGCCTTCGACCTCGCCTTCTCCGGTGATCGCGGACGCTCTGCCGGTGGCTGCATCGATGGCCCACAGCGGCCGCTGGCCCAAGTGGTCGGCCGTGGCGATGAGGCTCTTGCCGTCGCGAACCCAGGCAAAGCTCGCGATCGAGCGGTCCCAATTCTGAGTGAGCGGGCGTTTCACGCCCGACTTAAGATCGAGCAGAACCAGATGAAAGCGGTCGGCTTCGAAACCCGGCCGCTCCATCGCCACGTAGGCGAGCTGGGTGCCGTCGGGAGAAAATGCCGGCTGCCCGTCCCAGGCGGGATTATCCGCGGTCAGATTGCGCGCCGCTCCGCCGGCGGCCGCCACCTCGTAGATATCGAAGTTGGTGGACCATGCCTCTCCCGCCGCCGCACGCACGGAAAACGCCACCTCGGCGCCGTCCGGACTGAAGGCATACTGCTCGCGGCCGCCGAAGGGCTTGCCCGGCACGTCGCCGATGCCGCCCGTCAAGTTCACGGGAGTGCCTCCCGCGACCTCCTCGAGCGTCATCGCGAAGAGCTGCGAACGGCGCCCGTCGCTCCAAGCGTCCCAGTGCCTGATGAACAGCTGGCTGTACAGGACTCCACCGGCTTTGGACTTGGCCGCCGCGTCCAGGCGCTGCTTGGTGCAGGCGAAATCCGCGCAGTCCAGGTACACCTCGACGCTGACCAGAATCCTGTCCCCCTTGGGCGAGACTCGGAAACTGCCGACGTCGAGCGGCAGATTGGTGACCTGTAACGCATCCGCGCCCGGCGCTTCGGCGGTCAGCGCGTCGGCGCGCCGGCCTGGCGGCCCCGGCGTCACCCGCCACACCTGGGCGGTGCCGCTGCGGTCCGACAGAAAATAAATGAATCGACCATCCGCGCTCCACTCGGCGGCATTGGAGTTGGCGGCGAGATCGGTGAGACGGCGCGGCACGCCGCGCCTGCCGGTCTCCGTGAGCCAAACGGCGGTGCGCCCCTTGTTGGCCTCCATATCGGTGGTCCGCAGGGTGTACGCCACGCGCTTGCCGTCGGGCGACACGGCGATCTCCGATATGCGATCCAGACGCACCAGGTCTTGAACGCTGAAGGGCTGCGACGGCGCGCCGGCCGCGCCGCCGGCAGCCGCATGGGTTGTCGCCGCGAGTCCAAGGCTGAGCAGGAGGAGGGCGACTGAAAGGCGATCGGCAGCCATTGCGACGTTCTCTTTAGGATTGAGTGCGGACGATTGTAGCCCGAGAACGTAAAATTCCGCGAAATGGCCCGGCGCGTTGCGCAAGAATATCCACATGAACGCACCGCTCGTGCTGAGCTTCGATCTCGACGACACCCTGTGGCCGGTCGGTCCCGTGATCGCCGCCGCGGAGGACACGCTGTTTTCCTGGCTGTGCGCCCGCTACCCGCGGACCGTGAGCGGACACGACCCGGAGTCGCTGCGGGCGCTGCGCGCGCGGGTCGCCGAGCGCTTTCCGGAGCGCGGCCATGACCTCACCTTCCTGCGCCACCATGCGCTCAAGGAATTGTTCGCAGCGGCGGGCCATGCGGAGTCGCTCGCCGACGACGCGCTGGAGGTGTTCTTCGCCGCGCGCAACCGCGTGGAGTTCTATGCGGACGTACGCCCGTCGCTCGCCCGGCTGCGCTCGCGCTACCGCCTGTTCGCCCTCAGCAACGGCAACGCCGATCTTGAGCGCTGCGGTATCGCGGATCTGTTCGCCGGCCACGTCACCGCGCGCGCGGCGGGCGCAGCCAAGCCGGACCCGAGGATTTATGCGGCGCTTCTGCAGATGGCCGGCGTCGAGGCCGCGCAGGTGCTGCACATCGGCGACGATCCTCTGGCCGACGTCGTCGGCGCGACGCAGGCCGGCATGCAGGCGGTATGGCTGAACCGCGATGCGCGCGAGTGGCCCCCGCACTTCGCGCGGCCCGCGCGCACCATTTCGACTCTCGCGGAAATCATCTAGCACCAATGAGATGCAGCGCACGCTTAGCAGCCTACGGCCCCGACTGCTGATTGCGAAACACCTGAAAAAATAGGTATTTTCTGACACTGGTTCGCGCTTTTGTACTTCACTTGTGCTTAGGTTTGTCGATAGGATGGTGTCGGGTAGAAAAAGGATGCGTCATGCAAGCAGCGTCTGCCGGATCGCTCGTAGAGGTCAGCTCCTTGCGCGAATTTTTTCGTGACGCGTTTCACGCCGCGAGCGAGCATCAGCAGCTCGACATCGACGAGTACGCCGAGCAGTATGTGGTCAACCTGCTCACCATGTTCTCCCGCGCCGATGCATTGTATGAACGCACGCCGGAAGGCTTGCGGATCCGGCCCCTGGCGCACATGTTGGCCGACGCGCTCGAGGCGCCGACCGCCGCCGGGCGCCAGCGCGGCCTTAAGCGCCTGGGCGACGTCTCGCTGTTCATCGCCGGATTCTTCGCCCGCAGCTTCGCGCGCAAATTGATCGACATCGACTACCACATCGCGATGGGCGGAAACGCCTACAGCTCGCTGGCGGACACCATGCAGCGCTCCAATTCAGGCCGCTGCGTCGCCGCCATCTACTCGCAGCTCGCGCAGAAGTTTCAGCGCCTGGTGGACGCGCTGAATGAAATCAGCGAAACGTCCTACCGGCACACGGACGCCGACATCCTGCGCCTGTATGAGATATGGATGAAAACGGGCAGTCCCCGGGCACATGGGCTGTTGCGCGGACTTGGACTGCAGCCGGCCGCGGTGGCGTTGGGCTCGCGCCGCGAGCATTGAGCGCGATGGTCCTCACGGGTCTGCAGTCGCTGCTCGGACGCCTCTACGACGTCGAGCTGAACTTCGACGTGTACGACTACCTGGTCACCGATCGGCGCGCCGTGCCGGCCGCCGCGGCCGCGCGCGACGTGGAGGAGGAATTGCTGCTGGCTGAGACCTGCGACGGCGCCGGAGTCGCGCTGTACCTGGATCCGGCGTTGCTGAGGCGGCTGGAGAGCGCGGATCCCGTCGGGTCCCTGACCGAACACAATCTGGCCGACTACTGCACGGCGCTCGAGGGCGTCAGCCACTTCGTCTATTCGACCTGGCGGCTGGACAGCGATCTGCCGGTGTCTCTGCTGGAGCTGGAGACCCAGGCCGAGGTCGACAAATACGCGGTCACCGTGTTCTTGCTGGCCGACCAGCAGGGCGGACGCTATCCCGCGCAGGTGCACGCGCGGCTGTTCGACCGCGTGAGCTTCGACTCGCGCCTCGAACCCGATCAGTATCATCGCTATCGAACTGCGCACCGCTGCGCCGCGCACTATTGCCGCCGGTTGGAGCACCGCTTCGTCAGGCGCGGCGAGGCGCGGATCGAGGCGCTGGTACGGGAGCTGCGCAAATTCTATCGCCTGGGGAGCACGGCCAAATTGCGGCACGCGCTGGCTTGAATGTCGGCGCCGCCGGCGCGCACAGCTTATTCTTTAATCTTCCTTGTTGCTGGCCGCCTGCTTCTTGAGCTTCATGAACTCGCTCAGGCGGCGCAAATCCTTCTTGCGCGAGGCGGCGGCCGTCTTGGCCAGCCGGCCGCTGTCGTACGGGTCATAGCCCTTCTTGGTGCCGAGCGGATTGGGGCGCACCACGTCGAAGGGCGTGGGCGCATCCTCGGCGATGGACAGGGCGGGGTGCTCGAGCCGCCGCAGCCGCTCGGTCGATACTTCGCGGTCGAACGCACCGGCGTCAGTCGCCCATTCCCACACCGCATTGCCGCGCGAGTCGAATTGGACCCGCCCCGTGTTCTTGGGCGCGCGATTGGGGTCGGGAACCGACGGCTCTTCGGCGTCGGCAGCGCCCGGCTTGGCGAAAGGTTTCGACTTATCTGTGCTCACAGTACCTTTTTAGTCGACGCCGGGGTTTAGTCAACCATAAGGCGTCGAAAACTGGCGCAGCGTCACAGTTGCAGATGATATTGGGCGCGCCACAGCGCGAGCGCCGTCTTGCCGTCGTTCCACTCCCCGCGCAGCACGTGCGCCGCGGCATCGGCCATCGGCAGCCACTGTATTTCCAATTCCTCATCGGCGTCCGGCTTGGGCGTTCCGACGTCGAGATCGCGTGCCAGGTAGAGGTGAATGACTTCGGTGAATATGCCCGGAGCGGGCAGGAATGAGCCCAGGGAGGTCCAGCGTCCCGCCGTCACTCCGGTCTCTTCGGCCAATTCACGCACGGCGCACGCCCGCGGCGCCTCGCCCGGGTCGAGCTTGCCGGCGGGAATCTCCCACAGAAAATCTGTGACGCCGTGCCTGTACTGGCGCACCAGGCAGACGCGGCCCGCGCCGTCAACGGCGACCACGGCCGCGGCGCCGGGATGTCGGACGAAGTCCAAGTCGTGTTCGCGGCCGTTCGCATAGCGCAGCCGTTCGGTGGAGACTTCGACGATGCGGCCGGTGTGAATGTGGCGGCTGGCGATGGGCGTGGGTTTTTTGAGCATGGAACAAGTCTAACCGTAGCGCCGCCGCGGGCAGGAAAAAACCGGCGCCTGTGACCTGTCTCCTCGCGCCCCGCCGCCACGATGGGCGATCCTTCGAGGCGGTTTCACGCGCATTGCGTCGCGATCTGGATATACGTACAGTATCGGTTCAGCCCATGATGAAAGCCAAAACCACCGCCTTCGATTCGCTCAACCCCTCGCAGCGCCGCGCGGCCGGTTTCGGCACGCCGGTTGCGGAGAAGGGGGTCGACGCGGGCCCGCTGCTCATCCTGGCCGGCGCGGGCACCGGCAAGACCGACACGCTGGCGCACCGCGCCGCTCATCTGGTGCTGAACGGGGTGGATCCGGCGCGCATTCTGATGCTGACCTTCACGCGCCGCGCGGCGCAGGAAATGATCAAGCGCACCCAGGCCATCGTCGCGGAAGTGATGTCGGACCGCGGCCGGGCGGGCGATCGCAGCGTGGTATCGCGGCTGCTGTGGTCGGGCACCTTTCATTCCGTCGGCAACCGGATACTGCGTCTGTACGCCAAGCATCTGGGGCTGGACCCGAACTTCACGGTGCTCGATCGCACCGATGCCGCCGATCTCATGGATGTGGTGCGCCACGAACTGGGGTTCTCCGCCAAGGAGAAGCGCTTTCCGCGCAAGGATGCGTGCCTCGCGATCTATTCGTACCGGGTCAATACCAGGCTGTCGCTGAAACAAACGCTCGAGGAGCAATTTCCGTGGTGCCGCGAGTGGGAGGCGGACCTCACGCGCCTGTACCGCGAATATGTCGGACGCAAGCAGAAGAACCGCGTCCTCGACTTCGACGATTTGCTGCTTTACTGGCATGTGATGATGCAGAACCCCGCTCTGGCGCAAAGTCTGGCGAAGAATTTCGATCATGTGCTGGTCGATGAGTACCAGGACACCAGCACCTTGCAGGGCGAGGTCATCCATGCGCTGAAGCCCGACGGCAGGGGAGTCACGGTGGTCGGCGACGATGCCCAGGCCATCTACTCGTTCCGCGCCGCCGCGGTCGAAAATATTCTGGGATTTGCCGACCGCTACAAGCCCAAGGCGGAGATCGTGGTGCTGTCGCAGAACTACCGCTCCACGCAGCAGATACTGGACTCGGCCAATGCGCTGATGGCCGACGGCGCCCGCCAGCATCGCAAGACCCTGATGGGAACGCGCCAGTCCACACAGAGACCCTTCTACGTCGCCATGGACGATGCCGTCGCGCAGGCGGAATACATCACGCGAAAGATATTGGCGACGCGCGAAATCGGCGGCTCGCTCAAGCGCCACGCCATCCTGTTCCGCAGCTCGCACCACAGCGATGTGCTCGAAGTCGAGCTCAGCAAGCGCGACATCCCCTTCGTGAAGTACGGCGGCCTCAAGTTCCTGGAGGCGGCGCACGTCAAGGACATGATGTCGGTGCTGCGCTGGGCCGACAATCCCCGCAACTCGGTGGCGGGTTTTCGAGTGTTGAAGCTGCTGCCCGGCATCGGTCCGGGCCACGCGAAGCAGGCGCTCGACCATCTGGAGGCGCACAGTTACCAGGTGAAGACGCTCGCGTCTTTCGATGCGCCGCAGCCGGTGAAAATGGATTGGAGGAGGTTTTGCACGCTCATCGAGAAGCTTGCGGATCCCGCCACTCCCTGGCCCGGCCAGGTGGGTCTGGTGCGCGAGTGGTACAAGCCCCACCTCGAGCGCGTCTACGATGCCGCCTGGACGCGGATGGGCGATCTGGAACAGCTGGAGGTCCTGTCGACGCAGCACGCGAACCGCGAGCGATTCCTGACCGAGCTCACCCTGGATCCGCCGGCCGTGACCGGCGGCCAGCCGAACGGCGCCTGCAAGGACGAGGACTACGTCATTCTGTCCACGATTCACTCGGCGAAGGGCCAGGAGTGGGACATCGTCTATGTGCTGAATGTCTCGGACGGCAACTTCCCGTCGGAATTCTCCACCGGGAAGCCGGAAATGATCGAAGAAGAGCGCCGCCTGCTGTACGTGGCGATGACGCGCGCTCGAAACGAATTGCATCTGTGCGCGCCGCTCAAGTACGCCGTCACGCAGCAGGCCAGGGACGGCGATGCGCACGTGTACGGCGCCAAGAGCCGCTTCATGACCGACAAAGTGCTGGAGTGCTTCGAGCGTATCTCGCTGCGCAACATGCGCGGCGTGGAAAGCTTACGCGAGGGAGAGGCGGCGACCGTCGACGTGGTCGCCCAACTCAAGGAAATGTGGTGAGTGCAGGCGGGCCTACCCCCCTTGGGGAGCCCCTCATTCCACTGCGGCCCGGCGGGCGATTACCAGCGGCGCGGACCGCCGCCGCCGGCGCCACCACCACCACCGCCGCCGCTCGCCGGCTTGGAGCGAGGCGCCCGCTCCTGGGCTTCATTGACCCGCAGTGGACGTCCTCCCATCTGGAAGCCGTTCGTCTGTTGAATCGCGTTTTGCGCGTCGCCCGCTCCCATGTCCACGAACGCGAACCCGCGGGGACGCCCCGTCTCGCGATCGTTGATGAGCTTGACCGATTCGACTTTGCCGTGGCGCTCGAACAACGCCCGCACTTCGTCTTCTGTAGCAGTGAATGGCAGGTTGCCAACGTAGATCGTCGTCATTCAACTAATCTCACTAACAGTGTTTCGACACTCAGACACCGCCGCGCGCAACCCGCGTTGGGGCCTGCACCTTAAAGTCCGTGTAGGGCACGAACCTACGAGTCGATGCTACGCCAGGGGATAATTGTTGGCAAACGAGCCATTTATTCGACCTCGAGGAGCCTTTATTCGACCTCGAGATAGGCATAGCCGTTGAGTTCGTTCTCATAAAAACGCTTCACCGCCTGCGCTTCACCCAAGCTCATGCGCCCTTCCTTAACCGCCCGTTCGCAGTCCCGGGCGATGCCCGGATACAACTCGTCGGTGTCGTACTCCATGTACTCGAGCACTTTGTTGGCCGTGTCGCCCTTGACGATCTCCTCGATCCACCAGCCCCCGCCGTCCTGCAGGCGGATGTGCACCACATGGGTGTCGCCGAACAGGTTGTGCAGGTCCCCCAGGGTTTCCTGGTATGCGCCCACCAGGAAGGCCGCCAGGTAGTACGGCTCGCCGGCGATGAGCTCGTGGACTTCGAGCGTGCGTTTGGTCGCCCGCGGATGCACGAAGCGGTCGATCTTGCCGTCGGAGTCGCAGGTGATGTCGGCCAGCACCGCATTGCGCGACGGACGCTCCCCCAGCCGCTGAATGGGCATGATGGGAAACAGCTGGCCGATGGCCCAGCTGTCCGGGAGCGATTGGAAGACCGAGAAGTTGCAGAAATAGATGTCGCTCAGCATGTCCTCGAGGTTTTCCAGTTCCTCCGGTACCCGGTCGAGCTTGCGGCAATAGTCGCGAATCTTGGTGCAGGTCGCCCAGTAGAGTCTCTCCGCCAGGGCGCGAAACTCGAGGCTCAAGTATCCCAGGTTGAACATCTGCAGCGCCTGCTCGCGCGCCTGCAGTCCGTCGTGGTAGCACTCCACCAGCCGCCGCTCATTGACCGAACGATAGCTGTCGAACAAATCCCGCACCGGCTGCGGCACTTCCTCCATGCCGTGGTAGTCCTCCTCCGGGCGGCCGGTGACCTTGAACTGATCGAGCTTGGAGGAGCCCAGGATGTCGAACACCAGCAGGCTGTGATGGGCGGCGATGGCGCGCCCGGACTCGCTCACGATCATGGGATGCGGGACGCCGCGCGCGTCGCAGACGCTCTTGATGCGGTACACCACGTCGCTCGCGTACTCGTTCAGCGTGTAGTTCATGGAGGATTCGAAATTCGTGCCGCTGCCGTCGTAGTCCACCCCCAGGCCGCCGCCGATGTCGATGTATTGCAGGCCGGCTCCCATGATCTTGAGCTCGGCATACACGTGCGCCAGTTCGTTGATGGCGTCCTTCACGCGCCGGATGTCCTGGAGCTGGCTGCCGGGATGACAGTGAACGAGCTGCAGGCAATCCAGCATGTTGCGCTCCTTCAGCAGCGCGTAGAGATCCAGGATCTCGCTGATGAAGAGCCCGAACTTGGATTTCTCGCCCGCGGATTCGCGCCAGCGGCCGGCGCCCTCGCTCGCGAGCTTCACGCGCACGCCGATTTTCGGCCGCACGCCGTAGTGCTCGGCGTGCTTGAGGATCAGATGGATCTCTTCGTAGTTCTCCACCACGGGAATGATGGTGCGGCCGAGCTTGGTCGCCAGAATGACCGCTTCGATGTAGCTGTCATCCTTGAAGCCGTTGCATACGACGATGCGGTCCGGCGCGTCCTCGGTGATCGACATCACGGCGAGCAGTTCCGGCTTCGATCCGACCTCGAGCCCGAAGCCGAACTCCCGGCCGTAGCGGTAGACCTCTTCGACCACCAGGCGCTGTTGATTGACCTTGATCGGGAACACCGCGGCGTAGCGGTTCTTGTAGTCGTTCTCCGCGATGGCCGTGCCGAACGCCTCCGCCAGGTGGCGCAGGCGGTGCGCGAGAATGTCGGAAAAGCGGATGACCACGGGTGTGTGAAGATCGCGGGCCTTCAGGCCCTGAACGACGTCGTACAGGTCGATTTCGCGCGCCGGATCGATGCTGGGCCTGATCACCACGTGACCCGCGTCGTTGATCGAGAAGTAGCCCTTGCCCCAGGCTTCCACCTGGTACAGATCCAGCGACTGTTCGATCTTCCATGCGTGGCTGACGGGCAGCGCTTTGGCGGGTGTGTTCATGTCGCGCGCACGATAACAAATTGGGGCCGCATGTAAATGACACGCGCCACTTTATCCGCGGCGGGACACCTTATCCGCGCGCGATGGGCCGGCGCGGATCGCGAATCCACTCGCTCCAGGATCCGGCATACAGTTTGCCGCCGCCGAGACCGGCCGCCTCGAGGCTCAGCAGATTGTGACAGGCGGTCACCCCGGAGCCGCACATGGCGATCAGATTTTCAGGCGCGCTGCCCGCGAGGCGATCCCGCCAGCGGCGCTCGAGCTCGGCGGGCGGCAGGAAGCGGCCGCCGGCGTCGAGATTCGCCGTAAAGGGGTGATTCACCGCGCCGGGTATGTGTCCCGCGACCTTATCGATGGGTTCCACCGTGCCCAGGTAGCGCTCCGGCGCACGAGCGTCCACCAGCAGCGCCTTGGGATCTCGCAGAGCCTGCTCGAGCTCGGCGGTGCCGAGCGCCGCCGTGGGATCGATTCGCGGCGTAAAGCGTTGCGCGCGGGTGGCGGCTTCGTCCGACTCTTGCGCGCCGCCCGCCGCGATCCATGCCTTGAAACCGCCGTCGAGCACGGCTGCGGCGTCATGCCCCATCCAGCGCAGCAGCCACCAGAGCCGCGCCGCGATCGATCCGCCGGCATCGTCGTAGGCGACCACCTGGGTGTCGTCGCCGATGCCGAGCTCGCCCAGACGCCTCGCGAGGGCCTGCGGCTCGGGCAGCGGGTGGCGGCCGGTGCGGTCGGAGACGGGCCCCGACAGGTCGCGATCGAGGTCGGCATAGCGCGCTTGGGGAATGTGCGAGCGCAAGTACGCCCGGACGCCGGCCTCGGGGTTCATGAGGTCGAACCGGCAGTCGACGACGGCCAGCCCCGGGCGGCCGAGCAGCGAGAGCAGCGAATCGACGCCGATCAGGGTTTTAAACACCATGATTCGAGCTTAGCGCGATGAAGCACAATGCGCATCCGCTACAATCCCCGCCATGGCACTCACTCTCTACTGGGGCAGCGGCAGTCCGTTCTCGTGGCGTGTTCTGCTCGCTCTGGAGCACAAGCAGCTGCCCTACGAGTCGCAGCTTCTGCACTTCGACAAGCAGGAGCACCAGTCGCCGCAGATGCTCAAGCTGAATCCGCGCGGCCGCGTGCCGGTGCTCAAGGACGGCGACTACGTGGTGTTCGAGTCGGTCGCGGTGCTGTACTACCTGGACGTCAAATATCCGCAGGCGCCGATATTCGGCACGACGCCCGAGGAAGCGGGCGTCATCATGCGCGTCATCTGCGAATTCATGGCGTATGCCGAGCCGTCGCTGCTCAAGATCACCGACGCCGTCTTCTCCGAGCGGGTCGCCGGCAACATCGACGAGCTCACCGACGCCATGCACGTGGTGGCGCGCGAGGCGCGCACCATCGAAGGACGGCTGAGCAAGGAGCAGTGGATCGTCGGCGCGAGTTATTCGGCGACGGACATGGTGATCTTCCCGTGGATTCAGGTGCTGCGCCGCGCGCTGGACCGCAGCGCCGCCGCGGAACTGGGCGCGCGCTTTCTGCCGATGGAGCGCAACTACCCGGCGCTCGCGCGCTGGATTCACCGCATCGAATCGCTTCCGGGCTACGAGCGCACCTATCCCCCCCATTGGCGCCAGGCGTAGGTCGCGCGCGGAAACTTGAGCATTTCTCGTGCCGCCAGGTAGGCTGGCAGCCGGCGCACCGGGAGCAGGCCGCCTTGAAATGGGGAAATCAAACCACGCGCGAGGACAGAAGCAAAATGAGGCGAGAATTATGAGCAATCACGAAGTGCATGTGAAATTTGCGGGCAAGATCGTATTCGTCGGTTTCGGCAGCATCGGACAGGGAGTCTTGCCGCTGATCTTGCGTCACATCGGCACTTCGTCCGATCGCATCAGCATCGTCACGGCGGAGAACGGCGGGCGCGGCGAAGCCGAGCAATTCGGCGTCAAATTCGTCAAGACCGCGCTTACGCGGGAGAATTACCGGCAGGTCCTTACGCCGCTGCTGGATCCGGGCGACTTTCTGCTGAACCTGTCCGTCGACGTGTCGAGCGTCGCGCTGATCCAGTTGGCGCGCGAGCGCGGCGCGCTCTATCTCGATACTTGCATCGAGCCGTGGGCCGGGGGCTATACCGACCCGCACGCCACGGTCGATTCGCGCAGCAATTACACCATGCGCCTCGAGGCCCTGGCCTTGCGCGGCGGCGCCGTGAAGGCTCCCACGGCCGTGCTCACGCATGGCGCGAATCCGGGCTTGGTGTCGCACATGGTCAAACAGGCACTGCTCAACATCGCCGCGGACACGGGAGTCGATGCGGGAGCGCCCGCCGGCCGCGAATCCTGGGCAAGGCTCGCACAGAAACTCGGCATCAAGGTGATTCACATCGCAGAACGCGACACTCAAGTCTCGAACGTGCCGAAGGCCGCGAACGAATTCGTCAATACCTGGTCGGTCGACGGCTTCGTCAGCGAAGGGGCTCAGCCCGCCGAGCTCGGCTGGGGCAGCCATGAGAGACATTTTCCGGCGGACGGCGGACGGCACAAGGTGGGCTCGGGCTGCGCGATCTATTTGAATCGTCCCGGCGCCAGCACGCGGGTGCGCACCTGGACTCCCGAGGCGGGACACTTTCACGGATTTCTGATCACGCATTCGGAGGCGATCTCACTGGCGGATTACTACACCGTCATGGACGGCGAGCGCGTGGCTTACCGCCCGACCACCCATTACGCCTATCATCCGAGCGATAACGCGGTGCTGTCCGTGCACGAGTTCGCCGGCAACAACTGGCATCTTCAGGACCGCAAACGCATCATGCTGAACGAGATCACCGCGGGGATCGACGAGCTCGGCGTGCTGCTCGCGGGTCACAAGAAGAATGCGTACTGGTACGGCTCGCAGCTGTCCATCGAGGAAGCCCGGGAACTGGCGCCCTACAACAGCGCCACCAGTCTGCAGGTCACCTCGGCGGCGCTGTCCGGCATGATCTGGGCCATGGAGAATCCGCAGCGCGGCATCGTTGAGCCCGACGACATGGAATTCAAGCGTCCGCTCGAGATTTGCATGCCCTACCTTGGGCGCGTGGTCGGCAAGTACACGGACTGGACACCGCTCTACCAGCGCGGCCTGCTGTTCGCCGAGGATCTGGACATGGAGGATCCGTGGCAGTTCAAGAACGTTCGGGTGGTTTGAGCCCGTAGCTGATGGCGGCCACCGTGAAGGTGGCCGGCCCTGCCGGCAGGGCGACGCTCACGTCATCGTCAAGACGCCGGCCCAGCAAGCTTCGTCCCAGCGGCGAGTCCATGCTGATGTAGTCCTCCGCCATGTCGAATTCGTCCGGCCCGACGAGCCGATACCAGCGGGGCGCGCCGGTGCCGCCGGCGCTCTCGAGCCGCACCCACGCGCCGAAGAAAACGCGCGCGGGGTCCCGGCCCTCCTGCCTCAGAGGATCGACGATGGTCATGCCCTCGAGCCGCTTGCGCAGGAAGCGCACCCGCCGATCGATCTCATGCAGGCGCTTCTTTCCATAGGTGTACTCGGCATTCTCGGAGCGGTCGCCCTGCGCGGCGGCCTCGGCGACGGCGGCGGTGACCCGCGGGCGCTCGCCGTGCCACAGCCGGTCGAGTTCATCCTTGAGGCGCTTGGCTCCTTCGGGGGTGATGTACTTCGAACCGGGCGGTGTTGGGGGCCGATATCTTGACACGCTGCATCAAAGTATAAAGACATTCAAGGACGTGAACCAAGTTCTGGAGCGAGTGCAATCGACTGAGCGGTCCCTCACAGATTGCGCCCGCCGCGAATCTTAAGCTCCTATCCATGAGCGTTAAATTCTACACCCACTTCATCGCGCAGACGGAAGGAGCCGTCGAATACAACGAGTATAGCGGCGTCGTGGAGCTCCTCGACCGGTCGAGCAACTTGCAGGGCGATCGCGAAATCGCGCGCATGCTGGCACGCAGCTTCGATCTCGAGGAGACGGATATTCAAGTGTTGCAGTGGGACCATTTGCACTAGCGCCCCGACCGATCCCCTAGCGGGCTTTACTTCCCTTCATTGAAGTCCGCCTCTCCGCCCCGAGCTCATCACTCGGGGCTTTTTTTACCGGAATGCTAAACTCACCCTCAACGCCCCCGCTCCAGAGGGGTCCGGAGGGGAAAATGCGCAAATTGGCCTTTGGGTTGACGGCGTTCGCCGGCCTGCTTTTGTCGGGCTGCAGTTACAACGCGATCCAGACCCAGGACGAGCAGATCAAGTCCGCCTGGTCGGAAGTGCTCAATCAATACCAACGCCGGGCCGACCTGATCCCCAATCTGGTCAACACGGTCAAGGGCTACGCGGCCCAGGAGAGCTCGGTGCTGCTGGGCGTGACCGAGGCGCGCGCCAAGGTCGGCTCCATTCAAGCGACTCCCGAGCTGGTCAACGATCCGGCGGCGTTCGCCAAATTCCAG